>JAABUX010006707.1_pt1 | contig 13669 bp, 11 predicted proteins | sample 5561851 | NCBI WGS metagenome assembly JAABUX01 (sample SAMN10711883, study PRJNA513361) | rock metagenome | isolation source: Antarctica rocks | place: Antarctica: Victoria Land, Richard Nunatak red sandstone | collected 2016-01-03 | reverse complement strand
CCCGAGCCCCGCCTCCCCCGTCGCTGCCGCACGACCTGCTATTCCCATCCGCACCCGCGCTGCGCCATCACCGAGCATCTCCTCCACCCAGGCCGCAAGCCCGGCCGTGCCCTCGACCCGCGCGAGTCCGCCAGCTGCCTCCAGCCGGGCCACGGGCTCAGCAAAGTTCTCCACGAATGGCCCAACTGCCACCGCACAGCCCAGCCGCGCAGGCTCCCAGGGGTTGTGCCCGCCCCCGGGCGGCACCAAGCTTCCTCCCACGAAGGCGATGCCGCAAAGCCGATAAAGTAAACCGAGTTCGCCGAGCGTATCAGCCACCCAGAGTCCGTGCGGCTCTGCCCCCAAGCTCCGCCGACCAACCCCGCCCAGCAACGCTGCCACTGCCGCTCCTCGCTCCGGATGGCGCGGCACGACCATGGTCACCAGTTCTGGATACCGCTCGGCAACCTCCTGATGCACGGCCCCGATCAGGGTCTCTTCTCCAGGATGGGTGGCCGCGGCAACCCAGCACGGCCGTCCCGCGAGCACTTTGTCCAGCCGCGTCAACTCGATTTCACTGGCTGGTAACGCCGGGGCCGACCTCTTCAGGTTTCCGGGTACTTCCACGTGCTGCGCGCCCAACGCCCGGAACCGCTTTGCATCCGCCTCCGATCCTGCCTGCACCACCGCAAAACAGCCAAGCACGGCCCGCGCCAAACCTGATGCCCGCCGCCATGCGCGCGCGCTTCTTGCCGACATTCGCCCATTCACCAACATCAGGGGAATCCTGCGACGTCTGCACGCCAGCACCAGGTTCGGCCACAGCTCGCTTTCGACGAACACTCCCGCATTGGGCCGCCAATGTCCTAAAAACCGCTCTACCCAACCCGGCACATCCAGCGGCACGAATTGATGCAGCACGCGCTCGAGGCCCATCCCCGGCAGCCGCCCGGCCAGCATCGCCGCACTGGTGACCGTCCCCGTCGTCACAAGCAGGGAAAGTTCGGGCGCCAGCCGGCCGAGAGCCGCCAGCACCGTCAAGGCCGACTCCGCCTCTCCCACGCTCGCCGCATGCACCCACACAAGTTGGTTGTCCGGGCGAGCCGCGCCTGCCACCCCTCGCCGTTCCGCGAGCCTCTCCGCTACCTCCTTTCCCCGCCCGACCCGGCGCCGCAGCACAACCCGGAGTCCCGGCGCAACCGCCGTCGCCGCAATCCGCCAGACCACCTCGCTCAGCGGCACAGCGCCTCCGCCCGCTCCACTGCCCACGTCAAAGCCGCCGCGATCGCCGGCACTGCGATCTCCGCGTCTCCCACGACGATCGGTGCGCCACATACCAGCACTCCCCGCCCCCACGGGAGCGGCACCATCATCCGGTCCCAGGTTTCAAGCCGGCGCATCCGCGTGCTCGCTGCTCCGACCGGTACCACCGGCACCCCCGCGCGGGCCGCGATTTGCGCGACGCCCCGCGCGGCAACCCGGCGTGGCCCGCGCGGGCCATCCGGCGTGATCACCGCCTGATCGCCGGCTGCCAGCTTCTCGCTAAGCAACCGGATCGCCTCTTGCCCGCCCCGGTCCTCGCCGCGCTTGCTGCTCGATCCATGCACCAGGTCGCACCCCATCCGCCGCACTACATCGCCGATAAAACGCCCGTCGCTGTGCCGGCTTACCAGCACCTGCATTCGTCCGGGCTCCAGCCCTGCTTCCGCCCGTTGTCCGCGCGCCCGAAGCCACATTGCCGGCATCAGGGGTAGCGTTTCGTGCCAGAATGCGACCACCGCCGCCCGCCCCGCCCCAAACGGCGCAAACTCGGCCTCGCCGTCCACCCGCCACCGCGTCGTCCCAAGCGCAAACCGCAGATAGGCGCTTACCGCCTGCGCAGCTCCCGCCTGCACGCCGGGCCGGCGCAAAATGCTTCTGAACATGAGGGCCGGTAGCACGGCCGCCCCGTTGGGCCTATCCCTTGATCGGCACCAGGCTCCCGACGAACCCATCGGCGCACGCCGCCCAGGAGAAGCCTCTCGCATGCGCCCGGCAAGCGTCCCGATCGACCGACAAAGCGCGCAGCGCCGCCGCGCCCAGGTCCAGGTCGAGTGCCCCCACCGGGGCCGTCCCCAGCACGTCCTTTGGTCCCGTGACCGGATAGGCCGCAACCGGGGTGCCGCAGGCCAGGCTCTCAAGTAATACGAGCCCAAACGTGTCCGTCCGCGACGGAAATACGAAAACATCCGCTCCCGCATAGGCCCGAGCAAGCGACTCCCCGTGGCGCTCGCCCGCGAAATGCACGTCTGGAAAGCGCCGCTTCAACATACCTAGCTGTGGCCCATCCCCGACCACGACCTTAGTGCCCGGCAAATCGAGTGCCAGAAAAGCACCCAGATTTTTTTCTACGGCAACCCGCCCCACGTTGACGAAAATCGGCCGCGGTAGCCCCCACTCCTCGCGCGGCGTGGGCTGGAAAAGGTCAAGGTCGACCCCCCGCGTCCACGCCCGGACGCGCTCGAAGCCGCGCGCCACCAACTCGTCACGCAGGCTCTGCGTCGCCACCAGGATGCCCGCCGAGGCGCCATGAAACCGCCGCAGCCAAGCGTAGGAGAGCCGTTTAGGAATGCCTGTCCGGGCGTGGAGGTACTCGGGAAAGCGGGTATGGAAGCTAGTTGTGAATTGCCAGCTCTGGCGGACAGCAAGGCGCCGGGCCGCGATCCCGAGCGGTCCTTCGGTTGCGATGTGCATCGCGTCGGGCTGAAAGCTGCGCATCAGCTGCGCGACACGACGCGCCGGCCACAGCGCCAGTCGAATGCTACGGTACCCCGGCATCGGCATCGTCCGGAACGAATCCGGCCCAATCACCTCGACCCGGTAGCCCCGCTGACGCAGCATGTCGGACACAGTCGCAAGGGTCCTGACGACGCCGTTGATTTGGGGATGCCAGGCATCGGATACGATCAAAACGCGCTTAAGCAGAGACCGGCCTCAGAAAAGACATGCCCGTAATCGCTGCCCACTCCACAAGCTCGAGCCGGCCGTCGTGGTGCTCCACGAGAGCCGTGCAGCTTTCTACCCAGTCACCACAATTGAGGTACTGGATCCCGCCCAGGTCACGCATCTCCGGATGATGGATGTGTCCGCAGACTACGCCGTCGAAGTTGCGGCTACGCGCCTCGGCTGCGAGCGCCTGTTCGAAGCGATCGATAGCTTTCACCGCCTCCTTCACGCGCCGCTTTAGCCAAGCGGACAGTGACCAGTAGGGATAACCCAGCTTTCTTCTAGCCAAGTTGAACCATCGGTTGAGGTTGAGCGCGACGGTGTAGGCGCCGTCTCCGAGCAGAGCGAGAAACCGCGCGTAGCGGACGACGCTGTCGAACTGATCGCCATGAATGATCAGCAGCCGCTTGCCCAAAGCGGTCGTGTGCTCGGCCTCGCTCCGCAAACGTATGCCGGCAATTTCAAGATGCAGCGGCAGCCAGGCCCGGAACATCTCGTCGTGGTTGCCAGGAATGTATGTCACCGCCGTTCCGCTGCGCGTCTGCTTGAGCAATAGCCGCAGGCACTCGTCATGGTCGCGGTCCCAATACCAGGACTTGCGCAGCCGCCAGCCGTCGACGATGTCGCCGACTAAGTAGAGGTGCTCGCAACGCATTTCCCGGAGAAAACTGGCCAGGAAGTCACCGCGGCAGCCTCGGGTGCCCAGATGGACGTCCGAGATGAAGACGGCCCGGTATGAGCGAGGGACTATCGCGTTCATGGGTATCGACTAGGGGATTTTCCCCTCGATTCGGTATGACGTTTCCATGACCCACAATTTCACCCAACTTTCTTAGAGTAGCTGTTTGCCGAACGTCGGAATCAGCGACACTGCACGGTCATGGTTATCATCTTTAATCCGACAGCCGGCCGGCGGCGCGCCGGTTTACTCTGGCGCGTCCTTGATGTGTTGGCAGCGAATGGCGTACGCCTCGACCTTGCTCGGACGACACACGCGGGGCATGCGGCCGAGCTTGCCCGGGCTGCGGTCGAGACCGGTGCGCGGCTCGTCGTCGCCGCTGGAGGCGACGGCACCATCGCGGAGGTCGCTCAAGGCTTGCAGGGAAGTACTGCGGCATTGGGAGTAATTCCGCTCGGGACGGCCAACGTACTTGCCTGCGAGCTCGGGTTACCATTCGCCCCGCATGCTTGTGCCGCCGCACTTGCTTTTGGGCGCACCCGGCTGCTCTGGCCCGGTGTCGCCCGTACCGCGAACGGGGACCGGCTGTTCGTGCAAATGGTGGGGGTTGGGTTCGACGCCGAAGTGGTGCACCGCCTTCCGCTTGGGTTGAAGCGCGTGCTCGGCAAAGGCGCCTACGTCGTGCAGAGTCTGCGGGAAATGGGGCGATACGGCTTCCCGCTGGTTCGGATACGAGTCGATGGCGTGCCGATCGAGGCGGCCAGCGTGGTGGTCAGCAAAGGACGGTTCTACGCTGGGCAGTACGTCTTAGCGCCGCTGGCACGACCCGCGGAGCGCGGTTTCCAAGTGGCGCTGTTCGGATGCGGGGGCGCGATGGGCGCCGCGCTGTATGGGGCCGCGCTGCCTCTCGGCCTACTGTCGCGAGCGCCGGGACTACGGCTCATGCGAGCAGAGTTGGTCGAAATCGACCAGTCGCTGCCCGCACAGATGGACGGGGACGCGGCCGGAGGTACGCCGCTGCGCATCGTGGATGCAGCGGCGCCGATCGGCGTAGTGGTGGCCTAACACTGGTGACACAGGCGCTACCGCCCCTGCTGAATTGCAGACAGAATCCAGCGGCCGCGTGCCGCACGCAAGAACGTCCAGAGCTCGGTGGCTTGGGCACGTACCGCAGGATCGCCGTCGACCCGGCGGCCCGCGAGGTCGTATGTCACGTCGACCATGCTGAACCGCATGGCGACCGTCGCGTATTCGCGGCCGGGCTCAGACCAGGACTCGCATAGATCACCTTTATCCAGGTGAACGTCGGTAACCGAGTTACGCTGACCACGGCTCGCCTGTTCGGCGAGTTGGTCGGCAAAGTAGGACAGCATCTCGGGTGTCGTGAGCTGGCGCAGATGGTCGAGGTTCTGAGCACTCCAGGCAGCTTGAACCGCGTAGAGCAACTCCTCGAAAGCCCGATAGTCTTCGCGGGTAACAGCTACGCCCGGGCTTGCCGCACCAGAGCCGCCGCTTCCCATCCCACCAGGCATGACGCCAGGAGCGCGGGCGAACCGGCCCATTCCGGCAAGCGCCGGCGCCCCCCCGGTAAATCGGCGGAACAGCCACCGGGCGACGAAGAACAGGATGGCAAGCTTGATCAGGAAGCCGAGGCCGCCGGCGATGCCACCATGGCCGAATAGCAGCCCGGCCAGCCCGAAGCCGACAAGGCCGCCAAGCAGGCCCCTGCCAAAGCCGCTACGGTACGGAGCTGGCGCGCCAAATCCGGCGCTGGGCGCCGAACGAGGCGTTATGCTGCGGCCGACCGGGGCTGCAAAAGGTGCCGTCGGCGTGCTCCGCGGCGCGCTGAAGGTACGCATGCCGCGGCTGCCCATCGATCCACCAAACCCTGCCCGGGCAAACGCGGCGCCGGGGGCGAGAGCGAGGGTCGCGCCGATCAGCAACGTAGCGAGGATATGAAGAGAGCGGCGCATGGCCGGAAGCTCCAGGAGTGAACCCCTCATATAGATCGATCCAGAGAACAAACAAATACGGGTATGCTCAAGGCTTGACGGCAGCGTGCGTTGACTTGAGCTTGAAAACTCAGGCACGCTCAATGTTTACCTTAATAAGGCGGAACCATGATCGCGTCGCTGATGCCGACCTATAACCGGGCCGATCTCGCATTCGAGCGGGGCGAAGGTGCTTGGCTGCAGGCGGTCGATGGGCGACGTTTCCTCGATTTCGGCGCAGGTATTGCCACTAGCTCGCTCGGGCACAACCACCCGCATCTAGTTGCGGCAATCACTGATCAGGCGGCACGAGTGATGCATGTCAGTAACTTGTACCGGGTTCCTCAGGCGGAAAAGCTAGCTGCCCGGCTCGTAGAAGCGTCGTTCGCGGATAGCGCATTCTTCTGCAATTCGGGCGCCGAGGCCAATGAGGGCCTGGTGAAGATGATTCGGCGGGCGATGTACGAGGAAGGCCATCCGGAGCGGTACCGGGTGATCTGCTTCGATGGCGCGTTTCATGGCCGGACGCTGGCGATGCTGGCCGCGACGGGGAACTCGAAATATTTGAAGGGGTTCGGTCCTGAAGTAGATGGCTTCGATCATGTGCCGTTCAACAATCTAAACGCGTTGCGGGACGCGATCGGGCCAGAGACGGCCGGGGTGTTGGTAGAGCCGGTTCAAGGCGAGGGCGGCATTCGTGCAGCAAGTCTCGACTTCTTGCGCGGTCTCCGGGCGGCCTGCGACGAGTTCGGGCTGTTGCTCGGCATGGACGAGGTTCAGTGTGGTATGGGGCGGACGGGAAAGCTGTTCGCGCATGAGTGGGCGGGGATTACGCCCGACGTTATGAGTGCGGCGAAGGGCATCGCCGGCGGCTTCCCGATGGGTGCCGTGCTAGCGACCGAGCGGGTGGCCCGCTATCTGGTTCCGGGTACGCACGGGACGACGTTTGGCGGCAACCCGCTGGCCTGTGCCGCCGCAAACGCCGTGCTGGACGTGGTGCTGGCGCCAGGTTTCCTCGCGGAGGTCGAGCGGCACGGGCAGCGACTGTGGGTGGCACTCGGTGCGATCGTGCGAGACTATCCTGAAGTGCTTGTCGAGGTGCGGGGCGCCGGGTTGATCCTGGGGTTGAAGGCCATGGTTCCGAATAGCGAGCTGCAGGCGGCTTTCATGGCGGAGGGTTTGCTGAGCGTCGCCGCCGGGGACAACGTGGTGCGGCTGGTCCCGCCGCTTGTGATCGGCGATGCCGATATCGACGCGGCCGTCGAAATGATCCGTCGTGGCGTTCGGCGGTGCTTGCCGGTCCAGGTTAGGGACGCCGCGAAGTGAGCGGGGCGCGACGCCGGGTCGAGGCCGAGCCCCCTGCCCGGCTGCGACACTTTCTCGAGCTCCGGGACTTCGACGGCCCCACGCTCCGGCGCATGCTGGACGTCGCGCGGAGCTACAAAGGCGCCGAAAGCAGCCGGCCGCTTGCCGGCAAGACGTTGGCCATGATCTTCGAGAAGCCGAGTACGCGGACGCGGGTCAGTTTCGAGGTGGCCATGCGCCAGCTCGGCGGCGACGTAGTCGTGCTATCAGCGCGCGACCTGCAGTCGTCACGCGGGGAGTCGCCGGCTGATACGGCACGAGTTTTGTCACGCTACGTGGACGCCATCATGTTGCGGACCGACAAGCCGGAGAAACTCGCAGCCCTTGCCGAGTTCGCAACTGTGCCGGTGATCAACGGGCTGACGAATACGAGCCACCCCTGCCAACTCATGGCGGATGTGATGACCTTCGAGGAGCATTGCGGCCCAATTTCCGGCCAGGTCGTAGCCTGGGTGGGGGACGGCAATAACGTCGCCCGGAGCTGGATCGAAGCTGCGGCGCGGTTCGGCTTCGTGTTGCGGCTCGCCAGCCCGGCTTCGCTGTCGCCACCGGAGACGCTGGTTGCCTGGGCGCAAGCCCAGGGCGCCACGATCGAGGTAATGGAAGACCCGGACGCGGCGGTGCAGGGTGCGCGCTGCATAGTCACCGATGCCTGGGTGAGCATGGGTGACGATCCCGGCGAGATCCGGCACAACCTGCTGGCTCCCTACCGAGTCAACGAAGCGCTGATGGCGCGGGCGGCGAGGGACGCAATCTTCATGCATTGCTTGCCGGCGCATCGGGGCGAGGAGGTCACGGCCGGAGTGATCGATGGCCCGCAGAGCGTGGTGTTCGATGAGGCGGAGAACCGGTTGCATGCGCAGAAGGGCGTGCTGGCTTGGGTGCTAGGGGCAGCGCGCTAGTGGAGGAAGCCATTGGGCTGCCAGGCTGGTTGTCCGCACGGCTCGACGGAGTATTCGGCAATCTGGGCACGCAAGCTCACCCGGCACGGCAACAATATGTAGCCTGCTTGACCGAAGTGCTGGGGCCAGCCCCAAGCGACCTGCTAGGCATGGAGTGTGAGCGGTGCCGGGCCGGCTTGCTGGACGCGTTGGCGGGGTTGGATATCGATCTCCCTGAACTTGGGCGGCAGCTCGAAGCAGTCGAAGCCGAGTTGGCGGGCAATTCATAGCGCTGCCGTGGGAAAGTCGCGCGGCACGCGTAAGACGACTACATCGTGGTTTGTTGGAGCGGAAGTCATGAGGTTGCGGTGGGTATTGACCGCGGCATTGATGGTGCTGCGCGGGATGCCGGCTCTGGCGCAGAGCGCGGTGCCGGTCAGCGTGGCTATGGCAACGGTGCAGGACGTTCCGGTCCTGGCGCACGGGATTGGTAACGTTCAGGCGCTGCAAACTGTGGTGGTGCGGGCGCGCGTCGATGGCATGCTCGAAAGCGTAAACTTTACCGAAGGCCAGGCGGTGCAGAAGGGTCAGCTGCTCGCCGTCATCGATCCCCGGCCGTATCAGGCGCTGCTCGACGGAGCCGTCGCGAAACGCGTGGCCGACGAGGCGAGCGTGGTCAATGCGCGCCAAAATCTAGAGCGGTATCAAACGCTGGCGCGGACGGCGGCAGCGAGCCAGCAGACCCTGCAACAGGCGCAAATGGCGACTGGACAAGGCCAAGCGACGCTGCAGGGAGACGACGCTGCGATTGCAACCGCGCAGCTTAATCTTTCCTTCACCCATATCGTGTCTCCGGTTGCCGGGCGGGTCGGTTTGCGGGGGCTGGACCCGGGAAATCTTGTGCATGCTTCGGACACGACCGGGCCCGGCATCGTGACGGTTGCTGAGACGCAACCGATCTCGGTGGTGTTCACGCTGCCGCAAGCCTCGCTTAGCGCGGTTCAGTCGGCGCAACGGAACGGGAAGGTTCTCGTGGAGGCGGTGTCAGAAGACGGCAAGACGGTGCTTGGCCGCGGCACACTGCTGGCCATCGACGTGATGATCGACGCCGCGACCGGCACATTCCGCCTAAAGGCCACGTTCCCCAACGCGGACGAGGCGCTCTGGCCCGGCGAATTCGTTAGTGTTCGCATGCTATTAGGCACGCTAAAGGGAGCCGTCACCGTGCCGTCCGAAGCAGTGCAGCACGGGCCGGATGGTCTGTTCGTCTACGTGGTAAAGCCAGACCAAACGGTCTTGTTCCAGACCGTCGAGGTCGCGCAAGATGATGGGCATCTAGCGGTGGTGGGAAAGGGTCTCGATGGGGGAACAAAAGTGGTGACGGCGGGGCAGTCGCGCCTAGCGAATGGCATGCGGGTCACCACGTCCGGCAAGCAAGCAAGTTAGGGACGCGGATGAGCATCTCCACCCCATTTATCCGCCGCCCAGTCGCGACCTCGCTGCTGATGGCAGCGATCCTGCTCGTGGGAATTGCGGCGTATCCGCTGCTGCCGATCGCGCCCCTCCCGCGCGTGGACTTTCCGACCATCTCCGTCGGCGCGCAGCTTCCCGGGGCAAGCCCCGAGACGATGGCAAGCACGGTTGCGCAGCCGCTTGAGAAGCAATTCGGGCAGATCGCCGGCATCTCCCAGATGACGTCGATCTCCGTGCAGGGCTCAACGTCCGTGACGGTCCAGTTCGATCTCGACCGCAACATCGATGCAGCGGCCCTCGATATTCAAGCGGCGATCAACAATGCCGGTGGGCAGTTACCGAAGAATTTGCCGAGCCCGCCATCATTCCGCAAGGTCAACCCCGCCGATAGTCCCGTATTGATCCTGTCTGTGCAAAGCAATGAGCTTCCGCTGATCTCGGTCGATGATTATGCGGACAATGTTTTAAGCCAACAAATCAGCCAGATTAGTGGCGTGAGCCAAGTCATAATCGGCGGCGAGCAGAAGCGAGCGATCCGGGTACAGATCGATCCGTCGAAGCTCGCGGCAATGGGCATGACGCTCGATGACGTGCGCCAGGTGTTGGTAAACGCGACGGTGGACGCGCCAAAAGGCGTAATCGATGGGGCGCAACGTGGGTTCACGATCTACGATAACGACCAGATCACCCGCGCCTCCGACTACGACAAGGTCGTTATCGCCTATCGGAACGGTGCCCCGGTGCGGGTCCAGGATATCGGTCGCGCAGTCGACGGACCAGAGAACCAGCGGGTCGCCGGTTGGCAAAATGGGTCGCGAGGTATCCAGCTCATCATCTTCAAGCAACCTGGCGCCAACGTAGTCTCGACAGTCGACGCTGTAAAAGCTGCCCTGCCACGGCTTCGGGCGGCCATCCCGCCCAGCATACGCATTCAGACCATCGTGGACCGGACGGTGAACATCCAGGCCTCGGTCGAGGACGTCCAGTTTACGCTGCTTCTCAGCATTGCGCTGGTTGTCATGGTGATATTCCTGTTCTTGCGCAGTCTCTGGGCGACCATCATCCCGAGTATTGCGGTCCCTCTGGCGCTCGTAGGGACTTTTGCGGTGATGTACTTATTCGGGTACTCGCTCGACAATCTCTCCCTGATGGCGCTCACGGTCGCGGTCGGGTTCGTGGTGGACGACGCGATCGTCATGCTGGAGAACATTTTCCGCCACGTCGAGGACGGGATGGACCCGTTCCAAGCGGCGCTAAAAGGGGCGGGGGAGATCGGGTTCACGATCATCTCGATCAGTCTGTCCCTAGTCGCGGTGTTTATCCCGCTCCTGCTGATGGGCGGGATCGTAGGCCGGCTGTTCCGGGAGTTTGCTGTCACGGTCAGCATTGCCGTGCTGGTGTCAGGCATCGTCTCGCTTACGCTGACACCGATGATGTGCTCGCGGTTTCTGAAGCGAGACGACGGCAAGCATAGCTGGCTATACCGGGTCGTCGAGCGAGGGTTCGACGGATTGCTGGGCGGCTATCGCCGGACGCTCGAGGTGGCCTTGCGGCATCAGTTCGTCATGCTGATGGTCTTCTTGGGGACGCTCGGACTTACCGCGGTCCTCTACGTGGTAATCCCGAAAGGCTTTTTCCCGCCCCAAGACACGGGTGTTTTGGTCGTGATCACGGATGCCGGCCAGGATGTGAGTTTCGGTGAGATGGCGCGCCTGCAACAGTCAGTTGCCGCGGTTGTCGGATCCGATCCGGACGTACAAAGCTACAGTTCGACGATCGGGGCGGGAATTGGCGGGCAGACCGCAAACAATGGGCGCATCTGGGTAAACCTGAAGCCATTTGGCGTGCGGCACATCAGCGTCCAAAAGGTGATCGACCGCTTGCGGCCGCGACTGGCAAAGCTCGAAGGCATTAAGGCCTTCATGCAGCCGGCACAGGACATCAACGTGGGCGGGCGACTGGCCCGGACGCAATACCAGTATACGCTGCAGGACGCTGATCTGAGCGAACTCTACGACTGGTCCCCCAAGGTGCTGCAGAAGCTAAAGAGTCTGCCGATGTTGCGGGACGTGGCAAGCGACCAGCAGATGTCCGGCACGACGGCGCAACTCACGATTGATCGAGTTGCGGCAGGGCGGTTCGGCATTCAGCCGCAACAGATCGACGACGTCCTATACGATGCGTTTGGGCAGCGGCAGATCGCGCAATACTTTACCCAGGTAAACTCCTATCACGTGATCCTCGAGGTGCCCCCCGGCATGCAGGGCGACCTGTCGACGATCAGCAAGCTGTACGTGCGGTCCTCAAGCGGGGCGGCGGTGCCGCTCAGTACGTTCGTGCATCTGGACACGCGCCCGGTGTCGCCGCTTTCGATCAACCATCAAAGCCAGTTCCCGGCCGTGACGATTTCGTTCAACCTTGCGCCCGGCGCAGCTCTGGGGCAGGCGGTCACGGCCATCAACAAGGCCATGAGCGCGATGGGGGCTCCAGCCTCCCTAAACGGAACGTTCCAGGGAACGGCGCAGGCGTTCCAGTCCTCGCTGAGTTCGCAACCCTATCTGATCGCGGCGGCGCTCGTAGCTGTCTACATCATCCTGGGCGTGCTCTACGAAAGCTACATCCTGCCGCTCACGATCCTTTCGACCCTGCCAAGCGCAGGGGTGGGGGCGCTCCTGATGCTCATGGTCGCAGGCTATGATCTATCGGTCATCGCGCTAATCGGCATCATCCTCCTCATTGGCATCGTGAAGAAGAACGGCATCATGATGGTCGATTTTGCCATCCATGCTGAGCGTCGTGACGGTGAGACGCCGCTCGAAGCCATCCGGCAAGCCTGCTTGATGCGGTTTCGGCCTATCTTCATGACCACCATGGCAGCAATATTGAGCGGACTGCCATTAATGCTGGGGACCGGGGCCGGATCGGAGTTGCGGCGGCCGCTAGGGTTCGCGATGGTCGGAGGCCTACTCGTGAGCCAGGCTTTGACGCTATACACAACGCCGGTCGTTTATCTCTACCTCGACCGCTTGCAGCGGTGGCTATCGCCGCGTAGCCGGTCACGTATGCCGGCGCTTGCGGAGAAGATGGGCACGGCTGCGGAGTGATTAGGCGACAATTTAGCGCGGAGCAGATCTGGAAAGTTCGGCGCGAATGGCCGCGTCGAGGTCGTCCGTCCGGAATGGCTTTTGCAAAAACCGGTGACTGATCGCTTGGGGGCGAAAGAAGCCGGACATCAGGATAATCGGCAAGCTCTGCCGTCGCGCGGCTACCTGCAACGATAAATCAAGGCCGCTCATACCCGGCATGCGCACGTCGGTGACGAGAATGTCGAGTTCCGGCGTCATATCAAGAAGGCTTAACGCTTCACTGCCGCATGTCGCTTGAATGACGGTATATCCAAGCTCCTCCAGCATCTCCGCCAGGGTTTGACGGACCTCTTCGTCATCATCGACCAGCAGCACGATCGTAGTGCGGGTGAGAAGGCGTTGAGGCTGCACTGGCGAGGTGCTGCACGCAGCCGAGTTCAGGGGGAGCCGCCGTCGATGGCGTAAACTCTTGGCGCAATGCAGGGTTGATCCATGGCAGGAGTATATTGTTTTTGGGCCGAGCGGCTAACTACGTAGCACGCTCAAATGCGTCACAAACGCGTGGTCTCAGAAGACGGGGACTGGCGGAGGGGATGAGATTCGAACTCACGGTACGGCTTGACGCCGTACAACGGTTTAGCAAACCGCCGCCTTCAGCCACTCGGCCACCCCTCCGCCGGGAGAAAGCATCCGTTTGCACGGCGTTTGCAGGCAGGCTTTTACGGGACCTAGCCGGCGCGGTCAACGCGTCAGCTTAACGAGACCTCAATGCCGCGGCGAACGGCAGGGCGCGCCATCATTGTCGCGTACCAGCGCTGCACCTGCGGAAAATCCGCAAAGTCGACTTTATGCCGCTCATGGCGCCAAGCCCAGCCAAGGATGGCAAAATCGGCGATGGAAAGTGTGCCGGCCACGAACTCGACCTGACCGAGGCGCCGGTCGAGTACTCCGTAGAGCCGCCGGGTCTCCTTCGAGTACCGTTCCAGTCCGTAGCGCTGGTCAGGGCCGTTCACGGTCAGGAAATGATGCACCTGACCCGGCATTGGTCCGAACCCGCCCATTTGCCACATCAACCATTCAAGGACAGGAATGCGAGGACGGAGATCGGCAGGCAGGAACTGACCCGTCTTCTCGCCGAGGTAAAGCAATATCGCCCCTGATTCGAAAACGGAGACGGGCTGCCCGCCTGGTCCTTCATGGTCCACGATAGCAGGGATCTTATTATTGGGA
>JAABUX010006706.1_pt1 | contig 13669 bp, 12 predicted proteins | sample 5561851 | NCBI WGS metagenome assembly JAABUX01 (sample SAMN10711883, study PRJNA513361) | rock metagenome | isolation source: Antarctica rocks | place: Antarctica: Victoria Land, Richard Nunatak red sandstone | collected 2016-01-03 | reverse complement strand
CGGTCCGCTCTTTGCGGTATCGGGTGATGAATGGCACCGTGTTGCCCTCGTCGAGCAACTGAACGACGCTCTCCACCTGCACGCGCCGGATCTGAAGGTCCTGCGCGATTCGGCCTAGGTCGACCTGAATCGGACTGTCCATGACATGGTTCCCGGAAAGGGAGAACGGCGACGACACGATGGGGTCCGCCACCTCGGTGGGGGTCGCGGAACAAGCGCGCGGACCAACCCAAAACAAGCAAGCAAAGGCTCCGACCGCACACTTTAGGGTATGCGATCGGGCCTGTCAAGAATCCAGGACCGCCCCAACGATTCCCGAACCGGATTCCCTGTCGGGAGTTCGGTAAATCGGTGGTCACGGCAAGCTGGGCAAAATTTTTTCGGTCAAGCCCAATTTCGATTGTGCCGACCGCATTGTCACGGCTGCATGACAACCTTCATGCAAGAGTCCTGATCACTATGGAACTCTTGATAGCCTTGGGGGGCATCATCGAGTTTCAACCGGTGCGTGATAATGACGGTCGGATCGATCTGGCCTTGCTCGATCCGCTCCATCAACGGTTTGAGGTAGCGATGGATGTGAGTCTGGCCCATCCGGAAGGTTAAGCCCTTCGAGAACGCAGCCCCGAGCGGGAACTTGTCGACCAAGCCACCGTACACACCCGGGAGGGAGATGGTCCCGCCCTTCCGGCACGCTTGGATGGCCTGGCGGACCGCCGTGATCCGGTCGGTCGTCAGGCTCAGCTTGGCTTTGATTTGATCGTAGGCCGCGCCGATGGTGTGGCCGTGGGCTTCGAGGCCGACGGCGTCGATGCAGGAGTCCACCCCTCGTCCGCCGGTTTTTTCGAGGATCTCGTCGAAGACGGTTTCCGAGGTGAAGTCGATCGTCTCGGCCCCCGCCTTTTCGGCGAGTCGGAGCCGGCTCGGAATCCGGTCGATGGCGATGACGCGCTCGGCGCCCAGCAGAAAGGCGCTCTTGATCGCGAAGTACCCGACGGGACCGGAACCCCAGACGGCGACAGTATCGCCGGGGTGGATGTCGCAGTTTTCCGCCGCCATGTAGCCGGTCGGGAAGATGTCCGTCAGGAACAGGAGCTGCTCGTCGCTCAGGCCGTTGGTCACCTTGAGGGGGCCGATGTCGGCGAACGGGACCCGGGCGTACTCAGCCTGGCCGCCGGCGTAGCCGCCGAACATGTGCGAGTAGCCGAAGAGGGCCGCGGCCGACATCCCATAGGCGGTCTCGGCCATCCAGGCGTTGGGGTTCGAATTGTCGCAGCCGGACCAGAGGCCCTTCTTGCAGAAGAAGCAATGGCCGCAAGCGATCGCGAACGGGACGACGACGCGGTCCCCCGCCTTGAGGTTCTTGACCCCGGCCCCGACTTCGACGACTTCTCCCATGAACTCATGGCCGAGGATGTCCCCCTTCTCCATCGTGGGGATGTAGCCGTCGTAGAGGTGGAGGTCGGAGCCACAGATCGCCGTGCTCGTGACCTTGATGATCGCGTCCCGAGGGTTGAGGATCTTCGGGTCGGGGACCGACTCGACGCGCACTTTTCCTTTACCTTCCCAACAGACCGCTTTCATGTGACGAGTCGCCTGGTGCTAGAGGAGCATTCGGAGCGTGTGGGGCGGATCGGGGTGGGGTTACGCGCGACCCGAGGATTGACCGTCCGTGGTGGCCAGCTCGCCGGTTTCCATGAGCTGCTTGAAGCGCCGGAGGTTTTCCTTGGTCATGCTGTCGGGGTCCTGACCGATCAGCTTGGCGACCGCCACACCCAGGGCACCCAGCGGCGCCTCGTAGTTGACCTCCAAAGTCACCTTGGTCCCTCGGCCGCCGACGGCGGGTTCAAACCGGACCGCGCCGGCCTGGTTGACGTCCGAACCGGGAAGCGTCTGCCAGGCGATCAGGTGCCCCGGGACGTCGTTGATGACTTCCGAATCCCACTCGAAGGTCTTCCCGAACGGGCCGGTGGAGACCCAATGCGACTTGTTCGGACCGGTCCTGAGGACCTTCTCGATGTTGGTCATGAACGTCGGCGCTTTTTCGATATCCTTCCAGTAGTCGTAAAGCTCCTGGGCCGGCCGCTCGACGATCGTGACATGCTTGATCAGTCGGCCGTGGTGGACATGCTCGTCGGCGTCGCTCCGGTGCTTATCCGAGGTGTCGATGTTGAGCGCCTGGTAGGTGGCGCAGTGCCCGCTGAGGCCCCGGTAGATCATTCCACCCCCCAGGAGGGCCAGCGCGGTTCCCTTCAAAGAACCAATCCGGAGGCCCTGCGCGATGAAGAGGGTCCCGCCGATCGCCGAAGCCCAGCGCTCGACGTTGCCGACATTGACGGACGGTTGGGTGAGGTGGGCTTCTTCGTGTTCGCGGATGCCCTCAACGGAAAAGCGCGGAGTTCGAGCGACGCTCATCGGCGGTTAGCCTCAATGGTGCGGGTTGGGAGGTCGATCCCGGCAGGGAGTGCACAAGTGATGCCGCAACTCGGCAAGCAAGCCGGGCTTTTTCCCCTGGACCCTCTCGTTCGAGGACGGTCCAACGAAAAAAGCCCGGATCAATGGTCAACAACGGGTCGATGCCGAGTCGGCTCGATCAACCGCCCCGGCTCCCCTGGAAGAAGAAGGGCCAGTAGTCCGGCCCAGGGCCAGGGGCCAGCGAATCGAGGTCATAGATCGGGACGTAGCTGCCTCGGTCATAGTACATCCCGACCGGCTTCCGTTGGTTGACGAGTTGCTGGACCCCTCGGAGGTACGACGGTCGCCACGACTTGCTTTCGGCGGTAATCGTGCTGCGTCCGGGTGCCCCGTAAAAGAACGGATAGACCGAGGCGGTGTCGCGGGCGGGGAGGCGGACCCCGTACAGACCACCATCAAGGGGGTTGTTCGAGTCGTCGATCTTGGCGTAATCGCCATAGCGAGCCCCGTAAAAGTTATCCCGATGCGGGTCCTGAGGCAGATTCGTCCTAGGAGCTTTGAACCGTTGGAGCAAACCACTCCGTTCGTTGACGTTCGGCTGGTGCGGGATCGGGATCTGCGCGACGGCGAGATTGCCGGAACCCACCACGATCAACCCGAGCAAGACGGCCCGGAGTGGGGTGCTTGATCCTGCGAAGAGCCACCTGGATCGCATCACAAACTCCTTGTCGGACGCGACCGACAGCCGCTCAAGTGGGCTTGAGCGGCTGTCGGCCAGAAATAGTTCCATCCTGGGACGAACCCTCCCATCCTGTCGGACGAGAGGTTTGTCGTCATTTAGTATTCGCTCGGGGTGTAGGGGGGAAACGCGAGGAAGTCACGCGGCGATCGAGTCGTGACGGTGTAGGGGACGTATCCCGGGGTGAGCGGCACGGGGCCGCCCGGTCCCACGAAGTACTTGATCTTCCCTTGCTTGTGGTGCAACAAGCCGGCCAACTTCCCCTTCACGTTGCCCCCGAGACCGCACATCCCGCAGCCTCTTCCGCCGCAGTTGCCACAGCCGCCGTTGCCGAACAGGCCGCACTTGCCACAGCCCTTGCCGCCGCAAGCCCCGCAACCACCACTCTTGCCGAACAAACCGCACTTGCCGCCGCAGCCCTTCATGCCACAGCCACCGCATGCGTCGCCGTTCCCCTTGCGGAGGAGACCACCGAAACCGCACTTGCCACAACCTTTGCCGGCGCAGCCATCGCACAGAGTGGTTTGACCACCGACAAAACCACTGCCCGGGTCAACGATCCGCGATGACCCAACGGGCGTCACCAACTGGGGCGAAGACCCTTGGCCGGAATTGGTCACATACATCGGGTCGCCGACGTTGCTCGATTGGCACAGACCGCAACCTTTGTTCTTGCAAAGGCCGCAATCGTTGATCCGCCGGGCTGAACCGTGACTGGACCCGCACCCCGGATCGCCACAGCCATTCCCACTCATCGTGCCACCATGACCGAACTGGCCACGCCCGCATTTGGCGCCGAGGCCGCACTTGCTCCCGAGGCCGCAACCCGAGCCACCACAGTTCTTGCAACCGTGACCGCCGAGGCCCAACCCCGAGCCGCCACAGTTCTTGCAACCGTGGTGCAGGAAACTCAGGTGCCCCGCCTTCGGATAGAACTGGTCGAACAACCCATCCTTGGCGTAATGGCCCCAGGGGACCGGCGGCGCGAAGAACGGTTGCCCGGTGTTCAGATCCTGCGCGAGGACTTCGCGAGGGATCGTATTATGGAACCCATCCGCCGACGCGGTCTGGCTGATCGCGAGAACCGCCAATAAGGCCGCCAGAATCACCCCTCGCAGTTGACCGAAGCGCATCGTCACTCCCTTTGTCGTTTGACGCGTAAATCCCTCCTGGAGTGTCGGTAATTTGCGAGCGGCGGCGGTCCGAGTGGCTTCCTGCCCATCAGAGTCGCCAGCTTCAACAGCGGGAATACGACCAACCAAGTCGGGGAGCCGTCCCACAAACCTGGTCGCCTGAAGTCCCCTGCTTCCGCACCTTATCATCGGTTGATCGCGGGTCGCTCTGAAGCGAAAAGCCATCGGCCTCCCGCTTCAAGTGAAGCGGGAGGCCGTGCGGTTGGGAGGACTTCGTCGAATCCAACGAATTAGCGATGGCGATCGAAGACCATCGACGCGGGGAGTTCGTTGATCGTGGTCCCCTCATTGTTGTAGGGGATCGAGGCGTGGGCCTGACTCTTTTTCTGGGCTTGTTCTTCGCGCCATTCGGCGCCGATCCGTGAGTAGCCGAGCAGGTGGCTGATGATGTGGGGGTTCTTGCTGCTCGTTGGTTTGTGCTGAAACGGAGCGGGATTCGCCCCCGAGCCGACCAAGGCGTGTCCGGGCATCATCGAGCCGGCCGCCGGGATGCTCGATGGGGCCGTCGGAGCCGCCAGGGCCGCACCCGGTTGAGCATAATTGGTTTGCATCACGCCGACCGGGCTTGGCTCGGGGGTGCTCGACGGGTCGTAGACCGCCGACATTGGGGCCGACTGGGCGGCGTACTGGGCACCGCCCGGGCTGGGCTGATGGCTGACCATCGCCCGCCCCGGAGCCTCACCAACGGGATTCGCGGCCGGAGCCTGCGCCGGAGAACCCATCGTCACGGTACCCGGCATGGCGAGCAGCGCTTGGCAGGTCGGGCAAACGCCGTTCTTCGAGTGAGCGCAGGCGACGATCCGCTCGGCCGGGATCGCTTGCTGCTTCTTCATGCAGTTGGCGCACATGGTCCGAAATTTGTGGGCATGCGGGGCGGGGGCCGCCTGCTGCGCCATCACCGGCTGGACAGGCATCGGCTTGCCGTCCATCCCCATCATCATGGTGGGGTTCGCGGGCGGAGCATAACCGGCCGGAGCGGCGGTTTGGGCCTGCACGCCCATCGGCGCCAAGGCCAGTGCCAAACCCATCAAAGCCAAGCTGGATCGATCGAGGAAACGCATCAGCGGGAACTCCTTTCCCAACAAGTCGAAGGCGGTCGGGCGATCCGCCTCATCAGGGGGCGGGAATCATCTCCCTATCAGGATCGACCGTTGCAAGCCTCGGCTTTCATAAAACCGCTCGAACTCATCCAATCGCGCGACTCGCGGCGTAGATTACCCTTGGAAGATCGATGCAACGGTCCAGCCTGACCAAGACAATCCGCTCACCCTCCGAGGTTAAATCTCATGAACTTCGCTTCGCGTGTCGGAACACCCCTGTCAAGCCTCGCGCTGGTGTTGATGGGTTTGATGGGTCAGCCCACCTCAGGCCGAGCTGAGCAAGACCCCGCGCTCGGATATCCCGCCCAGCCCTTCGGCGGTCCCGAAGTTTTGACGCGGGGGCCGATTCACGAGGCGTTCGCGACTCCGGTCGTGTTCAACCCGACCCAACCGATCGTGGTGCCCAAGCCTCCGCCCCAAACCCCGGTGAATGAAATCCCTCCCGACCAGAAGCCGGCCGGCGCGGACGTTGAATGGATTCCCGGCTACTGGGCCTGGGAGGATGAGCGGAACGACTATATCTGGATCAGCGGCGTTTGGCGCGACATTCCCCCGGGTCGGCAGTGGATTCCCGGTTATTGGAGCCAGGTCAACGGCGGGTTCGGCTGGACCTCGGGGTTCTGGTCGCCGGTGGACGCCCAAGGAGCGCTCAACTACCTGCCCGCACCCCCGGAGTCGCTCGAAGCTGGGCCGACCTCGCAACCACCGGGGGACAACTTCGCCTGGGCGCCCGGATCGTGGGTCTGGCAAGCGGATCGGTACAACTGGCAACCGGGTTACTGGTATCAGGGACAGCCCGATTGGGTCTGGTCCCCCAGTTCCTACCAGGCCACACCGAGCGGTTACGTCTACAACCAGGGCTACTGGGACTATTCGCTCGCTCGGCGCGGTCTGCCGTTCGCCCCGTTGGCGCTCAACAACGGGCTGGCGGGTGGAGCTCCCCTCTCGTTCAGTCCAAGTTATGTCCTCCCGGTGACCGGCCTCTTGGCAAACCTTTTCGTCCGACCGAACTACGGCCACTACTACTACGGCGACTATTACAACGGCGCGGGGCAAGGGCCGAACGCCAACTACGTCCCCTGGTTCGGCTTCCGGAACAACCGAGTCGGCTACGACCCGATCTACGCTTCGATGGCGGCCGTCAATGGTCGTCAGCCGAACTGGGACCAGCGGTATCGCGACGACTACCGCGAACGGCTGGAGCACCAGGAAGCCCGGCCGTTGCCGACATTCGCGGCGCAACGGGCGTTCATCGACCAGCGGCGCGGACGGGGCGAGGACGTCCGGAACCTCGGCTTCGCCGAACCGCTCCAGCAGTGGGCCAACAACCCGAACGCGAACCACCAGCTCGTCCCGGTCGGGCCGGACCATCGCCTCGAACTTCAACGACGGCAGGCTGAGCTGGCGAACTTCCAGAACCTTCGGGTCCGCCAGGAAGAACAAGGGCGACTCGCCGCCCAGAACCAGAACCTCCGAGCCGACGAAGCCCGCCAGCGGGCTGTCTTCCGGAACGAGATGCCCCGCTCGCCGATCGCCGCTGCGCCCAATGCCCGGTTCCAAAGCCCCGGGTTGATCGCCCCGCCGCCCCACCCCGAGGGCCACGCCCCGTTCCGCCCCGAGTTCGGCCCGCATCGCCCCGAGGTGCCGATCATCTCGCACCAGGCCATTGAGGGGAACCGTCGGCCGGAACAGATCCGGGAAGAGCAACGGGAGCGCGAACGCGAGCGCCCGCGTCGTTGATCAATTGGACAAGCTCAACCCTCGGCGACGGCCGCCACCTCGTCGTCGAGGGCCACCTCGCTCGAACCGGGCGACGACCGGAGCTGGCCGTCCTCGATTTCGAGGACCAGGTCGTCGGGTCGGATGAACCGGCGGTCGTGGGTGACGACAACCAGAGTCGTCTGCCGCTCGGCCTGGAGCCGCCGGAGGATCTTGTAGATCTCGTCGCCGGTTTTGCGGTCGAGTTCGCCGGTCGGCTCGTCCGCCAGAACCACCAACGGCTCCTTGATCAAGGCCCGAGCTATGGCGACCCGCTGCTGCTCACCGCCGGAAAGTTGGTAGGGGCGGTGGTGGAGCCGGTCGCCGAGACCGACCGAGGTCAAGAGCGACGCGGCCCGGGCGCGATGCTCGGCGGTCACTCCGGTCGGCAAGAAGGGGACGACGACGTTGCCGACGGCGGACAGGTTCTTGATCAGGTTGAACGACTGGAAGATGAAGCCGACCCGGTCGCGGCGGTAAGCGTTTTGCTCGGCCTCGGTCATCGAGGTCAACTGTTGCCCCTCGACGCTGATCGTGCCCGAGCTGGGGTGGTCGAGCGCGCCCATCAGGTAGAGCAAGGTGCTCTTGCCCGAACCGGACGGGCCGACGATGAACGCGAACCGCCCCTTGGGGATCTGGCACGAGACCCCGTGGAGGATCTCGACCCACTGGTTCCCACTCTTGAATGACTTCCGGACCCCGGCCACTTCGATCATCGCTACCCCTTGAATCCCGCGGTCGATCAGTGCGAACCCAGCCGGATGGCGTCCATCGGGACCAACCGCGACGCCTTCCAAGCGGGATACAAGCCGCCGAGCGTCCCCATCACGACCGCCAGACCGAGGCCAAGCACCACCAGCGTCGGGTTGAAGTCGAGTTGCAACCCGCCGCTGATGAACTGGTTGGCCACCTGGGTCAAGGCGAACGCCAGGACGCAGCCGATCACCCCCGCCAGCAGCCCGAGATATGCCGACTCGATCGTCACCAGCGCCAGGACATTCCGGCGCGACCAGCCGTTGGTCCGGAGGACGCCGAACTCGACGAACCGCTCGGTCGTGCTCATCAGCATCGTGTTGATGATCCCCACGACGCCGACGAGCAGAGCCAGGCTGACCGTCATCAGCAGGAAGGTGTTGAGCTGACCCATGAGCATCCCGAAGTTGGCGGCGAACTCGGACATGCTCCGGGCGTCGAGGCGCGGCTCTGTGACCGTGTCTTCGATCCGCTTCGCCACCTCGTCGATCTGCGACGAGTCGGCGGCCTCGACGTAAAAGCTCGACACCTTATCCGAGGCTTCCCCGAGGACCGTCCGGGCCATGTCGATGTCCATGACGATGATCACGTCGAGGAACATCGATCCCGTCTCGTAGATCCCGACGATCGTGAAGGCTTGCGAGCCGATCTTAAGCAAGTCCCCGACCTGCTTTGGCTTGCCCGCCGGGTCTTTGTGCTCGGTGGCGATCTTGCGGCTGATCACGATGTTTGGTTGGTTGTGATCCTCGGGGATCAGGAACCGCCCCTCCTTGAGCGCCGCCGGGTACACCGCGCTCTTGAGCTTGCGGTGCGCGGGGATGTCTTGCCCCTGGATCACCGTCGCGTCGAGGAGGCTCTGGATCTTTTGCTCGTTGGACTTCCGGATAAATTCCAGCGGGTTCCGCGGGATCAGGCTGATGTCCTCGATCGTCGGCGGCAGACCCCAGAGTTCCGGGGCGACGGCGGAAACTCCCGGGATCGCCCGGAGCTTTTCTCCCAGGCTGGTGGGCAGTTTGCTGAAGACGGGCGTCGGAGTGTTCTCGCGCTGGACCATCACCCCCTTGATCTTGTCGAGGGTGGACCCAACCAGGTTGCGCAACCCATCGGACACGCTGAACAAGCCAAGGACGCCGAGGATCGGCACCGACAGCCCCACCAAGGCCAACGCCGTCCGGAGCGGGCGGGTGAGCAGGTTCATCCAGGCGAATTTCCCCATAACTCCGCGACCACCTGCGCCGGCGACATCGAACCGGACCCGGCCACGCCGCCGGGCATGGCCGAGCCGCCAGAGGATTTAATTTGATTATAGTCGGGCCGGGGGGAACTCCAAGGGGAACTCGCCCGAGGTCGTTGCTCGGGCGGGGTGGCCGGTGTCAAGGCTTGGCCTGGCCTTGGTTCCAGTAGATCCGGACGTTGTGCGTGGCCCGCCCGCCCGCGACGATCTCCGGGCGACCGTCGCCGTCGAGGTCGGCCGCGACGAGGTCTTCCACGGCGACTCCCCCCTCGTCGACCCACGTCCGGTCGAAGGCGATCGGGTCCGACCCCGGCTTCGGGTCGAAGATCATCACCCCCGGCCCGCGTCGGCCGGGCTCGACCTTGGGGTTCGGATCGCGTTGGCCGACGACCACCTCGTCGTCGCCGTCGCCGTCGAGGTCGACGCACCAGACGGCATGGCCCCAGGCGAGCCCCTCGGCGACCTGGTGTCTGACCCGCTCGGTGGTCCCGCCGCCTGTGGTCCCGTGGTAAACCTGGACGGTGTCGCCGTGCCACGGTTGGATCGTGGCGACGAACGCGGACCCATCGCGGAGGCGGCCGACCTTGGCCTCGCTCACGCCCGGATCGGCCGGCGCGTCCTCCTTGACTTTCAAATCCGAGCCACCGATCTTGACCGAGCCCAGTACCACATCGCGAGACGGATCGACGAGGTACACCCCCTCGCGGGCCGCCAGGAGGAGCGCCACCTTCCCCTTCATCTCCGGGACGAGCGGCCGGGGGGCGACCACCTGGAGGTTGTGGACGGTATGGAACCGGTCGGCAATCACCCGCGCCGGCCAGGGGTCGTCGAACGGTCGGTCGGGGATCGACAGCGCCAGGAGCCGGACGCCGGCCCCCGCGCCCCAGTCGGGGCCATGCGTCCCTCGCCCTTGCAGGGGGGCGACAATCAATTGCGGCCGACCCGTCCCATCCAAGTCACCCCAACGAATCCGGTGCAAGGTCGGCTCCGAGGTGATTGGCACGGCTCGCCAGGTCCCCTCGGGAGCACCCGTCCGGGTGACGATCGCCAGCGAGCCACCCGTCTTGGTGTCGGTGGGCCGCCAGGCCGAGCCGAGGGCGAAGTCGACCCGGCCGTCGCCATCGACGTCGTGGGGTTGGAGGCAAACGTTGTCGGGCTCGGTCGTTCCGCGGAGGATGTCGCGCTTTTGCCAGGTCGGGTTCTGATACCAGACCACCGCGTCATTAGCCAGAGCGACGACGTCGGGCTTGCCGTCGCCGTCGACGTCGGTCGTGACGACCGCGTAGCAGACTTTGCCGATCTCGGGGTCGATGGTCTGCGGGCGGAACGAGATCGGGTCAGCCGCCGGGGCGACCGAGGGGGCGAAAGCCCAGCAGCACAACCCCACCGCCCAAGCTGATAAAGATCGTCGCATGGCTCGCGTTCCTCGGCTGGGAGGTCGGTATTGGATCGCGGACGGGTCGGGTGTGTGAATCCGCTCCGCCCAGAACGGGCGATCGGTCGCCTAAAAACTTTGCCAGAGCCGCGCGTCGATGCCGGGGAACCAGCCGAGGTGCCGGATATTGGTCGTGGCCACGACGACGGCGTCCCCCGGCTGCCCGCAAGTCGCGGCGACACCCGCGAGGATGGCGTCGGCATCGAGAGCCAGGGGTGAAGCGGTGTTCCGCCCTAGCCGACGCACGATCGCCCAAAAGTCGGTGGCCCGTTCCCACGCCTGATCGGTCACGGGGAGCGGGATCAAACTTTGACAAAACTGGTCGAGGCGGGCGAGCTTCCGAACAGAGCCAACTCGGACCAGGTCGCGGCGGGCCTCATAGAGGCTCAACGGAGTGACGCAGACATCGGCGTTAGCCTGCTTGGTGATTACCCACCGGAGGAACGCGATCCGCGACGGGTTTTGCGGGTCGCTACTCGAAAGCCCGATGAGGCCAGCGTCGAGGAGAATCCGTGTAACCATTTCCGGGCGATCCCTCGCTGGGGGGACTCATGCTTCCGGGCCATCCATCGCTCGGAGTATTCATACTTCCGATTGAGCAGCCGCAGGTAAGCTTCGTCGCTCAATTCCGGGTCGTCCCCGGGAATCTCATCCATCCGCTTGATAGCCTCCCGCGTCGCCTCGACTCGCGCCGCGCGTTCCTCGGGGGTCGAGGGGAGCAATCGACCCTGGTCATCGAGCCGAGCACGGAAAGGCATTATCGAGTCTGCCATGATCGGCCCCTTTCAGACGTTCCAGCGTCGAGGCGGGCGCCCCGACTTCGGATCGGTTTCCCAGCATCTTATCGTCCGACCGATCGGGGGCCAACCGGTGCTTGCTCAGGTGTTGACCAACCGCGACTCGCCGCGGGCCATCTGGCGGGTCATGGTGGCGAAGTGGGTGTGCATCACGCACTTAAAGGCGAACTGGAACAGGTAACGCGGCGGCCGGCGCGACCGGATCAGCTTTTTGAGGTACTTGGCGTAGACCGGGCGATCGATCCGGGTCCTCGGGTCGATCCAAATCTTCGCCAGCATCCCCACGGCCGCGAGGATCGTCAGCGACTGGATCTTGAGGTAGCTGAGATACTTGTGCTTGCGGAGCCAATCCATCTTGGCCGTCGCCAGCGGGAGCTTGCCCTCGATGAACAGGGCGTCGAACCGCTCGAAGTAGTTCTCGGCGTCGTAAAGGCGGACCATCAGGTCGAGCCAGCCGTCGCGCAAGGTCTCGACGCTCATGTTGAGCGGGATGATGTTGGTGGCGATGTTCGGGTCGTCGGCGGCGGCGTTGTCGAGTCGACCGGCGGCTTCGAGGCGCTCGTAGAGCGGCGTCTTGGGAATCGCCGAGAGCATTCCCGCCATCGCCCCGACCACCCGGGCTTTTTTCAGGAACTCGTACTGCCGTTCGAAGACCGTCTCGTCGTCCTGGTCAAAGCCGACGATCATCCCGGCGTATACTTCCAGCCCATGATCCTGGACCTTTTTGACCCGGTCCAAGATGCCCGACCCGCGCACGTTTTGGAACTTCTTGGTTTCGCGGAGGGCGTCCTCGTCGGGGCTTTCGATCCCGATGAAGACCGCGACCAGCCCCGCCTCGGTCATCAGTCGCATCAACTCGTCGTCTTCGGCGAGGTCGAGTGACGCTTCGGTGAAGAAGGCCATCGGGTAGCCGTGCTGGTGCTGCCACTCGATGATCGCCCGGAGGATGACCTTGGCCGCCTTTTTGTTGCCGATGAAGTTGTCATCGACCAGGAAGATGACGTGGACGCCGAGCTTGTACTGGGCGTCAATCTCGCTGACGACCATCTCGGCCGTCTTGATCCGGGGTCGGCGACCAAAGATCACGATGATGTCGCAAAACTCGCACTGGAACGGGCACCCCCGCGACGTCTGGACGCAGCCCATCGTATATTCTTTGAATTTGACCAGGTCGTACCGAGGGATCGGCACCTTGGCCATGTCGGTCTTTTCAATCTGCTCGTAGCGGTACTGGTGCAGCCCCTGCTCGAACTCGCGGAGGAACTGCGGCCAGGTGTCCTCGGCCTCGCCGATGAAGATGACGTCGACCAGGCCGTCGTACCAATTCTCGGCGACGGTGATCCAAGGGCCGCCGACGATGCTGAAGATGTTTCGTTCGCGGAGCTCGATCAAAATTTCCCGCATCCGGTCGCGCTGGACCGTCATCCCGGTCAGACCGACGATGTCGAATGACTTGAGGGCGTCGAAGTCGATCTCCTCGATATTCTCGTCGATCAGAACGATCTCATGGCCGGGTGGAGTCAAACCCGCGAGGACCGGCAGCGCCAGGACCGGCATGTTCGCTTTCTTGCCGAGGATGGGAAGTCCGTGGTTCAGACCCCAGAACGAGGTCGGGAACCGGGGGTTGATCAAGCAGATCCGCGCCATGAAGGTTTCCTTGGGGAACGTCCCAGGACCGGGACTTCGCTGCACCGGAGTTGACCGAAAGCGAGCGACAGATTGGATTAGGGCGATCGCCCCCAGATTGTAAAGCATCCCACGGGGATGTCTTCCCCTTGTCACCCGCTTTCGCGCGGATTTTGACCACTCGAAGCCAACGAGGTGTGGATTCCGCACCCGGAATGGGTTGGGATTTCACTGGTCGGGGGAATCATGCCACCGGAAACGTCCCGAGTCCACTCCAGTACGCGAGACGTTCCAGCGGTTCATGACCCGACCGGATCACCGGCGACCGGACTCGGCGCGGACGGACCCGTCGTCACCCGCTCCTCGTCGAGGAAGCCGAGGATTAACGGGTTGACCCGCTCCGGGCATTCGTGAGCCAGCCAATGGGTGGCGTCGGCGAACCACTCGATCGCGGCGTTCTGGCACTGGGCGTAGCTTGTCCGCGCCAGCCCTGGTCCGAGGAACTGGTCCTGAACTCCCCAGAGGATCAGGGTCGGGACGGTGATCGGCGGGTCGGGCAGGGGGGACAGCGCGGTCCGGAGCGCGGCGCGGTACCAATGGATCATCGCTCGCAAGGCAC
>JAABUX010006704.1_pt1 | contig 13673 bp, 13 predicted proteins | sample 5561851 | NCBI WGS metagenome assembly JAABUX01 (sample SAMN10711883, study PRJNA513361) | rock metagenome | isolation source: Antarctica rocks | place: Antarctica: Victoria Land, Richard Nunatak red sandstone | collected 2016-01-03 | reverse complement strand
CTTAGTGGCGGTGGCCCACACGATCCGCGTCATGTTATGTCCGTGGGTTTCCTCAAGTTCTTTGTCGCGGCCGGCTCGATGATCGCGTCATTAGGCTGCCGCGACGGTGCGCAGTGCCCAGATACCAAGCCAGAGGCGAGGACTACAGTTTAATTGGCGTCGCACACAGGTCGGCGCTTCGCGCAACGACACGGACCGGGGGCAAATTGGTGACCTCACCGAGTACGTTGTCGACACGCGGATGTTGAGCCCCGATCCATAACAAGAGCCGGCGATGGCCGACACAGGGACTGTGGTGGAGCGGCTAACCGTGATCGTCGACGCGGCCATGCGCGACGGGTGTCGCCACGGCGTGGCCGTGTAGCAATCGTCGCCTCGCGCGCTCTTCATATCCCTTTCTGGCGTCCTAATGCTTGTACGGATCGGATACTATCCGATCCATGCAAGCATTCTTGACTGTCACCCCCGTGAGCGATCCCATCGACCGACGCGACCACTCGTCGCCGAGAATCCCTTTGCGCCCCGCGATCTCTCCTGAGCGCGCCCGTGCTCAACCGCTATCGCCGCGCTGGGTGTCTCCGGTGCGAGCCTTACACGGCGTGTAAGCCCAGGCGTTCACGCCGCATGTAACGCTATCGGTGACACCGGGACCTTACACGCCGTGTAAGGCTCGATGGTCGACGATGATGGCCGTTTCGACTGAGAGGCTCCGGTGCAAGGAGCAAACATCCCGAGGCAGCTCTAATACCCCAGACCGACAGATTGCAGTCGTTTACTTGACATAATTATAGGCGTGGGCCGTCGGGCGGCACAACCACGCCGAGGACAGGCGGCATAAGTCCAGGACGGTATGTGCGAACGGGTGGTACAGTAGCCATAAACGTCGCCGGATACATGGCATGGCGGCTTGGACCGAGAACGATGGAGTTGCATGAACACTACTCTGGATATCCTACCCCTCCCTCAGATCGCGCGCGTAGCGCACACGGACACGTCCGCGCGCTACACGATCGAGCCGCTCGCCACTGGATACGGCACGACGCTGGGCAGCGCCCTGCGCCGCGTCCTGCTCGCGGCCTTGCCCGGCGCCGCCCTCACCGCCCTCCACATCGACGGTGTGGACGCGGGCGTGACGGAGATCCCCGGCGTCCGCGAGGACGTGACCGAGATCCTGCTCAACCTCAGGCGCGTCCGTGTGTGCTACGAGAATGAGGGGCCGGCCGTCCTCACCCTCGACATCACGGAGCCCGGCGAGGTCACGGCCGGCCTGATCGCCGTGTCTCCGGACGCGCATGTGGAGATCGTCACCCCCGACCAGTACCTGCTCACCCTCGACGCCGACGCGGAGCTGCACGCCACGCTCACAGTGGAGCGGGGGGCCGGCTACGCCGAGGTCCCGGAGGACGACGGCGGCGCGGCCGACCTCTTCCGCGTCGCGAGCCTGTTCACCCCGATCCGCCGCGCCCAGTATGCCGTCGAGCGCGCACGCATTGGCCCCATCACCACCTACGACCGACTCGTGCTGGAGATCGAGACCGACGGGACCCTCACGCCCGACGCGGCCCTGCAACGCGCCGCCGCTGGCCTCGTCGACCACTTCGCGCGGGTGTCCACGGCGACCGGCGTCGGTACCGTCCCCGCACCCACCGCCGCGCCGCTAGCACCGCCGTCAGCAGCGGCGGACGGCGTCCCGCTCGCTGCCCTTGCCCTCTCCCCGCGCGCCTACAACGCGCTGCGGCGCGCCGGCCTGACCACGGTTGGCGACGTGCTCGCCCTTCCCACGGATGACCTCTCTAACGTCCGCAACTTCGGGCGCACGTCGGCTCTGGAGTTGCGTGATGCCCTCGTGCACGCGGGTGTTCTCGACGCGGCGCACGCCGCCGAGCGGTTCGCTGACCTGGGCGGGGGCGCGGATGAAGCGTAGGGCGGGCGACGCGTTGCGGACGGCATCCCATAGGGCGGGGACGTCAGACCGGGGTGTGTTCCTCGGGCGCAAAGTCTCCGTTTTTAGACATGAAGAGACAGTGGGGACGGTTTTAGGGCATGCCAATCGACGTAGACGCCTACATGACGGAGGAAAGCCGCCGCGGACGCTTCAGCGGTGCGGTGCGCCTCACGCGCAGGGGCCAGATCCTGCTCGACCAGGGCTACGGCGCGGCGGATCGCCAGCGCGGGCGGCCCAATATGCCGCAGACCGCGTTCCAGATCGCCTCGATCAGCAAGCAATTCACGGTTGCGGCGGTCCTCTTGCTGCAGGAGCGCGGCGTGCTCTCGGTGCACGATCGTCTCTGCACGCGGCTCACGAACTGTCCGCCGGCATGGGAGGCCATCACCCTACACCATCTGCTGACACATACCTCCGGCATCGGGCATTGGACGGACTTCCCCACCCTCTCGCTCTTCGAGCCGATCCCCAGGGCGGAGATCCTGCGCACGTTCCAGCGCGCCCCGCTCCTGTTCGCCCCTGGGACACGGTGGGCCTACAGCAGTCCAGGGTACGTGCTGCTGGCGCACCTCGTGGAGCAGACCGTGGGTGAGCCGCTGGCCACTTTCCTCACGCGCGCCGTCTTCGCCCCGCTCGGGATGGCGAGCACCGGCGTGGGGACGGTCGCGCCGCGGCCGGAGCAGGCCGCGATCGGGTACAGCGCGGGGCAGCCGGCGCCGATCTTCGACCTCGATAGCTTGGGTATAGGGACCGGGGACATCTGGTCGACGACGGGGGATATGGCGCGCTGGGACGCCGCGCTCACGGCGCCAGGACTCCTCGGCGCGGACGCGCTGCGCGCGATGTTCACGCCGCAGGCCGACACTGCGGACACGCTGCCGAGCGGTGAGGCCATCCGGTATGGCTATGGCTGGTTTCTGGCCGAGGTGCAGGGTCACCGCCTGGCCTTCCATCCGGGCGATAACGCGGGGTACCACGCCTTCAACGCGTGTCTACCGGACGACGAGGCGGCGGTCATCGTGCTCACCAATGACGAGGAGATTGACACGGACGCGCTGGGACTGCGCCTCGTGCATGAGGCGCTGCGATAAGGAGACATGGACGTGTGGCCCCACGGTTGTACCGCCATGAAAACACCGCCACGACGCACGACACACTGGGGCCGCTCAGTGTCAAAACGAGAGCTTTCGGGGCGACGGTGTCGAGGCGCCGCGCTCTGCCGCGGCCCACGGCCTGCTAGAACGCCTGCGAACGCCTGCGTTTGCACCTGGGCCAACTGGATCTCTGACCCGTACGGCCTAGGCCGGTGCCTTACACGCCGTGTAAGGATCGATGATCAGTGACGACGATCGGGGGCATTAATTGCGTCCGCGCAAGTTCGAGGTCTACGGTCTCCGTCGCGTGTGGCGTCCGACGAGACCGATAGCGATATCGGGTAACGACCAGTATCATGAAAGGGGCAGGATCATGAAGGCATAAGGCATAGTGATAGGGGTTGGGAGGTCACGATGGTCCAAGAGATACTACTCGCTCCTCGGATGGTGCGGCACGACGATCCCATCGTCGCGGCGATGGCCCGCGCGATCGTCGAGCGGTGGGACCCGCTCAAGATCATCCTATTCGGTTCGCGCGCGCGCGGTGACATGCGCGCGGACAGCGACGCCGACTTCCTCATCGTCGTGCCGCCCGTGCTCAAGAGTCGCGAAACGGTGGCCGCCATGCTCCACGCCCTCGCGACCGGGTTCGACTATGCCACAGACATTGTGCTGACGACGCCGGAGGAGTTGGAGGAGTACGGGCCCATCTGCGGGCTGGTCTACTTCTACGCCCTGGAAGACGGTAAGACGCTGTATGAACGTCCCCTCGCCTAGCTGACGCGCGGTTGGCGGGCTGCGGCCCGTACACGACGCGCGTATCCCCAGGCGCCGCCCTGACACAGTCAGGGCGGCGCCTTTTTTGTTGCTCACATAGGTCGTCAGAAGCCCAACGGAGGAGGCATGGACACAAATCCCTACAACCGTGTGGCGAATACCTGGATCGCCGACGCCACGGAGGAGCTCACCGCCGCCCTTGACGCGCTGACCCGGCCCCAGGTTTGGCCGCCGCGTTTTGTCGTGTACCACTTGCAGCAGGCGACGGAGAAGGCGCTCAAAGCCGCGCTCATTTTCGGCCGCACGGGACGCTTTGAGGCGACACACAACCTCGACCTGCTCGTCAAGGCGCTGCCCAACGACGGGACATGGGCCACGCGCGAGAAATACCCCAACCTGAGCGCCCTCTCCGCGCACGCCACGGAGACCCGCTACCTGGCGGATAACGCCCCCGTGACGCGACAGGAGGCGGAGCGGGCCGCGCATGTGGCGATCCGGGTCATACGTTCGATCGTACGGGACATGGCTGCGCACGGCTTCGTGCGCAAAGGCGTGGATGGACAAACACGATAGCGACGACGGCTGCTTCCAGGGTCGAGCGGAAGAGCGCGTGACGCGTCGCCCGGCGCAATCCGCCGGGTGGTGTCACAAGCGCCGCCCACTATCGTCATCGTGCGGCAAAGGAGGCATCGATGCCTACGTACGCGCGTGTGTCTGCCTGGGATCGCAACGCGCGGTCCCGGCGCGCAAGCGGATACCGACGCGCAAGGGGATACCGACGCGTCCAATCAAGATGCTGGGGTGAGGATTGAAACGTCGGCGGCAGTCGCGCCCACCCCACTCACGCGCTCGTTTACGCTGCACCCGATCAATCTATCGGGTGGGGATTGAAACCTCAACGGCGACGCGGACGACGCCATCCGCATGCGCGGCGTGGGAAATGTTTACCTCGTCCGGCGCGTTCGATGCCGCCGCGACGGATGCGGTGTTGGTCGAGTATGGCGGCGCCAGCACGCGTCCGGTCGCGTTCTTCGAGTTCGGTGTCGTGGTCTTTCTGGGCGACGACAAGCGGTGGGCGATAGACGAGTCCGGCGTCTATACTGCATCGGGTATCGACGCGCGCTACGATGATGCGCGGGGACGGTGGAGTGTTTCGGCTGGCGGTCATGAGGTGGTGACCGTATCCCAGGTCGAGAAGAAGAGCGCGTGACGCGTCCCTCGGCGCAACGCGTGGGGATGTTGTCACAAACAACATACATCCCCGCGTTGCGCCGAGGCGGACGATCCATACCCAGATGTCAACGCTGTGCTGTACGATTTCCCGGCTAACGTGCAAACGGTCCTTGGCGAGCACTTCCGGGGAATGTACCTGTCGGGGCCGCTTGCCCTAGTGGGTCACGCCCCAATTAACTGGAGTTGGTCAAGTACCACCCCCGGCCAGTCAACAAGCGTCACAGGGCGGGTAGCAGCCGCGATGGGTCGCTACGCATCAATTCCATGTAAATGGGGCGTGACCCACTAGGCGATTTCTCTCCCGACAGCAGCGACATCGATTTTGTCGTCGTGACCGACGCCGATCTTTTGGATGACATCCTTCCATCGCTACGGGCTATACTAAACACGCCCATTTCAATGCCAGCGGTTCGCTGTGGGCAACTGAGGTGGAAGCAACCTATATTTTGCGGGATGCCCTGCGTCGCTACGACTCGGTTCGCGCACGCCATCCGCACATCGAACGGGGTGCGGGTGAGGTGCTCGACATGGACCATCTCGATACCGCGTGGGTCCTCCAGTACTACATCCTGCGCGAGCATGGGGTGACAGTGGCGGGACCTGCCCCGCGCACATTGATCGACCTTATCAACCCGCGCGAGATGCGCCGGGCGGCGGCCCGGATGCGGGCGTGGTGGGGCACGATGCTCGACGATCCCGTCCCATTGCACCGGACGGAATTGGGCTATCAAGCCTATGCTGTCCTGGCGATGTGCCGGATGCTTTACACCCTCGACACTGGTGGTGTGGTCTCCAAATCGGTCGCGGCGCACTGGGCGCAATGGACGCTAGGTGAGCGTTGGATCGGGCTCATCGACCGGGCCTTGGCGAAAAGGCCGTACACGAGGAGCAAATGGCCGGGAGACGCAGGATGTGGATATGGATATGGTTGACACGTCGGCTTTGATCGACGACACACTCGAATGGTGTCAACAAATTCAGTCGTCCGTTGATGACCGGCCTGTGAGGGACGTAGGGCGGTCCATGCATGAGAGCGTTCGGGGCGTGTTCCTCGGGCGCATGTGTCACCGTAACGAGCCCAGAGCGTACACTGAGAGCAAGGAGGTGACACCATGGGCGACCTATACGTACACGGCTATCACCCGCAGGAGAACGAGCGCCTGCAGGATCAGGCCGGGACGCTGGTCGACCTTTTGCACGCCGACACCGCCTACCCCGGCGGGAGTACGGTGCTCGAGGCTGGATGTGGTGTCGGCGCTCAGACGGTCACCCTGGCCCGGCGAAGCCCGGATGCTCACTTCACGTCGGTTGATGTCTCCGCGGATTCGATCGCCGAAGCAATACGCAGGGCTGCCCGCGCAGGGCTCACCAACGTGGCGTTCCAGCACGCGGACATCTTCGCGTTGCCCTTCGAGGCCGCGTCCTTCGACCACGTCTTCGTCTGTTTTGTCCTGGAGCACCTCGCGCGGCCTAGTGAAGCCTTGGCGATCCTCCACGAGTTGCTCAGGCCCGGCGGCAGCATCACCGTGATCGAGGGTGATCACGGATCGACCTATTTCTACCCCAATAGCGCTGCGGCCCATGCGGCGATCCGGTGCCAGATCGAGCTCCAGCGGAGGGCCGGCGGCGACGCGCTGATCGGTCGCCAGCTCTACCCGCTGCTGGTCGCGGCGGGGTTCGAGGCGGTCCGTGTCTCCCCCCGGATGGTGTATGTCGATGCGAGCCGACCTGACCTGGTTGATGGTTTCACGCGACGGACGTTCGCCGCGATGATCGCGGGCGTGCGCGCGCCCGCGCTCGCGGCGGGCCTCATCGCGCCGGAGACGTTTGACGCAGGCGTCCACGATCTTCACCGCACGACCGAGGCGGACGGCGTGTTTTGCTACACGTTCTTCAAGGGCGTGGGAGAGAAGATGTGACGCGCCTAAGACACGTCGGGGCGATGCATTCACCTGCGGATAATTTGGCTTGAGCCGCACGCCTCCGGATATGGTCGTTCGGGGGGCATCCACCCGGCACATCGGCTACATTAGTAGCAGCGGGTGGTAATAGGCTAACCCCTTTAGCAGCGGGAGGGCGCCGCGATGCGGGCCGCGACAAAACAAAGGGTCGAATGCGTACGCGCCGCTTTGCTCGCACTGCCCGACGAGCGGCTACTCTCCATTGTGCGACCCTGGGTAGACGACGTCCTGCGCGAGATACCGGAGTCCGACGAGTTCGCCTACATGTTGGGCTACAAGATCCAGGCGTCGCTGACCGGGCGCATATACGACGCGGACGACGACGATGCGACGGACGACGAGTTGGCCCTGGTCGCCCCCGACGCGGGGGAGCTGCGTCTGGCTATCGCCGAGATACCGACTGGGGAGTTCTACCACAACCTTTTGCCGTACCTCGATGAGGCGATCCATTACACAGAACCACAGGGCGACTGGGGGAGCGCCCCGCATTATCGCGGTGACGATGACGGCTATGCGTTCATGGAGAATCTGGCGCATTATCTGGAGGCGGGGGAGGTCCCCGACCAACCCGGTCTAGCGGGCGACGAGACCGGCGATGCGTCGTCAGATCAGAACGATGCGCTGCCGTGGCTGTACGACCCCAACCCCCTCCTTGGGCCCAACCAGCAACAGCTCACGTTACGCATCGCGCCGACTGGAGGCATGACGCTGCAGCTCCGCTCGGACCTACTGGCCTTCCTCCAAGAGCACGGCTGCTACGTCGAGGCCGAAGACCCGCGCGTCATCGAGGCGGCGTACTCATCCAGCGCCGTGTCGCAGCAGGGCAAGGCGACCGTCAAGCGGCTGATGTCGACGCTCAAGCGGTGGGAATCGAAGGGGTACATCGCCTGGACGGCCTCGCATGTCATTTCGCCTCAAGCGGGACCCAGGGGCAAGGACAAAAGGGGGCGGCGGAAACACCGACCACCACAAAGGAAAAATCGGGACTGACGTGGGCTTTGTGAGCGGCCGCCGGCCGCGGCCAATCGCCCACTGCGCGTCCCGGCATCGCTACACTACTGCCGGTAAAATCCCCACCAAGCGCTGCGCCACTGCCATCGCAACGACGACCCAACTTTGGCGGTTACGGCGTTCTGCGACAAGTTTTAGGCGGCAACGTGGCGCCAATCCTGTCAGCTTCGAGGGGGCCACCGTCGTCGACCCGTTCGGCGGCCACATGTCGGCGGTCCTGAGGTGCGATGCGGGCGGGACACAACAGCGCGTGCGTCGAGATCGCCCCGTCCTACGTCGAGCGCGGCGTGGCGCGGGTCGAGGCGTGTAAGATCCGGTGAGGACAAACGGCGCCTACAAGGCGGAGGCGCATCGCCCCGTCGCGCCCAGAAATGCCCCCTTGTCGAGTGCCACAGCCTGCCCGGCACGCTACCGACAGACACGCCCAGGATACGAGTAGATCAACGAATGCTCCTCGCTATGCGGGGCCGTTACACTGACGACGACATCATGAGAGGACCAAGAGCAATGACCGAACTTACCACGACCACCGGCCCACGGGCTGCGGATCGAACGGCCCGCATCGCCACGATCGTTGCGGGGGCCGCGACCGACGCGACCGACGCGACCGAGGTCAAGGCCCTGCTCGCGGCCTGCGACATCGCCTACTACACGCAGGACACGCCACTCGTGTCCGACGCCCAGTACGACCGTCTAACCGAGGTAGCGCGCGCCCTGACGGGCGAGCGGCATCAAGAGGTGGGCGAGATCGGCGGCGAACTTGTCTCCGTGCCCCACGCCCATGCGATCCTGTCGCTGCAGAAAGCCTACACGCTCGACGAGATCCTGGCGTTCAAGGCCTCGGCCGCGCGCGGGGTTGGGCGCGATGATGAGGGCGCGGCCCTGTGCCTGCTCATCGAGCCCAAGATCGACGGATTGACGCTGGTCCTGGAATATCGCGACGGCGTGTTGGCACGGACGCTCACGCGCGGCAACGGGCGCGTCGGTGAGGACGTGACGCACAACGCCCGCGGCCTCGCCGGCATCCCGCGGCACATCGCGTCGCAGGGCACGACGTTCGTGCGCGGCGAGGCCTTCCTGCCGCTCTCGCGGTTCGCAGCCCTGCGCGCCGCTGGCGAGGATGTGGCGACCCCACGCAATACGGCGGCCGGCGATCTCCGCCGCAAGAGCGCGGGCGTGGAGCCGTCGCGCGCCCAGGCGCACGGCGTCTTCTTCCTCGCGTACCAGATCGAAGGCGACGGGGCGCGGGATCTGGCGACACAAGACGAGATGCGCGCACGTCTCACCGACTGGGGTTTCCTGCCCCTGGAGTATCGTCAGGTCGTGGGGGGCCCATCCGCGGAGGAGTCCCTGGACAAGCCGACGAGTCCGCTCGGGCTAGCCGCGGTCGATCTGATGGAGAGCCTGGAGGCAGCCGACTTCGCCATGGACGGCCTGGTGTTCAAGATCGCCGATCGCGCGATCCAGCGCCGTCTCGGGGCGACGGAGAAGACGCCCCGCTGGGCGATCGCCTTCAAGATGCTCGGCGCGGAGTACACGACGACGGTGCGCGCGGTGCAGTGGCAGGTGGGGCGCGTGGGCGCCGTCACGCCAGTCCTCGTCTGCGACCCGACCGATATGGACGGCGCCGTGGTCCGCAACTACTCTGCGCACCACGCGCAGTTCTATCAAGAATTGGGCGCGGCCGTCGGCAGCCGCATCCGCGTTACGCGCGCCGGTGACGTCATCCCCAAAGTGTTGGGTCTGGTCGAGGGCGAGGAGCGCCACGACGACCTGGCGCTCCCCGCACGGTGCCCGAGTTGCGACAGCCCGCTCACGTTGCGCAACGGCAAGGTGCTGGAATGCCGCAACGCCGCCTGCCCGCCCAAGGCGCGCAAGGCGCTCGATCACTGGGCAGCGCGCGACAACATGGACATCGCGGGGCTGGGGTCAGAGATCATCGAGGCGCTGCTCGGCGGCGGCGTGGTCGCCTCGCCCGCCGACCTCTACGCACTGTCCATCGAGGACATGGCCAACCTCGTGCTCGCGAACGGCCAACTCTACGGAGCCACGCGCGCCCAGAAGCTGCATGACCAGATCGCGGCGACGCGCGGCAAGCCCTTCAACGTGCTCCTGCACGCCCTGGGCGCGCCCGGCGTGGGCTACCCTGAGTGTCGGGCCATCGCGGGAGCCTACGGCCTCACCGACCTGCTCGGGCTCGCGCGAGAGGGAGCGCTCGCCGCGGCGATCTGCGATTTGCACGGCGTCGGCCCCGCCACGGCGGCCTCGCTGCAATCCTTCCTCGCCGACAACGCGGCCTGGATCACCGCCCTGGCCGCGCAGGGCGTGCAGGTCGAGAAAGAGGCGGCCCCGGCGGCGGTCGATGGGCCGCTCTCGGGCCTGAGCTTCGTCGTCACCGGCGTCCTGGACATGGGAAGCCGCGAGGACGCCGAGGCCCTGATCCGCCAGCACGGCGGGACCGTTTCGGGGGCCGTGAGCGCCAAAACATCGTACCTCGTCGCGGGCGCGAAGCCGGGCGGGAGTAAGATGACGGCCGCGCGCAAGCACGGCGCCACGATCCTCGACGAGCAGGGCTTGCGCGCCCTACTGTCTTAGTGTCGCTCGCGGCAGACCCCCGCCTAGCCAGTGGCCGCGCGGACGTGCGGCGGGCGCGATGGACCTTCGCCCCTGCTGCTCTTTCGTCGCATGGTCAGTGGCCGCGCTATGTCTCGCCCCTGCCTGACCATGCACGCGGACAAGTGCCAGACAGCCCACGCTTCAGGCGTGGGAGGCATCGGGCGTGGCGTGGATATAATGCCTCGATGAGGAGAGGCATCGCTGACCAACGGCACACCGACGAAGGGCATAGTCTCGGCCGTGCGCGCGCCTGCGCGACCTGGCCCTGGCTCGTCCGCGATTACGGCAAAGACCGCGTACATGCGTGGTACACGACGGTGAACCTGACGCGTCCGTGGTGGAATGGGATACGCACGGGCAAAGCCCCGGCATGACCTACCACAGCACGGATGTTTAGTGACGATTAGAGTGGCGTCTCGGTGGATAACTTTGCACGCGCCCTACACGAAGCGGCACATACCGCGCGCGACGCTCCCCTCTCGTGAGCGCCGGGCACGGGTAGCCAGGCCATAAGATCGCACCGCGCGGAAGGGCGCGAGGCCCGCCGTCCTAGCGACGGCGGGCCTCGCGCCCTTCCGCGCATCCACGGTTGAGTCATCTACCACGAAAGGATTTTCATACATGACTGCGCTTCCATCGTCCGTCGTCTTTTTGCTCGTCCGTTCCGTCCCTGCTATCGTCGACCTGGCCCGTCGGCGCGGCGGCCGGGACATGGATGCCATCCGCGTGGACCTCGAAACAGAGGGGCTCGCCCTCTCGTCTATGCGCGAGTCGGAGGGGCGAAGGGCGACGCTATTCACCATCCCCACGGAACACATGGCGAGTGAGCGCACAGTGCTGCTTTTCATCGATCGCTGGATCACTCAACAGCAGGATCCGCTCGCGATACGCACCGGGGCGGCTGCTGGTGAAACGGCGACGGCCGCCATGCGGATGGCGCCTGCAGCCATACCACCCACACCGACGACAATAGACCACGTTCAGCACGACGTGTCCCCGTGCGACTATCGCGGCCCGCGTGGTCACCGGAGCCAGGACGGACACGGCGGCGCCACGACCATCTCCACACCCATCAGCGATAATGCGACGGCAGCCCAGTCCACCGGCCCAACACGGGAAAGCTCGGTCCGGCCCTCACGGGCGTCGGAGCAAGATATCCAGCTGGGCCGACCGAGCGATCCGTCCCAGGCCGCCCGCATCCCCTAGCGGCGGATCGCGATACCAACGCCAGAGCCTGCGGCGTCGGGCCTGGAGGCGCCTGGGCTCACGACGGACCTGGCGGCAACAGACACCTGGGCGGCTGCGCTGGGGCCGACCTCCGACGGCGGGGCGACATGGACGCGGCGGTGCGTCTGCTCTGCGAGAGCGGAATGGTGCGCGAACGAGTCGACGCAGCCTGTCGGCGGGAGGGTGAGCGCGCCGCGCGGGTGCCGCGCGGGGACCGAGGCCGATGAAGGGGAGAGTCATAATGAGGGTTGGCATGATAGCGCGAGGGGAGAGCGCGCGATGATGGCGATGGCAACCGTCACGCCGCGCTGTCCACCAAGGCGCGGACGGCGACCGCGCCGCGACGGGTCGATCGGGCCACGCAGCCTGGTTTCGGCGGGGTTGCGCGCCTACGCGGCGGCGATTGTCGTGGTCGGTGAGGCCACGGTGACGGATGCGAAGGACATGCTCGCCGCATACCGCAACAGGCATCGCTACGGCTCGTGTGCGGGGACGGGCGAATACGAATTCAATATCAAGGCGCACGCGTTCCCCCCCGATTGGGTCGAGGCCGCGATCGGCGACGCGTGCGCCTATGACCACATCGGGGATGAGGCGTTGGACCAGCTGCGGTGCACCGTGGAAAATTTGCAGGAGCGCCACCACTGGATAGGGAATGGCTGGTGCACGGCCGGCCGCTCCGGCGGGTGGCTGCTCCTGACCGACCTCGACGATCCAGCGGAACGCTACGACAACGCGCTCTACGACCTCGAGGCCGCCCAGCGGGGCGGCGACATCGACGCGGTACGCGAGGCTGCGGAGGGGTACCGCGCCACCGCAGCTGCGGTGCTGGCGCGCTCCCGCGAGCTGCCAGAGATCGAGCGGGATTTGCGCGTGGGCGCCGAGGGTCTCGAGCGCCTGGTCACGCTCCGTTCATTCTGGCAAAGTGTGGTCCCGCGCAAGCCCTACGTCGCCTGCGGCGCGACGCGCCGGCCCGACCCTGGCGGCGCTAACCGCTAGACCACGCACACCGCGCGACCGCGCGCCGGAGACAACCGGAGACAATCGAAGACGACAAGAGAGGGGCGAGCCTATGGTCACCGAAAGCCATTCCGCAACGCGGATCGGCGCCGCGCCAGCGGTTCAGGTCGCCGCCTGTGACGCGTCGCTGTTCATCCGACGCCCGGACGTGCTCAACGCTGTGACCGATCTTCACCACACGTTATCCCACGACGAGGTCGCGGTAGACGACATCGACGCTGTATGCCGCGAAGTCGGACTGATACACGACGGGAGGGCACGATGACCGACGAGGCGAAAGAACTGACGATCACCCGCGAGAAAATCAAGGCCATCATGCGCGCGGCGATCACCGAAGGGCTCAACGCCAACCGCATGTCCCACACCGCCCACGGTTACAGCGTAGACCGTCGCCTGGAGGATATCGCCAAGACCAAGACCGTCGACGTGGAGATACTGCTGACGGTGGCGCTCGAGCGCAAGGGCAAACATTTGGCCTGGCCCGCGATGGTCACGGTGGTCGAGGACACGCACCGGCCATCATCATTCGTGAAGGATTTTTACTACCACGACCGCGAGTCGTTGGAGCAGCGGCAGCCGCGCGTGTTCGCGTGGGCCGTCAGAGACACGGGGACATGGCTGTTCATCCCCGGCATGGGCGACGACTCTTGCCTGGATATGGCGCGCGCGGCGCACAAGACCGAACCCCACGACTGGTACTGGTGGAACGGCCGCGATCTCACCGCGGTCGACGCCACCATGGCGCTCGCGAAGCTGGCCGATCACGAGCGGAAGCTGGCCCGTCACGCG
>JAABUX010006702.1_pt1 | contig 13681 bp, 26 predicted proteins | sample 5561851 | NCBI WGS metagenome assembly JAABUX01 (sample SAMN10711883, study PRJNA513361) | rock metagenome | isolation source: Antarctica rocks | place: Antarctica: Victoria Land, Richard Nunatak red sandstone | collected 2016-01-03 | reverse complement strand
AAATGCAGCTGCGGCGACCGCACGGCCTGGCAATCTCCTGCGGCCTGGCGGTGAGGCCAGCAGCGTCCAGTAATGCGTCAGATGGCGTCCGCCCCGCACGAGCTTGGGGAGGCTGTCAGCGATGCCGGTGGACCGCTGTTCGCTGCCTCTTTTGGCAGCTGGCTGGCTGGCTGGCTGGCTGGCATACACAGGCGAGCAACACGGTTCTGTCGGCACCGGCGCCAGCATACCGGCAACATGCTGACGCACAAGGCGGCCTGCGGCAGTGCATGCTGCGCCGGCGGCTGCCAGGGACTGAACCGCAGCCACAGGGCCCTGACGGTGGCGGCGGAGGCGGGTCACAAGCAGGTGCTGAGACGACGAGGCACGTAGCGCACGGCCACTGGCCTGAGGCAGCTGTCGTGATCACAGGCGCGACGAGTCGTGAACGCAGCTGCTCACATGTTGTGCACGGACACTAGCTAGGAAACCACCGTGCTTTGCCGCTTCTTCAGCATTGCATATGTGATCATGAGTCAGTTGCTTGTTACAAGTGGTTGACTGGATCTCGTCATCGTCAACTTCGTCTTCGCCATGCATGCACTGAGCTGGCGCTGGCATCCAAGCAGCTGCCCCCAGCTAGACGCTCTTGAGCTGGCGGTGCCGCGTGTCCTTGAGTGTCATAAGGCGGCAAACGGATGCGAAAACGCAACCACGACTGACATGGCGCCGGCGGTTAGCGAAGGGACAGTCTGTCGGACGGCTGACGAGGCACTTTGCTGGGGCAGCTGGGGACCGCAGTGATGTCTTCACGGAACGCAAGCGAATTTAGCGACATTGCACGTTATAAACGCCCACTCCACCAGATACGGCAGCCAAGGGACGCCGAGGGGCCTCCGGGCAGAGGCTGCCAGGATTGATTGCTTGTAGTGCGACAACGGCTGCGCCATCAAGCTCGGTCAGCGGACGACAGGCGGCCAAGCTGTGGGCTAGCCACTGCACATCGGACTGAGCACCACACGCGCGCCAGCGCTACTATCGCTCAGCAGTTTGCCTGCCTCGTGCCGTTCATCCTACTTTAGGCGACGCTTCAAGCAGCCGCTGGACCCGGGTCAATGCAAGCAACGCGCTCGCCGAACGATAGCGAACGTCGTTGTCGGTGATTGGAGGTCTGTCCTCGCAGCGGGTGAGGGTTACGCATGGCGCTATTACTTCGCGGTTCGCACGATACAGAAAACATAAAGTGGCACGACCAGAATAGCTCCGTGGAAGCTCGGACGGGCAACAGCATCTGACCCGACTGGCCTTGACGCTGGAGAGCGCTCTGAGGTGGGGTCGACGATCAATGATAAGTACTTTAGTCTTACGCAAAAGGTTGAGCATTTGATGGCCCGACTACACGGTCAGGACTTCGGAACTCCCCGCTCACGCCTCTCTCACGGCTTCCGACTAAGACTGGGCGTCGCACACCTGTGCTGAGGCTCGGAGGCAACGTCAGCAGCGCTCGCACCCTCGGCAGAGTGTTCCTCCAATCACACAGCGTTGTCAGGCCCAATCGCTTGCCCTGGCTCGGAATCGGAGGACCTGAGGGGCCGGGCGGAAACCGGCGTCCGCAGCGGACTGCTCGCATATCCTCATCAGATCGCTGGTCGCTGGCCAGTCCGCGGCAAGGTGGCAGGCAGGCAAGGTAGGCGGCCAGCTGTCTGTCAAATAGCTCCTCGCCCGGCTGGGCTGTGCTTGCTGCAGTCGACTCGCCTTCGCAGGCCTGCCCGCGTCCCACCGCGATTTCACCGAGCTGCACATCGCAGAGTGCCGCCTGCTAGCCGACCTGTCCGGACGGGGCGCTGTGCACGCATCTTGGGCATTCCCTAAGCACACCCCCTCCACCCATGAGCTCACGCGCTGCTCGTCATGTCTGACAGAGATCATGACACCCGGCAAGCCGGACGGCGATGAATCCGATGACGGAAGGGAGGACAACTCCAGCCAGCTACCCGCAGCAGCCATGCCGGCCGCAAAGGCCCAGCACAGGGCGTCGTTTCCAGCAGCCTCGCCGCCCGTGTCACCCATCGCGGCGCGGCTGCACAGCGCACCCGCCCTGGTGGCTCTCCCCAGCTCGCCGTTTCGGTGGGGCCCGCGGGAGCGACCCGCGGCGCCGGCGCCGCCGGCCGCGCCGCCGCAGCCTCTGTCGGTAGACGAGCTGCCCAATCGGCCAGCGCAGATCTCCGTCGGTAACCGGCAGGACGCGACGCTTGGGGGCGGCGGTGCAATGCGGTGGCAGCGCGGCAACCCGCTATCGCCGCGCCTGCTGTCGCCGCGCATAGAGGCCATCAGGTGAGAGCCGAGGGCGCCGTGCACTCACTCTTCCATGAGCTCCGCCAACCTGGCACTGGTCTCGTAGGCTGCTGTTTCCGCGTGCCCGTGACATCGTTAGTCATCGCAGCCCTTGCCTACTACGTTACAGGGCTATTGCTGTTGGCCACTGTACAGCACTGGGCAACGTCGTAGGACTCTCTGTCTCATGGCGTCTGGCCGGACCAGAGTCGGATCAAGCGAGGGCAGATCTCGGGTCAGCAGGATCACATTAGTATCGGTCACGCAGCGCATTGCTTTATGGGGATGTGTGCGGCACGGTGCTGCTCCGTACACACGCCGGCAGAACCGATGTCAATCAGTGCCGCCGTCTCGTTACCGGAACAGCCGAAGTCTCACACCTCTTGTTGCCACTGGCAAGTGCTACGGCCTCTGCACGTCAGCAACAGCTGCTGCTTGTGTATGTCACGGCATGACCCTGTGCTGTGCGACACACGTCATGTCATGCTCACGGCGGCCACAGCCATTGTCAATACGACCTTGAGGGCAGCCAGGACAGCCTTGCTAAATCAACCTGCACGCGCTGCGCGCAGGGCCAAGGCAGACAGCTGGGCCGGGCAGGCTCAGACGCGGTTCTGGGCGGCCTGGGCGCACGTCGCCTACCGCGTCCAGTACAGCCGCTACCTGGCGTTCTACTGCCTCATCTGCGCCGGCCTCGGTACGGCACACTAATCAGCTGCGATGCCGTGGCATCGCTGGCCACAAGCAGGGCATTTATCGGCGATCAGCTGGCTGTGTCTCGGGCGTGCTGCCAGCACGGCTTGAGGGCCATGCGCTGTCGTGTCGGATGCCTGCATGCAAGACGCGTCTTATTGTTGCGCAGATGGCCGTCACAGTACTACATATGACGATAATGAATGCGTCACATCATTGGACGAGGATCCTGTATCATTTGCAGGAGGGTGCTTTGCGGCGGGTTACCTCATGCACTACCACTCGCGGGACACCAGCGTCGTGGGCAGAGGCATCCCGTTTGCGGAGGGCTTCGCAGTGGTGATCCAGGTAAGAAACTGCTCGCCTAGTCTTTCAAGCACGGGTGATGGTTTGGCTGTGGAATTGCCCTGATCATGTCGTCTCTGCAATCTTGCCCCAGACCCTGCAACAATGTTGAGTTCAGCTGCCATTGCCCAGCACAGAGCATATTGGCAGCCTTTCTTCGCCAGCATTGTCTGCTGAGTCCATCGTCGGCTGCCGCGGACGGAGCCTATCACCAACGCGCAATCGCTGCCTACACAGGCATCGGCGGCGCTGCTCCTGATCCCAGTGTCTCGGCGGACAACTACTTTCTTCAGGTCCGGTCATGTTGCGTCATTGCTTGGAATGCTACCACGCTATCTGTCAGCTGACTGCCTAAACGCAGGCTAGAATTTCAGTCATCTTCTTCCCATCGTCGCGTGCCGAATGCTCCTGTAGGCTAGAGCCGTGATGACCGGGGTATGTGTTAGGGTGCCCTAGCATCCGGCTGCTTCCAAAGGCCTTCACCTGCTGTGTCCTGCACTCGAAGCGTGCTGTCAGCTGCGGCAAGCTTTGTGCGTGACACAAGGTTGCGCCGTGAAGCCGACGCATGCAAAGATGTTGATGTTTCACCAATTTGATGACGATTCCATGTTCAAGAAATCCAAACACTGGTTTTCCAGAAAGTGGTAATATTAGCAAGATTAAACGTATCATTATGTGCTGCAGGAAGAGCGTCCTGCGCCACGTGATCCCCTTCGACGAGGGCATCACCCTGCACCGCGCGCTGGGCGCCGTTCTGGCGCTGGCGGCGCTGGGTCACACCTTCGCTCACGTTTGCAACTACAGGCACGCGTGACGTGCTTTGTGGTCAATATTGCTGTGCTGATTGACGACTGGCTGCTGACGTGCCAAGCATACCTACGATGTCGCGGCAGCATGCCTCGGCCCTGCACGTCTCCCTGCAACTCACCTTTAGCAACAGCGCACACAGTGAGGGCATGGATGGCCCTGTTTCTGCCAATCAGTGCATAAGTAGAACCGCTTGAGAGGCCTACAACATCCTGGTGTTGAGCTACAACACCGGTGCCGATGCAACCTGGCCTCATGTGAGAACTTGTACTGTCTGGCTGCAGCCGGTTTGCGTCGCCGTCACGGGCGCAGCTCTGGGCAGCAGCGTACCCGCGGCAGCCTCAGCCGACGCTCGGGCAGCTCTGGTCGTCTGAGGTGGCCATCACAGGTGATCCCCATCGCATCAGTGCGCAGCTGTAGATTTACTCTGTCTCACTGGGGAGCGTTTACCCCAATCGTTTGGAATCCTGCACGTGGGATGGATATCGCCAGCATGAGCGGCTAGTGACCAAACATTCTCATGGATGCCATGCCAACCGCGGCGTGGCCATCTGCTTTCCGGGACGTCCATAGCAAAGCGCAGTGACAATGAGCAGCAGTTGTATGCTTTGTATGCTTTGAAACTGGTGTGTGACCTGACCCTAAGCATACCGGCCGCTTATGCAGGCATCATAGGGCTCATCGCCCTGTTCATCGGCATGCCGTTCTCGTCGAAATTGCTGAAGAGCAGCCGCCGGCTCAAGGTGCGCCGGAAAAGCGTCTCCACCAACAGCACGCCACTGGAAAATTCCGCCAGTTTTGTGCAGCCAGAGGGATGACTGTGTGCTGGTGCACAGTGTTCAGATGTGCCTCTCGGTCAACCAGCTGAGCTGCTAGCTGCTTTGTTGCAGGACACGTGGCTGGGGCGGGTGCTCAACAACTTCCGCTACTTCGAGGTGTCGCACATGGTCATGTTCGTCGTCCTTTACGCGGTGCTGCTGGTGCACCCCGTGCCCGGCCTGCCACGCGACCACGCCAATGGGCGCAGTGTAACCTGGGTGCGCTAAGCTGAACCCTTTATCTAACCCTAACAACAACCCTGACAATGATCCTAGCCCAACTCGTATCCAAACGCTGAGCTGCTAAGCCGCGCCGCAGTACATATTGCAAGTGTCATGGCGCCCCGCTGCCGTCTCGTGTGCGGCAAGGAATTCCTTACAGCTCCTGCGAGTTGATGAGGCCTCAGAGAGAGGCCTCAGTCGCGACATACCACCATTACAAGCCGCGGCAATGTCTGGATGGGCGGCTCAGCGATCATCGGAAATCCTGCTCATCTTCGTGCAGCGGGACGAACGCTCCTCTGCCCCTCGCAGATGTACATGATCGTGCCTCTGGCCATCTATCTACTGGAGCGCCTGGTGCGCCTGGTGCTGCCCCATGTGCGCAACACGGAGCTGGTTGACGTTAAGCTCATGGGCGGCAACGAGAAGGTATGTGGGATAGAACCAAGCTGTTAAATCATACTTGAAACCTTGGGCAGGCCCTTGGATTCGCATACCCTTCACGACTGCGACCCATTGCCCGTTCGCACAGCAACCGCCATTCGTTGGGTGCTGCTGATTCCTGCAAGCAAGAAGACTTTTTGCTGCACTCAACTCCTAGGCTCCGATCACGTATTGAAGGCCGTGCACCATCCGCGGTCTGCTGAGTGGGCGCTTATTGACGCGCATCTGCCTGAGGTCCTGTGGGTGTTGTGTGCAGGTCATCGTGCTGCGCATGGTGAAGCCGCCCAGCTTCAAGGCGGTGCCCGGCATGTTCATCTTCCTGAATCTGCCTTGCATCGCGAAAGCGGGTGCGCAAGCAGCTTTGCTCTACAGTGCAGTGTGTCGAACATCATGATCATTCACGAACCCCGCTGAAGTAGGGATGTGTGTGCATGCCGCTCACAGCATGGTCCTCAAGACGCTAAGGGTATTGCCCGTGCCACCTCGCACAGTGGGTTTCTCCCGTCGATCCGCAGCATCAAGTCGCTGCATCAGCCTGCGCGCACCTCGTGCCTGATCGTGCGCTGACGCCTGGTCTCCTGCGCAGAGTGGCATCCTTACACGCTCACCAGCGCTCCGGACGATCCATTCCTGAGCGTCCACATCCAAGTGTGCGGCGACTGGACGTCTGCCGTGTACAATTACCTCAGCGAGTACCTCGAGACCATCCAGGTGCGCAGCAGCTTTACCACATTACTCCTCTCCTTCATTCCGACCTGTCTCCGGTCCTCGACCCTCACTGAAGTAAAATGTGCTTTGGCACTGCTTGGGCATACAGGTTGCGGATCCCCTGCGAGCCAGTGCCGAAAAAGCTTGACGGGCAGGACAGTGCCTGCCTGCAAGCGAAGCATCTTGGCTGTGCGGACGGTTCTGCTCATGTCATGGCCAAGATTTATGTCGGAAGCACTACTGAATTGCGCAGCAGCATCACACGCTGACAGCGTAACAAGGTCATATGTGACCGTCCTCGGCTGTGACCTGCAGATGACGCCGCGCAAGCCGGCGAGGCTGGATCCTGCGAAGCTCACCCCGATCGGCAGCCTGCGACCGGAGTTCGCGATGCCGCTGCCCGTGCTCAGCCTGCGCGACCGGTTCTCGCCGGTCAAGCTGCTCCCGGTGAGATCAGGATTGGGAGTGTTATCAGGTCTACGCATGCATACTGTCAGACCCTTTTCCCAGAAGGGTCTTCTTCTGCATTTAGGCAGAGCTCGTGCTTCGAATCGTCCTCACATGTCAAATGCAGTGCGTCTGTCGCAGGTCATGCCCTTGCAGAGCATCGACGCTGGCGGAGAGCTGCATGACACATCATGGACTGAGACAGGATGCAACTGCCGTGCAGGCGTTCAACAAAGCAGAGCGCCTCAGGACGTCGTCTCAGGACAGCGGCAGGCCGCTGGCCGCCAGTTCCCGCCCCTCCTATGACGGGAGTGAAGCCTCGTCACAGACCTCGGAGGGAACCTCGGCGGACGGTCAGGAGTGCGCGCCGTCATCGCGGGCAACATCGATCAGGCTGCCCTTCGCGCCAAAGCGGCGGTCGGTGCAGGTGACAGTCCCAAGATCGCTCTCGGCCCCACTCCCTGGACACAGGCTACAAACCCGCCTGACGACCATATGCACTGCGCGCATCCCGCACCGCAAAGTCGCTGCACTCACCAGGCAGCAGGCGTCCGATCATAGCGGTTGCCCAGTAAAGTGCCACGCTTGCCCCACGCCAATTGAAGAGCCTGAGAAGCTGTGGCGGTGTGCAGGGAGTCTGGAAGCCGATGCCGGGGTCGCCGACGGTGCTCGTGGACGGACCCTACTCAGCGCCAGCCCAGAACTGGAAGGTGTTGGTCAATGCCCCTGCTGCAATCGACTCCCTGTTTTGGAGCTGCTGACCCTGGTGACAATGTCGCGCATGCTCTCTCTCCTGTCTTCTGTCTGCTGTCTGCTGTGAGTTCTATCGTACGGTTGCACAGATCAGCGAAACGCTGATGGTTCCTTGTGGTTTCCCAATTGCACTGTCTGTGCCACCCTGCACGGACCTGCATCGCCCAACGGTTCACCGCCGGGTTTCTGTTCCTTGAACTCTCGGTGTTGTCATGAGCGAACTTGCCATACCCCATGGCTCCAGACCTGGAAGGCGCTCTTGGTTCCGGTATGAACCCTACGTGAGACCTGCCGCGACCCTCGTCCCCTGCCACTCGCAGCAATTCGAGGTGCTGCTGCTGGTGGGCGCCGGCATCGGGGTCACGCCCTTCGCCAGTGTCCTGGCGGACCTCGTCAACCGGATGGAGTCGGAGCGAGCCTACGCGGCTTCCGGGCAGGTGACAACATGCACAGGATACGATGTAGGGCATTATGCGAAGTGCATGGTTTGAAGATGAGATTGAGCTGATCACCCCACTTGATCGGAACATGCCCTGTCTACTGGGTGCCCTGCCCGCTTTGCGGCCACAGCTCCTGAGGCGGTCGGGAGCAGGTTGAGACAGGCCGCTTGATCTTTCTGCCTGTGATGTATTCATTCACCCAGAAGCGCTCTCGCCGCCCTAAATGTGGTATCTGACACGAGGTCCCGATGTTCTGCAGCCCCCACTGGAGCGCACCTCCTCGTGGAGCAGCTGGCAGGCGCCGCGCCGCGGCACCTCCCTGCGCCGCATGCCATCCGGGCCCAAGCCGCTGACGACCCGCAAGGTGGCCCCGTGACCCTGATGCCAACGCTGACCCTGAGTTTGCCGCAGACAGTGGCCTGCTCGTGACCCTGCAGGGCAGCCCGTCTGATGCTCACCCATGTGCATCAGGAGTTCTCTTAGCACAATCACTGACACTCGAGAGCATGGGTCGAACCAACCTGCAACTGCATGGCAGCCATTCATGTCTGCCGCAGCCGCAAGCTAGTGGACATGTGAGCAGTAAAGGTCTTGATTGACGTGTCTGCCGGCTATCTTGCAGGTGTACTTCCATTGGGTCGTGCGGGATAGCCCGTCGCTGGCATATTTCAGGGACACACTCGAGACCATCGCCCAGGATGACGTGCGCGCACGGTCCCGCTCAGTATCCCTGCCCGTCCTGTCGCCACAACATGTGCCTCTGCGAGATGTTGCCACCTGCAAGAGAGTGTCGGAGATATGGAGATATTTTGGATGTATTTTGCCTCTGGGCAGTGGCTTTGCTGGATCTTGCATTGGGCGGCACTGGCAGGAGGCTGCAGGCAGCCCCGCGTCGGCACAGAGACAGCGTAGTTTCCATCCCTCAGTGCGCCTGGTTGTGTTCGGTCAAATGGTTGAGATCTGATGTTGCTGCTCCTGCAGACGAGCGGCCTGATCGAGCCGAGGATACACATCACCAACGGCTCGCGGCCCACCAGGGATGTCGACGTTCGATACATCATCACGCGGGTGAGCCTTTCCCTGGATTGTGTGGCCGCCATCCGCATGATCACTTTGTCGTGGCCTGCCGTGGGCTAGTTGTGACTTGCCGTGGGTTGGTTGTGTGCATGTCAAAATCATGGCAATCCCTGACATGCTGCCAAACGTGACCACACTGGTCGATCGAAAGCTGTACTCTCAGCAGTGCCATTGTGTGTTAGTGTGCAAGCCTTGGCAGATCAGCCTGTGTACCCACAAGGCCGGTCACGACAGCAGTCTCTTATCAGTGTGAATATAGTTGCAACGCATGGCTGCAGCTCGACATGGACTCGGCGACGCTGGACCAGGCAGCGCTGGAGGCGGCGGAGGCCGGCACGAAGCCGCCTCTGCCGCAGGCGTACCCGGCCAGCCGCGTGGCGACGCTTTACGGGCGCCCCAAGTGGGACCGCGTCTTCGCCCACATCGCCGCGGCGCACCCGCGCAAACGCGTCGGCGTCTTCGTCTGCGGGCCCAAGGTGCACTAGAAGTTACACTCGTGTCCAGTAAAAGAAACCCGCAATCAATCTTAATATGTAAACTTGCCCTCTATGAAAATAAGGTTATTCTCCAAAGTTGCAAGATCACAAACAGCTCAATTCGCAGCCAGGACATGGCAACCATCAAAATAAATGTCTGGAAGCAGAATCACAACACAAGCATTGGCGGTCGATGGACCAGCATTTGCCAAGGCGCCTCAGCAGTGGCAAACCACGCCGTGCAAGATCTCGCACACGCAGGCCTGTGCAGGCTGGCAAAGCAGTAATGCGCAGTGCAGGCTGGAGTGTGCCATCGAGATCTTCACTGACACGTGAACGTGCTACGCTGCAGCCGCTGGTGCTGGACCTGCACAGCATGTGCACCAAGTACAGCCCGCACCGCCTGCACCTGCCCGGCTGCCACGGCGGCAGCGGCAACGGCGCGGTCGTCGACGCGGCGGACCACGCCCGCGCGGATGTGGAGCGCGGCGGCAGCGCGCCTAATCCCAAGGCGCACTTCCACCTGTATGAGGTGAGGAAGTGCCGCCACCGCAGCTCCCGCGGCTTCACATGCCCAGCCTGACTTGCAGGCCCACCGCGCTCACCTGGACGTCACACGGATCGCGTTCTGTGCACGCAAATTTCGAGATGGGCACAGAGGTGCACGGAGCGGCACAGTCGATGGGAGGGCGCAGCGCGGGTGTCCACTGTCGGCTGCCGCCTCGGTCATGAGCCTCCCCGACAGCCGACGTGTGCGCTGTCCTCTGCGCTTGCGTTATGCTGACGCACTTGGGTCTGCTGTCTTGCAGGAGCATTTTTGACCGGGGAACCCGGTGCATGAAATGAAACGATCAGAAACAGCACCAACAATGCCAACATCAGCAGCATCGTGATCAGCCCGGCAGTCCTTGGGAGTCGTGCGATGGCGCACCTTCCCTGCGGCTTCAGCGCAGCATCGCCACTTGTGCCGCCCGCCAGTTGTGTAGACAGTGAGAACCCCAGCCGCAGCCCGTATGCGGACTCTGGGCAGGGTTTGAGTTTTGGGACGTTTGAACCTCTCAGCCTGGAGCTGCTGCACTGGAATTGCGCCCGACTCGTGTGCGGCCACCTACCGAATAAAACGGGAACTCAGGGAACAGAGAAGGCGTACTGCGCAGCATTGCAGCTGCATGAACCGGCGTGTTTCATTGATTTCGTCGCACTGCCGAAGTATGCCTGGGTCTTGTTGACCATCAAATCGAGATAGCGCTTTATCAGCAGCAACGTTCGTGACCTGTGCCATTATGACGTAGGTTGGGAGCGGTCCTGTCGTGTGTGTTCAATTGCATAGCACAGATGCGCTCGGCATCTAACGAAGTAGCGCATTGTGGTACTGTAAGCTGTAGCAGCATTATCCGACGAAGTGATTCCAACAAGCCTGGATATACTTGTTTACGACTAACGTTGCAGCGTGTGCTTTGCTGCGCTGCACACCATAGCCATTGATTTGAACCATGTACAGCCGCGTCCGTCTGACGCTCTGCCACCGCGCACGTCTGACGCTCAGTGAGTGCTAGCTTGGACGTGCAGTCGATCGCGCGCCGTGCGTCGCCTTGTCTTGGCTGCTGTTGTCTCGTGCGCGCGTGCGCTTGCGTACCAGCATGCTGCTTTGACGCTCGCTAGATGGGAGCCACGCACAGTCCCCTTGGTGCATTGGCTCCGCCGGTTTGACCGGAATGTTATTTGCGGACATGCAGACGTCAAGCTGTCTGAGGACACGGCGTGGTTTGTAAGCACCACACAGCGGTGCCACACCCCCCTCCCCCGCCCTGACCAGGTGATACTGGCAGCGCGGAGAGCGACCGATCGCCGCGCTGCAACGGGCGACGGCACAGCATCGAGGTTCTCGCATGATGACGCCAGCGCACGATGCGGCCCAGCCCCTGCATGTGGCCGACGAGGCGCTCCTGGCTGCCGCCTCGGCGGGTGACGATGCTCAGGCAAGTTGCAGGCTTCTGCGGCCCGTGCTTTCTGCTCTCCAAGCGCACAAAATGTGCTCATTGCTGGCCGGAACACAGTCAGGCAGACAGCGGTTTGACCTCAACCCACGAGGTCGCGGGGCAGGTGCATACCACGCTGGCGGCTGGCGCGGATGCAGCGTATCAAGAACCGGCACACGGCCGCAGCGCCCTGATGGCGGCTGCGGAGGCCGGGCACGAGCAGGTGCGAGGAACAAACAACTCCTTCGTCTCCACCCTGACGTCATGGCCGTGGTATAGGACACTCCAATGCAATACCCCGCTGCTGCCCATTATGCTTGCGAATTGCTGCGGCATGAGAAGACCATAGCAGGATCGACAAGATAAATCCTGGCAGGCTGCCACGTGCCGCCTGGTGTGATCAAATTGGGATCGGGCAACCGGAAACCAGAACAATCGCATGCACGCGGCGGCCGTTCTCCGTAGCATGTCCCGAGGGTCATGGTGAGGGCTGCGCACAGGGTTTGCTTCGCGAGAGACAAATCGGTTCGTCACATGCTGAAACGTAGTGCCCAGTCAGCAATGCATAATCCGCAGGTGGTGCGTTCGCTGCTGTCGGCGGGGGCGCCATGGAATGCGCTCGACCGGCGCGGGAGGTGCGCCGGCGACCTGGCGCTGGAGGCCGGTCACGCAGCCGCGGCGGAAGCCATCCTCGAGGCAGGCGCGACTCTGCGCGGCTTCCGACATTCCCACCATATCGGGCTGCTCTGCAATATCGCTGTAGAGCGTTCGAGAGGGTCATGCGTGCATGCAGATGCTGCACAGAGCGATGTCTCGGGGTTTTGCACTATGAGATAGCATCGACAAGGCTACTCGCTCCCGCCGCATCTAAAGTGGTGGCCCCTTCGACCATCCGTGTCATCAGATTCCGAGTCAGTCGGTGTTTGTTGTGGTGGCGGGCTGCCTGCCGCTGCTGATGACCTGCGCGTGAAGTCGGACTGAACTCATGACCATGCCGTGTGGTCAGGGCTAACCCGTTGACTGCCGTCCGGCGCGGTGGCTGTTCCCGACGTGCAAGTCTCTCTTCCCTTCTCCCGACCCTAACCCGAATCACAGAACCTATCCCTAACCAGCTCCAAAACCCAACCCTCAGGCATCCGCGCCGAGCTCATCCTGGCGGCCATGGACCGGCGGGCCGGCACGCTGGCGGGTCCCTCCAACCACGGGTACCTCCGTGAGCGCGTCCGCTACGACGGCGACCGGCTGCTCGACGAAGACAGCCGCGGTGTCATGATGGCCTGGGAAGGTGGGGCGTCGCCACCTGGATGAATAATGTTATAACCTTCATCATGACCTTACGCACTTCTCTTGCATGAATGTCCCTGCCAACTGCTGCTCTGCACTGGACTGGTTTGGGCAATCGCACGCGGTTGTGCCTTCTTCTCGGTCAAGGTTCCATCACTCTGCTGTTCAGCATTGTGTCGGCCGAGGCCGCGCATGCACCTCCGAACGGGTTTCTGGTCAGATGTTCCCGGGTCGGATGAGGCCTGCGGCAGATCGCGGCCAGGGCGCACATTGGACAGCACTGCTCGGCATGATGCCACCCTGGGCCAGCTGGCATGGTTTGCCTCACAGGCCCGCTGATGGAGGCGCACGCCGAGGCCGTGTGCAGCGGCCGCGGCGACGTGCTCAACGTCGGATTCGGCATGGGCATCGTCGACCGAGCCATCCAGGTAGTCAATTTATGCTAAATAATAATTAAAGATTTAAAACATGTAAAATAATCTAACTAACAAAAAGATCGATTTTCGAGGCATCTTGGTAGTAATCCAGGTTAGGCATCCTAGGGGTGGAAGTCTTGTGACCTCGGTGCATCCCACTGCATCCCAAACCCTTGAAACGGCCAGTTTTGCCTGAGTTGCGGCTCGCTGCGCTTCTGAACTTAATCCTGGGGATACTGCCCATCTGCGTCAGCACCTCATCTGAATGTGAATGCATCCCTACTCAGATCCTTACATTCAGGCCCGGCGGCCGCGGTCGCACACCATCGTCGAGGCGCACCCGGACGTGCACCGCCACATGCTGGACACTGGTGCGTGCGACGCTTCACACTTGGCGGGAACTTTGCTGCCCGTCCAAACACCCCGGCGCTCAATATATGCACGCAGTTGAGCTTGCCG
>JAABUX010006698.1_pt1 | contig 13683 bp, 5 predicted proteins | sample 5561851 | NCBI WGS metagenome assembly JAABUX01 (sample SAMN10711883, study PRJNA513361) | rock metagenome | isolation source: Antarctica rocks | place: Antarctica: Victoria Land, Richard Nunatak red sandstone | collected 2016-01-03 | reverse complement strand
AACAGCGCATCGGCGACAGCTACGAGGTCGTCCCGACGCTCGCGGCGGAGAGCTTCACGCGCATCATCCACGACCCGCCCTCGTTCAGCCTGGCCGGCGAACTCTACTCAGGCGCGCACTACGTGCAGCTCTACCGCGTGCTGCGGCGCGGCGGCCGTCTCTTTCACTACATCGGCAACCTGGAGAGCACGCACGGCCACAAGGTCGCCACCGGCGCCATGCGCCGCCTGCGCGAGGCCGGCTTCGCGCGCGTCGTCCGCGCGCCTGAGGCGTTTGGGCTGGTAGCGTATAAATAGCCATCAGCTGTCAGCCATCAGCTATCAGCTGTATGTCAGGCAACGATCGCTGTTAGCGGGACAGCGCGAGGCTGTATTAAATGTGCAGGAGGGTGTGGTCGACGCATCCATCGATGGTGACCTGCCGGTACTGGTCACGAATAGCTCGGAGAACCTGGGAGAGATAGGTGATCTCGTTCCATGCGGGACGAGGATGTCTAAGTAGCGCTTCGACCATGAGTTGGCCGGGTTCACGCGGCAACACCGCGACCACCACGGTCATCGCTCCGAGGTAGGCTGATGGGATTGGCATGCGGATAGGCTTCAGCGGCGTTGGTGGATCTGTCGCGATAGTCCATTCCACGCGCCACCACCCGTCACCGCAATCCTCGCCTTCCGGGTAGGGAGCTGTCTTGATGTCAATCGACGTATAATCGGCTAAATCCGGATAGCTCACGTTTCACCTCCCCTTCTATTATCCATGATGTGCTGCCACATGCCACGCCGAGCCTTCCGGCTCATCATCATTCAAAGTTCACGACAATCCACTCGGCTTTGCAATCCACAGCATCGAATGATGCGGGTCGGAAGATGGATTGAGTAGGCCCGACTGTGTGGATAAGGGCGCCGCTTCCTTCCAGATTCCTGACAACCGATCGCGGTAGCCGGCAGATGAGGACGCCGAGCGGGCCATCGTGCCGCTTCGCCCAGAAAGCGGCAGTACTTAGCGCCTCCGACGGATCCGATGGATCTATCCTGATAGTGAAGAAGCTGCCGGGTTCTACAGACCCCACCATGTTCCTGAGCCCCGCCTCATAGCTGAGCCCGTTGGACATGATAGCGGCTGCCGATGCGCGTGTTGTCCCATGCGCAAAATCGACAACATCATCCGCATTATCTCCCGAGTTCTGCGTGTTCGCAGCTGAGGCTATGTGGACGGCATCGATGGCGCCCTCCTCTGTCGAAACAGCGGCTACACCCAATGTCGCTGTATCCAATGATGCGATGTATCGTCGGACGGCTCGTCATAGATAAGGGCAGTCAGCTTCGGACCGCTCAGATGACGGAGGTGGTTAGCCTCCACCCGTAGCTCTGGCGCGATGTGCGTACCGTCGTACCCCGTCGGCCGGTCGGCCCTTTCCTGTATCATCGTCGTTCCTCTTTATTGGCCGCACCAACGCACTATGGGCCGCTATCACTAACAGTACCGCCAGCCACGCGATTTGTGCAAGGAAGCATCGCACCGCAGGTGTACGCCCTAAAGTAGTGGCGCCCGGTGGGCAAGATGGCATGAGACACCATCGACTTTATTTCCTCAAAACAGCCCTTTTAACAGCAATTGCGCATCACTTAAAGACTTTAGCCGGATCGCGCACGATCTTAACCTGATCGTAACCACAATCTTAACCTGATCGTAACCTCGATATGGTACGATGGCGTAAAGCCCTCGAAACACGGTATGCAATGCGTCTCATTACCGGCAGAACAGCGCTTCGGTTGAGGCTTCATCGAAATACGTCAACGACGACCTGCCCTCACAGGGGCACTGTACGAGCATTCGTTCAACCACCACCGGGCTGGTGTCATGCCCAATCCTCCACCCCCAATCACGTCATAGCGTCGCCCACGCGGAAGGGTCCCCCAATGCGCCTGTCAGTTCGCTCGTCTCGCCTGCCCGCCCTGTTCCTCGTCGCGTGCTCCCTCATCACGGCTCTACCGGCCGCGTCCACCCGCCCAACGTCGGTCTCGCCCTCTTTGTCATCCGAGTTAGCGCCTGCGCTCCAGCGCGTGCCAGGGTTGGACGCGCAAGATAAGAGCGCCCTGATTAGCACCCTTGGCGCCACGAGACAATCTAAGGGCATGCTGATGGACACCGCCGCAGTGAGTGCATTCCCGCATGTGCCGACCGCGCTGGACGCCCCCCTCTCTATCTCGCGCATTCAGTCGGCCTATCGCGCGGCCGACGCTATCTCCGGCGCCCTGGTCGTGACATTCACCGTCACCAACAACCTTTCTCCAGCGATTACTTCGACCATCCCCACATCAGACACTACCGCGGCGACCGGCACAGCGTCGGTGACCGACACAGCGGCCTTAAGCGCTGCCCTCGACCTGTCCAATGACCCGCACACCATCCACAACGTCTTGATACGCGATGCATTGGTATCGCCAGCAGGGTACACAGGCGCGGACCCGACGCCAGATCGAACTGGTGGCGAAATCGTATGGAACCTGGGGGATATCGAGCCGCTGCAGAGCGTCACCGCGTCCGTCACCGTGACGGTACCCTCAAGTTCGGCCGCTTTCACTACCCTGGACGCGGGGGCTGGAACTTGGGGAATGTTGGAAGGTCGTGCTGTCAATGCGCAAGCACGACCGGCAAGCCTGGCGCCCGACAACGTGAGTGATGGGCCAACCGGCGATTGGCTCAGGTCCACCATCGACGCCGACACGACGGATCAATATATGTTGGCGCAAGCAGGCTTGGTCATCCAGGACCCGCTCCGCGAGTTCACCTATGTGCAAGGATTGGGTTACGACGCGTACAAAGGCTCGTTGCGCGGCACGCGCGGGACGTTGTGGAGCCAGGCCGGCAATTCTCTGGACAAGGCCAGCCTGCTCATCGCCATGCTGCGCGCCTCCGGCCTCCCGGCGCGCTATCGCCATGGGACATTGAGCGTTCCGCTGGCACAGCGACTCATCCTCTCCATGTTCCCGACCCCCACGCAGCTGCGCGGTCATATTAGTGTTGGAACGCAGCTGGCCGATCCCGCTAACGATCCCACGCTATTAGCCGAGACGCGCGATCACTGGTGGGTTGAGGCGTATGTGCTCGACAAAGGCTGGCAGGACCTGGACCCCTCGTTCTCGGACGCGGCCGTCGGGCAACGCTACGTTGCCGATGGCGACATTTCGACTGATGGAACGGACCGTGTTGCTGAGGTCCCCGATGTCCTTCGCGACAAGGTTACGCTGAGCGTCAAGGTCGAGACACTGACCCCTACCGCCTTCTCTCTTGCCCCGCTGGTCGAGTCGTATCCGCTCACACACACCTTCAACGCGGTCGAGTTAGTCGGCGTCCCGGTGACGTTGGCGCATCTGGTGAGCACGTACGCCCCTCACGGCCTGATTTTCTCGGTCGTGCAGCACACCTACACACCGTATTTTCATGTGGGCGGTACGATCATCCAGGGGCAGTCCTTCGACGATCTCATCAGCAACTTCCCCTTCGCCCAGAAGCCCATCACAGGCGAATGGCTAGAATACGACGTGCGCGACGCGGACGGTCGCACACAGCACTACGAGCGCACGGTCAAGGATGTGGTTGGCTTCGCCGCACGGCAAGGCGGGGATGCGTCGGTCGCGGTCGGGACGGGGACCGCCCCGTTCGTCACCGCACAGGATGTAGTAACAACATTGTTCGCGCCGGGGCAGGTGAGCGAGATCGCCGTGAACAAGCAGATACGAGCGTCCGGGCTGACGTTGCAGCATGCGCTAGCCGTCGACAACGCCGATGGAAGCTCCGATCCCAACTCGCCGATCGGGCTTGACGCGAACCAATCGTTGAAGAACGCCACAGCGAACTTTCTAGAGAACGAATTGGCCGCCGATTGCTTGCGATACTACGACGGTTATGATGCGGCGGCCACTACTATTGGCGCGACTTTGCTGGCGCATGTCTATGCCGACTCGCCGCGCATCGTGACCGCCGCGAGCGTTGTGTCCGGAACCGATGGGGTCTCACCGACGGTCAACCTGAGCATGGATGTCGAGAACAACAGCGTGACGCCGGTCGTTGGACCGGGGCAAGACGCTAAAGCGGCCAGAGTCATCAACAAAATGATCGGCGTGTTTTCCGGCACGGAAGAAGACATCGTTATGTCCTCCGCGAACCCCGATCAGCCGAATCTCTCAGTCGCCACCGCGTTCCAAGAAGCGCGCCAGGAGGGGATTGGGACCACCGAGATCGATACAGCCCATATCGACCGCTTGACGCATCTCTCCCTGTCGCCCGAAGCGAAAGCGCGGATGACCCGAGACATAGAGAAGGGATTCATCATCATTACACCCGATGCGATGGTCCGCATCGGCAATACGGTGACGGTCGGCTGGTATACGATCGATCCACACACAGGATTCGTCACCGACACGATGGAGAACGGCCAGCATCAGGACGAGGTGGAGTACTCGGAATTGATCGCGAATATAGAGTCGGGAATTATAAGTCCGAGCTCAAAGACTTCGTCAAGAAATTTCTTGAGAAAATCCTGGACAATCTGTGTAAGCCCGGCTCCTCGATCCGTACCAATGTCTTGGAGGCACTGGCCGCCAAGAGCAACGACATACTCAACAATGATCAAGGTGATGACGTAGAGAAGGTGATTTCCTCTGTTATGGAGGTGCTGGGGGAGGATAATCCCGCGGCCGCGGGCATATCAGAAGATATAAAATTTTACGAATACCTCAACGACGCATATGCGTTCTATGAGGCGGGCTTCGCGGCTTTTGAGAATTGCCAAGCAACACACCAACCTCAACCGCCCACGCCCGGCCCATCGCCCACTCCTAGCCCGACGCCCGCTCCCAATCCTTTGTCGTCCTCTTTCTTGACTAATCCAGAGAGGCAGCCAGGCTTGGGGTTGCAGGCGTCGAGCGAGACCGCTAACGCCATCACCGTCGCCAGTAACACCCATACTCCATCTCACAGCACGGTCATTACGACACACTCGCTTGCGTTCACGGGCGCGGCTACTTATACGTGGGATAGCAGTGGGCAACATGCGGCCGCGTTCAGCAGCCTGAACGCGCCGAATGCACATGTGCTCGATTCTAGCGGCGCCGTGGTCGATACGGGTGCCACCGCAGCCTCGGATGGCTCCGCGATCGCGCTGGTACAGGGCGCCGTCAACGCGGCCGTGTCCGCCCAGGGGCGCCTCTCGCTCTATCCCGCGGCTTCCGCTGACTTGACAGGGGGTACGACCTGGGATACATACTCGGCTCACCTTAGCGCCACCACGCCGTTCTCCATCGGCCTGAGCGACGTCCCGGTCACCTCGACGAACGGGGTCTATACCGGCTCGCTCACCCTGTCTGTTCCCGACTACACCGACCTCACTGGCAGCGGCCCGACCCTAGCGCCCACCTCCGCGAACACGGTGGTAGGGATGGGCGATCATACCGGCATCATGTTCGGCCCGTCCACGGTGACGGGCGGCAATCTACCGTCCGACCCGTCCAATGGCTTCGCGCTGGTCGATTATAGTGGTCCCCTCACGGTAACGCATGCGACGGCCGACACCGACCGGGTGGAACTCAACGGTAGCGCCGACTACTTCGCCGTGCATACGTCGCCGGCCAACTCGACGACCGACCCGACCGCGCCGGTGACGTTCCAAACCATCATCGACTCTAGCGCGAGCGATACCTATACGACGACGGTCGAGGCGCCGGACGGTTGGGACGTCGCCCTCGACGCCATGGGCGCGGTAACGACCACCCCGCCGCTTAACGCGGCGTCCGGTGACTATACTATCCTGGTCACGGTGCGGTCGGCCAGCCATCCCGACCTCTTCGCCTCGGCGACGCACACCGTCACCATCGCAGCGCGTCAGGGGCTGGTGGTGGGTCTCGCTCCCGACCATCTGACCACGGTGCCCTTCGGCCCGGCCGACCCCAATGCGCTGCCGGGCGATACCAATAACGGCCAGCTGCAGCTGACCGACGCCGCCTACACCGTCGACATCACCAACACCTCGACCACGCCGCACACCTTCAACCTCTCGGAGTCGGGCCTGCCGGACGGGTGGACGATCCTAAGCGGCGCCGAGGGCATGACAGGCACAGCCGTGACGTTGCCGCCCGGCGGCTTCGGTCAGGTTGGCCTGTACATCTCGCCGACCCTGGAGATGCTGCCGCCGGCCGGGACGCAGTATCCCTTCACCGTGCGCGTCGCCTCGCCCGACACGCCGTCGCTCGACCAGAGCGCCGCGCAGACCTTCACCGTACCCGCCCTATCCTTCAGTCATCTGACGGCCGATCAGTCCACAGTCTATAGCTCGCCCGGCCTTACCGCGACGGTCGCCCTCGCCGTGCGCAACGTGGGTAACGTCGCCGGCACGTTCCCGCTCTCGGTCACGGAGCCGATCAGCGACTGGACCTCCGCGCTTACCTCGCCGCTGACGCTCGATCCGGGCCAGGCCGTCACGCAGACAGTCACGATTAGCACGCCTGACGGCGCGCTCGACCAGGACTATCCCGTGCGGATCGCGTCGCCCACGGGTGGCTACACGCAGACGGTCATGGTCAACGTACGCCTCGTAAGCTCTGCTGCTCTGAAGATCGACCAGGCCGCGCAGGCGGCGGCGCGCGTCTTCCCCGGCGACATCGCTCTGGTCGCCACGCTCCAGCAACTGGGACAGTCGATCGACACACTGGAGGCGAAGTGCGCCGGCGCGACCGTGCTGGTCCCGGCCGGACAGGGCGACTGCGCCACCGACCTGCGTGACAACGTCGTTTCGAGCGCCGGGCAGGTGGCGACGGCCGCGACGGAGGCGTCCCCGTTGATCACGGCCGGCGCCGCCATCCAGCAGGATGCCACGGCATTGAGCGGCGACACGGTCATCGGACAGAGTCAGGGTACGCCGGGCGTCCAGGCCCACGTTGTGCGCGCCGAACAAGCCGCTATTGCCCACACGGCGACAAGTACGGGTACGGTGCTGGGCGATATTGCCGCGCTGCAAGGGGACATCGCGACCTTGCAGGGGCAGTTGCAGGAGGTAGGGGCGCACGGCGTCTACGTGGTCATGAGCCCCGGCCGGCGCGTCGTGTTGCCGGGCAAACCGGCCACCTTCGACCTGTTCCTCACCAACCGGGGTAGCGTTACCTCAACCTATGCCCTCACCTTCACCGCCTCTTCGTCCACTTTAGCGATCACGCCAACCGCGGATAGTGAGACGGTCGCGCCGGGGGCGACGATCACCGTGCCCGTGACCGCGACAACCTCGGTGCTGGGCTCATCCAGCGTTACGGCTACTGTCTCCGTCGCGGACGCCCCCGACCTCGCGCCGCTGCACGATATCCTTGGCGTGACGGCGGTGGACGCGCTGCTGCGTGTGACTGGCGTGACGGCCAACCCGCCCTTCGTCGAGTACGGCTCGGGCGGCGCGCCGACAGTCACGGTCCAGATCGCCAACGTCGCCAACGAGCCGATCAACGGCACGGCGCGCGTGCGGCTACTCGACGCCGGTGGGACGGAGGTGTACAGCGCCACGCAGCCTCTGACCATCAGCAGCGCCATCCGTCCTATCGACTACGCGCTTGGCGCGATCACTACGACGAATCTCACCACCGGCACCTACACCCTCGCAGTGGACGTCCTCGACGCGCAGGGGCAGATCATTCCGCGAGCGAACGATACGGGCATCCTGGGCATCGGCCAGGCTGTCCAAGCAACCAGCGCCGTCTCGCCCACCATCGTCGCGCCCGGCGATGTGACCGTCACGACCTGTATCTCGACTGGGCTCAATCAGAACGCGCTGGGCGGAACAACACAAACTCTTCCAGGCGGGATTTTCTTGACCGGACACGATCCAGATTACCACGCCTACGCAGGTGGTAGTAACTCAGTCGGGGCACAGCACATCATCCAACGCGCTATCACGTACGTCACCCACAGCAGGCCGAACCCCAAAATCCTTCTTGTTACCGACTTGCGGAATCCCGGTGGAGGGTTTAGCGATCCTCGTTCTGGTATGCAGGCCGCAGGCTTCACGTTCGATGTTGCTGACTATGGGTCCGGTACGGCAGGGGTGCTCGACTTGCATACGGTCAAGTTCAGTAACTACGACGTGATAGTAGTCGCCTCCGACTTCGGCGGATGGCTGCGTCAGGATGAGATCGATATCTTGGACGCGCGGTCCAGCGAAGTCATTGACTATATCAACAGCGGCGGCGGGCTCGTCGCTTTCGCCGAGTCAGGCACGAATGGCACCATCCCAACACACGGCCGGTTTGGGTATCTGCCTTTCGTCGTTAGCTCGCTACCGCTTGGTCAGAATGAGGTTGGCAATACGGTTACAGCAGCGGGTACAGCTCTTGGCCTGACTAACGCCGATGTCAACGGCAACGCTTCACACAACGTTTTTGTGCTAGGCGGCGGCTTGGATGTCGTCGACAAGGACCCATCGGGGGAGATCCTAAGCCTCGCTACGCGCGACGAGACCATTAGCAACGGGGGAGTGATCAGCGATGTATGCACTATGGCTAATAGCAGCAGGATGTCTGCTGACATAGCTCGTGTCGAAGGAGCCCTTGCTCCTAACATCATGCGGTCAAAGATGCGTGCCAACGCATTCTCGACTGTTGATGAAGGAAAGAGCAAATTGCATGGCCAATTTGCTCGCTCGAGCCGGTACCTGGTTAGTCGCCCTTCCGCTCATCAAGCAGCCCTGTTGTGGAGCACTAAGACGAGCCTTTTCCACGTCAATGCCCACAGGCGGGTTGAGCGCGTAGCGACACGTAACCGCATTCGCCCTGCCTACACAACATCCGGCGGTTACGCAGCGACCGACTTCGCCACTGGCTTTGCCAATGGCAACTCGGTTGGCCCCTTGGGCGTGGCGTTCGACCCATCCGGCAATCTGTTTGTAGCTGACAATACCGACTCTACCCTCTATAAGTTCGGATCATCGGGAGGTGCAGCCTCGGCGGCAACAAGAGTAGGTACATCCACTCTCGGCGGCGGTCCTCGTGATCTTGCCTTCACCAACGACGGACGCCTATATCTCGACCGCGTCGGCAGCGGCGATGTCGTCGAGGTCAATCCGTCGGACGGAACGATTATCCGGACGGTAGCAACGGGGCTATGTAATCCTCTCGGCATGGTGGCGGACCCATCAACTGGCAATCTGTTTGTTGGGGGATGCAACGTCTATCGCATTACCAACGTGACAAGTAGTGCTCCCACAGTTAGCGTCTACGCGTCGCCTGGTGGCATGGATGGACTTAGAATTGGTCCTGATGGAACACTCTACGGTGAGGTAGGCGGGTGTGCGGTAAAAATCACCGGAACTAGCAAGCCCCAGCCTCCGGCTATCTCCACCGTGGCCTGTGCCAATTCGATGGATGGGATTGCCGTCGCAGCCGGCGACGATCCTAATCAACCCCCCTTCCTACTCGTAAATCGCAACGATGGCATTATCACGAAGATGGACCTCACAACATCGCCCCCTAAGCTCACGGATATCTTCACGGGTGGTAGTCGCGGTGATTTCGCCACTGTGGGGCCCGACGGGTGCCTCTATGCGACGCAGACCGACAAGATCATCAAAGTGACGAACGCCGATGGCACATGCTCACTGGTACCGACGAACCACCTGAGCTACATCGCCAACATCGACCACAGCGTGCCGCTCACCGGCGTGAACGTACTCACCGACACGCTGGTACCGACTCCGCTGACGACGACCGTGAATGCGGCGGATACCCACCTGCTATGGCACCCGACGCTCAATCGCAGCACGCCGATTACGACGGATACGTTCGATTCGCTGCTGCCCGCTATGCGGCCGGGCGAGGTGCGCGAGGTCGCCAGCGGCACGGTGATCACCTATACAGGCGGCAACGCGCCCGGCACGCTGCACCTGGGGCCGCTCTTCGTGACGGCGGCGCACCTGGTGGCCCTCTCGCCGCCAACTGGCACGGTCGGCCTCGGTGGACAGCCCGTCTACACGGCCACGCTCGCCAACCCGACGGGAGCTTCGCTTACTTTGACGCCGACCGTCGCCGGTCTGCCCGACGGGTGGGCGTCCCCGCTCGCGCCCGTTACCCTGACGGCGGGAAGCCAGGTCGACGCGCCACTCACGATCACCGTTCCAACACCTGCTGAGAGCGACAGCACCCCGAATCTCCTCGGCGATCACCCCTTCGCTGTCGTGGTCGATGATAGCGCTGGCGGTCAGGACCAGGCGGGCGCGAGCCTGACCGTCGGCGGCAGCCTCGGCCTCTCCGTCACGCCACAGGTAGCGACCGGCATGGACGGCGACGTGGTGACCTACACCGCGACGATCACCAACGCCGACGCGGTCGACCAGGTCTACACGCTCTCCCTCGGCGGCCTCATGCGGGGCGCGGCGACTGTGCCGACAAGCGTGACCGTGCCAGCCGGTCAGGCGGTAGACGTGCCGTTCACGATAACGGCCGGCGGTCCGCTCGGTCCGCACCCCTTCTCCGTCACGGCGACGAGCGCGACAGTGAGCAACCGCGCGGACGCTGTCCTCGACGTGCTGGGCGACCGCCGCGTCGCCGCCACGCTCTCGCCTTCGAGCGCCGAGGGCGGCCCCGGCGTGCCGGTGCTCTACAGCCTCGCCCTCACGAATACGGCGACGCTGAGCGACACCTACGGCTTCTCCGTCTCCGTCCCTGCCGGTTGGTCGTACCGCATGGAAGCCAACGGCCGGTCGGTCGATAGTCTAAGCCTGTCGCCCTACGTCCTCAATGCGACTAATCTCTCGCTAGTTGTGACGCCCACGAGCAACGCCGCGCCGGGCGACGCACCGATCAGCGTCACCGTGGGGTCGCGCAATGATCCAGCCGTGCGGGCTACGACGTCGGCGACGCTGACGGTTTCCGACCGCGGCGTACAGGTGGGCCTCGCGCTCACCCATACGACGTTGGCCCCGACCGACGCCGGCACCTGGACTGTTGCCGTCACCAACACGGGTTCCGTACCGGACACCTATGTCATCTCGCCCACGGGCATTATCGCCGACCACGCCCGCGTGACGCCGCCGACGCTCTCACTGTCGCCGGGTCAATCCGGCACGGCGCGCATCGCAACCGATCCCATCACCAGCGCCCTGGCACAGACCTACGGACTTGGCGTCCTGGCGACCTCGCAGTCGGACCCGGCCATCCGCAACGAGGACACAGGCGACGTCACTTTCACCGGCTACCACGGCGTGCGAATAGGGCTGGAGCCGGCTAGCCAGACGCTCACCGACACGCTGCAGACCTCCTACATGATGCTGATCACCAACACCGGCAACCTCGACTCCTACTACACCTTCACCCCGAGTTCCTCGCCCGGTGGCCTCGACCTGACACCTGAGATCAGCAGGCTGGAGGTACCGGCGCACATGACCTCCGGTGTGCTCCTGTACGTCCGGGGACATCAGGCAGGCACGTATACCGTGAGCGTGCGCGCGGACGCCGACGCTGGCACGGCGTCGGACACCGGCACGGCCACACTGACGATCGGATCGAGCGCCAACCCTTCACCCACTCCTGCGGTGACCGATACCCCCGCGCCGACCGGTACGGCATCCGCCACGCCCACCGGCACAGCGTCTACCCTGCCCACGGCCACGAGCACGCCCACGGCTACCAGCACGGCCACGAGCACGCCCACGGCTACCAGCACGGCCACGAGCACGCACGCCGCGTCGTCCACTCCGGCGGCGACCGGGACGAATATGCCGCTGTCGTCGCCAACCGCGACACCGACGAGCACGGCGACACCCTCCCCGACCACTACGTCCACCGGCACGGCGGTAGCTACCGGCGCGCCCGTTCCGACCGGGACGGCCACGGCCACGGCGACGCACAGCCCCATCGTCGCGGGCATGGCGCGGCCCGCGACTGGCGGTCCTACGCTGCAGCTCGACCGCCGCGTCATCGCCGTCGGCGCGCGTCTGTGCGCGACCGGGTCACGCTTCCTGCCCAATGAGCCTGTCGCGCTGGCCGTCGACGGCGTGGCCGTCGCCCAGACGACCGCGTCGCACAGCGGCGGCTTTACGGCCTGCTTCCCCGTGCCTGGCGTCCTCGTCGAAGGGACCAACGAGGTGTCGGCCACTGGCGCGCGCAGCCTCACCCTGGCCCTCGCCTCCTTCCTGGGCGCGCCAGGCACCGGCAGCACGGCCTACCTCGCCGGCGCCAGCACGGCGCGCGGCGAAGACACCGAACTCGACCTCGTCAACCCCGGCCTCCCACCCGCTTTCGTGACCTTCCGTTTTTACCCGCCCAACGGACGCTCTTTCGTGCGCTCTACCACCGTGCCGGGCCGCACCCGCGCGACCTTCATGCTCTCGCGCTACCTGCCCGACGTGCGCGGCTTCGGGTTGCTCGTACGCTCGGAGCAGGTCGTCGCCGCGCAGATGGTGGTGCGTCGTCCGCGCGCCAACCCCTATACGTCCCTGGGCAACGGCCTGCTCGCCATGCGCTGGTACCTGGCCGAGGGCTACACCAATCTCACCTTCCACGAGACGCTCTATCTCCTCAACCCTGGCGACCGCGCCGCGCACGCCCAGGCCCTGCTGCTGCCCGCCAACGGTCAGCGTGCCCGCACCGTCCATATTATGATCCCGGCGCGGTCCACCATCGCGCTCGATGTCAACCGCGCCTATCCACGCGCCGCCCTTGCCGCCGTGGTCACCAGCGATCGGCCCATCGCCGCTGAACGCCTGCTCACTTTCGGCAGCGGCGGCTACGGCGCCACCGGCAATGCAGGAACGGCCCAGGCGACGACATCGTGGCTCTTCGCCGAGGGAGCGACGACAGACCACAAGCAAACCTTCCTGACCGTCCTCAACCCCAGCCGACGCCGCGCCACCGTGTCGGCCATTCTGCTCGACCCACGCGGCCGCACGCTCGGCGTCCGCACCATCATCGTTGAGCCCCTACATCGCGGCACGATGCGCCTCAACGATACGGCTCACGCTCCGGCTATCGCCAGTCTGGTCACGAGTGATGTCCCTGTCGTGGTCGAGCGGCCCCTCTACCTCGACAACCCCAACGTGGGGCGGACCGGCGGCTCCCTGGTGTACGGACGCAATGGTACGGGCACAAGCTGGACCTTCCCCGCCGGCGACACGACGCACAGCGCCCGCGAGGATATCCTCGTGCTCAACCCCAACCGGCGCACACTGGCCCTACAAGCGACGTTCTACCTTAGCAACCATGTCGTCGTCCGCCACTACTTCGTGGCGGCACGAGCGCGCTACACGCTGCGCGTCGACGGAGCGGTGGCGCGGTCGACGCACGCCACGCGTCTGGAGTCACTCGACGGCCTGGGCTTCGTCGCCGAGCAATCGATCTACAACAGCGACGCCACGACTATTTATGGCGCGACCGGCATGGCGCAGTAGCGGTAGGAATATTTCGAAGCGGGCATAGATGATCCCTATCCTTACGGTGTCTCTCTGCGCGTTGTTGCTCAGACGGTAATTGGTCCCAGGGAGTATACTGGCTGTACCCTGAAGGGACGTGACGCCGTGATTGGCCGGGAAAGGAGCAAGAACAATGGCAGATGATCAGGGACAGGCGCTACAGTGGCTCGTGCGCGGGCTCGGTGGCCATGCTGAGGGCAGCAGCGACCTGCGAGACCTCTACTCTGACGCGGGCGCGCCGCCGC
>JAABUX010006697.1_pt1 | contig 13684 bp, 9 predicted proteins | sample 5561851 | NCBI WGS metagenome assembly JAABUX01 (sample SAMN10711883, study PRJNA513361) | rock metagenome | isolation source: Antarctica rocks | place: Antarctica: Victoria Land, Richard Nunatak red sandstone | collected 2016-01-03 | reverse complement strand
TCGCTGGATTCCCTCGGAATCAATGTTGCCAACCCTAAAGGTTAATGACAAGTTGATTGTAGACAAATTGAGTTATGACTTTGCTAACCCACATCGGGGTGACATTGTAGTGTTCTCGCCCACAGATAACATTAAAAAGGAAAATCCTAATCTTAAAGATGCGTTTATCAAACGAGTTATCGGGGTTCCGGGAGACAAAGTAGAGGTTAAGGGGGAACGAGTTTATATCAACGACCAACCCCTGCGGGAAAAGTATATAGAAGATTCGCCTCACTACCAGTTTGGCCCAGTGATAGTGCCACCTAACTCTTACCTGGTACTAGGAGATAACCGTAATAATAGCTACGACAGTCACTTCTGGGGCTTTGTCCCGCGTGATAACATTATTGGTCGTGCGATTGTGCGCTTTTGGCCTTTCAATCGCATTGGAGAACTGGATCAGCCGCAGCCTACTTCGTCCAATTAGCGATCCTCGCAGATTAAAATTGACGCGACCAGTCGTTAGGCCAGCGTTCAATCACGACTTTAGTTTGAGTGAAAAACTCTACTGCGTGGTGGCTCTGACCGTGCAGATCCCCAAAAAAGCTATCTTTCCAACCGCTAAACGGAAAGAACGCCATTGGTGCGGCGACGCCAATGTTAATGCCGATATTGCCAGCCTCTGCTTCGTAGCGGAACTTACGAGCAGCAGATCCACTGGTGGTGAACAAACAAGCCATGTTGCCCCATTGCCCGCTATTAACTAGGGAGATTGCCTGCTCAATGTTGTCTAAGTGAATCAAGCTCAAGACCGGACCAAAAATTTCGGTGTGGGCAATTTCACTTGTCTGCTCAACATTTTGCAGAATTGTGGGTCGGATGAAGTTGCCTTGTTCGTAACCAGAAATGTCTGAGTGGCGTCCATCTACCAAAACCGTTGAGCCTTCGTCTGCTCCCTTTTGAATTAATCCCTCGATCCGCGCTTTACTCTGAGCATTAATTACAGGTCCCATTTGCACGCCCTCATCCAAGCCATTGCCTACCACTCGCTGCTTGGCAACCTCGGCGATCGCAGCTGTAAAGCTGTTGCGGGCTTCACCGATAGTGATTGCTACTGAGGCTGCTAGACAGCGTTGTCCGGCACAACCAAAGGCACTGTCAGCGGCAATCCGTGTCGTCATCTCTAGGTCCGCATCGGGTAAGACAATCAGCGGATTTTTCGCACCGCCCTGGCATTGAGCACGTTTGCCGTTGGCTGCCGCCCGACTGTAGACATACTTAGCTACTGGCGTGGAGCCCACAAAGCTAATCGCCCGGATCATCGGGTGATCTAGAATTGCATCCACCACATCTTTGGCGCCATTCACTAAGTTCACTACGCCTTGAGGCAACCCAGTTTGCTCCAGCAGAGTGAAGACTTTTTGCATTGTCAGCGGCACCTTTTCCGAGGGTTTGACAATGTAGGTATTGCCACAGGCGATCGCATAGGGTAAGAACCAGAATGGGATCATGCCGGGGAAGTTGAAAGGGGCAATGACCGCAGCTACGCCAATTGGTTGCCGGAGCATCATCTCATCAATGCCGTGAGCAACGTCTTCCAGGTTTGATCCCTGCATCAGGATGGGAATACCACAGGCGACTTCTACGTTTTCAATAGCGCGACGCATCTCGCCTTTAGACTCAGCCAACGTTTTACCGCATTCCAGCGTGATTGTACGAGCCAAATCGTCAAAATTTGCTTCCAGTAGGTTTTTGAGTTTGAACAAATACTGTACTCGCTCTGTCGGCGGCGTTCGTCGCCAGCCAACGAAAGCAACTGCCGCTGCTTGAGCTGCTTGATCCACCTCACTAGCTGGTGACAACGGTACCTTAACCAATATATCTGCTGTAGCTGGGTTAACAACCTCTAGGTATTCTGTAGCGCCAGAGGCACGCCACTGACCGTTGATGTAGTTGTTTAAGGCATTAGTTGTACTCATTGGGACTGTTTGATTATCCAAGGGATAGACTTGCACTTGGTGTTAAGTCTAGGGTACCGGCATCAGTGCCGATAAATCCTCAGTGGATGGACGCCCTTCGGCGAATCTTGAATCTTACAATCACCAAGTGGGACAGGAAGCGGGAAGCTCAGTCTCTTCAGAGCTGAGAGGCAAGCGTCGTGGTAGTTTTAACCACCTTCCACCGACATCGGTACTGACCAAAAACCTGACTAAAAGTCTGACTAATACGGGTCAACAAGCTCATAGCTCCATGTAATAATGGTTACATGCCGTTGGGAGAGTAGGCATAAAACCAGTCAGTACAAGACTTAAAAACCTACCGGGGGACTCTCGGAAAGTCGCGCTTGTCAGATATGATTCCGCCCTTTTGGGCAAACGGACTCAGGGCAAGAACCCGACATTAAGGCATCCGGCCTGAAACCGGGATATTTAGAGGTCATAGTCTGAAACCTCTTCAGAATCTCAGTCTCTTTAGAGCTGAGAGTGTCAATTAAGGACTAATGGTAAGAAGTGCAGCACTAGCTGCTGGTAATAAGAAAGTATAGACGCCATTTACTGGCGTGACTTTAGTCGTGACGTAATTACCTACTGGGTTGCCGTTAGTTGTACCATCAAATGTCTGTCCTGCAAAAGTGACACCGTTAGTGGCAGAGGCACTCGCAGCAGTTAGACGCACAAGGGAACCAGCTGAGCGTAGGCTGGAAAGCTGGATCTTAGCATTGCCGCTAGCACTTAGGTCTTTGTTAATGGCGACTACCCGCACTACGTTGTAATTATCTATTGTGGCCCATACTCTAACATTGCCAGTAGTTTGCCAACTTACAGGCAGCAACTGCGATTTGTTGGCCGCTGCCTGTGCAAATAGCAGCATTCCATAATAAAGTGGATTAACTGTTGCTGTATATACGAACGGCTTACTAGACTGGTTGACGCTAAACGTAAAGGGGCTATAGTAGCCACCGGAACCAGTGTGAAAGTGGACGGATCGGACACCAACGCTGGCCATATTAAACATTACATCGGTGCCCCAAAGGGCAGATGCGAAGCTGTTACTAACACCGTTGGTGCCACCACAGGAGACAGAATTGAGTTCACTCAGTGATAGTGGAATTCCGTATTTTTTAGCCTGATTGACAAAAGTTGCTACCTTCTGGGCGGGAACAAGCGAATTTTGATCGCTAAGTAGGTTAGGGATAGTTGGGTAAGTTGAAGAACCGGGTTTAGACCAACTGCAGGCGGACAGAGGATAGACGTGATAGGTAGTCAGATTCATCATCTGAGACTGACTGGACAGGAAGGAAGGAAAGTACTGCATCCAGCCGTAAATTGAAGTAGTGAAAGCTGTTCCGGCCAAGGGAGGCATTTTCGAGAAGGAGCTTTGCAGTGCGCTGGAGTAGTTGCTAAACTCGGCCAGGTATTGATTAAAGCTATAGCTTGAGTTACGAACGTTTACTGTAGCTCCAGTTGCGAGGTCTTTATAGTAGGCATGTGACGTGTAGATGTCCGGCTCATTACCGACTTCATAAGATAGAACCCTATTAGAAGCGAGGTTAAACTGGGCTGCCTTGACAAATGCGACAGCATTGGAAACTGCATTGAATGCATTGGTGTTATATTGCCCTAAGTTGAGACTCAGAATCAACTGGGAACCAGTTTGAGACAGACTCGCTTCCAGACTTGTGAGGTCCATAGCGGTGATGTTGTAACCAACGCCTGGTGGTTTGTCCAAACCGTTGGGGTTCCACCAAGAACTGTCGGCACTGTTACCGCCGATCCGCACTGAGGGTGATCCATTGTTAAAATTGGCAATATTTTTCAATAGTTGAACAAAAACTGGATTGATGGTATCAGTTGATCGCCCTGTGTAATTTATAATGTCTCCGTATTCAAAGGAGAACCCGGAAAAAGAAGAGGGAATTGTTAGACCTGGATTTGTGAGATCGATACTGGCGGTAACTATATCACTAGTTTGCAATGGAGGAGGTGAATTAGAGGTTTGTGCCTTGATTGGCAGCATTCCACCTATGAGTACACCGCTAGCAGAAACAAAGGCTAAAACAATTTTTAGAGAGAAGTTCCTTAGGGTAGCTTGTAGAGTAGAAGTATGTACTCGGTCTCTAATATGACCTGAAGCATTAGGTTGCATGAGATTATATTAATTTTTTTTAATTGTTCGTTACGTCAAGAGTAGCTACTTCCAAGGCTTAGAAACCACGGGAAATTCACTGAAAATAGCGTGCTGATGCCAAAAATTTTTCGGCTATGAATTTTTTTGAGCTAATAGATAAAACAGTACATTTACTGAAAATTACGTACTGGTGCTTAAAAAAGTATTAAGTAGATAATCCGCTATCCCACGTTTGCAAAACGCGACCACTCAGCTGTTCTCCCAACCAAGGGGTGTTATTCGAGAGAGATTTAAGAGTTTGACTCTCAACCGTCCAACTTATTTGAGGGGCAAACAAAGTCATTTCAGCCGGTTTACCAGAGGCGATCGCAGCTGGAATTTGCTGTAAGCACTCAGCCGGACGGGTACTCAAGACTCGCCACAGTTCCAATGCGCTCCATTCCCCGGTTTCCACTAAATTTTGCCACAGCAGAGGTAACGCCAGTTCTAGCCCAATCGCGCCCGGGGGGGCTTCAGCAAAAGCAACAGTTTTTTCTTCATAGGTATAGGGGGTATGGTCAATGGCGATCGCATCCACAACCCCCTGCTGCACTCCCTGTCGCAGCGCCACCAAATCAGCTGCGTTACCCAAAGGGGGCTCTAGACGCAAACTTGTGCTGTAACTGCCAACTGCTTGAGTGTCAAGCACCAGGTACATCCAGCTAGTGCTGGCAGTGATAGGCAAGCCTCGTGCCTTAGCCGACTGAATCAGCTGCACACTGCGTGCGGTAGAAACGCGCATAATGTGTACTGGAGTGCCAACAGCTTCGACCAATTCTAATAGGGCGGCTAGGGCAGATGTTTCAGCGATCGCGGGTACAGCAGGCAACCCAAAGCGAACTGAAAAAGGTCCTTCTCGCATCACTCCATTTCCTGCCAGGTGCTGGTCGCAAGGCCAAAGCGCTACTGGCTTTCCTAACGGTTTAAGGTATTCTAACAAGCGTCGCACCAGCGCTAAAGAACCAATTGGCTGACCATCAGCAAAGCCCACCACACCTGAGGCGGCCGCTAATTCCGCCAATTCAGTCATCTGCTGCCCCTGTACTCCTAAAGTGAGAGCTGCCCAGTAATGAATTTTTATTGATTTAGGCAGATAAGGGGTGGTCACTCGCGTGAGCAATAGTGACTGTAACCGTGCTAACCCAGCTAGATTGTCCACTGGTGGCACTGTATCAGGCAAAATATTTAGCCGAGTAAAGCCCCCAGATGTTGCTGCACAAGCAAGTGACGCCAGCGTTTCCCGCTCTTCAAAACCCGGCTCTCCAGAGTGGCTGTACAAATCCACTAGCCCTGGTCCCAGAACCAGTCCTCGACAATCTCTCAGATGTGTATCACTTGGGTAGTCAGAAATTCTCTCTTGTACCGCCTGAATCACACCGTCTGCAATCAGTACATCAGCCAGTTGGTCTGTTCCAGAGACTGGGTCGATTAGCCGTACTTGTTGCAGCAACTCATTATTCATGATTGAATTGGATGTGAAATGGAAACGCAGATAAATGCGGATGGACGCAGATAATTATTTGATTCATCTGCGTGTATCGGCGTACATCTGCGTTTGCAGCTACAAGGCCCCAGCTGCTGTCTGATCAAGAACGCCTCCCCCTAGATGACTAGTGATGTTCATCGCTTGCAGCACCGGCGGTCCTTCTGCACCTTGGGGATAGTCGATGACGCTGACCGCCCCGTTACCTTGTCTAAAATTCCAGAAATGTTCCGTCTCTAAACCTAGAATATGGCAAAGCAGGACTTTATTCGTGGCATCGTGTGCAACTACTAAACCAGTCTTGAGCTGGTTTTCAGCTGATTCCAGAATGGACTGCCAATCCGCTACACTGCGTTCCCACACCTGCTGCAAGTTCTCACCTTGCGGCATTTGCACTTTGTCTGGCTCTTGCCGCCACCGGTGTAGCTCACCTGGATACGTCTGCTCAATTTCTGCTTCTAATTTTCCTTCCCAAAGTCCATGGCTGATTTCCCGTAAGCCCGACCGTAATTCTAACTGCACAGATGGGTGCTGTTTCAAAATAATCTCAGCTGTTTCCTTAGGACGCAGCATCGGGCTACTGACGGCAAAGTCAATTGGGATGTCCTTAAGTAGTTCAGATGCTCTTTGAGACTGTTCCCGACCATTATCATTAAGAGGAACATCAATTTGCCCCTGAAACCTAGTTTGGCGATTCCATTCGGTCTCACCGTGACGCACCAGCAATAAACGCTGCCCCTGATGATTTGGTCGCAGTGAAGGCAGAATTTCTCCTAAGTGTGCGGTCTGATTCATTGACTCTAGCTGGACTAGTTGTCCTAATCCGGCAAAATTTAGCACACTGATGCCACAGTTTGACTGTTGGATAGAGTGGTAGCGACTTGGTGGAATTCCTAGGGCGGTACTGAGCAACGCCCGATTAATTCCGTTATGCCCCACGATCAGAATAGTTTCCCCTGCATGTCGGGGCAGAATCTCCTGCCAGAACTGCCGCGCCTGTTCGTACAGCGCTAGAACTGGGGAGTGTTTCCTTGTTCCCTCTGGCTGTGGCACCAACATTAATAGTTCGTGAGGTATTTCCTGCCAGCGGCGGTAGTCTTCAGGAAATTTCTGCCGCACGTCCTGAAGCAGCATACCCTCCCACAAGGGTAAATCGATTTCCATCAGCTGATCTGAAGTTTGCAGGGTCAGAGAAGTAGTCAAACCGCCGATGATAACTTCTGCTGTTTGTTTTGCTCGCTGTAATGGACTGGTGTAGACTGCAGCAAATATGAGGCGGCTGAGGGCAGCGGCAACCTTAAGGGCATCGTCACGGCCTTTTTCCGTCAAAATTGACGCATCACTGCGGCCCTGGATGCGCCGCTCTGTATTATAGCTGCTTTGACCGTGGCGCACGATGATAACACGAGTGGTCAGGGTTCTATCCTCCGACAGCGATAAGAAGTCAGGGTCATTTTAACTTGCTTGAACACCCTTTGAATGGGGAGTGGACCCTACTCCCCACTCCCTACTACCTGTTCGATGCGATAATTCCATTCAGGCGATCGCTGTAATGTTAAGCAGTGACTGGGGGATTGATGACAATTAAACGATTGATTTTAAGTTTGCTTACAGTGGTAGCACTCTTCTTTGTCGGTTTGTCGTTACTTGAAAGCTGGAAGCAACCTCAGATCCAAAGTCGTTTGGAGCTGTATCAAACCAATATCCTGCTCCACGCGGCTCAGTGGCAACCAGAAGTGAGCGCCAGCACGAATCTTTCTACCGCCCGCAACGCTCTTGTTGGAGAGAAACCCTTTGAAACTGCGACGGAGCAATACCAAGAGGCACGTCAATCAGCTCAGACCAATTTGGAGAAAGCTAAGTCACAACTCAAACAACTGCGATCGCAGCCTCTTCGGACTCCAGCAACCCCCAAGCCCCAGCAGGAAATCGCTCCTGTTACCGACACCTCCCGCCTCAAACAGCAGCAACAGTTGCAGCAATCGCTTAACCAGTTGGAACGATTAACTGCTGAGTTAGACCTGCGGCTGGGACTTTTACAAGTGCAGCAAGGGAAAACAGATACAGCCTTAAAAACTTGGATGGACTTAACAAAGCAGTCAGAGCCTTTAAGTCAAGTGACATTAGTTAAAACAGCAGCTGTTTTGGTGGGACTTTGGAGTAATCCTGCCCGTTTGCTACCTGATACCCAACAGCTAATTCAAGAAAATTTGGACGGTTGGTTTCGCTATCGGGCTTTAGCGCAGCTGTACCAACTCCAGCAACGCCAAGAGGCGTTGGTAAAGCTGCAGGCAGCTGAACAACAAGTGGCAAAGCAAGCTCTGTTGAAATTAGTGTTTATTGGTAGCGTGCCGGTACTAGGGGGCTTGGTAGGTGTAGGACTACTGATTTTTTTCGTGAGTCAGCGGCTAATAAAAGGGAAGGAGTCCTTATTGGCTCAAAACGCAGATGTAGCTTGGTCAACGCCTTGGACTGGTGAGACAGTTTGGCAGGTGTTTATCCTGGGATTTTTCCTGATGGGACAACTCCTGGTACCGCTAGCGTTTTCGTTGCTCCATCTCAAGCCAGCTGGTTCTAATGTGAGGATTCAGGCGTTCTACGTCCTGGCAAATTATCTGCTTTTGGCAATGGGCGCTATCGGGGTGCTGTATGTATCTCTAAAGCCTTTTTTGCCGCTGCCAAAAGGCTGGTTTCGCTTCAATCTGCGCGATAGCTGGTTCTTGTGGGGGCTGGGTGGTTATTGCGTGGCGCTACCATTGGTGGTAGTGGTATCGCTAATTAACCAGCAGCTATGGCAAGGACAAGGGGGTAGTAATCCGCTTTTGTCTTTAGCACTGGAAGGTCAAGATCAAGTAGCACTTGGCATATTCTTCTTTACAGCTGCAATCGCTGCACCGCTGTTTGAAGAGTTTTTATTCCGGGGCTTTTTGTTGCCATCCCTGACTCGTTACCTGCCAGTGGGGGGAGCGATTGTAGTGAGTAGCTTGCTGTTTGCCATTGCTCACCTAAGCCTGTCTGAAATTCTGCCGCTAATGGTGTTGGGCATAGTGTTAGGTTTAGTTTACACGCGATCGCGCAATCTCCTCGCTCCTATGTTGCTCCACAGTCTCTGGAATAGCGGCACCCTTTTAAGTCTCTTTGTCTTAGGCAGCGGTTCTAGTTAGAAGTTTGACAACTTGTCTTTTGACGCAGGCAGTAGCTCAGTTCAGAATTCAGAATAAGAAAGTGTGGTTTGTTTGCTGGTTGACCACTTTATTTTTCAGTTTAAAAATAGGCTCACGATAGCTTTCTATGCAAATTGTCCCAAAAACAGCGTTAGCACCCAGTGTTCGCGAAGCTTTCTCCCAAACAGGCATTACGCCCTCTGAGCCGGCTACTGAGACGATTACCCTAGATGTCGAGGGGATGAAATGTGCTGGCTGTGTAAAGGTAGTGGAGAAGCAGCTGACACAGCATTCCGGCGTGATTTCTGCCTGTGTCAATCTGGTGACGGAAGTGGCAGTCGTTGAATTCGAAGCCCGTAAAGTTGCTCCAGAAGCCCTAGCAGAAAAACTGACAGCAGCTGGCTTCCCGACTCAGCCCCGATATCCACAAGGAAAATCAACCACGGTAGGTGAAACGCCTGCCCCACTAAACCCCACTGAGCGACAGCGTCGAGATTCGCGGTCTTTGTGGCAGTTGATTATAGCTGGAGTGCTGCTCCTCCTGTCAGGAGTGGGGCATCTGAGTCTGTGGGTTGGACCGGTACTGCCAGTGTTAGATAACATTTGGTTCCACTGTGGGCTGGCAACAGTAGCGTTGTTGGGACCGGGAAGTTCTCTCATAGTGGATGGTTGGCGAGGATTACGGCGGAATGCGCCCAATATGAACACCTTGGTGGGATTGGGAACCCTAACTGCCTATACTGCTAGTCTGATCGCCCTGCTCTTGCCCCAACTGGGTTGGGAGTGTTTCTTTGACGAGCCGGTAATGCTACTGGGCTTTATCCTGTTGGGTAGGACTCTGGAACAACATGCCAGAGGTCGTGCAGCAGCAGCGTTTAAGCAGTTACTGGCACTCCAACCACAGGTTGCGCGCTTGATTGCCGAGCCAAAGTCGCCTAAGGATAATGCCTCAACACCTAACAATCAAGGCCAGATCGGCGTGGAAATCCCCGCTGAGCAGGTGAGAGTGGGGGAATGGTTGCAGGTTCTGCCTGGAGAGAAAATTCCAGTCGATGGCGAGGTGGTGACTGGGCAGACAACGGTAGATGAATCTATGTTGACTGGGGAGCCGTTGCCGGTGTTAAAGCAACCGGGAGATGTTGTAACTGCCGGTACTCTGAATCAGTCGGGTGCGATCGCTCTACGTGCCACTCGCACTGGAAATGATACCACCCTAGCGCAAATTGTCGTACTGGTAGAATCGGCTCAAATGCGCAAAGCGCCGGTACAGAGATTAGCAGATACTGTAGCTGGGTACTTTACGTATGGTGTGCTGGTAGCTGCGGCGTTGACGTTTGTCTTTTGGTACTTTGTCGGTACCAACGTCTGGCCTGATGTCTTAGGAGTTATGGATTGGTCTGGCACCCAGCACCTAATTCACAACGCCAGTTCTGTCGCTGGCACTAACATCCATACACTACAGCCCTCTCCTTTGTTATTGAGTTTGAAGTTGAGCATAGCAGTTATGGTAGTTGCCTGTCCCTGTGCGTTGGGACTTGCAACGCCGACAGCCATCTTAGTTGGCACTGGAATTGGAGCAGAGCGGGGTCTTTTCATCAAAGGCGGCGATGTCCTGGAACGAGTACATCAGCTAGATACAGTAGTGTTTGATAAAACCGGCACCCTCACGACTGGTCATCCCACCGTCACTGATTGTCTGCCAATCTCACCCCTTACCTCAACTGCCCTCCTTGAGCTGGCAGCAGCAGCAGAAAGTGGCACTAGTCATCCTCTGGCAACAGCGATTCAGCAGGAAGCCCGGCGGCAAGGAGTAGCAACACTCGCTGCTCAAGACTTTTATACGGAACCGGGGCTGGGCGTGGCGGCACAGGTACAAGGCGAACAGGTTTTGTTGGGCAACTGGGAATGGTTAGCACAGCACTTAGTTGCTATTAGTGAGACTGAACAGGCAGACGTTAGTACATTGGCAGCAGAGGGGAAAACAGTAGTTTATGTGGCAGCAGGTGGCATCTTAGCTGGAGTGATTGCTGTTACCGATACCCTCAGACCGGACGCTAAAGCAGCTGTAAACCAGTTACGTCAGATGGGCTTGAGGGTAGTGCTCCTGACTGGGGATAGACTGGAGGCGACTCGTGCTGTAGCCCTTTCTCTAGGACTGAGCAACGCTGATGTCCTGGCAGGTGTTCGCCCAGATGGTAAGGCAACTGCCATCCAAAGACTGCAATCTCATGGTCAGCACCAGGTTGCAATGGTGGGGGATGGCATTAATGATGCCCCGGCTTTATCTCAAGCTGATGTAGGAATTGCCCTGCACGCCGGAACAGACGTGGCAATGGAAACTGCCCAAATTATTTTGATGCGCGATCGTCTGAGTGATGTTGTAGAGGCGATCCAGCTCAGTCGTGCCACCTTCAACAAAATCCGTCAGAATTTATTCTGGGCGTTTGCTTACAATACGCTTGGGATTCCAGTAGCCGCCGGTGTTTTATTACCAAGCTTTTGTTTTGTCCTTAGCCCAGGTGAAGCCGGTGCATTAATGGCATTTAGCTCGGTTAGCGTCGTTACCAACTCGCTGTTATTAAGATGGCGATTTGCTAGAGCCACCAGATGAAATAATTTCACTCAATAAAGGGTAGACTAGGTCTTTAAGGCGATCTACGGATCTTCGATGTCTGCACAATCAACTCATTTACTTATTATTGAAGACGATCAGGGACTTAAAGAATTTAGTCTAGACGGTCCTATCTATTCCATCGGCAGAGACAACCGATGCGATATCCGCCTGTTCTCACAGTTTGTCTCGCGTCGCCATGCAACATTGGTCCGGTTGCTAGGGAAAGATAGTACCCAATACTACCGGATCATTGATGGTGATCCGAACGGCAAACCTAGTGCTAACGGACTGTTAATTAATGGTCGCAAAATCCCAGTCCACGACTTGAGAAATGAAGATGAGATTGTTTTTGGCCCTCAGGTACGTGCCATATATTACCTCCTGAAGCAGGATAACATCCCATCGGGACCACTAGATGAATGGGATGTCACGCTGATTGGTCCTAATATGATGCCGGCTGTGGACGAATAACATAGCTTGTCTGAGGCGAAAAACATACATATGGGAGGTAGACTGATTGTCTTTGAGGGGGTGGAAGGCTGTGGCAAAACGACGCAAATACAGCGATCGCGGGAATGGCTCCAAAGTATCCTTGACTCTGGGTCAGCTCCAGCAGTAGTCGTCACTCGTGAACCGGGTGGTACCGCGTTGGGAACGGATCTGAGGAGCTTGTTGCTAGGTGCTGAGATCGGAAAACCGATTCAGGACTCGGCTGAAAGGGCGCAGCATGTGGAAGAGGTACTCAAGCCCCAACTAGCAATGGGTGCAGTTATTTTGTGTGATCGCTACACTGATTCCACAGTTGCCTACCAAGGCTATGGTCGAGGTCTGAGCCTCAGTTTGATTGCTCAACTGAACCAAATTGCTACAGGGGGACTGGAAAGCGATTTAACGCTGTGGTTAGATGTCAATGTCGAGCTGAGTCTAGCACGGAAACGGGTGGTTGAAGTTGCTGATCGAATTGAGCAAGCAAACCTGGCATTTCATCAACGGGTACAGCAGGGCTACACAGAGTTAGCCCGGTTACATCCAAGGCGGGTTGTGCGGGTAGATGCCAGTTTGAGTGAGGCAGGTGTGCAAGAGCAAATTCAGGTGATCTTATCTCAACGATTAACCCAATGGTACGAAGGGGTTGATTAGATATGAATTTCTTTGCAAAACTCGTAAGGCAAAACCAGGCGGTGGAGCTACTGACTCAGGCAGTCATACAAAACCGGGTTGCTCCAGCTTATCTGTTTGCTGGCCCATCTGGGGTAGGACGGAGCTTAGCAGCTCGGAGCTTTGTGGAGCAGTTGTTCTGTGCCAATGTCCCGACTCATAAGCAGCAACAGATTCAACACCGTTTACAGTTGGGCAATCACCCCGACTTATTATGGGTGCAACCTACTTACCTCCACCAGGGGCAGCGACTCTCGGCAGCTGAAGCGGCTACTGCTGGACTGAAACGAAAGGCACCACCTGTAATTCGACTGGAGCAGGTGCGGGAAATTGGCCAGTTTCTGAGCCGTCCTCCTTTAGAGGCACTGAGGAGCGTGGTGGTGCTGGAGCAGGCTGAAACGATGGCAGAAGCGGCAGCGAATGCTTTACTGAAAACGCTGGAGGAACCGGGACAGGCAACACTGATTTTAATTGCACCTTCTTCTGAATCTCTGCTGCCAACGCTGGTATCTCGGTGTCAACGTATTCCTTTTTATCGCTTAGACCAGGTTAGGATGGCTCAAGTGCTGCGGCAGACTGGTCATGAGGAAATTTTGAACCAGCCCTTGGTTTTAGCGATCGCGCAAGGTAGTCCAGGAGAAGCGATCGCCTCTTGGCAGCAACTCCAAACTATCCCACCCGAGCTACTCCAGGCTGCCACCGAGTTGCCTAAATCCCTACGTGATGCCCTTGAGCTAGCTCGTCAGATTGACAAAAAACTAGATACAGAAGCTCAGCTGTGGTTGGTAGATTATCTACAACATTGTTACTGGCGGCACTTTTTGGCGGGAGCGCTTCAGCGATCGCCTCTACAACAGCTCGAACAAGCCCGCAAATCTCTACTCTGCTACGCCCAACCGCGACTAGTTTGGGAAGTGACGCTGTTGGCAATGTCTCAAGCTGCTGTTTTCTAAAAACAGGGTTGACACTCAAGCAGTATCAAGAAATTAGCCACAATATAGTTTCGCTCAATATGGATTTCAGGGATCTGGAGCAGAGGCGGGGCTTAAGGGGCTATAATGCCGATTCGCTAAGACTTTAGATGCCCCTTTGACAGTGACAGAAGCGATGCTGGTAAAC
>JAABUX010006696.1_pt1 | contig 13686 bp, 13 predicted proteins | sample 5561851 | NCBI WGS metagenome assembly JAABUX01 (sample SAMN10711883, study PRJNA513361) | rock metagenome | isolation source: Antarctica rocks | place: Antarctica: Victoria Land, Richard Nunatak red sandstone | collected 2016-01-03 | reverse complement strand
CAGCACGTGGTCCTGCCAGCTGGTCGGCAGCACCCGTCCGATCGTCGGCAGCACGAGCAGCAGCCCGACCAGGGCGGTGATGCCGCCTGCCGTGCTGCGGATGATGAAGCCCAGGGCGACGCCCAGCACGCCGACCACCGTCAGGTAGAGCGCGACACCGATCACCGCGCGCAGCACATGCGGTGCCGACAGCGTGGTGCCGTGGCTTCCTAGCAGCGCCTGGCCGCCGAGGAACGCGGCGAACGCCGAGCCCACCATCAGCGCGAACGCGGACCCGCAGAACACGACCAGCTTGGCCCACAGCACGGGCAGCCGCCGGTGGACCGCGGCAAAGCTTGCCCGGATCATCCCGGTCGCGTACTCGCCGGAGATGATGAGGACGCCGAGCACCCCGATCGCCAGCTGGGCGATGAAGACGCCGGTCAGGCTACGGCTGGTCGGGTCGAAGCCGAGCCGCTCGATCGGTGACATCTGGGCCCAGCGGTTGTTGGTGAAGTAGGCGACGAGCAGTCCGAGTCCGACCATGCCCACCGCCGCAGCAGCGAAGGTGAACCAGGTCGAGCGCAGGGAGCGAAGTTTGATCCACTCGGACCTGACGACTCGCCGCTGCGTCACCGGAGCCACCGCCGTCCTGCGGGGGGGCACAGTCCTGCCGGGGGGCACAGGGGAGGGGGATTCGACGGTCATGACGCTCATGCGAGGCTCCCAGCGCTTGCGGTCTGCCGTGCGCCAGTGGGGGTGCTGGCGTGGTACTCGACGGAGTCCCTCGTCATGTCCATGAAGGCCTCCTCCAGCGATGCCTGGCGGGGGGTGAGCTCGTGGACGGCCAGCCCCCTGTCCCGCGCGGCGTCGCCGATCTGGGCGGCGGTGAGGCCGGTGACCTCCAGCAGGCCGGGCTCGCTCGTCGTGACGGTGACGTCTGGGCCGGCCAGCGCGTCGCGCAGCTCGGTCGCCTCGGGGGAGCGGACGGCGACGATGTTCGTCGACGCGCTGCGAATGAGCTCGTCGACCGACATGTCGGCGATCAGCCGGCCGCGGCCGACGACGATCAGATGCTCGGCCGTCAGCGCCATCTCGCTCATGAGGTGGCTGGAGACGAACACGGTCCGTCCCTGTGCAGCAAGGTCCTTGAGCAGGTCGCGCACCCATCGGATGCCTTCGGGATCCAGGCCGTTGATCGGTTCGTCCAGCAGTAGAACCTCCGGGTCGCCCAGCAGCGCGGAGGCAATGCCCAGGCGCTGGCCCATGCCCAGGGAGAAGCCGCCGGCGCGTTTGCGGGCCACCTCGCGCAGCCCGACGAGGTCGACGACCTCGTCGACCCGGGCTGCCGAGATCCCGTGCGTGGCCGCGAGCGCCAGCAGGTGGTTGTAGGCCGAGCGGGAGGTGTGTACCGCACGTGCCTCGAGCAGCGCGCCGATCTCGTGCAGCGGGGCGGCGTGGTCGGCGTAGTTCCGACCGTTGATCATCGCGCTACCGGACGAGGGCCGGTCCAGGCCGAGCAGCATCCGCATCGTCGTGGACTTGCCTGCTCCGTTGGGGCCCAGGAACCCGGTCACGATGCCCGGGCGGACGTCGAACGTGAGGCTGTCGACGGCGAGCTTGTCGCCGTAGCGCTTGCTGAGCTGGCGTACTTCGATCATGAGAACCTCTCCGTGGGTTGGTTCTTTCGACCGTAGGAGGGTCGGGTTCCGCGCGAGTCCATCGCAGGGCTGATCTTTCTGGCCCGCGCCGTGCGACCTGCGGTGGAGTCGTGCACCGCACGGACGACAGGTTTCGCGCTTCCGGTCAGGCGTCGGTGCCGAGCAGGACCGTGCGGATGCGCTGCAGGTGGCGGCGCATCACGACGGCTGCTTGAGCCGCGTCGCGGTCGTCGATCGCCGTGACGAGCTCGCGGTGGTCGTGCTCGTATTCGCGGCGCCGCTGGTCGGTGAACGAGCGCCGCTTGGCCGTCCCCCACAGCGGGTGGTGACGCGCCTCGTTCACGACCGTGAACAGGCGGATGAGCAGGCTGTTGTGCGTGGACTCCGCGATGGCCGCGTGCAGCCGGGAGTCCCAGTGCTCGAAGTCCTCGAATGTCACCGCCGCCTCGGACTCTGACAGGCAGCTGCGCATCAGGGCGATGTCGGGGACGGTGGCGTTGGCGACGGCCAGGGCGAGCATCTGGGGCTCGAGCAGGAGCCGGACGGCCATGATCTCCGCGGGCGTCGTGCCGTCGCCGGGCCGGGAGGACCGGACGAAGGTGCCCCGGCCGACGTGGCGGGTGACAGCCCCGCCCCGCTCGAGCTCGTCGAGCCAGCGCCGGACGGCGGACCGGCTCAGCCCTAGCCGGGACGCAAGCTCGCGCTCGGCAGGCAGACGGCCGGTGTCGCTCGCGTGCGCAGCCTGCAGTTCCGCCTCGAGCAGGACGGCAGCCGCTGCCGCCGCCAGCTCGGGCCGGTGCGCGCGGTCGGCGACATCGATGCCCACGTAGGTCCTTCCGGCGCGTGACCAATTGCCCCGCAATGGTAGCGAGTGATCGTCGGCTGGCCGGCTGACAAAGCCGTGTCGCGGCCGCAACCCTTGCTGCGAAACGAAGAGGTTTCGGCCTGTCGACAGCCGGAAATCACATTACCCACGGTCCGACCATCACCCGACCAAGCGATTGATTGGTGCGACCAATGAAGGTGCTGACCTATCGCGCTGGGGGTCGTCAGTCGCTCGGCCTGCTCGACGAGCAGCAGCGAGTGCACGACCTGACGCAAGCCGTGGGCACGACAGACCTCACGGAGCTCATCGCCCGCTGGAACGAGCTGCGGGCGGCCCTGACTGGCGACGGCCCGAGCCTGCCGCTAGCCGAGGTGGAGCTGCTGGCCCCGCTGCCGCGGCCCCGACGCAACGTGTTCTGCGTCGGCAAGAACTACCGGGAGCACGCCGCGGAGTTCGGAGCCAGCGGGTACGACGCCGGGAGCGACACCCGGGCCGCCGACCACGTACCGACCGCTCCCGTGGTGTTCACCAAGCCGCCGTCGTCCGTGGTCGGGCCTGGCGCGGTCGTCGAGTCCCATCCGACGGTGACCAAGGAACTCGACTACGAGGCGGAGCTCGCGGTCATCATCGGCCGCAGCGGCCGCGACATCCCTGCCAGCGAGGCAGCCCAGCACGTCTGGGGATACACCGCGGTCAACGACGTCACGGCACGGGACCGCCAGCGTGACCACAAGCAGTGGTTCCTCGGCAAGGGCCTCGACACCTTCTGCCCGATGGGTCCGTACGCCGTCACGGCGGACGAGGTCGACCCAGGTGGGCAGGCCCGGCCGGAGCTCGACGTGGAGTGCCGGGTCAACGGCGAGCTGCGACAGAAGGCCAGCACGCTCGACCTCGTCTTCGACATCCCCACGCTGATCGAGACCATCTCGGCCGGCCTTACCCTCCAGCCGGGTGACGTCATCGCCACTGGCACCCCCGCCGGTGTCGGCATCGGCTTCGACCCGCCCCGCTTCCTCCAGGCCGGGGACCTGGTCGAGGTCTCGATCAGTGGCATCGGCACCCTGCGCAACCGCATCGGCTGAGCCGGCTTCACGCGCCGGTCGTGTCCCTTCCAGCGCCCAGCAGATTCAGCGCCCACCAGATTCAGCGCCCAGCAGACCGGCCCCTAGACACGAGGAGATCCATGAAGCTCAGCACCGGCAGGGACGTGTTCGTCGAGGCAGCGGGGGAGGGACCGGCCGTCGTGTTCGTGCACGGCCTCGGCGGAACGACGAACTTCTACCAGCCGCAGGCCGAGGCGCTCCTCGCGAGCCACCGCGTGGTGCGGTTCGACCTGCCGGGCGCCGGGCGGTCGCCCTACGCCGGGCCGGTGTCCATCGAGTCCTTCGCCGACGACCTCGAAGCCGTCCTCGACGCCTCAGACCTGTCCTCGGCGTCGATCGTCGGCCACTCGATGGGCACCATCGTGGTCCAGCACTTCGCGGCAACCCGGCCCGAGCGGGTCGAGAAGGTCGTGCTGCTCGGCCCGGTGCGCGAGCAGCCGCCGGCGGGCAAGGAGGCCACCCGTCAGCGCGCCGCGGTGGTGCGCGAGCAGGGCATGCGGGCGATCGCCGACGCTGTCGTCGGCGCTGCCACTTCCGAGCAGACCCGGCGGGAGCAGCCAGCCGTCGCAGCATTCGTCCGGGAACTGCTCACGCGGCAGGATCCGCAGGGCTACGCCGCGCACTGCGAGGCTCTCGCGGACGCCACTGCGGTCGACCTCAGCAAGATCACGGCGTCGGTGCTCCTGATCACCGGCAGCGAGGACAAGGTCGGTGCGCCGGCGACCGCCGAGGCGATGGCGAAGGAGCTCGACGCGGGCTCGATCGAGGTGATCGACGGCATCGGACACTGGACCGCGCTCGAGGCTGCCCCCCGTGTCACTGCTGCGCTGACCGACTTCCTCGCCTGATCGGACACCTCGTGCGCCACCCAGTCTTCACGTTCCACCCCGGGCGGGTCGCGCCCGGATCTCGTCCCACGTCCTGAGGGAGTAGCGATGCAACCCGTCACATCCACCCTGTTCACCAACGTGCGCGTGCTCGACGGCACCGGCACCGAGCCTTTCGACGGCGAAGTGTTCGTCGAGGACTCGCACATCGCCGCCGTGCGCCCGCGCGGCCAGTCCGACGCGGCGGGAGCCCGGATTGTCGACGGGCGGGGCGGCACCCTGATGCCCGGGCTCTGCGATGCTCATACGCACTTCACCTGGAACAACGGCACGTCGCTCGACGCCCTCGCGACGATGGGCGTCGAGGAGCACACCCTCCTGTCGGCCCGGTCGGCGAAGACCTACCTCGACTACGGCTACACGATGTGCGTGGGGGCAGCGTCGGCCAAGCAGCGGCTCGATGTGGTCATCCGCGACGCCATCAACGCGGGCGAGCTGCCCGGCCCCCGCTACCTCGCCAACGGGATGGAGATCGCCTCCACCGGTGGGGCGCTGGTACCCGGGATCACCAACTTCGTCGACGGCGTCGACGAGATGCGCAAGACCGTCCGTGGGCTCATCGGGACCGGTGTCGACCTGATCAAGCTGATCATGTCGGGGGAGGAGATCACCGGGACGCAGCGCGCCGAGGACACCTACTTCACCGACCCCGAGATCGAGGTCGCCGTCAAGGAGGCACACAACCGCGGGGTGCGGGTCTGCGCCCACGCCCGAAGCGCCGAGTCGGTCAAGATGTGCCTGCGCAACGGCGTCGACATCATCTACCACGGCAGTTTCATCGACGACGAGGGCATGGACGAGCTGGAGAAGCAGAAGGACCGCGTGTTCGTCGCCCCCGGCATCAACTGGCTCATCGCCACGCTCGAGGATGCGACCCCGTTCGGCTTCACCCCGGAGCTGGCCGAGCAGGTCGGCTACAAGCGCGAGCTCGACGTCGCCATCCAGGGCCTGCGCGAGATGCACAAGCGCGGCATCCGCGTGCTGCCCGGCGGTGACTACGGCTTCGCCTGGACCCCGCACGGCACTTACGCCCGCGACCTGGCGCACTTCGTGGAGCTGCTCGGCTTCACCCCCATGGAGGCGATCGTCTCTGCCACCAAGTGGGGTGGCGAGATCATGAACCGGGCCGATGAGCTCGGCCAGGTCCGTCCCGGCTACCTCGCCGACCTCGTCCTCGTCGACGGCGACCCGCTCGCGGACATCACCGTGCTGCAGGACAGCGACCGGCTGGCCGCGATCATGAAGGACGGCCAGTTCCACAAGGAGCCGACGTTCACCAACGACTCTCACGTGGTGGTTCCCGAGCAGCACCCCACGGTCGTCGAGCAAGGCTTCACGCTGGACCCGTGAGACGCCCGACCGCATCAGGTAGTGAGCGCCCGGTGCAGCAGCGGCGGGCGCTCACGGGCGCGGCCGCGGGTGCCGATGGTGTCAACTGCTGACACTGCCTGGGATCTGCGCGCCGGACGGCAAGCGCGCCCGCAGGCACGCCTCGTACACCGCGATCGTGCTCGTCATGGGTTTCGGTTACCTGCTCGCCGGCGTGTTGGATCCGGCGACCGACCCGGCCGGCGGGTCCCGGCCCGCGGACCTGTTACTGAATTGGCTCCTGCCCGTTCTTCTCATCCTGGCCGTGGTCAACTACACCAGGAGAGCCACCGCTGCCGTGGACCGTCCCATCCAGCCAACCCAGCAGGTCCTCCGGCGCAACTAGCGCAGAACGGGGCTCGGTGACCTCATGAGCACGCCACGACCAGCAGAACATGACGTTCCCGCACCCGGCTGCGAGACCGGAGCCATGGCGTCATCCCGCCTGTCTCGGCGTGCGCTGCTTGCGGGGCTCGGTGCCGCAGGCGTAGCCGTGTCGCCGTTGGGGACGGGTATGGCCGCCGCCGCCACCGGCACCGGCTCGGCCGCCACCGGCGGCACCATCCCCGGCACCACCCCCGCCCGCACCGCAACCACCGCGGCCACACCGCCCGGCGCCCCCGTCCAGCTGCTCGCCGACGAGTCGCTGAACTACTCCGCGCTCGACGCGCTCGGGGCCGGGGCTACGGGGTCACGGACGTCGGCGAGGTTCTCACTGCCGTCGCCACCATCAACGCGGCCGGGCCGTCCCGGCAGACCTACACCGACACCTTCCTGGCGTGGGGCCACCGGCTCTTCGAGCTCAGCCAGCAAGCCCGCGCGCGGGACCGAGTCAGCTCGGGAGAGTACGCGCTGCGAGCGGCCGCCTCCTACGCTCAGGCGCTGTTCTACGTCCTCGGCACTGATGCCCCCGGCCGCGAGCAAGCCGTCTTCCTGGCCGGCCGCCGGATGTGGGACCGGTGGACGCAGAGCATTAGGCCCGTCGCCGAGCGAATGGACGTCTCCTACGGACAGACGTCCCTTCCCGTGTGGTTCTTCCGGCCCGACACCGACCACCGACCTCGCCCCACCCTCATCCTCACCAACGGCAGCGACGGCCAGTCCGTCGACATGTGGGCCTACGGCGTCGCAGCGGCGCTTGACCGCGGATGGAACGCCGTGGTCTACGAAGGCCCCGGACAGGGCGAGCCGTTGTTCGTCCACGACATCCCCTTCACGCCACGCTGGGAGGACGTCGTCAGCCCCATCGTTGACCGCCTGTGGCGACGACGCGATGTCGACCGTCGGCGCATCGCGTTGTTCGGGCTGAGCATGGGCGGCGCGCTCGTGGCCCGGGTGGCCGCGGTCGAGCACCGCCTGGCCGCCCTGGTCTGCGCTCCAGCGGTCGTCTCACCATGGGCGGCGTTCCCCGCAGCCTTCCGGAGCGTCATCACCGCGGACAAGGCCAAGACCAACCAGGTCTGGAACACCGACGTGGTGCCGGAACTGCCGCCCGCAGTCCGGTTCCTGCTCGCGAAGCGGTACGAGCCCTTCGGTGCAGCGGTGGTCGACGCGGTCCGCAGCGGCCAGCTGCCTACGGACATCTGGACACCGTCACAACTCCTCCAAGCGCTGGACGTGACGTCAGTCGCCGAGCAGATCCGTTGCCCCACTCTGGTTCTCGACTACGACGACGAGCAGTTCTACCCCGGGCAGCCGAAGCAATTCGCCGCCTTGCTGAAGAGTTCCGCCACTTATCGGCTCCTTACCGAGGCAGAAGGCGCTCAGCTGCACTGCTCTCCGATGGCCCCGCGCGTGCACAACGAGGTCGTCTTCAGCTGGCTCGAGGGGACCCTGAACGCCTGAAACGGGCCGGAACAATAGTGGTTCGTGCACCCGGTGCGTCAGACCGCCAGTCGAGTTCCGACTGGCGGGACCCCCACAGGCGACTGACCCCCCTTGGATGAGCCGTGGAAGGCTGAGCGGGTGAGCCGTCTCTCGGAAGTAGACCTGTCCGCCAGACTGACCAAGAAGGAGGCCAAGCGCCGCCTGAAACAAGCAGGTGTGCGCCTGCTGCACCTCCGCCTGCTGCTCGGGGGGCAGATCGCCGAACACCGCCTGGGTCCGCCGCTGTGCGTGCTGTTCGAGGGCTGGGACGCCTCAGGCAAGGGCGGCGCCATCAAGCGCCTCGTCGCCCCGCTCGACCCGCGGCATGTCCGGGTCGCGCAGTTCGCGGCGCCGACGCACGACGAGAAGCGGCACCACTTCCTGTGGCGGTTCTGGCCGGTGCTGCCGGGGTGGGGCGGGTTCGCTGTGCTAGACAGGTCGTGGTACGGCCGGGTCCTGGTCGAGCGTGTCGAGGGCTTCGCGAGCGACGAGCAGTGGAAGCGGGCGTACGAGGAGATCGCGGAGTTCGAGCGGACCCTGACCGCCGAAGGCATGATCATCGTGAAGTTCTGGATGCACGTGTCCGAGGACGAGCAGTTCGCCCGCTTCGAGAGCCGGGCGAACGACCCGCTGCGCTCGTGGAAGCTGACGGATGAGGACTGGCGCAACCGGGCCAAGCGGACCGAGTACGAAGCCGCGGTGGAGGAGATGCTCGAGCGCACCGACCGTCCGAAGGCCCCCTGGCATGTCGTCGCCGGCGACCAGAAGCTGCTGGCGCGGGTGGTCGTCGCGGAAGCGGTCTGCGACGCGGTGGAGACCGAGCTGCTCGCCCGGGGTTACGACCTGGACCTGCCAGCGAAGGTCTGACCGTCGCTCGGTGCCCTCGCCCGCACCTGACGGGACGCGCAACCCCACCACCGTCCGCCGCGCGTACGCCCAGCCGAGCCAGACCGGATGACTGCCCCGCCCCGGGTCCAGTCGCTGGCCGTGATCATCGCGCCCGGTGTCTTCGTGCTGCTGTGGAGCACTGGCTTCGTCGGCGCGAAGTACGGGCTGCCCGATGCCGACCCCCTCACCCTGCTGGCCATCCGTCTCGCCCTGGCGGCCGCGCTGCTGGCGGGTCTCGCGGCCATCCGGCAGGCATCCTGGCCCACGCCCGTGCAGTACCGGCAGTCCGCGCTGGCCGGCATGTTGCGGCAAGCCGGCTACCTGGGCGGCGTCTTCACCGCCATCAGCCTGGGCGTGCCCGCATCGGTGACGGCGGTCGTCGTCAGCCTGCAGCCCGTGCTGACCGCCGCTTCGGCAACCCGCGCCCTGAGAGAACCGCTGCGCCGTCGACAGATCGTCGGACTGGTCGCCGGTTTCGCCGGCGCAGCCCTGGTGCTCGCCCCCGGCCTGGCTGCCTCCGTCGGCCATCCAGGCGCGCTGCCGCCCTGGGGAGTCGCCGCCTGCCTGCTCGCATTGCTCACCCAGACCCTTGGCACGCTGCTGCAGAAGCGCGACGGCGCGCAGATCCCGCTGCTGACCGGCAGCGCCACGCAGTACGCCACCGCAGCCGTCGTTCTGCTGGTCCTCGACGCGCTCGTGGGCCACCCGCACGTGCACTGGACCGGCCGGCTCGTCGCCGCGCTCGCCTGGCTCGTGCTGCCGTTGTCTCTGGGTGCTGTGCTGCTGCTGTTCTGGCTGCTGCGCCGCGGGAGCGCCGTCGCCGTCACCAGCTTGTTCTTCCTGGTGCCCCCGGCCACCGCGCTCGAGGCTCACCTGCTGTTCGGCGAGGCCCTGACGCTGACCTTCGTCCTCGGTCTCGCCATCAGCGCGGGCGGTGTCGCGCTCGTCGTCGTCGCTCCCCGGCGCTCGGGAGCTGGCTGGGCGAGCGGCCAAGGTTGGGGTAGGAGGAGCACGTGAACACCGCTGTCACGGTCCTGGTCCCGGACGAGCGCGGCGAGCGCGCTCTCGCCACCGTCGCCGGCATTAGCGTTGTCCGCGTGGCGCCGGATGCCCCGCTGACCGACGAGGCGCGCACCGCGGAGGTCCTCGTCGCCGGCCACACCGGGGTGCAGGTGACCCTCGCCCGGGTCCGGGAGCTGCCACGATTGCGGCTGCTGCAGACTCTGGCCCACGGCAGCGACCAGTGGGACGGCAAGCTGCCTGAAGGAGTCGCTCTGTCCACCGCCCGCGGGGCGCACGGTGGTTCGACGGCCGAGTGGGCCGTCGCGGCGCTGCTCGCGGTCATCCGCGAGATTCCAGCGTTCGTCGCGGACCAGCATGAGCACCGGTGGAACCAGCACGTCACCCGCACCCTGCTCGGCACGCGGGCGCTGGTGCTGGGTGCGGGGGACCTCGGGGTCAACGTGCGCGACCGGCTCGTGCCGTTCGGCGTCGACGTGACCCTGGTCGGGTCCCGCGCCCGCGATGGCGTCATCGACCTCGCGCAGGCGCGGCAGCTGCTGCCACGAGCCGATGCGCTTATCATCGTGCTGCCGCTCTCGGACGCCACACGGCACGTCGTCGACGCCGAGCTGCTGGCCGCCCTGCCGGACGGCGCGGTCGTTGTCAATGCCGGCCGAGGGGCGCTGGTCGACCCGTCGGCGTTGCTCGCCGAGCTGCACAACGGCCGGCTGCTGGCCGCGCTCGATGTCACCGAGCCGGAACCGCTGCCTGCAGGCGACCCGCTGTGGGACGCGCCAGGGCTGCTGCTGACACCGCATGTTGGAGGCGCCACCGCAGGCCTCGACGACCGCGCCTGGGCGGTAGCCGCCGACCAGATCGCGGCCTTCGCCCGCGGCGAGCGGGTACCGAACCAGGTCTGATGCTGCGCCTCGGACCGTAGGGCGAGGACTTCCAGCGTCCCTACTTGACAAAGTTGTGAGCGCTCACTTACTTTAAGGCCATGGCACCTCGGATGTCCGCAGACGAGCGCCGCGAGCAGGTGCTGCAGGCTGCCGTCATCGAGTTCGCCGACCGCGGCCTCGAGGGCACAAGCACCAACGCCATCGCCCGGCGGGCCGGCATCAGCCAGCCCTACCTCTTCCGGCTCTACCCCACGAAGAAGGCCCTGTTCGTTGCCGTCGTGGAGCGCACCTTCGCCCGCTGTGCCGAGACGTTCGAGGCCGCCGCGGAGGGCCACTTCGGGCTCGAGGCGAAGCACGCCATGGGGGCTGCCTACATGCAGCTGCTCGGTGACCGCACCTTCCTGCAGGTGCAGATGCAGGCCTACGCGGCCTGCTCCGACCCAGACGTGCGGGCGGCTACTCGGGCGGGGTTCAGTCGACTGTGGGACGAAGCCGCTGTGCTCACCGGGCTGCCCGAGGTGGCCATCCACGAGTTCATCGCCATGGGGATGCTGCTCAATGTTGCCGCAGCCATGGGGGTTGACCTCGACTGCCCGGACGACTTCGGCCAGCGGCTGCTGGGTGGCCTGGCTGCTGATGAAACGTTGGCGCTGAAGCCTTCGCTGACTGCTACCGAGCACGCCCGTGAACCGGCCGGGAGCCACCGCTAGCCGCCTGAAAGCCGCACTAGCTTTCTTCACCCGACACTGGCTAACCAAGTAAGTGGCTAGTCACTAGCCTCGACAGGAGGATCCGATGACCCGAACTTCTAGCCGGACCCGGGGGTCCAGCGCTCTCGCAATCATCATCGCCACGTCAGTGGCCGCGTTCATGGTCGCCTTGGACAACCTCGTGGTAACGACAGCGCTGCCGTCGATCCGCGAGCACCTGCACGCCGGCCTGGAGGGGCTGGAGTGGACCGTGAACGCCTACACGCTCACCTTCGCCGTGCTGCTGCTGCCCGCTGCCGCATTGGGCGACCGGCTCGGCCGCCGCCGGGTGTTCCTGTCCGGCCTCGCGCTGTTCACCCTGGCATCCGCGGCCGCCGCGCTCTCCAGCTCGACCGGGATGCTGGTCACCGCGCGCGCCCTGCAGGGAGTCGGCGGCGCTGCAGTGACGCCGCTGTCGCTCACCCTGCTGCAGGCGGCCGTGCCAGCTCACCGGCGCGGCGCCGCTCTCGGGGTGTGGGGCGCGGCGTCCGGGCTGGCGGTCGCGCTCGGCCCGGTCGTCGGGGGCGCGGTCACCCAGGGAGCGAGTTGGGAGTTCATCTTCTGGCTCAACGTGCCGATCGGGCTCATCCTGATCCCCGCCGCCCGCCGGGTGCTGCCGGAGGCGGCCACCCCCGCCGCCCGCCTCGACCTGCCCGGGCTGGTGCTGGTGAGCGGAGCGCTGTTCGGCATCGTCTTCGGCATCGTCCGAGGCGGCAGCCACGGCTGGACCAGCACCCAGGTTCTCGTCAGTTTCCTGGCCGGAGCCGTGCTCCTGGCCGGCTTCGGGCTCCGCGAATCTCGCACCAGTGCACCCATGTTGCCGCTGCGACTGTTCCGACGCCGCGCCTTCAGCGCCGTCAACGCGGCAGCGCTGCTGATGAGCTTCGGGATGTTCGGCAGCGTGTTCCTGCTCTCGCAGTACTTGCAGACGGCCATGGGCTACTCACCGCTCGCAGCGGGGCTGCGCACCCTGCCCTGGACGGCGATGCCAGTGCTGGTCGCGCCGATCGCCGGCCCGCTGTCCGACCGGATCGGCGGCAAGCCGCTGCTCGTCGCCGGCCTCGCCCTGCAGGCGGCAGGGCTCGGATGGATCATGCTCGCCATCCACACCGGGGTGTCCTACTCGACCCTGATTCCGGCGTTCGTGCTCTCTGGGGTCGGCATGGGGCTGTTCTTCGTCCCGGTCGCGACCGTGGTGTTCGCCAGCGTCGAGCCCGCCGCGGCTGGAGTGGCCAGCGGAGCCAATAACTCTCTGCGCGAGTTGGGCGGCACGCTCGGTGTCGCGGTACTGGGGTCGGTCTTCAGCGCCAGCGGCAGCTTCGGCGACCCAGCGCAGTTCGTTGCCGGCTTGCGTCCCGCGCTGGCCGTGGGGGTGGCGGTGCTGGCGGTCGGGACAGTGGCAGCCATGCTCATCCCGGGACGTTCCCCGGGCGACGCAGAGCAAGCCGCAGATGCGCCCGACGAACTGCCCTTACCACAACTGGTCACCGCCTGACGGTGGCTTGCAGCACCGAAGACAGCAGGGCGTTCCCCAAGGGAACGCCCTGCTGCTGTCAGCCGCTCGTCGGGCCACCGTGCCAGTGCTGACCCTGAGGCCGGTTCTTGGTCTCGTCGCCGGCGTGCAGCTTGTCGATGGTCGTGCCGTTGGTGGTGGTCGTGCTGAATCGGACCGCGTCACCGACGACGAGGTTGCTGAGCTTGGCCTCGCCGTTCTTGTCGATGTCACTGCTGCCCGTGACGGAGTACGTGGTGGTCCCGCTGCTCGTCTTGATCGTGACTGTCGAGGCGGCGACGCCCTGCACGGTCCCGCTCAGTGCCAGACCGTGCCCTCGCCTCCCGTGCATGCCGCCTGAGGGCAGGTTCTTGGCCTCGTCGCCGGCGTGCAGCTTGTCGATGGTCGTGCCGTTGGTGGTGGTCGTGCTGAATCGGACCGCGTCACCGACGGCGAGGTTGGTGAGCTTGGCCTCGCCGTTCTTGTCGATGTCGCTGTCGCTCGTGAGGGTGTACGTCGTGGTCGCGCTGCTCGTCTTGATAGTCACGGTCGAGGGACCGACGCCCGTCACGGTGCCAGTGAGCGCGAGGCGGGTGCCCTGAGCACGGTGCCCGTCGCCGGTTGACGAGCCACTGGGCGAACTGCTCGGGGAAGGAGCAGGGGTCGGGCTGGTCGCAGCTGTCGCGCTGATGGTGCCGGCGAGGATGCCGCCGGCCAGCAGGCCAGCCCCTACCAGTCCCGCCTTCTTGCCCCACAGCTGTCCCCGGCCCGTGACTCTGCTGGGCCTTCCCGGGCCGTCGGCGCTACTCGTGGTGGTGCTCATGAAGCCTCCTGTTTCACTGTTGTTACGATCCCAGCCGACTCTTGCCCGGCAACCTGGCATCTGCCTGCCAGTTCAGTGGGAGTTCGATGGCGCAGCGGTAGCGGAACCGCTCGACGGCTGCTCCGACCCGGTGACGCCGT
>JAABUX010006695.1_pt1 | contig 13686 bp, 13 predicted proteins | sample 5561851 | NCBI WGS metagenome assembly JAABUX01 (sample SAMN10711883, study PRJNA513361) | rock metagenome | isolation source: Antarctica rocks | place: Antarctica: Victoria Land, Richard Nunatak red sandstone | collected 2016-01-03 | reverse complement strand
ACGCCCCTCCAGATGCTGTTGGTACCGCATCCCCTTGTCCATCGTGATAAACACATCGCAATGAGCCGCGAGCGCGGCAAGGAGAGCGCCATTCGTGAGGCCGGCCCATCCCTCGCGTTGGACGGTCAATACGTCGTAATCCGCCAACTCGCGCGCCAGCTTGCTCGACACCATCTCGTCCAGCAGCACACGCATAGACGCCTACTCGTCGCGCGACGGAAAAATGGAGCGGCCCACGTGATCTCGCGCCGATTGCAAGGCGCCACGCACATGCTCCGTCGTCACCGTGGGGAACTCGTCATAGAACTCGTCCAGGGACCCAACCTGAAGTAGATAGTCAAACAACGTTGTGGCCGGGACACGTGTCCCTTTAAAGACGGGCGTGCCTCCGACGACCTCGGGATCGCAACTGATCACGTCCCGCTCCGTCAATGGGCGTCTATTGGTGGTTGCTGTTGTGCTCATTGTTTGTTCCCCTTTTTGTCCGCCTCCTGTCGCTCACGCTGTCGCGCCTCCTGAACGAACGCGGCGACCTCTTCAGCAAAGGAATCGTTCACGAATAGCCCGGCGATGGCGTCGTACAAACTGTCCTCGTCCCTCGCGATAACCCCGGTCTGCTCGTCGGCCAACTCAGAAGGACGAACCATTGTCTCAGCATGCCCCCTTATCAGAGTCGTACTGCTATCTTGCGGCACGCTATTGGTGAGTATCTGATCGGTATCGTTGAGTGACATATGTACGCCTCCTAACTGGACGCTCCTCAGCCCCTCGGCCGTATCCCAGCAACATACTCGTTGCCCAATTGTACCAGCGATGGAGCAACTTTTCCGGGTACGCCTGCTCGACGCCCGTCCCTCGCCGCGCGCTTCAGACCGATCCTACCCCATCCATCACTCGGGGCGTATGCAATACGCCCCTACGCGCCACGCGCCACGCGTCGTTCCCGGCGAGTTGGCGATACTTCTGCGCCGTGTCGGGGTCGTCCTTGAGGCCGAGCAGCCTGAGCAGGTCGCCATCGTGCTTGAGGGTCAGCAGTTGCAACTGCTCGTCGGTCCAGGCTTCCTGTCGGCGTTGGCGCTCCTCGGCCACGAAGGAGCGCATGCGGGCCACGGCGAAGGTCTCGCGCAGCACCTGCGGGGTCAGACGCGGCTTGCTCGTGACCACGCCCGCGCGCTGGCCGCAGACCTCGACGATGAAGTTGACGCCGCGGATGCTGATGTCGAAGACGCGGCTCTCGCCTCCGTTGCGCGGCTCCGCCGCGTAGTAGGCCTGCAGGGCGTCGTAGAGCCGCTCGGTCACCGGGACGCGGCGCGTGCGCAACCGCTTGGCCGCGTCGGTCTCGCGCACCACGACGTAGCTCTCTCCGCCCTGGAACGGCTGCAGGTACACGTCCGCCACGCGCAAGGCCAGCACCTCGTCGCGCTTGAGCCCCGTGTCGAGCATCAGGACGATCAGCGCGCGCCAGAAGGGATTGCCCTCGGTGACGGCCACCAGGCGCTCGGCCGCGTCCGTCTCCAGGAACTCGGGCAGCGCAAACTGAACCTCGGGGTAGGGCACGGCGTCGGCCGGGCTGGCCGTCAGGTAGCCCTCGTCGCGCAGGTAGCCGAAGAAGTTCTTGAGCGTGGCCACCTTGCGGCGCAGCGAGTTTTCTTTGTTCTCACGCGTCACGCGCACCCAGGCGATGAACTGCCGCAGGTCGCCCGTGGTAATAGCGCCCACCGCACGGTTGCCCAACTGGCCGCGTAAGAGCCGTAGGTCCAGTTCAAAGCTCTTGACCGTATGCTGCGAACGGTTGATGCCGAGCGCCTCAAGGTACTGCGGGATGGCTTGATCGAGCGTTGCGGACGGCGAGGGAGGCGTGCGCGGCCGCGCCGGCACAGCAGTGATCGCGGGCGCGTTCGTCCGCGCCCGCACCGCCGTCTTGGAATTGGAAGACGGCGCCTGCACAGGCGCGGTCGTCGACTCCAGAACCGACGCCGCATCTCCTGGCTCGGAGATGCCTGACGCGCGTTCGGACGGTCCCGTCGCGCCCGTCTGCTCAGCGGCAGCCCTGGCGCCACCGCTCTGACCGCTGCGCGATCCATCCTCCACCGTGGAGTCCAGGGCCGTGGGCGGGCCCTCGACGTCGACAAGCTCGCTGAAGAGAGTCAGCTGCCCTGGCTGAAAGTGCGTCACTTTTCTTGTAGTCATGATCGTTGTCCACTTCCCCTCTCTCTCATAGGCTATCGGCTGATGCACAAAGTGTCAATGTTTATGTGCATAAATCGGGGTGGTTCGTACGCTGACCCTCACCCACCCGAGGGCTGGACGCGCCACCGCACCCTGCTCCGACGCACACCTTCGACCGATACAAACGATAGCAGTAGCGCAGGCTGGCTTATTAGCGCGGCATTCTGTACCTTTAGCTGAGACACCTATCGCTTGGGGCGCGGGCTGATGCTGCCGCTGTGATGCCGCAACGCGGCCCGATAAACCATAATCGCCGAGTGAGAGACGGAGACGCGATGACACCGACGCGGCAACACGGTCAGGGGGAACAGGGGGTAGCGCACACGACGCTGCCGCTCGATGGCCATGATCATCAGAAAGACGGGCATGCCGTCCATGCCGCGCATCAGCATGCCGCGGCGTCCCATCCGCACCACGTCCCATCGAAACTCGACCGTGTGTTCGGCGAAGTGCTGGAGCAGGTCGAGCGCGTGCTGGTCTACGTCGTGGCCATCTTCCTGGTCGGCTTCGCCGTGCTTGCGCTGGTCAACACGGTCGTCTCGGTGATCAACGGCTGGCCCGGCGCCGCGCACAACGGCGATTTCAACCCGTTGATCGTCACGGGCATCGACTCGGCCTTCCTGACCATCATCCTGCTGGAGCTGCTACACACGGTGCTCAGCCGCGGACCGCTCAGCCTGCAGCTGCAAGAGTTCCTGGTCATCGGCATTACCTCCGCTGTGCGGCGCGGCCTGGAGATCGCCGTCAGCAGCAGCACCGCGGGGCAATCGGTCGAGGAGGCGCGCACACATGGCCAGGCCCCACCGCAGAGCAACTTCGACGTGGTGGTCGCCCTGGGCATCAACGCCCTCGGCGTGCTGATCCTGATCGGGGCACTGTGGATGGTGCGCCAGCAAGCCGACAAACCGGACGCGCCGGGCATGCTAGAGCGCGCGGCGCCAGACTAACGGCAAAGGTTTATGCACGATCCGCTCTTTCATCTGGGACCCCTGCCGGTCCACCCGTTCGGCTTCTTCGCGGCGCTGGGCATTGTGGCCGGGTACGTCGTCGCGCTCCGGCTGGCTGGCCGCGCCGGGCTACCGCTGCGCCACCTGCCCGGTATGCTCGTCGTGGTGGCGCCCGGCGGCTTCATCGCCGCGCGCCTGGGCTACGTGGCCCGCCATTCGGGGGCCGTGAGCGATGGCCTCCAGGGCGTCCTCGCGCTGTGGCGCGGCGGCCTCAGCCTGGATACGGGTATCATCGGAGGCGCCGTGCTGCTGGCCCTCGTGGTCTGGGCGCGACACGAATCCTGGTGGCGCTGGACCGACGCGCTGGCGCCGGCAGCGGCCGTGGGCCTCGGCATTGGCATGCTGGGCCTGCCGCTGGCCGGGGAAGGCTGGGGCAAGCCTACCGTCGGGCCGTTCTTTATGACCGTCGACCCCACCCTCCTGCCCGTGCAGTACATCAACGATGCGCGCTTCGAACCGGTCTTCGCCTATGAAACCGCGTTCTTCGCGCTCCTCGCGCTATTCTTATGGGCCGTGACGCGGCGACAACGGAGGTTGGGACGACCGCCGGCCGGGACGGCGGGGCTGCTGTTCCTGGCCCTGACCATGGTCGCCTACGCCGCCGTACGTCCGCTCACCCTCGACGCGGACAACGCCGGCCTTGTTCTTGAGACGCAGGTACTGTGCGCGGCCGCTGCGGCCGTCGCCCTAGTCCTGCTAGTCCCGCGCATCTGGCGCGCCCGCCTCGACGCCGAAGTGACGCGCGAGATCGAGGCGGTCCGTCGCCGCAGGGGGGCTGGAGCGCGATGACAATGAGGCTGACGATCCTGGGCGCCAGCGCCGCCGCGCAGAATCCCGGCGGCGCCTGCTCGTCCTATCTGGTGCGGCGCGAGCAGGCGCACGACGATGACGGCACGACCACGACCACCTCGCTGGCGCTCGATTTGGGCAGCGGCGCCTTCGCCAACCTGCAGCGTTACGTTGCGCCCGACGCGGTCGACGCCATCGTGCTCTCGCACACGCACGCCGATCACTGCCTCGACCTTGTTCCGTACCGCTACGCTCTCTATTTCCTGGCGCAGCAAGGCCAGGACACGCCGCGCCGCCCGCGGCTGTGGCTGCCGCCGGGCGGGCACGAACGCCTGCTAGATATCGTGCACGGCCAGGACCCCTCGCCCCTCTTCTTCCAGGACGTGTTCGAGGTTGCGGAGTATGACCCGGCCCGGCCTCTCATGGTGGGCGGCCTGCGCGTCACGTTCGGGGCCGTCAACCATGCGCCGCACACCTATGGCATGCGCATCGCCGATGTCTCGGGCGGAGCCATGCTGGCCTACTCGGCTGACAGCGGTCCGTGTCCAGCCCTCCTCGACCTCGCGCGCGACGCCGACCTGTTCCTGTGCGAGAACGCCAACACCGAGGAGAGCGCCTACCCGTTGCACCTGGCGCCGAGCCAGACCGGCGTCTACGCCCGCGACGCGGGCGCGCGCCGCCTGGTGCTGACCCACCGCTGGCACGCCAATGGCTTCGACGCGGCCGTCCACGCCGCCGGCCGTGTCTTTGGGGGTCCCATCTCGGTCGCGCGCGAAGGCGATACGTACGCCATAGGGGTTTGACAGTCCACTCTAGTCGTCGTCTCTAGTCGTCGTCGCCGGTCAGCTTTTGCAGGCGTGCGCTGGGGCCGAGGACCTGCAGGTGCAGCCGGCCGCCATCGCGCCAGGAGTAGACGTAGCCGTCGGCCTGACCGGCCAGGTGGTTCGCCACCAGGCGCGCGGTCCGCTCGGAGCGCGAGCCCGGCCGCACGTCGAACGCGATCGAGCCCGGGTGCTCGTCCGGGGCCAGCTCGTCCGCGATGATGTCGGCCAGGCGCTCCAGCCCGAAGAGCACGGTTGGACGCGGCAGGTCTTCGACGCCCGGAATGGTCAGGTCGAAGTCGCCGACAAGCTCCATCTGCGCCGTCTGGCCGCGGGACTCGCCGTTGTCCCCGCCGTCGTCCTCCTCGTCCGTATCGAGGGGATAGACGTAGATCAGGTGGCCGCGCGCGTTATCCTGGTACAGGAAGGGCAGGTTGACGCGCGCGACCCGCTCGCAGGAGGGGCACTGCACCGCGTTGAGCACACCGGCCAGCGCGCCGTAACGCAGGCCGGGATGCTCCGCGATGGTGAGGGAATGGTAGAGCGCGCGGCGAAAGTGGCGTCCGCAAACGCAGCCAAGGTCGTGGACAACGCGGCGGGTCATTATCTCCTCCACTTCCACTCATTCTACCCACAGAGGGCAATCGACCACCGGGCCACGGCCGCCATCGGCCGGCACTGGATAGACCGGTCGCTTGTATGCCGCGAGCAGCGACAGCAGGGCATCTACAGTAAGGCGTCTACAACAGAGTAGCACGAGCAGCAACTCTGTTGCCTCATAGCCGTCACATGACCACGGCCTCCAGTACTTTGACCCATAGCAAGAGCGACGGTATGAGTCGCTTCCTAACATCGAGAGTAACTTTAACATAAGTGTGTTTCGGCTTTTCCTGGTAGCCGTTCGACGTGGGCGTGCCTTGAGAAGAGGTGAGTACCGCACGCTCTGCACATCTAGTGTTAAGATAGAAGATCACAAGGGGCAAACCAACACGTGTTTGGATAGCGAATTGTCCGACAGCGAGGATCAGTCTGCATGTGGTCGTTTTCGTTGCTTCCACCGCACTCGCAGCCGTCCGTCGGCTTCTTCCAACATGAGTGGGTCATCGTCACTCTGATTGGCGGCTTGGGTGGGATGGCGGCGACTTTGTTCTCACAGCAAGCCAGTTCGACGCGGAAAGAGCAGTCTCGGCAAGACAAAAGCAACGGAGCGAAGGAGTGGTCCGCTCCGGCCGGACGGTTTTTCAGGTGGTTAGGCAACCTGCTCCTGAACATCAGTGGTGGGGCGATGGCCAGCTTTATCCTCTGGGCCACATATACGAGCAGTTTCACCTTCGATAGCATCAAGATCTCCCCATCTGAGGTGGCAGCCGCACTCACTGTTGGGTTGGGCGGCGTGAGCACGGTGCGCAGGCTGATACACGAGACGGCGCAGGCAAAAGAATGGGAGTCGGCGGCTCAGGTCAGCATGGACGCCGCTGCCGACCTTGAAGATGCGCAGGCGCCTAATCCTGATACATTGCCGTCAAGCGCGAGCACCTCGCCTATTGACGTAGGTCAACCGAACCCTCATACTGTGAATAGAGAGGGGGTAGACGCAAATGGACACACAGAAGACGACCATTCGTGACCTGGCGGAGCGCATGCGGCGCACTACCGATGGGCGCGAGGCTGTCCGTATCGCCACTGAGGCTCTCGAAATTGCGCATCAGCGCAGAGAGCAGCAATCTCGGCAGCCACAGCGTGCTGGAACGCGGTTGCAACCGGCACCGTCGTCGTAGTTGCTATTGCTGCTCGGCAGCGTAGGTCAGCAGCATCTCCTTGAAGGCGGCGGCGGCGCGCGGCAGGCGGCTCCCGTGGCGATGCACGATGTGCCAGTCGCGGCGTAGCGGCAACCCCTCCACGTCGAGCACGACCAGAGTGCCGTTGGCGACCTCCAACCCCATAGCCTGTCTGGAGAGCAGCGAGACGCCGAGCCCGGCCGCGACGCCCTGCTTGATTGCGGTGCTATGGCGCAACTCCATGGCCACGATCGGCGTCAGACCGCGCTCGGCGAAGAGCCGCTCGGTGTCGGCCCGCGTCCCGGAGCCGTGCTCGCGCACCAGGATGGGGTATCTGGCCAGTTCCTCGAACGTGACCCCCTTGCACCCCGCCAGCGAATGCGCGGGCGCGGCGGCCACGACCAGCTCGTTGGGCAGAAAGGTGGACACCACCATGTCGTCCAGCTCCTCGGTCGGACCGAGCACCGCTAAATCCATGCGATGGTGGCGCAGCAACTCGATGGCGCGCGACCAGTTAGTCACGTCAAGCGCCAGCGAGACGCCGGGGTAGGCGCGGTGGAACCGTCCCAGCACCTTGGGCAGGATGTACGAGCCGACCGTGGTCGTGGCCACGACGCGCAGGGCGCCACGCTCCAACCCTTCGATCTGCTCCAGGGCGCGCCGCGCCTCCTCCACGCGCAGCAGGATGGCCTCGGCATGTTCGCGCAGCTCCTGCCCCGCGTCCGTCAGGTAGATGCGGCGGCCAATTTGCTCGAACAGGGGCGTGCGCAGCGAGTCTTCCAGGTCGCGGATGCGCGCCGAGACCGAGGGCTGGCTGATGTGCAGGGCCACCGCCGCACGTGTAAAACTGCCGTGCTCTGCCACGGCCACGAAAAGCTCCAATTGATGCAGGTTCATCGAGAGATCCTTTGAGCTATTAGCCGTTAGCCATGCATAACCAATTACTATGAAGTGTATGAGGAATCGGTATTGGACGCTATACGATTGGCATAGTCTGGAACGCGCCTCGAGATTGTGGTCGCCGCCTGCGACTAAAGTCGCATGGCAAACGACGGCGACTAAAGTCGCTCGGGCGCCTTAATGGGACGCAAGGAGTGTCACCGGTTGGACGCACGCCACGGTCGGGAAAGACACTTCAGTGTCCGTCGTTTGCTATGCGACTTCAGTCGCAGGCAGCGGCCACTCTCATAATCGTGGCACACGCCCCCACGTTTCGCGCATCACGGCTTACAGCCAGGAACTATGAGACAATGGGGCAAGGTGACCCGGAGCATTAGATCGGACGTCGCGACACGCCACATCCGGCGCGCAACGGCGCGATCTTGTTACGACGATAGGGTGGTAGGGAAGGATGGTTAGAGAGCGCCATGACGACACACACGGACCATAGCGACCGGTCGAACCGGAGCGAGGATAACGCCGGCGAGCACGCGGCCTACCCCGATGGGGTCAGCGTCCTGCGCCCGGTCCCGCCCGGCGCCGACACGATCCTGTCCTACGACGCGCTGGCCTTTGTAGCCACCCTGGAGCGCGCGTTTCGTCCGCGCCGCGCGGCGTTGCTGCAACGGCGCGAAGAGCGGCAGGCCGCGCTCGACGCGGGCGTCCTGCCCGACTTCCTGCCCGAGACGGCCGAGGTACGCGCCGCCGCGTGGAGCGTCGCCCCCATCCCGACCGACCTGCAAGACCGGCGCGTGGAGATTACCGGCCCGTCCGGCGACCGCAAAATGGTCATCAACGCGCTCAACTCCGGCACCCGCGTCTTCATGGCGGACTTCGAGGACGCCAACTCGCCCACCTGGGAGAACACGATTGGCGGCCAACTCAACCTCTACGACGCCATCCGCCGCACGGTCGACTACACCAGCCCCGAGGGCAAGGCTTATGCGCTTAACCCGGAGGTGGCCACGCTAATCGTGCGCCCGCGCGGCTGGCACCTGCCCGAGAAGCACGTGCTGGTCGACGGGCAGGAGGTCTCGGGCAGCCTGTTCGACTTTGCGCTGTACCTGTTCCACAATGCGCGTGAGCTGCTGGCGCGCGGCAGCGGCCCCTACTACTACCTGCCCAAGCTGGAGAGCCACCTGGAGGCGCGACTGTGGAACGATGTCTTCGTGCGCGCCCAGGACGACCTGGGCCTGCCGCGCGGGACGATGCGCGCCACGGTGCTGATCGAGACGATCCTGGCCGCCTTCGAGATGGACGAGATCCTCTACGAGCTGCGCGACCACTCGTCGGGACTGAACTGCGGGCGCTGGGACTATATCTTCAGCTACATCAAGAAGCTGCGCAACCGGCCCGAGGTGCTCCTGCCCGACCGCGCCCTGGTGACCATGACCACGCCGTTCATGCGCGCGTACTCGCTGTTATGCATCCAAACCTGCCACCGCCGCAACGTCCACGCTATCGGCGGCATGGCCGCCTATATCCCTATCAAGAATGATCCCGCGGCAAACGAGTTGGCCACCAGCAAGGTGCGCGAGGATAAGCAGCGCGAGGCGCGCGACGGCCACGACGGTACCTGGGTGGCGCACCCTGGCCTGGTCCCGACTGCCCTGGAGGTCTTCGATGAGTTGATGCCACGGGCCAAGGGGCCGAACCAGATCGAGCGCAAGCGCGAGGACGTGCGGGTGACGGCGGCGAACCTGCTGGAGGTCCCGCAGGGCCCCATCACCGAGGGCGGCCTGCGCACCAACATCAGCGTAGGCACGCAGTACATCGAAGCCTGGCTGCGCGGCATGGGCGCGGTACCGATCAACAACCTGATGGAGGACGCGGCCACGGCCGAGATCTCGCGGGCGCAACTCTGGCAATGGATTCGCCATCCTCGTGGCGTCCTGGACGACGGGCGCAAGGTCACGCGGGAGTTGTTCGAGTCGATGCTGCAGACCGAGCTGGACACGTTGTGCGAGCGCGTGGGCGAGGAGCGCTTCGCGGAGGGCCAATACCGCACGGCGGCCGAGTTGTTCACCCGCCTCACCACCACCGACGAGTTCATCGAGTTCCTGACCCTGCCCGGCTACAGCTACCTATCGTAGATTGCGTGGGGCGAGGTGTCATCGCCGAACAGCGCATGGTAGATGAGGTCCGTCACGCTGGCAACCACCGCGTCAGGATCGTCGAGGGGCGTTTCGGCCAGTCGCCAGAAGAGCAGGCCGAGCACCCACGAGAGGGGGGCGACGGCGACATCGCGGCGTGCTCCAGGCGCCAGGAGCAGCGCGCGCACGATCCGTTCGAGCTGCCGGGCCGTCCAATCCTCGACCGCGCGATACAGCGTCTGCACCTCGGCGTCCCGCACTGCTGCCTCGCGCCAGGCCCTGTAGGCCCCCGCGTAGGCCCAATCGACCCGCAGCCCCTGACGGACGAGACCCTCGATGGCGTCGCGCGGCGAGGAGGCCGGGAGCGCCCCATCGGCCGGGGGCGTCAGCGCCGCGGCCTCGTCGAGCAGGCCGTCCATCAGCACGAGCAGAACCTGCCGCTTGGAGGCGAAGTGCTGATAGAAGCCGCCGACGGCGACGCCCGCGCGCCGGGCAATCTCCTCGATGGATGCCGCCTCGTAGCCCTGCTCGGCGAATAGGGCGAGCGCCGCGGAGAGCAGCGCCTCCCGCTTGCGGCGGCTGCGCGCTTGCCGCGGGGGAGGCGGGAGGCGCTGCCCCTCAAGCAGGTTGGGCCGCCCGCCCAGCGTTGCCTGCTCCATAGGCTCACTAAGCTCAGGCGTCGGCGGCGCATCCATAGGCTCAGGCAGCGGCGGATGCATGCGCGAATGCCGTGATGTGGCGGGCGAGGGCGTCGGGTTGGTCCTCGGGGACAAAGGCGCGCGACGGCGACACAAACTCCAGCGCGGCGTCCGGAAAGTCCCGCTGCAGTCGTCGGGCATAGCGCGACGAGAAGAACAGGTCGTTTTTCCCCCACACGATCAGCACGGGATGATTGAAGCGCGCGAAGGACCGCGCGGCGTCGAGCGTGTCGCGGTTCGAGACCGCCGCCAGGAAGCGCGTCAGGTCGCGCCGGACCTCCCTGTCGCGCAGGAGCGGGTCGAAGTAGGCGTCGAGCGCGGCGGCGTCCATCCGCCGCAAGGCGACGGACCAGAGGAAGACGCGCTGGGCGGCGCGGGCGCGCAACGTCCACGCCAGGGCGTCCACGAAACGCGCGCCGAAGAGGCGCGCCCCGTAGTGGAAGGGACGGATCAGGAGCGGGAAGAACGCCTCGTAGGCGTCGCAATTGGTGAGGACGAGGCCCGCGATCCGCGCGGGATGGCGCGCGATGACCAGCTGGCAGAGAGCGCCTCCCGTGTCATTGCCGACCAGCGTGACGTCGCGCAGGTCAAGCGCCGCGAGGAAGTCGGCGAGCAGCTGGGCCACGCCGCCGGGACTCAGGTCCGCGTCCGGGCTCATGGGGTAGGCGTGGCCGCCGAGCGGGAGATCGGGAGCGATGCAGCGGAAGGAGCCGCGCAGGAGCGGGATCACGTCCCGCCACAGCGTGCCATTCGCCACGATGCCGTGGACGAAGACGAGCGTCGGCCCGCTGCCCTCGTCGCGGTAGCGCACGGTCCCCTGCGGCAACGCGACCTCGTGGGTGACACCCGATAGAGCGGACGGCGCGGACGGAGTAGCAGCATCCATAGAAGCCTCCCAGCCTCGGCTCACTATTTCCTGAATCAGAGTTCATATTCGATTATAGGGCGAGGCGGAGGCTGTGTCAAGCCTGCCCGCGAGCGTGACGGCTGCGATAAACCGCGACCGGCTGCGATGGACTAGCACGCCTCGCCAGGACGCATGCCATGCTTGTGAGCGCGGCCTGACCTCGAAAGGTCATGGCTCGGCCGCGCTCCCGCTTTCTCCCGAGACGGATGCGCCGTATGGGGCGTCCCCGCTTGCCTCCTGCTCCGCTCGCCCCCTGCTCCGCATGCCAGCCGCGTTATGATAGACAGTAGTATGTAAGGAGATAGGGCAAGGAGATGGGACTATGAATCAGGTGACGATCGCGCTGCTCCAGATGATCGCCGCGGACGATGTAGGAGCGGCCCTCGTGAAGGGCGAGGCCTTTTGTCGGCGTGCATGCGACATGGGGGCGGACATCGCCCTCTTCCCCGAGATGTGGAGCATCGGCTATCGGTTCTACGTGCCGTGGGACCAGCTGACACGGGCCGACGAGGTGTGGCGAGCGCCAGAGTTATGGACGCCGGAGGACGCCGCGCGGCCGTTCCCGCAAGAGTCTGTCGCGCGCTGGCAGGCTCAGGCTATCGGACAAGATGACCACTTCGTCCTCCACTTCCGCCAGCTCGCCAGGGAGCTTCACATGGCCATCGCGATCACCTACCTCGAACGATGGGCCGGGGCGCCGCGCAACACGGTGTCCCTCATCGACCGGCACGGTGAGATCGTTATGACGTACGCCAAAGTCCACACGTGCGTCTTCAGCGTCGAGTGTGCCCTCACGCCCGGCGATGATTTCCATGTCTGCACGCTCGATACGGCCCACGGCCCCGTCAAGGTGGGCGCGATGATCTGCTACGACCGTGAGTTCCCCGAGAGCGCCCGCATCCTGATGCTGAAAGGGGCTGAGATCATCCTGACGCCGAACGCCTGCGAGTTGGAGGCGAACCGGCTCGGGCAGTTCCGTGCCCGCGCGTACGAGAATATGGTCGGCGTGGCGATGGCCAACTACGCTGGCCCCGGAGGAGAAGGCCATTCCGTGGCGTTCGATCCCATCGCCTTCGCCGCTGACGGCCACTCGCGCGACACGCTTGTCGTCGAGGCGGGTGCGAGCGAGGGGGTGTACCTTGCCCCGTTTGACCTCGACATGCTCCGGGCTTACCGTACCCGCGAAACGTGGGGTGGCGCATTCCGGCAGCCGCAGCGATACACTGTCCTGACCCACCCTCATGTGCAAGAGCCGTTCGTCCGCGTCAATAGTCTCGGGGAACGATACGACCGAACAAGCGGGTCGATCCGGTAGAAGACCTCGCCCATACCTTTGACAACCTCGTTAGCCTGCTATGTCTACACGTAGACACGATGGGCGTATACTGGTGGACATAGTAGACCGGATGGGGAACATTAAAACAACTGAGCAGTCGCCAATTGCCAACGACGCTAAAGCAATCAATTGCCCGTCACCGGACGTTCTGGCAACTGGCAACTGGCAACCGGGCGTATGCAATACGCCCCTACTGGAGGAGGACGCATGGCAGTCGAAGCGACGCGCAAGCATATGGGTGGGGGCTTTCTGATGGCGGCGGGGACGGACAAGGTGTTCGCGCCCGAGGGGTTCAGCGACGAGCAGCGCATGATGGCCGAGACGGCCAGCGCGTTCATCCACGGAGACGTCAATCCCCTGGCCGAGGAGATCGACGCGCAGCAGCCGGGCCTGATGCGCTCGTTGGTGGAGAAGTCCGGGCAGTTGGGCCTGCTCTCGTCCGACGTGCCCGAGGAGTACGGTGGTCTCGGCCTTGGCCTGACCGTCAGCACCATCCTGGCCGACTATCTGGCCGGCGAGGCCTCGTTCGGCGTGGCCTGGGGCGCGCACACTACCATCGGCACCATGCCCATTATCTTCTTCGGCAACGAGGCGCAGCGCGCCCGCTGGCTGCCCGGACTGGCCAGCGGTGAACTCGTAGCCGCCTACGCTCTAACCGAGCCAGGCGCCGGCTCCGACGCCATGGGCATTCGGACAAGAGCGGTCCTGGACGGCGACAGCTATGTCATCAACGGCCAGAAGCAGTGGATCTCTAACTCGGGCTTTGCCGACGTGATGGTGGCCTTCGCCAAGGTCGACGACACCAAGCACACCGCCTTTATCGTGCCTTTCAACACCCCCGGCGTCTCGCTCGGCGCCGAGGAGAAGAAGATGGGTATCAAGGGCTCCTCCACGCGCACGGTCTACTTCGACAACGTGCGCGTGCCGGCAACCGACGTGTTGGGCGAGATCGGCAAGGGCCACAAGATTGCCTTCAACATCCTCAACATTGGCCGCCTCAAGCTGGGCGCCTCGACCACCGGCGGCGCCCGCGAGACCATCGCCACCTGCGCCGAGTACGTGACCCAGCGCCGCGCCTTTGGCAAGACC
>JAABUX010006692.1_pt1 | contig 13691 bp, 11 predicted proteins | sample 5561851 | NCBI WGS metagenome assembly JAABUX01 (sample SAMN10711883, study PRJNA513361) | rock metagenome | isolation source: Antarctica rocks | place: Antarctica: Victoria Land, Richard Nunatak red sandstone | collected 2016-01-03 | reverse complement strand
TCTTCTTGGTACCGACGAGGTGGCCAGCGCGCACGCGCATCGAGGTTTCGTCGGTCCAGTCGATCTCCACGCCCATACGCCCGAGCAGCAGGTTGGTCATGTCCATCGTGTCGGGGATGACGTTGCGGATGGTGACCTCGCCGCCGGTGACCGCCGCCGCGACCGCGAAGGTCCCGACGTCGATGTGGTCGGAAATGATCCTGTGCTCCGCGCCGTGAAGGCGTCCGACCCCGTCGACATGGATAACGTTGCTGCCGATGCCCTCAATGCGCGCGCCCATCTTGACGAGGAAGCTGCACAGGTCGGCGACGTGGGGCTCGCAGGCGGCGTGCTTGATGGTGGTGTGTCCCGTGGCGAGGGTAGCGGCCATGACCGTGTTCTCCGTCGCCGTGACCGAGGCCTCGTCGAGAAAGATGTTCGCCCCGCGCAATTCCCTGGCCTCGACGATGTAGCAGCCGTGGACCTCGCGCACCGTGGCCCCGAGGGCCTCGAGCGCCTCGAGGTGCGTGCCGATGTCGCGGCGCCCGATCACGCAGCCGCCGGGGTAGGCGGTCTCGACGCGGCCGAGCCGCGCCAGCAGCGGCGCGATCAGCACGACCGAGGCGCGCATGCGGCCGACGAGATCGGCCGCCAGACCCGTTTCGCGGGCGCCGCGGCAGCAGATGCGCAGCGTCTTCCCGCCCAGCCCCTCGACCTCGGCGCCGAGGCGGCGCAGCAGGTTGCCCATCACGATGACGTCGGTGATCTGCGGCACGTTGTTGAGCACGCACTCGTCATCCGTCAGTAACGTCGCCGCCATGATGGGCAGGATGGCATTCTTGCTGGCGGCGGCCTCGACCGTCCCGTGCAGCGGCGCCCCGCCGTCAACTATATAGCGTGCCAATCTCTATCTCCGTGTGTCCCTGTGTCCGATGTTCGGTATCTGTGTATCTCTGGTCATGGTTAGGGTCGTAGTTCGTTAGGGTCGTAGTTCTTCCGCCGTCAGTATACAGGCCGCTTCTGTTCCGCCTGGTAAAATGTAGACGCATGCCCCCGCACGCCGATCTATGCGTTATCGTCGAAATCGTATGCGCGCGGCGCCATCCGCCCTGTTGAGGATGGCGCGCCGCTATCCGGGAGGCATGTCGTGGCTATCGGTCTCGTCGGCGTCGATCATACCCGGGCCCCCCTGGCCCTACGCGAGCGTCTCACCGTCGCGGGTGACCGCCTGGACCACCTGCTCGACCTCTTGCGCGCCGACGCGGCGATCGACGAGGCGGCCGTGCTCTCGACGTGCAACCGCACCGAACTCTACGTCGCCGCCCCCGACGCGCGCGCGGCCCTGGCGCGGGCTACGACCCACCTGCTCGCCACGACGGGCGTCCCCTCGACGGAGGTCGCCGCTGTGCTGGAGCCGCGCGTCGAGGGCGAAGCGGCGCGCCACCTCTGCGCGGTCGCAGCCGGCCTGCGCTCACTCGTCCGCGGGGAAACGCAGATCCTGGCGCAGGTGCGCGAGTCCTTCGCCTACGCCACGGGGCGCGAGGCGGCCGGGCCCGAGTTGCAGGCCCTGGCGCGCGCGGCCGTGCGCTGCGGCAAGCGGACCCGCGCCGAAACGGCCCTGGGCGCGACCGACACGAGCGTGAGCGCCGTCGCCGTCGAGATGGCCAGGCGCCGCTTCGGCTCGCTGCGGGGACGCGCGGCGGTGCTGATCGGAGCCGGGCGCATCAACGAGGTCAGCGCGCAACTGCTGCGCAACGAGGGGGTCGGATCGCTCGTCGTGGTCAGCAGAACCCGCGCCGCCGCGGCGCGCCTGGCGGCGGCCTGCGACGGACGCGCCGCGGCGATGGAGGATCTGCCGTCCCTGCTGGCCGAGGCCGACCTCGCCATCACGGCGACGCGCGCGCCCGAGCCCCTCATCGTCCCGTCCACCATCATGCCGCGCGACAGGGCAGGCGACGGGGCAGGCGGCGAGGGAGGCGACGGGGCAGGCGACGTGGATGAGCTGGGCGCGGCGCGACCGCTGCTGCTCTTCGACATCGCGGCGCCGCGCGACGTGGACCCTGCCGTGGGGCGGATAGCGGGGGTCGAGCTCGTTGACATCGACGCCGTGCGCGTCGCCACGCCGGACGCCATTGAACTGCTCGACGGCGTCGCCGACGCGTGGGCCATCGTCGACGAGTCGGTCGAACTCTACATTGCCGAGGCGCGCGCCCGCCGCGCGGTCCCGCTGATCGCGCGACTGCGCGCGCACGTCGACCGCAACAAAGATGCCGAGTTGGCGCGGACCCTCGCTGGGCTGGAGCGCCTGTCGCCCGCGGACCGCGAAGCCGTCGCCCTGATGGCCCATCGGTTGGTCAACAACATGTTCCACCACCTGGCGACGCGCCTCAAGAAAGCCGCGGCCCTGCCGGACGGCGACGCGCACCTCGCGGCCCTCGCCTTTCTGTTCGACGAGGCCGGCACGGAGTACCGCCACGTCATGGCCCCCCCGCAGGAGACGGAGACGGAGACGGAGACGGAGGAGGCCACCGGCGCCGGTTCCTCAACAGATACCGTGGGGTTGACGCCCGCTTCTCGTGGCGCGACATTGGCGCCGTCCGAGACATGAATAAATTGTGAATATTGCGACAAAGTACCAGGGTTTATTGTCTTAATCTACGCATCGACACGTATTTTGATTTGTTCTGGGCCTAAGTGGCCGCGCACACTCTCTACAACACCTTATGTTTTTTGCGTTTTTGGAGCTATTGACACGGCCATGTGGATGGGCGTACGATACTCTCAACGATGAGGGTGGGGCGATGTTCGAAGCGTAAGGGTCGCCACTCATCGGGGTGTGGATAGAGAAAGGGGCATCTTATGTACCCACTGCGAAAGCCGCACGTTGTCTTTGGAGTATTTCAAGTCGATTGAGGGCGCCCACCGGAGGGTGGGCTGGCTGCGAGGTCGATCACTTGAGGCGCCTCGTACATAAACCGGCGAAACGAACAGGCCCTTGAGCCGCTGATAAGAGTTGAGATTACTCCTCTAAATAGAGCGCCGGCCGTGGCTTCAGCCATGTACGAGAGTTGCCGGTCCGAACAAGTACTAGCGTTCAGAGAGAAGGAGCCCGACAGTGTCGGGCTCCTTCTCTCGTTTTTGATACGCTTGTCTAATCCCCCCGCTCTCTTTCGGGGTCCCAGGGGTAGACGATCCAGTCGTCGGTCGCCTCGACGTAATAGGTCGGCTGTTCCGGGTAGCGCGAGCGCGCGGGCTTGTAGTGCAGCGTGGCTACGTCGTAGCGGCAGCCCACGGCGTTGAGGCGATCCTTGATGGCCATGACCGTCTTGCCGCTGTCCCACACGTCGTCGACGACGAGGATGCGCTTGCCGGCCAGCAGGATGTCGTCGGGGAACTGCAGGAAGATGGGCCGCTCCAGGGTCTCGCCCGGTGCGATGTAGGTCACGACCGCGGCGACGAGGATGTTGCGGATATCCATCTTCTCGCTGATGAGGCAGCCGGGCACCATGCCGCCGCGCGCGACGACGAGCATGGCGTCGTAGTCGCCCGGCAGGTGGGCGACGAGCTTGTCGACGAGCGCCTCGATGTGCGCCCAATCCAGAAACGTCTTGTCCATAGAGAGAATCGTAACAGCCCACGCGGGGGGTGGTCAAACCAAATTGCTATAATAATAATGCGTCAACAAGCATCGGCCTCAAGGAGGCGCCCGCCATGCTCGCCATCCGCCGTTTTCATCCCGATCCCGCCCGGCTGCGACGCCACCTGCATCCCGCCCATCTGGCGCAGCTGCCGCACCTCATCCGCTTTCGCCTCACCCTGTGGTACACCGGCCTCGTTGCACTTGTGCTGGCCACGTTCGTCGGCAGCGTATTCTACGCTTTTGCCCATTATCAGTTCGATAGCATAGACCAAGAGGCGATAGACGCGCTGAATCAATCCTTCAGCCAGCAGGTACAAATTCAGGTGCACAATCCGTGCGCGGTGTATTCAGACCCTTATAACCTTTACAACAGCCGTGGAGCACACAATCTCTCCGAAGGACAATATCCCTCTTGCCCACAAATCAGCTATCGAATTAGCGACCCCAATGCCCTCAATACCCCTTTCTCGCAGATACAGTATCTCTCTGTATTGAATGGCAAAAACGGGAAACCTTTGCACGACGGAACATCAGGGAAGCCATCTTCCAACGCGCTATCGAATCAGAAGGATAGCAACCTCAAGCGCGCAGCACAAAGCGGGGTTGATGACGTTCATAAGAATCCACGCGCCGCTAGCATAAAATCTCTGTCCAATGGTACTCGCTTGATCACAGCGCAACTCTACAAGCAAGGTCACCCCGTTATTGCGCAAATCTTGTTTCGCCTTAACCGGGTCGAAAATCAAGTAGACACCCTAAAGCACATTCTCGTGTACGTCGCGGCAGTGCTTCTCCTCATCTCAGCAATAGGCGGGTGGATACTCTCGGGGCGGGCGCTCAAGCCGGTCGACGAGATCACGCGGCGCGCCCAGCAGATCACGGCCAACGACCTCAGCCAGCGCCTGGACATCAAGCAGGAGGACGAGCTGGGGCGCATGGCCTCTACCTTCGACGATATGATCGCCCGCCTCGAGGAGGCCTTCGAGCGGCAGAAACGCTTCGCCTCCGACGCCTCGCACGAGTTGCGCACGCCCCTGACGGTGATGCAGTCGGAGGTGAGCCTGGCCCTGGCGCGCCCACGTTCGCGGGACGAGTACCGCGAAACGCTGGCGAGCGTGGACGAGGAGGTGAGCCGTCTCACGACCATCGTCGGAGACCTGCTCACGCTGACGCGCATCGACGTGGACCCCGCCGGCATCCAGCATAAACCCGTGGCCCTCGACGAGCTGCTGCGCACGCTCGCCGCGCGCGTCAACGTGATCGCGGCGGAGCGCGACATCGCGGTGCGCGCCGAGAATCTCGCGCCCGTCACCGTCACCGGCGACTCCACGCGCCTGCGCCAGCTCTTCACCAACCTGCTCGACAACGCCGTCAACTACACGCCCGACGGCGGCCGTGTGACCGTCACGCTCGACAAGACGGGCGATGGCACGCGCGCGCGGGTGGTGGACACGGGCATCGGCATCGCGCCCACGGATCTCCCGCGCATTTTCGAACGCTTCTATCGCAGCGACGCGGCCCGCGAGCAAAACGCGCACGGGACAGGCCTGGGCCTGGCCATCTCCCGCTCGGTCGTGCAAGCCCACCACGGCCACATCACCGTCGTGAGCGAGCAGGGCAAGGGCACGACTTTCACGGTCACCCTGCCGAGCGACAGCCGCAAGCTCGTGCGCCGCGTCTTCCCAGGGCGTGCGCCGGCGCTCGCGCACGTCGATAGCCGCTAGTCCCATCCTTTCTCACACCTGCTCCTGCCTTATCCCCACTTCTCCCCCACTTTTCCCCACCCCGGCGAGTCGCGCGACGGCCGCGGCGGCGTCAGCCTTTTTCTACGGCAGGGGTGGTCGTTCGGGCTATAGAAACGGCCATGCCCGTGGAAAACCTGGCCTCGGAGGCCAGGTTTTCCGCATAGGAGGCGATGGAGGGCGGTTCCAGATCATTTCGAGGTGCACAGACCCCTAGCCAGCGGGGGGTAAATCGCGGTATAATGGGCGCGTTGTGGATAAATGCGGGGAAAAGTGGGGATAAGTGGGGGCTCAGGTGGATAACTTGGGGGCCGAGCAATGTTCCTAGGCGAGTACGAGCATAGCCTCGACGCCAAGGGGCGCATGGCCATCCCCGCCCGCTTCCGCGCCCTGCTGGGCGAAGGGGCCGTGATCACACGCAGTTTCGACCGTTGCCTCGTCATCTATCCACAAGACGTCTGGCGTTCCTTCGCCGAGAAGTTGGACGCTCTCCCGGTGACGCAAGCGGCCGCCAACACGGTCAAACGCTTTGTCTTCGCCGGGGCCACCGAGTGCGAGTTCGACAAACAGGGACGTGTCCTGGTGCCGGCCCCGCTGCGTGGCTACGCCGAGCTCTCGGAAACGGTCGTCGTCGTCGGGCAATATAGCCGCATCGAGCTCTGGGATCGCGGGCGCTGGCAAGAGATCAGCGCGCGCGCCGAGGAGGAGAGCGGCGCCATCGCGGAGCAACTGGCGACCCTTGGGTTGGACCTTTAAGTGGAGCACGCGCCTGTCCTGTACGAGGAGGCGGTGGAGCACGCGCCTGTCCTGTACGAGGAGGCGCTGGACGGGCTGAACCTACGGCCCGGCGGGCGCTACGTGGACGGCACGGCCGGGCGCGGAGGGCACGCCGAGGGTATCTTGCGCCGCAGCGATCCCGATGGGCAGCTGCTGGCGCTCGACGCCGACCCGGCGGCCGTGGCTGCGGTGCGTGCGCGATTGGCGCCCTTCGGGGCGCGGGCGATCGTCGTGCAGGCCAACTTCTCCTCTTTGGAGGAGACCGCGCGGGCGCAGGGCTGGGACGAGGTGGACGGCGTTCTCCTCGACCTGGGCCTGAGTTCGCCGCAACTGGCGACCCCGGAGCGCGGCTTCAGCTTCATGGCCGAGGGGCCGCTGGATATGCGCTTCGATCCGACAACCGGGACAACGGCGTCCGACCTGGTCAACAGTCTTGGTGAGGAAGACCTGGCGAGGTTACTCTTCGAGTACGGGGAGGAGCCGCGCGCGCGCCGTTTGGCGCGCGCCATCGTGGAGGCGCGGCGGCGTGGTCGCCTCGCCTCCACCACGGAACTGGCACGGCTGGCGGAGCGGGCGATCGGACGGCGCGGCGCTATACACCCTGCCACGCGCGCCTTCCAGGCGCTGCGCATCGCCGTCAACGGGGAGCTCGACGTCCTCGCGGCGACGCTGCCGCGGGCCGTCACTATGCTGCGGCCGGGTGGCCGCCTCGCGATCATCGCGTTCCATTCGCTGGAAGACCGTCTCGTCAAACGATTTCTGCAACAGGAGATGACCACATGCGTCTGCCCTGGCGCGCAGCCCGTCTGCACGTGCACGCACCAACCAACCTTGCGGGCCGTCTCAAAAGGCGCCATCAAGGCGGGGACAAACGAGGTGCGGCGCAACAGACGGGCGCGCAGCGCCCGCCTACGGGTGGCCGAGCGCCTCTAGCGGCGCTGGGCCGCCTGGCGCAGGCGGTCTGGCAACGTATCATGGCGCAGCCGCGGCGTGGCGTGGACACGTCCACGCCCGCCATGGCCATGCCACTGCTGTGGTCCCCTGTCCTGCGCGTCATCTGCGCGGTGATCCTGCCTCGCGCCGCGGTGACGCGCCCGCCCGACAAGCGGCGTCCCCATACCCTGCGCGCGCACGCCCAATCCCGCTGGCGACGCGCCGTGGGGTGGGCGTAGGCGCCCCCTCGCTCGCCGTCGGTTCTAGACATCCTCCTCGCGCGCCTGCCGCGCTGGACGCCGACGCGTTGCGGCCCCTGCCTACCAGCCCACCCCCTCTCCATAGTCACCCTGCGCTCGCGTCTATGAGCGCGCCTCCGAGAACGGTGCGCCGTCTCCGTGGGTCCCGGGGTGACCGGCCAGGCGGAACACGTGTGTCGTGCCCCGCCCGCCTTAGTAGTACTCTCGTGAAATTGTTGCATCACATACTGCTGTGTTAGAGTACTTATTGGAGATAGGGAGTTATGACAGCTACCCCCCGCATCGTCCGCACTGTTGCGCTGCCGTCCGCCCCACGCCTCCGACACGTCGCGGGTGTCAATGCCCGCCCCCTCGGCAAGATCAGCCTGTTCCTCGCCGCGACCTGCATCCTCGGGCTAACCGCGCTCTGCTACGTGTGGCAGGTTGGTCAGGCCACTAAAACAGCCAAGGATATACAGGGTTTGACCTTGAGCCTGGAGAGGGCCAGGAACACGGAGGTCGACCTGGAAGAAAAGGTCATGGCTTTGCAGAGGTACAGCGCCGTTTCCACCGCCGCCCGGACGTATGGCATGGTCCCGATCGACCCCAGCAAAGAGAACATTATCCACGTGCCGGGGCCGGTCACGACGGTGTACACGGTGTCTTACGCCGCGCCGCGCGCGTCCGCGACGATCGTGCATCTCCCGACGACCGATGCGACGATGACCGCGTGGTGGCAGGGCCTGTGGTCCGCGCTGTACCACGTGATGCACTGACGGAAGGACGGGAGAGAGTATCATGATACAGCGCCTCATGCGCGCGGGCTGGCGCCAGTTCACCCTGTTCGGCGCGATGGGCCTCTTCGCCTTGCTCATCACGCAAAACCTCGTGCACTATCAGGTGGCGGAACACGACCGGCTGGCGCGGGCGGCGACAGACGCCTTCGACCAGCCGCTCCCCGACCCTGCCCCGCGCGGCAGTATCTTCGACGCCACGGGGGCGCCGCTCGTCACGGGCGACACGGTCTACACGCTGCACGCCGACCCGTCCGTCCTCGTGAAGGGGCGCGACGCCGCCGTGGCGAAGCTCATGCCGATCCTGCGCCTCGACCGCGCGACGCTGACGCGGGACCTGACCTACCGCGGCCCGGTCTCCGGCGCGCAGTATGTCCTCATCGCGGACGGCTTGTCGAGCGACACGGCCGACGCGATACGCAAGCTCGGCCTATCCGGCATGAGACTGGAGCGGCATCCGCGCGCGCAATACCTCAGCCGCGGGCTTGCCGCGCCCCTGCTCGGCTACGTCGACAAGGGCGGAGCCGGCCGGTACGGGATCGAAGAAGCCTACGACGCGGCTCTGCGCGGGCGCGACGGGACGCGGCTCAACCTCGCCGCCGCCTCGACGCGCCTCTTGCCGGAGTCCGCGCGGCCGCGTCCGTACGTGCCGGGGGCCGACATCACGCTGACCATCAACGCGACGATCCAGCAGATCGTGGAGACGCGCCTGCAGGAGGAGCTCACGCGGACCCACGCCCGGCATGGGACGGCCATCGTGATGGACCCCAAGACGGGGGCTATCCTGGCCATGGCCAGCCTGCCGTCGTACGACCCCACCGACTATAGCGGCGTCAAAAACCCGGACCTGTTCAACAACTGGGCGCTCCTGCACTATCAGCCCGGCTCGACCTTCAAGGTTCTTTCCTTGGCGGCCGGCTTCGACGCCGGCGCGTTCAACACGGGCACGACCGTGTACGACACCGGAACGTTTCAGAGCCAGGACTACCAGGATGTGCCGATCCACAACTGGGAGGCCGGGGGTTGGGGTGCGGAGACCCCGGAGATCATGCTGCGCCACTCGGCCAACGTGGGCATGGTGCAGTTCGTCCAGAAGATCCAGCCCACGCAGAGGTACTACGACTATCTCGTCAAGCGTTTCGGCTTCAGCCGTAAGACGGGCCTTGGCCTATACGAGGAGGCCGGCGCCGTGCGCCAACCGGACGGCGGCCAGTGGCAAAACATCGATTTGCTGACAAACTCATACGGGCAGAGCATCGACGTGACGCCGCTGCAGATGGTGGCGGCGGTCGGCGCGCTGGCCAACGGCGGCAAGCGCATGCAGCCCTACGTGGTGCAGAAGATGGTCTACTTCGGCAACCATGTCCAGGAAACGCAGCCCCGGGTGGTGGCGCAGGCCGTGTCTCCGTCGACCGCCGACACGATCACCGGCGTGCTGCACCGCTCGGGCCTCAGCCAAGATACGCGCGACGCGAATCCATACGGCAACTCCGAGGCGACATGCGCGCTGACCGACGGCTTCCCCGTCGCGGCCAAAACGGGCACCACGACCCCCGATGTGTCGGCGACGGGAGTCTCGGACCTTGGCAAGGGGACGGTGGCCTCGCTGGTCGGCTACGCACCGGTCGATAATCCCAGGTTCGTCATGCTCGTCACAATTGACCACCCGCTGAGGCAGCCAACCGACACCGACACGAACAACCACATCTACGGCGCGATCACGGCGGCGCCGGTCTGGCACGACATCGCCGAGCGGCTCTACCCGCTCCTGGGTATCGCGCCGCAACCCAACTACCCCGATCCCATCAAAGAAAACATCCCGCTGTTCCAAGGGTCACCACCACAGGGATGGGGTTGCGAGTTCGACAAACGTTAAGCCTAATTTAAACTCACACCACACTATTTTTGCATTTTTCGATTATGGTCGAGTAAAACGTCTTTCTCATCCTCTACGTCGTGGTCAAATTTCTTACTAAGGACTCGCTCCTAAACAAGTAGTTCGTTCACTGCGGATGGAGAGCGTAGTTCCACTCGCCATGAAAGGAATCACGTTCGAGATGTAAGGCGTGGAGTTCGGCATCGGAGACAGTGATTTTTGTCGGATAGGAATTGGTGTCCATAACGGCAGCAACCGTGAGACCGCCCGTTGTTGTGGTGGTTGAGATGAGTTCAATCACAGTTTCCATACTCGTGAGAGGACGGGCGCGCCAGTTAATGGAGATGTAGGAAAAGAGCTTGTGCTCGATCTTGTTCCACTTGCTTGTTCCCGGTGGAAGGTGCGAGACCCGCAGGGTGAGCCCCATCTCGGTGGCCAAGCCTTGGAGTTCGCGCTTCCAGAGTCGGCCATGCGTGCTGTTTGACCCACCACCATCCGCAACGATCAAGAGGTTCCGCGCTCCCGCATACTGGTCTTGCCCGTGCTGCTGCCACCACCGACGGATACTTTCCACCGCGAAGGCCGCTGTATCATGGTCCTGCCCCACGTTAACGAAGCCTGTGTTCTGGAGCACGTCATAGATCCCATAGGGGATCGCTTTACCATCCGCCAGGCTCAGGAAGTCGTAGACATTGACCGTGACCGGCTGCCCCTTGGGTTGCCACTCCTGCCCGTTGTTCTTGAAGTGTCCGAGCAACTCCTTCTTCTTGCAGTCAACCGAGATGATGGGATTCCCGTCCCGCTCATACCGCGCGCATTCCTCCTTGATGTAGGTGAATTGACTGTCTCGATCCGGCGTGCTGGGCCCTTCGTACTCTTTCTTGTTCGCCTGGAGCGTATAGCCGTGTGCCTTCAGCAACCGACGAATCGTCGTCTCGCCGACCGTGTGCCCTTTCTCCTGGAGCGCCTGATGGAGATGGCTGATGCTCTTGGTGGTCCACTTGAGCAGGCTCATCGGATCACCTTTGGGGTCCAAAAGCCCATCCAAATCGGCAACGAGCGTCGTGTCCTGTGAACTCAGTCTTTTCCTGCCCCCGCCCGTGCCCCGGATACGTTCCCCCTCCACGTACGCCTGTCCGCTCTCGATCTCGACAATCCCCTTGCGAATCGTTCCACGGGCCGTGTGTGCGTCTCGTGCAACCATGCTGATGCCGCCGTGCCCAATCCTTTTGGCTTCCACCGCAAGGTACACGCGCCACTGCCGCTCATTCAGTGCCGCGCGCATCACCTGGTAGGCCGTTTGTGTCTCCTGCTTGTCCATGCATCGAGCATACCATCTTGCCCGTTGTCCCGGTCATGTTATTTAGGAGCGAGTCCTAAGCGCAACACATGGCAGCCAAACAAAATTTGCAAAGATATGAGGTAAAGCTAGAATGCCGGAAATCGCACCATGAATTGTAGACGCACTGTGCTCCTTGGCGACGTTCGGTATCGGCCGTGCGCATGCCAATCGTAGAGGACGATAACAAGAGTTGTTGTTCCCCTGTACAAAAAGAAAGGAGCATCGAAGTTGAATGTCCAGGTGCGATGATCTTGATTTGGCTCACCTAAATCGAATAGCTGGTTGCCGTTCCGCACTACATTAAGGTTGAGGGGAACACGACTGAATGTGACCTGGCGATATACTTGGTCGGGAATTGCGAGGGCGGCCAAGGCATCGAGTGGTTGCATTGATGCAATACGCGCGACGATTCGCGTGTTAGTTGGGGTTACTTCCAACCGTTGGAGTGTTAGCTTAGCTAAGTGCGTTTGCGCTCGTCCGTACAGAGTGACCGTGCGCGTGGGGGTCACAGGGACTGTCATGGTATAAGAGAACGGTCCCCGTGCGATAACTGAGTGCCTCGTGTAGCCTGCCCACTTGGATGTCGCGGGCGTCACGCAGGACGATTTGGCCGCTGGACTTCGCACATTCATCTGTATGCTAGATAGGTAAAGATGTAGGGTGATTGTGGAGCGTCGCCCGATCAATCCATGCGTATCAAACTCCAAGGCAGACCCTTCTGCAGTCCCTTTGGGTGGGCCAAAAGTTTGGACTATAACGGGGAATCTGTGCCCTTGTCCATCAGTCAAGATGATAGGGGAATTCCAAGGGGTGGGACCGCTCATGTATGAAAATCTGCGTGGCCCGCTCAACACTAAGCCAATGACGATTCGTTGAGAGTCAGCGTACACACGCTGGATAATTGACGTGAAGCCACAGGCGCGACGAATGAGGTAAACCTTGCGTCCCAAATTAGATGTGACGATACGCTGATCGCTGAGCTCATGCATCAACACGTCATCGCTAAGTGTCCAGCTAGAGGTGACGCTCCGCGTCGGCTGTGTTACCGTAGCAGAATGGTGAATCACATGATCGGAACCCACGATGGCGAGCCCTAGGAGTGGCACGAGCATGAGCCACTTCGCCTTGTCGAGCCTCATGGCAGACTCCTCCATGTTATAGATAAAATGCACTAGATGTCTTGAACACGCGAACTTGTTGCGATTGAGTTAAGTTTTTGCGTCGTATGTATCTCGTCGGTCTGAGGCGGAGCCTCGCTAGAAGCTTGCTGGAGAGCGTGGCATTATATTGATGCTGTCATTGCGATACGAGGGGGGGCACGGTCAAGCTGAGTTGCCGCACCCCCTCGCACGAAGGGGCGACGCTGTCAAGATGATGCTTTCTGCATTAACCTTTCGGCCTAGCTTGCAGGAGTATCTCTAGTAGGCGTATGCCGTGCAGTTACTCCACCTTGTGGAGTGGCTGCTATTGTAAACGGTCCCGCACGCTTGGAGTAACTGTGCCCCCACCCTCCCTAGCATTAAGGACTGCACGTTGACCGATTGCTGTGGGGAGCCGAGCGGCGAGTAAGATGTCGTAGTCGCCCCATCGGTGCGGTGGAGCGTCACGTCTATCTCAGATGTATAGATAGAACTGTACGTGTTACCATAGTAGGCGTTGCAGCCAGGGTTGGTCGAGTACATACTAATAACGCCCTGCTGATTACCGCCCCCATCCTTGATGATCGCCGAGTAATCGGCACCTACCCCTCCTGCATAACACTGAAATGAACCTACGTCTTGATAGTCGCAGGTGGAGCCTGAACAACCACTGGCATACGCCGCTGTACGCGACAATACGGGCGACAGAGCGATGGGACAGAGCGCGAGCAGCAAAGTACCTGCTGCGAGGATTGGCCTGAACCGGCGCATGGGTAAATCTCCTTCTACACGATCTTTCGATGTACGCCCCGTTTCTGCGAAGCGATAGCTGATGGGCTAAGCACATGTTGGTGAACTTGAACAACGCGGCACTATGCCACTTGTCTAAAGCGACTATCCACTCCACCATGATTGCTAACAATCGGTAACTATCGACTGTTAGCCTGCAAAGGGGGCAAACACTCATCGTCCGCTCGACACAGGCGCGCTATGTGTCGCTGCTGTAGATGATGAAAATGGTCGCCCTCTTCAAGCCGTCTACCCACCCGTTAGCTACGGCCGCCAGTCACTGGCCGGGCATACCTCAACACGACACCCACTTGTGTGCCTGGCCTGCAACCGTTGGCCACCGGTCTTGGGCTGGCACTCCCGGCAGTGGGGCCTTCCCTACTGCCTATCTCCCACACTACAGCACCCTAGCGCGGCTGTCTGTGATGTGAGGTCACAACA
>JAABUX010006689.1_pt1 | contig 13700 bp, 10 predicted proteins | sample 5561851 | NCBI WGS metagenome assembly JAABUX01 (sample SAMN10711883, study PRJNA513361) | rock metagenome | isolation source: Antarctica rocks | place: Antarctica: Victoria Land, Richard Nunatak red sandstone | collected 2016-01-03 | reverse complement strand
CACGCAATGTCACACTTGTATCCAGGGTGGCTTCGTAGTCCACCATCTTAAAGATTCGAGGCATAGCTGCTCATTGTCACTTGCCTCACTCTGACACATCGGTGTTTCTCCGACAACCTGCTAGGGCGGAGTAAAAACCAACCTATTAAGTTAATGGAAGTGTGTGGTGGTCATACTCACTCTATCTTTAAGTATGGCATTGAGGATATTTTACCTGACGCTATTGAATTAATTCACGGTCCTGGTTGTCCTGTATGCGTGATGCCAAGGGGAAGATTGGATGATGCTATTAGCATCGCTGAACATCCTAACGTTGTTTTCGCTACATTTGGCGACGCTATGCGGGTTCCGGGTTCTAAAAAAAGCCTATTGTCAGCCAAAGCAGAAGGCGCAGATATCCGCATGGTTTATTCTCCTTTAGATGCCCTCGAGCTAGCACGAGGAAACCCCAAAAAAGAAGTTGTTTTCTTTTGTTTGGGCTTTGAAACAACCGCACCCATCACATCTTTGACCATATTACAAGCTGCGGCTGAAAGTATCGACAATTTCAGTATGTTTTCTAATCATGTCCTCGTCATTCCAGCACTACAAGCATTACTTGATAATCCTGACTTACAACTAGATGGTTTTGTCGGTCCCGGTCATGTCAGCATGGTAATTGGCATTAAACCATATCAGTTTATTTCCCAATACTATCATAAACCTATGGTAGTGGCGGGATTTGAACCTTTGGATATCTTGCAATCAATTTGGATGCTATTACAGCAGTTAGTTGATGGACGCTGTGAAGTCGAAAACCAATATAATCGCCTGGTACAGCAAGAAGGGAATGTTGTCGCGATTAACGCTATCAATCGAGTTTTTGAAGTGCGGGAAGATTTTGAGTGGCGAGGACTTGGTGACATCCCTAACTCTGGACTAAAAATTCGTCCTGAATATGCCCAATTTGATGCTGAAGTTAAATTTAGCTTGCCCAACGTCAAGGTAGCAGATCATAAAGCCTGCCAGTGTGGAGAAATCCTTAAAGGCGTCTTAAAGCCCTGGCAGTGCAAAGTATTCGGCACTGGTTGTACTCCCAAAACACCAATTGGTACTTGCATGGTTTCTTCTGAAGGTGCTTGTGCTGCCTATTATAATTATGGACGTTTATCAACTGTGGCTAAATGACCTCTCAACATCCTCTCTTTCAAAAAGCAGAACAAGTCCGGCGTCGCAGTGCAATGCGAGATACCTCTATCACTCTAGCACATGGTAGCGGTGGCAAGGCAATGCGTGAGTTGATTGATGATATATTTGTAGGTAGCTTTGATAACCCGATTCTGACGCAATTAGAAGACCAAGCGCGCTTCAATATGACGCACCTGTGTCAGTTTGGCAATCAACTGGCATTTACTACAGATTCCTATGTTGTGACGCCGTTATTCTTTCCAGGCTGCGATATTGGAACATTAGCTGTCAACGGTACGATTAATGATTTAGCTGTTAGTGGTGCCAAACCGTTATATCTATCTTGTAGTGTGATTTTAGAAGAAGGATTGCCAGTAGAAACGCTGCGACGGGTGGCACAAAGTATGAAAGTAGCAGCCCACTCCGCTGGTGTGCAGATTGTTACTGGTGACACTAAAGTTGTGCAGCGAGGTGCAGCTGACAAGCTGTTTATTAACACATCTGGGATTGGGATAATTCCTGAGGGTGTCTCTATTTCTGCCTACAATCTCCAGCCTGGGGATGTGGTAATTATTAATGGTTATTTGGGCGATCATGGTGCTGCTGTTTTAATCGCTCGTGGTGAATTGGCACTCGAAACGGAGATTGAAAGTGACTGTCAGCCATTGAATGGCTTAGTTGACGCTATCCTGAAGGTATGCCCTGAAATTCATGCTATGCGGGATGCGACTCGCGGCGGTTTGGCGACAGTATTAAACGAATTCGCCCTTAGTTCAGAAGTTGGAATTCGCCTGGATGAGCAATCTATTCCGGTGCGTGAGAAAGTTAGGAGTGTGTGTGAAATTCTGGGTTTAGACCCCTTGTATTTGGCGAATGAAGGCAAGCTAGTTGTGGTGGTGCCACGAAAGGATGCCTCGTCGGTGTTAGCGGCGATGAGAAGTCATCCGGCGGGAGTTGATGCTTGCATTGTTGGCGAAGTTATCAGCATACCCCCTGGCGTAGTGTTGCTAAAAACCCCCTTTGGTACTGAACGCCTTGTTGATATGTTAGTCGGCGAGCAACTGCCGAGAATCTGTTAGATAATTAATAGTTAAAATTTATTTTCATGCATGAACTAGGAATTACTCAAAACATTGTAGCAATTGTAAGTGAATACGCCAAAGGCGCAAAAGTGCAACGAGTTTCTCTAGAAATTGGCAAACTTTCAGCTATCATGCCTGATGCCGTGCGTTTTTGTTTTGATGTTTGTTGTCAAAACACTGTTTTAGAAGGCGCTATTTTAGAGATTATTGAAATCCAGGGGTTAGCAAAATGTCGCAGATGTGGTGCAGAAATAACTCTGAATCAGCCTTTTGGCATCTGTAGCTGTGGCAGTGTGGAATTAGATTTAATTTCTGGTGAAGAACTGAAAATCAAAGAAATGGAAATATAACTATGTGCGTAACTTGTGGTTGTTCTGATGATGCTGAAGTCACGCTCGCTAATCTTCATGTTCATACCCTAGCTGATGGTACTGTCATTACCCATTCTCATACTCATACTCTGCCTGATAGCATTATTACTCATTCTCACAGTCATGAACATCATAGCGATCGCCATACTGAAACGTCCCAGATTCATGGTACAACAATCTCGCTAGAACAGAATATATTAGCGAAAAACAACTTGATAGCAGCGCAGAATCGAGGGTGGTTTAAAGGGCGAAACATTCTGGCACTAAATTTAGTGAGTTCTCCCGGTGCAGGAAAAACGACTTTGTTAACCCGCACGATTAATGATTTAAAACATCAACTGCCCATCCATGTGATTGAGGGCGATCAAGAAACCGCCAATGATGCTCAAAAAATCCAAGAAACCGGCTGTAAAGTTGTCCAAATCAATACAGGGACAGGCTGTCATTTGGAAGCTTCAATGATAGAGCGGGGTTTACAGGAACTCAATCCGCCTCTGAATTCCGTAGTCATGATCGAAAATGTTGGGAATCTCGTCTGTCCAGCATTATTTGATTTGGGGGAACATGCTAAAGTTGTAATTCTCTCAGTTACTGAGGGGGAAGACAAACCGCTCAAATACCCTCATATGTTCCGGGCTAGCAATCTGATGATTCTCACCAAAATTGATCTGCTGCCCTATGTGCAATTTGACGTTAAACGTTGCTTAGAATATGCCCAACAGGTGAATCCCCAGATGCAGATTTTCCAGGTTTCTGCAATCACAGGTGCTGGGTTAGGGAATTGGTATGAGTGGCTTGGTTCCCAGACCCTCCGGTTAGGCTGACCCGAAGGGGACAAGGGGACAAGGGGACAAGGGGACAAGGGGACAAGGGGACAAGGGGACAAGGGGACTCTTCTTGTCCCCTTTTTTATTCTGTCGCTGTACGCGAGCAAAATTACGATGCGTCTTTTTGGGCATGGTATTAATTGTACTCATCCTCGCTTAGTTTGACACCTGGAGCTAGAGTAAATAATTAAGCAATATTGCTTGTTGACAACTGCCGGTTTTTGGAAGATTTGTAACAAAATATTGATGCCCAGGTCACGATGTGCATAGCACTTCTATAGTTTGTGCATTAGTTTTTAAATGAGTATTTCTATGAGATTTATATGTTTAATAATCAACAAAACAAAGCTTATATTACAGACGTGAGAGAAATTTAGTTAGGGCAAATTGGTTATGCAACTCATTGCTCGCCGAGTCCATTCGCTGTTAAAGCAACTGAATCCAGACCAGGTTGAGGTTGAAATTCGTCTGGCTGAAATGCCTGAGAAGTCCGATGAGCCTGAGTCTGAGATAGATGAGATGGGTCGTTAGTCGGTAGTAAGAGCAATCATCGGTCTTTATTATGGCATGCCAATGCTACTCAAGCCCTAGATTCGAGACAGGAGCATTTCTCATGGCAAACTTGGCATCAGACTTGGCGCAAAAGTGGAACTCGCAGCTTTGTTCGGACTTTCCCAGCCAAAGCGCTGCAAGCAGGGAGAGTATTATTTGCTGGCTATTAGGAACAGACTTAGAGCGGTTTGAGACACTCAACCCGATGCAAATGGAACTCGCTCAGCAAGCAATGGAATATCGCTACCGCATTTTACAACATCGGTATCTGGGGCTAGGATCTCAGCAGGCTTATCGCCATCTGATGCAGCGGTTGGGGAATTTAGTGTTGCTGAGGAATAAAATCCGCACCTGGGTGGCGCTCAGCCGCGATCGCCAACGAACTGTGCTGGATGTCTTGCAAGAAGTTATCCAGGAATTACTGCAAAGCGATCGCTATATGCAGCAGCAAATTGCCTGGATTGCTGAGTGTACTGATGATGCGAAACTAAGGGATAGCTTACTGTTCGCCAGTATAGAAGAGTATTGTTTACGACCGATTCGTAATCAACCGCTACTGGTTTACCGGTTTATCAACTATCTGCGCTGCAGCCAACGCGGAGGTATGACGCAAGTGCCTAGTAGCGAGTTGATCCGGCTAGTTTCGGAAGAGATCCGAACCACAGATAGTGACAGCCCAATCAGCCTACTAGATAACCACGCCATTGACCAGTATCAAAATATGCAAGCTGTGGTTGAGCAACAGCTGGCGAGGGCGGCGGTGAAACAGGAGTTTGAGCGCTATCTAGCACAAAAGGTGGGACCGCTTGCTGTGCAGTGGCTTCAGCTTTATCTACAAGGTCGATCTCAGAATGCGATCGCTCGGAGTTTGAATTTGGAAATTAAGCAGGTCTACCGACTGCGGGAGAAAGTTAGATACCATGCCGTAAGTATCTTTGCCCGCAAACACAATCCTGAACTCCTAGGCAACTGGCTAAACTGAGTTGGTAGCGGTAGTTCACAGGTGCATATCAACCCAATTGTAGTCAAATATCAATTCATAAATAGGGTTATGGACTCTCAGAGCACCCTGTTGCTTGACTACTAGCCCCGACAAGAGCAATTCCCTTGACTCTGGACTATCAACTGAGACAACTTCTCTCAGATGCAAAATTTGTCGATAGAGCTCTAGTAGCCTGGCAGGTTGCCGTTCACTCTTAAGGATGCGATCGCGAATGGTTCTCAAATGTTCTGGCTCATCCTGGGATTCCCAATTGTATATCACCTTCGTTCGCACCAAGTTTTCAATCCACTCGGCTTCACCGTTTGTCGGAATAGGGGATGAAGAACTGCGGATGAGCTTACAGAGCTTTTGAGTTAGAAAAGGCTGACCATTTGTCCAATCTAACACTTCTTTAAGCACCACTTGAGGATTGCTAACTTTCTCTGTCAATCCATGAAGCAAAGGTTGAGCTTCGTGGACTTGAAAGCCATTTAGTTGAATTGCCTGACCAATGTTAAAGGGCGTTCTCTTGTGGTCAGTGGTCAAATCTGAGGGAGTTGCTACGCCAAACAGAGCAAAGGTTAAACGCTGATATTCTGGATTAATGCTGCGCTGGTTGTAGCAGGAGCGAATTAGAGCAAAAAAGTCATTAACTGGGAAATTCAACCCCAAGACGCTATCAACTTCATCCACAAAAATAAAAATATTTTTACTATTAATTTGATTAAGTAGGATATCTTCTATAAATCGACTCAAGCACTGGACAGGCGATAAATCTTTTTGCTCATTCCACCAAGCTTTAAGATTCACCAATCCTTGCAAGTCAAAACTCTGCCATAACTCCACCGCTAATCCTTTGTACCATTGAGCAGGAGTGATGTTTTCACTGCCGATGCGGGTGATGTCAATCGCCGCGCAGCTAAACCCCTCTTTCTGAAGATGGTGCATCATGCGAACCATTAGGCTTGACTTGCCCATCTGGCGTGTATTTAGAATATAACAAAACTCCCCAAGCTTCAATGCCTTGTAGAGGTAAGAGTCTGCGGAGCGCACCACATATGTGGGAGCATCCATGGGCAAACTACCCCCAAGCTGATAATCGTAGATCGATGGTTGTTCTGCACTCCTAAGAAGTGCATTTTCAAATACCAGTTCAGCTTGGGTAGCTTTGAGAATTTCTAGTGTTTGTGACAGTTCTTTAGTACGCTCCTCGACTTTTTGTTCTAGAGTACGGTTGTACTCGGCTAATGCTTCTTTTGCCTGTTGCAAGGCGACATTCTGGAGTGCCAGATCCTGGGTAAACTGAATCCGCTCCGCTTCCGCCTGTTTACGTTGAGTGATGTCTTGAAAGGCTGCTATGGCATAGACAATTTTACCCTTTTCATCAAAAATTGGGGTAGCTGAAGCCTCCAAGGGGATAATTTTGTCTGCTTGATGAATCTCAATATCATCGACGCTTGTAATTTTTCCTTCCAATGCTTTCATAATAGGCTGCTGTTGGGCGGGATACAACTGCTCCGTCCCCGCCAAATAGGCTTGATAAATTTCGCTCAATTCAGCGGCTGTTGCTGAGGTTACGATTTCCTTGCCTAGTATCTGTTGGGCAGTCTGATTGGCATAGTAGGGTTGACCCCTGGCATCAATTACAAATATGCCTACCGGCACAGCTTCCAGAAATTGAGCCAGCCTTCTCTCACTTTCGCGCAACGCCTCTTCCGCCCGCTGGCGCTCTCTGACTTCTTGCTGCAGATTAATCAATAATTCTGCTTGAGCTTGCTGTGTTAAACGTTCCTGTTCCAAAGCCGCTTTCATCTGCTGCACATGTTGCAGAGTTTTGTTCGTAGTAATTTCTAAATCCTGAAAATTGATCGGCTTAGTCAGGAAGTCGAAAGCACCGCTATTCATCGCGGTTCTGATATTTTCCAAATCTCCATAGGCAGAAATAATGACTGCTTTGATTCTGGGATATAACTCATTTATTTTAGTAAGCAAAGTTAGCCCATCCATTTCCGGCATAGAGATATCGGTTAACACAATATCTGTATCAGGCTGGGCTTCAAGCTTTTCTAGTGCTTCTAAACCATTATGAGCAAAAATAAACTGGAGTTTCTTTTGCCGGATTTCTTTCCTAAATTTCTGGCGGAGCAGGGGTTCTAAATCAGGCTCATCATCCACAACCAGTATTTTAGCTGGCATAGTTTCTTTCCTGATTAACATTATTTAAAAATTTAATATTTCTTTTTTCAGTTTTTCAAATTCAATCGGCTTGTTCATATAGGCATCAGCTCCATATTGCTTGGCAGTTTGGTAATTATGTTCATCGCCATAAGCGGTGATGATAAATACTTTTAAATGAGGAAACGTTTCTTTGATGACTTTGAGTAATTCTAGCCCGTTCATTCCTGGCATATTAATATCTGCTAGAATCAGGACTAGGCCCTCGGTTATCTTACTTTCTAAGTATTCCAGCGCTTGCTCTGCCGAAAAGGTAAAATCGAGTTTAATTATGCCTTTCTTTATCTCTTTCCTAAATTGCTGTATGAATAGCAACTCGACATCTTTTTCATCATCTACAACCATGACTTTCATGTTTTGACTTCTTTATTATTGGCAACATCTTTGGGTAAAATGATGATAAATTCTGCGTAATTTCCCACTTCTGTTTCTACTCTCAACTCTCCTTGATGCTGGTGAACAATAATGTCATGACTAATAGATAGACCCAAACCAGTGCCTTCACCAGTCGGTTTAGTGGTAAAAAAGGGATTGAAAATTTTATCCAGCGCTTGCGGAGAAATGCCTTTACCGTTATCTCGAATGCGTATCTCTACACCCTCACCCAAATCTTTAGTTCTGACCAAAACTGTGGGTGAAAATATTTCACCTTTTTCTTTCTTGTTTTCATTGGCTGCATAGCAAGCGTTGTTGATTAGATTTAGGAAAACTCGGCTAATATCCTGGGGCACGACATTCATTTGCTCGAGGTTATTGTCATAGTCCGTTTGTCTGGTAATTTTGAAAGAAGTATCCTTGGCGCGCATCCCCTGATAAGCCAGATTAAGAGATTCCGCTAGCAAAGCGTTGATATCGGTCATTTGCCGTTCGCCAGTTTGCCCTCTAGAGTGCATCAGCATCCTCAGAACAATATTATCAGCTCTTTTGCCATGCTCATTAATTTTTTTAGCGTTTTGGCTCAGATCACTTAAAATTTCTTCAATATATTGAATGCTTTCTGAGTCTAATCGGTCTTTTTGATTTTCAATCTCTTCAAGCAGTTCGTGGGTTAACTCTACGGAAAGTTCGGCAAAGTTGTTAACAAAGTTTAAGGGATTTTTGATCTCATGGGCAATGCCTGCTGTCAAAGAGCCCAAAGAAGCTAATTTTTCTTGGGCGATAATCTGAGCTTGTGTGGCTTTGAGCTTTTCCAGGGTGGTGCCCAACTCCTCGTTTTTCTCTTGTATTTCCCGCGTTCTGGTTTCTACTCTCTGTTCTAGAGTCCGGTTGTAATTCTCTAGTTGCTCGTAAAAACGGGAATTTTCAATCGAAATGGCGGCTTGAGCAGAAAGGATTCTTAAGACTTCGACGCGGTCTGGAGTAAATGCGCCGGTTGTGAGATTATTTTCTAAATATAGAATGCCACTAAGTTTACCTTGATGGAGTAGGGGAGTACAGAGAATCGATTTGGGTTGAGTGGCGACAATGTAAGGATCGCGGGTAAATTGTCCTTCGTGGGCTGCATCATTTAAGACTACGTTTTCCTGCGTGCGGACGACATAGTTGATGATGGCGGTTGACAGAAGGGGAAGAAGGCGATCAGTATCTACAGAGTCTACTGGAATGGATTGTAATATAGTAACGTCATCAGAATCCACTGCCCCTTCAGCTTCAATTACCCACTTACCTTCTTTGTCAAGAATCAGGAAGCCTTTTTCAGCGCCCGCATTCTCGAGCACGATTCTCATCATTTTTTTTAACAGCTTGTCTAAAATAATTTCCCCAGCTAGGGCAAGGGATGCTTTGATAACTGTTGTCAGATCAAGCACTTCCGAATTACTGTCAGTAGTAGAATAAGTTGTACTTATGTCCTTAACCGCCGTTCGGTTGGTTCTTCCTGCCTTGGAAAGGAAATGTGGATATTCTGCCTCCAAGTCTTTGATTTTGGCTGTTGCTCCCCAGCGAGCATAATTATGGTATGCATTCTTCATATAGAACTGGGCAATCTCCTCTCTGCCGATAGAGCGATAGAATTCTGCTGCCCGTTCATAAGCTATGGCTTCTTCTTGGATGTATCCCTGTTTGCTGGCTCCTTTAATTGCGCGATCGTAATATTCAATCGCTTTAATATTATTGCCTAAAACTCGCGCTTTCTCTGCTTCCACTAGGTCGTATTTATGTTGACTATTGTCAGGAGAATGGTGCGCCCATTCTTTCATTATTTTCTGATTTAATGAAATTTTATGCAGGATTTGCTTTTGCTTATTTGTGTCATAAGTGGGATATAGAGTAAGAAGAGCAAGAGAATAATAAAAATTGTTTTGCACTGCAACCATATATGCAGCGCAACAGGCTGCATATTTTTCACCAAGGACGCCTGCTTCAACAGCCTGTTCATAATTTTTAAAAATATAACCTACAACCAGTTTTCCTAAGTATGTTATATACAGCAACCATTGGGTATTGTTTTTAGTCCACTCTTCTAATAAAATCTCTTCTTCTTTTTTGGAGTTGCTAACAATTAAGCAGTCTTCATTTTTGGATAAAATAAGTAAATTTAACGCGATTTGACTACAAGCTTTTATATAATAAACCGAATATTCTTGTTTTAATTTGATAGTCAAATTAGTATATTCTCTATACTTATGCTCCTCCTCTTCCAGATTATATCCAGAAAAAAGTGAAAACAGGCAATAGTCTATAGCATTATAACAAGCATTTTCTAGAGCTCCGGTTTCTATTCCGATATGAATTGCTAACTGTATTTCTTCTAGTTCTATTGCTCTGAGTGGCTCTTTCCAGTGCCGGATAAATCCGTTGTTACAATGTATTACTAGAGCTTTAAAATCTCGGACATTGAATTTATCTAAGAACCTCAAAGACAGTTTACCAAATCGATACCCAGTATTGATATCTCTCATTGCCCCACACAGAAGCTGACCGTAAAAAACATAGACACCAGCAGCTTGGGGCGGATTTCCATATTTGATACAGAGATTGACCGTGGTCAACGTCACTAGAGGATATAATAAGGAATTTGTTATTATCGCAGCAGAAGTGACAGTCAGTAAGATCCGTACAGCCGCAAGTTTATAAGGATCTGTCATTTCTGGTAAATCGAATAAATCCTCAATATGCTTGTCTTTTAAAAGCAATTCTATAGCTCTATGTTCTTTTTTAATCCTAAGTTTGCTTGTTTTTTGAGGCAGGACTATTCCCAGTTGCGCCAGAATTTCACGTGCAGTATCTATTGCTGTCTGGAGCTGAAGTTTAGCATAGTATGATTGTATTTTTATCTCATACACCTTGACTTTATCTAAGAGGGTTATAGCTTGTTGTAGGACGACAACAGAAAGCTTTTCAGCTTGTTCAAACCGTGTGTTTAGATACTGTGCTTCCACCGTTTCTACATACATATCCAGCGTCAAGTCATACTGATGCTGCCAGCTATCTGATGCTAAGAGTTCTAAACCAGTTTCTAAATATCTGAGAGCAGGTTCATAAGCGGTTGATGCCTTCGCTTTTTTACCAGCAATTAGATTTAATTGAGCTAATTCATTTCTTTCTGACTGACAATGGATTAATTTAGCACCCATATTTAGGTGGTTGACAATATCAAATATATTTTCTTCTACTTCGTCTTGCTGAGCATTCTTCAGTAGTTCTTGCCCCACTTTCAGGTTAAATTCTTGTTTCTTGTGTTCTGGAATCAGAGCATAGGCTGCTTGCTGAACCCGGTCATGTAAGAATCTATAGGGTATGGAAGATGGATAATTAGGAATAAAAGAAATAGATTCTGAGTTACCAACTGAACTAGCTTCCTGGTTCCAAAGTATCGGAATTTTGTAATCGTCGCTTAAAGGCACAATCAAACCTTCCTGAAGCGCTGACCAAAGAGCGGTTGCTGTGGCTGACAAAGATTTTGCATTGACAATGGAGAGAACTCCTAGATCAAATCGGTTTCCAATACAGGCAGCTAACTTTAAGACAGCTTGCGTACTCTCATCTAGTTTTTCAATCTTGCCGATCATCAATTCGACCACATTATCGGTTATCCCCACAGATTGAATTTCCTCAATTTCCCACCGCCAGCAACCAGTACTGGAGTCAAACGATAGCAGGTTTTGTTTGTATAGAGACTGGAGTAACTGAGTCAAGAAAAAGGGATTACCGTTGGTTTTATTGAATACTAACTCTGCTAGTGGATTTGACGCTTCTGTTGAGCAGCTAAGGGTATCGGAAATTAGTTGGTTGACCTGGTCAATGCTCAAGGGCTGAAGGATAATATGGCTTACCCTGGCATTAATCTTTTGAATCTGCTCTAAGGTCAGCATCAAAGGATGAGTAGCACTGACTTCATTATCTCGATATGCCCCAATCATCAATACATATTGGCTATCAATATCGGTCATTAGTAGCTCAATTAACTTCAAAGACGGTGAATCTGCCCACTGTAGATCGTCTAGGAAGATAACCAGGGGGTGTTTTTTTTTCGTAAAAATGCCAATAAAATTTTGAAATACTAAGTTAAACCGATTTTGAGACTCAGTTGGTCCCAGTTGTGGTACTGGCGGTTGTTCGCCCATAATCAGTTCCACTTCGGGAATCACGTCTATGATGACTTGACCATTATTACCAAGGGCATCTAAAAGCTTCTGTTTCCAAGTTTGGAGCTGTGCTTCACTTTCCGTCAGCAGCTGCCGAATCAATTCCTGAAATGCTTGAATCAGGGAAGCATAAGGAATATCCCGCTTAAACTGGTCAAACTTGCCGGAGATAAAGTACCCTCGCTGTCGCACAATCAGTTTATGAACTTCATTTACCAAGGCTGACTTGCCTATGCCTGAGTAACCGGCAACAAGCATCATCTCGCTCGTGCCTTGGCTTACCCGTTCAAAGGTAGCTAACAGTTGGTTTACTTGCTCTTCCCGACCATAGAGTTTTTGCGGGATTTGAAATTTATCAGAAATATCCTGATGAGCAAGGGGTAAGTCTGAAATTTGACCTGTAGCCTGTAACTGATTCAAACATGCTTCCAAATCTGCTTTGAGTCCCCAGGCACTTTGGTATCGCTCCTCTGCCGTTTTCGCTAACAATTTCATCACAATGTTGGAAACGGCTATGGGAATCTCATTTATTCTTTCATGGGGTGGCACAGTTTGTTTAGCAATATGACAATGTACCAACTCCATGGCATCGGTAGTTTCAAAGGGGAGTTGATGCGTGAGCAGCTCGTAGAAGGTGGCACCCAGGGAATAAAAATCAGTCCGGTAATCTATCGCCCGGTTCATTCTGCGGGTTTGCTCCGGCGAAATATAGGCTAAGGTTCCTTCTAAATCATTAGGATTGCGAATCGTCGGACTTTCCCGCGATAAAACGGTGGAGATGCCAAAGTCGATGATTTTGAGTTGCCCGGTTTCTGGGTTAAAGACGATATTAGACGGGTTAATGTCCTTGTGAATGATATTGGCGGCGTGAATAGCGCCCAAACTCTCAGTAATCTTGATCGCAATGGTGAGAAATTCCTTCAGGGTAAACTTGCGTACCATCAATATCTTTAAGGATTCTCCGCCAAAATCCTCCAATAACATGACTAGAGTATTCTGATATCTCTGCAAGTCATAGGCTTTGACAACTCCATCTAGAGTCAGGGAGCGGGTGATTTCATATTCCTGTTTATATCTGATCAGCTCTGATGGAGTTGGATAGTCTTCTTTAAGAATCTTAAGGATAATGGGTTGATTATCCTGGTTGAGGATAGCTCTATAGACCAATGAATTAGCACTTTCATAGATTTTGGCGCTAATCTGGTAGCCAGTAATGGCGTTCATAGTTTGATCCTGCTGAAAGGATTAATTGTGTAATTTCACTCAAGTCCGTAGAAACGAGCGGGGTTATCCCAGAGAATCTTTTGCACCGTTTTCCTGGGTAGCCGCTCCTGAAGCGCCACCGCTTCCTCGACAATGTCCGGGTTGTGATCCATATGGGGGTAGTCAGAACCAAAGATCAAGTTATCGCAGCCGATGTACTGGATAATCTGAGCAAGATAAGGCTCAGAAGGCTCTATCGCGATAAAGCACTGGCGACGGAAGTACTCTGAAGGCTTCATCTTCACGTTGTCTTTAACCTCCCAGTGTAGGTGCTTGTACTCTTGATCCAGTCGCCACAGCCAGTAGGGTAGCCAGCCACAGCCTGACTCCAGAAAACCTACCCTGAGCTTGGGGTGGCGCTCTAACACGCCCCCTTGGATCAGCGCTAACAGTGCCATCATCTGTTCCATCGGATGCGAGCAGGCGTGCATGGCAAAACGGGTGTTAAACCGATCTGCTCCCGTGGTTGGCAAGCGACTGTGAGTGCCTTCATGAACACCGACTGCTATCCCTAGTGCAGTTCGGCAGAAGTAACGCACCAGATTAGACAGACTCTGGGTAGCCTTCAAACTTCCACAAAAATGGTTTAGCCATCGTGCGGTTGTAGTAGGCAATAAAGTCTAAAAGCTTCTGCT
>JAABUX010006687.1_pt1 | contig 13702 bp, 11 predicted proteins | sample 5561851 | NCBI WGS metagenome assembly JAABUX01 (sample SAMN10711883, study PRJNA513361) | rock metagenome | isolation source: Antarctica rocks | place: Antarctica: Victoria Land, Richard Nunatak red sandstone | collected 2016-01-03 | reverse complement strand
CTACCACGGTTAACCCTGGTTATTCAGGTCGTAGCCGAGGGTGATCTTGTTGCCTCGGGTTGATCTTGGTCTGATCGTGTTCGGTGGGGGGCGTGGTTGTCCGCCCGGCTGGCCGCCGGGTTCTCCGCTGCGCTGGTAGGTGCTGGTGGCAAGGTCAGAAAGCGGGCAGCGGCAGTGATCGGAGCCGGTCGAACGCGGTGACCAGAGCGGTCGCCCAGGGCCAAGTGTTGTCGATGCGCAGCTTGGTTCGGCGTGCGCTGCGGGTGAGGTTCGCGGCGACGTGCAGCAGCCGGTAGCGCAGCGTCTTGGGCTCGGCGACGGCGAGTGCCGGCTGGTCGTGCAGGAGGGTGGTCTGGGTCCAGGCGAGTAGGTCGATCGCGGTCAGCGCGCAAAGCAGCCAGGCCTGGTTGATGGCGAACTGCCGGGATGGGAAGCGGCCGATGCCGGTGTCTTTCCCGGTGCGGATCCGGTCTTCCACGCGGGCGTGGGTGCGGTGCCGCGCGTCGAGCCAGGCGTGCTGCCCGACCGCCGTTGTGGTGGCGAACGCGGTGTATCGGTAGCCGTCGGCGGTTTCGAAAAGGTCCAGCTGCGCGCCGGGGTGCGGCCGTTCCCGCCGGACGATGACCCGCATCCCGGCCGGATAGGTGCCCAGCGCGGCAGCGGGGAGCAACCCGGTGAGCTCGGCGACGTCCGCACCGTCCTGCGGCTCGCCTTGGCCGTCGATCGCCGGGGTCCAGGATCGCGCGCGCAAGGCTTGGATGGCGGTCCGTTCCCGTTCGGTGATCGCCCACCCGACACTGAACTCCGCTGCCACCGTTGAGCTCTGCAGCCCAGCGATGTGCTCGAGCAGGGCGCGGGTGGAGCCGGCGCCGTCGGTGCGGATCAGGATCGGATGCCCGTGCCTGAACTCCTCGGGGATCTGCGCGAGCGCGGCGTCCAAGACGGTGAGGTGGTCGGCGGCGGTGTTCGACCCGGCGTTGCCCGGGCGAAGCTTGCCGGCCAGGGCTTCGTGGGTGTTGTCGCAAAACGCCAGCAGCGGGTGGTAGCCGAACGAGAACTTTTGAACGTCGGGCGGGCGTGTTCTTTCTCCGAGTGGGCGATCACGATCGTGGCGTCCAGGTCGATCACCAGCACCGCCCGCCCGGCCCGGTCGGTCAAGTCCCGCCCAGCGACCTTGACCGGTTGCAGTGCGGTCCCGGTCAGCTCCGCCCGGGCCAGCCACGCGACCTCCCGGGCCGCTGCTCGCGCCGCGGCCAGCCCATCAAGCTCGGAGTCGGTGACTGCGTCCAGCACCCGCCAGCACGTCGAGTCCGACGCGACCGGCCCGAACACCGCCCGCTGATGGACCAGCGTCGCGATATCGCTGATCGTCGTCCCGCCGTCGGCGATCAGTACCGCCAGATCGACCAGCACCCGGCCCGGGTCGTGCGCGGTCTGGGGCGCGATCCGGCCCGCCAGCGCCTCGGACAGCGCGGCGGTCAAACCAGTCCGGTCAGCCACCTCCGCCAACAACCGGCTGCCCGCGTGCGACACAAGATTCGTCCCGGACGCGGACACCGACATCGGCGGACGGGTAGCGGTAACGTTCACTCTGGGAGTGCCTCTCCAGTAGGAAAATCGGACCTTCGCAAAGCCCATTTTCCTATACCGGACAGGCACTTTCCCACGTTCAGACCCTCAACACGCCAACGGATCTTGAAGAGCCAGGGCTAGTGGCTCCGCCGACTCTGGCCGAGCCTCGAACTGCTCATCGACGAACTCAACGCCACCCACATCCCGGGCGACCCACGACCATTGGCCTAACAAGCTACCCAACCATGATCAACATTGGGGCCACTATAATTTGAGATACTTCCGGAGGTCTGAACCTAATCGCGCACCCATCCGAGAAGGGCGGCCTGGAGGAAGCGAAGATTACCAAACAAGTAACGCTTCCAAAGCCGACGTGGCTCTGTCGCTAGACGAAAGATCCATTCCAGGCCGCTGCGTTGCATCAAGATTGGCGCCTGCCGCTTAGCGCCAGCAATGAAGTCGAAGGCTGCTCCAACCGCCACGAAAACTGCTGGTACAACTGCGGCGAGCTCTGCGCATACCCAATCCTGTCTTGGCGTACCGAGCCCGACCCAAACCACGTTCGCACCCGAGCCTAGAAGCCGGGCCCGCTGCGCCTGGCGCTCCGCCGCCGTCATCGTACGGAAGGGTGGTGATTCCGCGCCTACCAATCGCGCCGCCGGGAAGCGACGCCGTATTTCCCCCTCGAGATCGGCAAGAACCTCCGGTGAGCCGCCCAAGAGGTAATGTCGAAGGCCCTTAGTTGCATTGCAGCCAAGGACGTCCAAGAACAAGTCCGGACCGTAGACCCGGCGCGCGGGTACTCTGTGCCCGAACCTCAGTCGGTTCGCCCATACAACGGATGTTCCGTCCGGAAGGTTGAGGGTGGCTGCCCGCAGCATCTGTTTGTAGGCGTAGTCCGCGTCTGCGTGGGCGAGGGTGTAGGCATTGCAGAGATGCACGTCTGCGCCGCTACCAGCCCGTGTTGCCAGCCGCACCACTTCGTTGAGAGCATCGCGCGGCTGGCAGGCGGCAATTGGTACGCCTGCGCACGGTACCTTCCAGAGCAACTCGGTAGTCGTCAAGTATCAAACCGGGTCTGACGGTCGTTGCTTGCTCCGCTAAGGTTTATTGAGGTCGAACCTTGGTACGACGCCGGGATCGCCACATCAAGAGCTTGTAGGATTGAGGGAGCCGCATCCAATAGACTTACCGGACCCCTGGAACTGTCCGGAGTGATTCGGGTACCCCAAACTAAAAAGATGCCCTCAGGCGTATGGTAAGCGGTGTTGCCGCCGCCCATGCGACGACGAATTGTCACGCCCAGGTCGGCGACGTCACCTCTCGCATCTGTGGCGTCGACCCTCGTGTAGGTGACAGTTCGGTTTTGTGTGCGCTCCCAGGCCCCCTGATCGATGGCAAATGACAAACTGCGGCCGACAATTCGGGCATCCTCAAAAAGAGGAGTTCCGCTAGACTGAATTGAGCTAACTGCCTCAGTCGCGGCGACGGCTCCCTGTGCGTCCTCCAACATATAGCTCGTGCGAGGATACATCGCGCTTCCTACTTCGGCGTCAAACCCGAGAAGCCTTCCGAGCCGGAGAGGGTCATCCAATACGAACGTTTCATCCACGTTTTCCTTGTCGATGGCGCCTTGGCCCATCGACGATGCAACAACAACGGTGATATCCGGTTGGTTCTCGGCCCAGTTCAAGATGGTCGCTAGGTGGAGGTCAAAGATATCCATCGCATTTGTGACGAAGCCGGCATAGACTGGATCAGCCAAGTAGGCAGCTGCTGACGTATAGCCTGGTACTCCATCGCCCCAGTATCGGTGCATCATGCCGGCCACATGGTTAGTGAAGAAGATACTAAGATTCGGGGAGTGCTTCCGATGCAGTCGCCAGAACAGGTCGAAAGAAGGGAGTGCTTGCATCGTGGAGCGACTCGCTTGATGACGGTGGTCGCGCATTTCATTCAAAAGATGCCGGCTCAACATTGCGGCTGACCGCCAGGTCAGGCCTTGGCGGAATAGGTCCACGCCCACTCCGGCCAACGATGGGAAAGAGACGGCTCGTTCTGGGGAGAAAGTGTTCTCACGCGTCATATCGAGATTGAACTGTTGAAACCTCTCGAGGCTTCGGGGGATAGTCGAAGACGTCCGAGCAAACGTATCTGGAACATAAAACCCACCGCTGGTGAATTGTTTAGGCGGCCAGCTCTGCATAGGCCCAAAAATGCCAACAATGCGACCGGCGCGATCCGCGACATTCCAGATCTGATCCCCTCGAAACGTTGTGGGATCTTGGCCCAAATCGTACGAGTTATGGTCCGGGGTATACATGCTCGTATGCAGGTCCGGCCACGTCCGCCAGGGCTGCAGCGGTGCAGGATCCGCACAAATTGTCGTAAGTGCTAAAGAACGGGGAAGGGCCTTTGCAAGTGTCGAGTGTGGCCTAGACGCAATGTAAAGGTCGACAATTTGCCACGGAACCTCATTAAGCTCATACAGTATAATTCGTTGCGGCATGTCTCTCCTAACCCGCCGTCACGTTTGGCTCCAAAGTCGCTTGTGGTCCCTCAGTTTCATACGCTACCGCACATCATGCCGTCGGTTCTGGCGTCAGCAGTTGTGAGTCGCGAAGCTGGCTGATCGATGCGGGCAACGCTAACATGGCATGATGGCGCGTGCGAGTGGGCCGTTTAATTCGAACCTGCCGCATCATTCCAGTTCCCGTGCGGCGGAGAAGCCAGACGCCGATGCTTCGCGTGCGGGCGGCTTCTCGCCGTAATAGCCATGCGAGCGAACCACCTCGTTGTGTCGACAACGTGATTCATCGGAAAACGCTCGGGGGTAAGTAGAAACGGCGCGCAATATAGGTTGTATTCTAGTGATGACGGTTCCGCAGCAACGCGGTTATTTGATTCCGCCGGGTCGCCTCTATTTGAACAGAGGCAACCCGCACTCAGCGCCGGGTGTAAAGAGGAGGACGGTCAGTGTATAGCGTGGGAAAACGGGCCGGGCGAGCCGATGGATTGGTTTGATAGCTGGCGTCTTGGTGCGTTGAACTTTGGAATCTGGGGCAATCATTGTGAGTTATTTCTCGACCATTTGATCGGCGGCAAGCGGCTGGCGGCCTCGTGTCGGCAGACGCGTCGGTCGAGTTCTTCGAGTCGCCCCACCGCCGGCACGGCCGCCTCAACGTCCGGGACGAGGCCCCGGTGGATCCGTTGCGAAGCAGTTCGGGCATCGACCCCAGCGGCGCGGCGATGACCGGCGTCCCGGTGGCGAGGGATTCGACGACGGACAGCCCGAACGGCTCGGCGAAGCTGATCAGGTGAAGCAACGCCCTCGCGCCGCCGAGCAGCTTGTCGCGTTCCGCCGGTCCCACCGGCCCAACGTAAGAGATGTCAACACCGTTGATATGCGGCTGCACGGCCTCGCGGAAATAGGTCTCGTCCTGGATGATGCCGGCGATGATCAGCGGCAGCCGGGCCCGCTTGGCGACCTCGATGGCCAGGTGGGTTCCCTTGTGCGGGTGGATCCGGCCGAGGAACAGCAGGTACTGGCCAGGCTCCGGTACGAACGTGAACTGGGAGATGTCGATGCCGTGATGGATCGTGGCGGCGTAGCGCAGATCGGGATGCCGGTCCGACTCGCTGATCGCGACGTAATGACCGATGTCGTTGTAGGCCCGGTAGACGGGCACGATCTGCTCGGAGGAGAACCCGTGGATCGTGGTGACCATGGGCGTTGACACCAGGCGGCTGTAGCTCAGCGGCAGGAAATCGAAGTGGTTGGCCAGCACGTCGAACTCGCCTGCGCGCTCGAACGCCGCAGCAATGTGCAGCGCCCCGGCGACCTTCGCGTCGACAGCGTCGTCTTCCTCGTAGCCGGCCGGGGCGGTGCCGTGCAACCGGGCCGAGGTGACCGAGTTCGCGGTGGCGAACAGGGTGACCTCATGGCCGCGGGCGACGAACCTTCCGTCAGGGTGGAGGCGATCTGCTCCCCCGGCCCGTAGTTCACCGGTGGCAGCCGGTGCGCGATCGACGCGATGACGCCAATCTTCATGGAGGACCTCGACGGTCGACTCGACGCGCAGCAGTGGGGGCGTCGTCAGCAGATGAGCCCGGGCGTCGGTGAGCCAAACGATCCCCGCTTCCTGCGGGAGGCGGCCCTGCCGTCTCCGTGACCGGGCCGGCATCGGTGCTAGGGTCGAGCCAGCGGTTCCTTCGCGATCAGGTCCCTGTCGCGAGCCGTGGCCAAGGCACCCGATCCGCCCGCCCGTGTCGTTCCCGGAGCGATCTTCGCGGGCTGAAGGCGCACAAGGGGCGACAGCCAGCTGGCTGTCATCAGCGGCGGCATGCAGCGCTGCACCGAGCAAGGCTCGCCGTGAGAATGAGCAGGAAGGCTCGCAGTGTCTGTGTCTTACGGGGTTCTGAGTACCTACCCGCCGACCCAGTGCGGCCTGGCGACCTTCAGCAACGCCCTGGTCGACTCGCTCAGCTCGATGCACGACGAGGTGGGCGTGGTTAGCGTCGTCGACGCACCCGAAACCTCCGCGCTGCCCGAGGTGGCGCACCAGTGGGTGCGCGGGACCCTCGGCGGTTCGGCCGCGGCCGCGGCGGCGCTGAACAGCTACGACGTCGCGATCATCCAGCACGAATACGGCATCTTCGGCGGCCGGGACGGCGCGGACGTCCTCGAGGTGACCCGCGCGCTGTGGGTGCCCTCGATCGTCGTCCTGCACACCGTCCTGGTCACCCCCAGCGCGCATCAGCGGACGATCCTGGAAGAGCTCGCGCGCAGCTGCGACACCCTCGTGACGATGACCCAGACCGCCCGGCAGCGTCTGATCGAGCATTACCCCGTAGACCCTTCGAGGGTACGGGTGATTCCGCATGGCGCCGCCGACAACAGGTCCACGGTCTGCGGTGGTCGGCCCCAGCCTGCCGGCGGCTCGCCGGTCATCCTCACCTGGGGCCTGCTCGGCGAAGGCAAGGGCATCGAGTGGGCGATCGAGGCCATGGCGCACCTGTCCGACGTGCGCCCCGCACCTCGTTACCGGGTGGTTGGCCAGACCCATCCCCGGGTGCTGGAAAGGCATGGAGAGCGTTACCGGGACGGCCTCATCGCCCGCGCCGGCCGGCTCGGCCTCACCGATTCGGTGCAGTTCGATGCCCGCTACCTCGCCCGCCCCGAGCTGCACCGCCTCGTCCAGCAGGCCGACCTGGTGCTCCTGCCCTACGACTCGCGCGAGCAGGTCACCTCCGGGGTGCTGATCGAGGCGATCACCGCCGGCAAGCCGGTCGTTTCCACCGGCTTCCCGCACGCGAACGAGTTGCTGTCCACTGGCGCCGGTCTGGTGGTTGACCGGCAGGACCCGGCCGGGATCGCGGCGGCGTTGCGGCGCGTGCTGACCGAGCCTGGCTTGGCCGAACGGATGGGCGCGGAGGCGAGCCGGATCGCCCCCGAGCTGCTGTGGCCCGCGGTCGCCGAGCAGTACCGCGCGGCCGCGGCCGACGCGCTCAGCCCGAGCGCCGTCCTCGCCAGCGCGTGAGGGTTCCGGCCGCCCCGTTCGGCCACCTAGCCCGGCTCAGCGACGAGGTAGGTCTGTTCGAGCACGCCAAACTGACCGAGCCGCGGACCGAACACGGCTACTGCATCGACGACGTGGCCCGCGGCCTGCTGGTCGCCGCCCGCGAACCGGAACCCGCCGAACAGATCGTTGCATTGGTCCGGACTTACTTACGTTTTGTCATTGCCGCCCAGGTACCCGATGGCCGGTTCCACAACCGGTGCGGCCCGGACCGGCGGTGGACCGACGAGCCGACCCTGGAGGACTGCTGGGGCCGCGCGCTGTGGGGCCTGGGTACCGCCGTGGCCTACGCCCCGGCCCTGGCACCGTCGGCATTGCCGGCGTTCGAGCTCGGCGCCGGCTGCCGCTCGCCGCATCCCCGGGCGATGGCCTTCGCCGCCCTCGGCGCCGCCGAGGTGCTGCGCGTTCGACCCGATCACGCCGGCGCGCGCGCTTTGCTGGCCAATGCCGCGAGCCTCATCGGCTCGCCCGGCGCCGACCCGCATTGGACCTGGCCCGAACCGCGGCTGCGGTACGCCAACGCGATCCTGCCAGAGGTGCTGCTGGCCGCCGGCTCGTTGCTGGGCGACGACCGGGCCCTCGCCGACGGGCTGGCCATGCTGGGCTGGCTGCTGGACCTGGAGACTTTAGGTGGTCACCTGTCGGTGACCCCGATCGGGGGCTGGGCCGTCGGGGAACCTCGGCCCGGCTTCGACCAGCAGCCCATCGAGGTCGCGGCGCTGGCCGATGCCTGCGCCCGCGCCTACGACCTGACCGGCGACCCGCGCTGGAAGGAGGGCCTGCTCCGGGCCGCCGGCTGGTTCCTCGGCGACAACGACTGCGGCATCGCCCTGTACGACCCCGCCAGCGGCGGCGGCTGCGACGGGCTGGAACGGGCCGGCCGCAACGAGAACCAGGGCGCCGAGTCGACCCTGGCGATGATCTCCACGTTCCAGCAGGCTCAGCGGATGCTGGTGTCCCGGCGATGACGGGGGACCCAGCCTGGGTAAGGCGCGGAACCGATGTGCTGCGTCCCGACCCTTCCCGGGTCGTGACCAAGCTGTGCCTGCCCGGACAGGAAATCTTGGCCCGCGGCGTTTCCCGCGCTGACGCGGTCATCCAACGCATCCTGGAGATGAGCGACGAGAAGGTTTCGGCGACCCTCGCCGCAACCGTAGCCAAGTTCGGCGCCCGGCACCGCGACCTGGCCGTCACCTTCGCCGAACACTTCGCGCTGATGGCGCACCGCATGCCCGAGATGGCTGGCGCGTCAGCCGAGCGGCGCGACCTGATCGGCGCCTACTGCACGCAGGAGTACTCGGTCGAGGCGGCGGCCCTGTTCAACCCCTCGATCGTCGCCCACCCGGACCAGGGCGGCCTGGCGGCCGGCGAGCTGCGGTTCATCATGAGCGTTCGCGCCGTCGGCGAGGGGCACATCTCCAGCATCGAGTTCCGCACCGGCGTCCTCGCCGGCGCGGGGCAGGTGCGCTTCGACAATCCGGGCCGGCATCTCGTTACGGGTCAAGCGGTGCCGGCGACGATTTCCCGCGAGTTCCTGCGGGCAGCGCTGGCCGAACGCGCCGATTCCGGCGCCGCGAACCACCTGCTCAGCATGCTCCCGGCCCACTTCGAACAGGCCGAACTCGACGCCGCGATCGCCTCCGTCGAGCGGGACCGGCTGACCCGCGGCAGCGCCGGCGCGATCATCGAACGGATCCGCTGGATTGCCGCATGCAACTACCAACTGCGTTTCCCCTCCGATCGCCCGCTGCCCGAGCGCGTGATCTCCCCGATCGGTCCAGATGAGAGCCACGGCGTCGAAGACGCCCGGTTCACCCGGTTCACCGAACAGGACGGGAGCATCACCTACTACGCGACCTACACCGCCTACGACGGATCCCACGTCGAGCCGCACCTGCTGCACACGGACGACTTCCAGACCTTCGATATCACCCAACTGCTGGGGCCGGCGGCGAAGAACAAGGGCATGGCGCTGTTCCCGCGCCGCGTCGGAGGCCGGTACCTGGCGCTCTCCCGGTGGGACCGGGAAACCATCGGCCTCGCCAGCTCACCGGATACCCGCAGCTGGGGCGGCGATGTCACCGTGCAGGTCCCTGAGCAGCCCTGGGAGCTGATCCAGCTAGGGAACTGCGGCTCGCCGCTGGAAACCGACCAGGGCTGGCTGGTGCTGACCCACGGGGTGGGACCGATGCGGGCCTACGGGATCGGCGCGATCCTGCTCGACCTGGATGACCCGACAAAGATGATCGGCGCGCTGCGCGAGCCGCTGCTCACCCCGACCGAGTCCGAACGCGACGGCTACGTGCCCAACGTCGTCTACTCCTGCGGCGCGCTGCTGCATGAGCAAACCCTCGTCCTGCCCTACGGCTGCAGCGACTCCAGCATCCGGATGGCCTTCGTGGACGTCCCCGAGTTGCTAGATCGGCTGTGCGTAACTTACTGATCAGCCGGGAGAGGCCCCGTACGGTCCCTAGGCATGGCATCCAGAGCCCTCGCCTCATGGAGGAAGGACCGGTCGGCGCGTCTGGAAGGGTTGCTTCTCGCTCACCGGTTGGTTCGAGGCCAGGCGCAGATCGGGCGCCAGGCGCAATGTTGCCAGGAACGCTTTGGCACATGCCGATGAATCCAGGCTGGTGGAGCTCAGGAAGGACGGTTTTTCAATCGTGCTCGGCTCATTTCGCAGGTGGCACCGTAATCTCGATCGGCTGGCGAGTAGTCCGGACAAGAAACGTCGATCCAACTCGGCCGGCTCTTTGGTCGGAAGCCTCGCTGGTGAGGAGCCATTGATGACACGGAGTAGCGCATCAAGGCGGGGGACATGGTGGTTGTGTCCTTGGGCCTCGACGAGGTCGTTGGCCTGGCCGTCGAAGTCTACGGGCCGTCGGCCCGCGGGTGCGTCCTGGTCCGGGTTCCCATCCACGGTCCTTCCGGCGAAACGCCAGACGAGTCGAACATTTCATTCCCAGCGGATACGCTCCGAGTCGTCACCCCCGGGTAGCGCTCCCAGTTCCGGCGAGCCGATCATGAAACCGAATGCGACGTGCGTCATCGTCAGTGGACACACCTTGACGGCCGCTGACGATGGTGGCCCGTCTAGCGAGTTTCTGCGTTCGATCCGCGATCACCTGTCGGAGGGATCGGCCGGGTCGAGCACCAATACGAGCGCTTCGTGGCAACTCGCAATAGCCATGCCCTGGCTCCCTTTACCGGCCCCAGGCTGACATCTGGTAGGGCCACCGTAGAGGCGAGGCGCGACCCTTGCGCTCCCCCCCGTGGGGCTTGGTCCTCGCTGGGCTGGCCCCGGATCAGGTGAGAAGCACCGCCCGCGCCCGAATGCCGCCGGACTTCAGCCGGCCTAGGGCCTCGGCGGCTTGATCCAGCGGGAAGGTTTCGACCACCGAGCGCAGCCGACCTGCGGCAGCTAGCGCCAGAACCTCCCGCATCTGCTGGCGGTTGCCGAGCAGCGAGCCGACGATTGTCTTTTCTTCCGCGAAAGGCAGTGCGCCGACCTCGGCGTTGACGCCGACGACAACAGTGCCCCCAGGTTTGGTGGCCTGCAGTGCCTGGCGCACCGAGGTACTTGAGGGCGCGAAGACGATGCTCGCGTCGACACCCCCCTCCGAGGCGAGTACCTGGCCAGGGTCATCGCCGGTCGCGTCGAGAGCGCGGACGGCGCCGAGTTCGGCGGCTAGCTCAAGGTGTTCCCTGCCTCTGCTCACCGCTGTCACCTGCGCCCCTTGCAACGACGCCAGTTGCAACACCATGTGGCCGACGCCGCCTACCCCGAATAGCGCCAGTGTCCGTGCCGGTCCCGGCCCTGCCTTCGTGACCGCGCCGTATGCCGTGATACCCGGGCAGAACAGCGGCGCGGCTTCCGCGTCATCGAGGCCGTCGGGGAGCAGGTAGGTGTGGTCGGCGACGGACAGCACGTACTCCGCGTAACCGCCGTGCACGCTCTCGCCGGTGATTTCCTTCGTGCGGCAGAGTGGATCGCGCCCGGTGCGGCAGTACTCGCACTGGCCGCAGGTCGACCACAGCGGCTGCACCCCGACCCGATCGCCTTCGCCGAAGGCGCTCACGCCCTCCCCCACCCCGGCGACGCGGCCGACCAGTTCGTGCCCGGGGATGATCGGGGTGAATGTCGGTACGCCTGGCCAGTCGCCTTCGATCATGTGCAGGTTGGAGCCACAGACGCCACAGGCCGCGACCCGGATGAGTAGTTGCCCGGGGCCGGGCTGGGGCACGGGCACCTCCGCGATCTGTAGCGGGTGCTCTTCGAGCGGGGCGGGCGCGTTCAGCAGTACGGCCTTCACGGTTTATGCCTCTCATGGTGGGGATGGGTGGGAACATCGGAGCCGTCCATGGCCTGCGGCTGGCCGTAAGAGCGCAGCTTCACCGCGATGTGGGCGATCTCGTCCGCGGGCAGCAGCGAAGGCTCGCCGACCGAGCGGGCGGTGAGCCACAGCCGGCACAGCCACTCCAGCTGCAGCGCCCGGTCGTAGGCCGATGCGAGGTCTGTCCCGATGGTGACGGTGCCGTGATTGGCGAGCAGGCAGCCGGTGCGGCCGGCCATCGCGGCGAGCATGCCGTCGGCTAGCTCGCGGCTGCCGTAGGTGGCGTAGGGCGCAACTCGCACGGACCCGCCGAACAAGCCCAGCAGGTAGTGGACGGGGGGGACCTCCTCAACCAGCGTCGAGACGGCGGTGGCGTGCACGGCGTGGGTGTGTACCACCGCGGTCGCGCCAACGGCGCGGCCCGCGAGGTGCAGCGGGAGTTCGCTCGTCGGCCGAAGGGCGCCCTGGACCTGCTGGCCCGTCTGGGTCACGACTGCGATGTCTTCTGGCCGCATCCGCGCGTAATCGACCCCGGTCGGGGTGACCGCCAGGTGGTCGCCGACGCGCAGCGAGACGTTGCCGGAAGTGCCGACGACCAGCCCGTCCCGGGCCATCTGCTGCGCGGCCTGGCAGACCGCGGCGCGCTCAGCCTCGAGCATCTGAATCCTCCGGCAGCACCCGCGCGACCTCCTCGGCCGTGGGCATCGCGCCCTGCGCGCCTGGCGCGAGCGTGGCGAGGGACGCCGCCGCGCAGCTGCGCCGCACCGCCGCCTCAAGCGGCCGACCGTGCGCGAGGGCGACGGCAAGGGCGGCGGCGAAGGTGTCGCCGGCGCCAACCGCATCGACGGCATCGACTGGCAGGGCCGGCACCTGTCCGGCCGTACCATCCTTGGTCCAGTGAGCGCCCTGCGCCCCGCACGTGACGATCTGCGCCTGGTCCCTCCGCGCCGGTAGGCCGGCGGCCGCGAGCGCCCGAGCCTCCCCCTCGTTGAGGACAACGACGTCGACGGCGTTCAGCAGGGGGCGGAGCAGTGGCGGAAGGGGGATTGTCGGTATCGGCGCCGCGCTCAGCACCACCAGGCCGCCCGCGTCGCGTACCGCGGACGCGGCGGCCAGGGACGCGGCCAGGGGAACTTCGAGCTGCACCAGCAGGACGTCGGCGCGTTCGAGGACCGCCCGCTGGCCACGCACGGACTGCTCATCGAGCCTGCGGTTGGCTCCGCTGGCCACAGCGATGGTGTTGTCGCCACCCGGCTCGACGGTTATCAACGCGGTGCCCGTCGGTGCCCCGCTCAGGATCTCGACGCCGCTGACATCGACGCCCTCCGCGCGTTGGGCGTCGAGCAGCAGCCGTCCCAACTCGTCGTCACCGACCGCGGCGACGAGCGTGACCTCGCCGCCCAGCCGCGCCGCGGCGACAGCCTGGTTGCCGCCCTTCCCGCCGGGCAGCCGGCGCAGGTCACCGCCCAGAACGGTCTCGCCCGCCAGTGGCAGCTTGGCGACCTGGATGACGAGGTCGGCGTTCAGGCTGCCTACCACGGCGATACGCCTCACGCGGGCCACGCGTCGTTAAGCGCCTGCAGAAGCCGGACGTACGCCGTTGCGCCGGGGTCCGGCGTGCCCGCGCCGCGCTCGCCGATCCAGGCGGCGCGGCCGCGCTGGGAGGTGCTGGCGGCGGTGTCGTGGACGCCAACCTCGGCCGCTGCCCCGGCCGCCGCGAGTAGCGCCCGGCTGTCGGGGTCGGGCGATGTCTGCACCGCCTCGAGGCTTGGTAACAACGCGTCCAGCACCGTCTTGTCCCCGGGCACGGCCTTCCCGCGTTCGGCGATCCGGCCTGCCGCGGCCCGGCCGAGGCGAAGAACCAGGGCGCGGTCGAGTTCGGTCGCCTCGCCGATCTCCTTGGCGGCCGCGAGCAGGGCGCCCCCGGTGAGCGCCGCCATCGTCGACGGGTTGGCCGAGGCGAAGGCCCGCCCAGCCGCTTGCAGCACGGCCGCGGGGGTGGCGCCGGCGGCCAGCTCCTGGACGGCGGCCTGAACGGCCTGCGCCCCCTTGGCCACCGTAATGCCCAGGTCACCGTCGCCGAGGGCCGCGTCCAGTGCGCGCAGTTCCTCCTGCGCTTCGGCGAGCAGCGGCATGGCACGCGCGATGAGCGCGGCGAGCTGGTCGCCGGTCACCGGTTGAAGAACGGCGAAAATGCCGGCGCGTCGAGTAGGGACA
>JAABUX010006685.1_pt1 | contig 13703 bp, 15 predicted proteins | sample 5561851 | NCBI WGS metagenome assembly JAABUX01 (sample SAMN10711883, study PRJNA513361) | rock metagenome | isolation source: Antarctica rocks | place: Antarctica: Victoria Land, Richard Nunatak red sandstone | collected 2016-01-03 | reverse complement strand
TCCATGACGACCGTGCAAGCCTCCTGCTTCTCGAAAAACGGGATCAACTCGCTCCGTCGAAGCTTGCGCCTGATTGCCACCTTTGTGGCCTCATCCACGGCGTGAACTTGGAAAACGGACTTGGCGGTATCCAAGCCGATCATGGTAATGCTCATCGCGGGCGGCTCCCTTTCTGCCGGTTCTCACAACCCGCACTTTGGCACATCGATGCCGCCGGGGGCCGTCCACCCCATCTCCGATAAGGTAGTCGGTGATGATCCGCCGATGGCAGCGCCACCACACCGCCTCGGCGCACATGATGGCGCAGGGGTGGATGCGGCCAAGTTCGCGCAGCTCGACGAACCCGGCGCGGAACGCTGCAGTGGCGGTGTAGTCGGCGTAGTTCCGGAAGCTCAGGTTGTCCCAATAGGCGTTCGGGGATGGCGCCTCGTCGCGCCTGCGCCCGCGCAAGCCGCCGAGCGTTTGGACGTGCCGGTAGCCGATCTGCCAGGCAGCCAGGTTCTCGGGTAGCACGTCGAAGTTGAACTACGGGTTGGTGCGCGAGCGGGGGAAGGTGCGAACGTCCACTACGAACCCGGCCCCAGCCTCTTGGAGCAGGCTAGCCAGCTCAGCCACGGACCGCGTGGAATGACCGATCGTGAAGAACGCGGACGCCATGGCTGGCCAAGAGCCTCTCAGCCGCGCTGCTTCTTGAGTGCCGAACCTTTGTGCATCGCGATGTGGTCCGTCTTGCCGCTTTTGATCTCGTATTGCGGTTCGGCTTCGCTCGCGTGGTGCGTGTGGCCTTTGTAGTCAACGTTCCTGGTATGAACTTTTATGATCGTGCCGCTGACGTGACCGGCCTCCGAATTCCAGGTCACGTGGTCTCCGACCGCGAAGTCCTCTGCCATGCTCCTACGCTCCTGTTGCAATGTCCTCCGTCGTCCGTCGCTTTCCATTACGTTGCCTTGCGGAAGCGGGCAGCCCGGTCAATGAGGTCGGTCATGTGACCTGCCGCATGAAGGGTCAGCGGATGGTGAGTGAAGCCCGGCCTCGGCGATATATACGAAGCCATGTTCCGCGCGGTTTCCAGCTCACGGTCCGAGGCGGCGGCCAGCAAGGCGATAACCAAGTTCTCCAACGCAATGACGCGCACATGAAGCGCACCGAATTCGGCGTCGCCCGCCTTGGGAAACGGCGTCTGCTCCTTGACAGCATGCGTGTCAGTCTGCGGCCCGTCTGTCTCGGCACCTCCCTCATTGTCCCATCTGGACAGTGCCCGCTGACGCTGAAGCGCCTCGCTCAGTGGCTCGGAGCCATGGTCGGACATGGAGAGTTTCCCTTCAGAAGCGTTGGACTTGCTCGACCCCACAATTGTCATTGGTAGCCGACGTCCATCACGTAATCCCGCAAAAGGGCCCCGTCGTTCTCCGCCTCACCCAGCAGGCATTGAAGGGCATCCCGCGCATAGATGATGCCGACCGGCTTCCTGTTCCCGTCTACGATCGGGATGCGCTGGAGGCCGCGGGCTTTCATCACCGACCAGATGCCCTGCAAAGGCTCATCTGGCCGGCAGGACACCACATCCCGCGTCATGATCGTGTCCACCCTGGCGATGCACCCGCCGCCAATGCACCGGGTGATCTGTCCGACGATGTCGGTCTTTGTGACCACTCCCACCATGCCGCCGTCCTCCCCGCACACGACGACGATGTCGGTGTGGGGCTTGGACATCAATTCAGCCGCGTCCTTGACCGGGGCCGCCCCGCCGACTGTTGCCAGGCGCTCGCGCGCCCTGGGCAGCATCTGTTCAGCAAACATTTCTGCCCTCTCGTGTGTGGACGCGCGGCGCTGATGGCCGCGCGTCAGATCGGCATGCGGTAGCCGTAGAATTCGTGGTCCTCGTTGTAGCCACCCTCGCCGGCGCCAAGGTCGGCAAAGTCGCGCACGAACTCGATCGCCGCGATCCATTTGACCATCTTGAACCCCAGCTCGTTCTCACACCTGAGACGCAGGGGCGCGCCATGCAGGACGCTTACCGGTTGGCCGTTCATCTCATAGGCCAGGATGGTCAACTCGTGGCGCATGTTGTGCATCTTGTGCACGTCGTAGTAGCGGCCTCCGTCGCCGCCATCGGCCAGCGAGTAGAACACGGCATAGCGCGCCTCGGCGGTCGGCTTCACCATGTCGAGGATGTGGCGCATCGGCACGCCGCCCCATTTGGCGACGCCGGACCACCCCTGGATGCAGAAATGGGTCGTGATTTGCTCCTGCTTCGGCATTGCCCGCAGGTCCGCAAGCGAGAGGTCCGTTGCGTTCTCGACCAGTCCATTGACCCGGAGCCGGTAGTCCTCGAAGTGCCCGGCGACGAGGGCGTCGAACTCCGTCGAATGCGGCATGGTCCCGTTCGGCCAAAAATACGGCGAGATGTCCTTCTCCGAAAGTTGGGAGCGTGGGTCCCACCATTCGGCCAGTCCCTTGATCCAGCCGACCATGAACTTGCCCGTGTGCTGGACGAAGCGGGCGTGCCGGATCGTCGCCGGCGACGCCACGGCCCAGGCTATCGCGATCACGCCCATGGCAAGGATGAACGGCGGCAGCCCGGCCCAAGAGCTGCTCTCCACCCCGGCGAACATGTGGTTGGTGTTCGCCCGCAGGCTGGTCACGAACACCATGACTCCGTGCGCCAGGATGAACAGCACGAACCAGGCGAACGAAATGAAGTGGATGGAGCGAGCCACCTGCCGATTCAGCACGCGCCCGGTCCAGCCGAGCCGGTTGGAAATCGCCGGGCTTTGCAGCAGGCCGGTGGCGATGGACACCGGGGCGGCCACGAACACCGTGATGAAATAGCTGAGCTGCTGCAGGGCGTTATAGCGGGTCCAGCTGTGGTCCACCGGGAAGTTCAGCGACGCATACTGGATGGCGGTTGAGAGCGCGTTCGGGAACACCTGCCACGTGATAGGCACCAAGCGAAGCCACTGGCCGGTCGAGAAGATCAGTGCGTAGAAGGCGATTCCGTTCAGCGTCCACAGCAGGTTGACCGAGAAGTGCCACCAGCGGGCCAGCCCGATGGAGTGGCGCAGGCCCGGGATGCCCAGCCATTTCGGCAGCGTGACCGAGTCGTCCTTGGCGGTCCAGATGCGCCCGGTCGGGACCGGGCGCTGGAAGCGGAACCAGTCAGTGCCGGGGGTGCAGTCCCGTTTCCAGTACAGCCGCGGGTGGTCGGCGAGGATCTGGATGCCGGCGCGGATGATGAACATCATGAAGAACATGTTCAGGAAATGCTGCGCGCGGAGCCACCACGGGAAGCCGGAATCCACCGACGGCGCGGCCTGGGCGATGCCGGAATATTCCTTGATGAAGTCCTGGACGCCTGGCATCTCCCGCAAGCTCTGGGCGACGGCGATGAGAAGGATGAGCATCGCTGCGCCAATCGGCAGGGCCCATAAAGTGCTGACCCAGCGCCGGCCTACACGAATACGGGGGACTATGCCCTCCTGCGGCGGGAGCCAGTGGTTCAGCAGGATGCGGTCGTCCGCGATACTGAGCTTTGCCGCCAAGGAATCGTGAGATCTTCCGACTTTGGACGGGTCAGCCAATACGCCTATCCTTGTTCTGCCGCCCAAATAGGTACGTGCGGTTTGAGTTACGCCTTTAGCCAGTTTCGCGCCATACAGCGGTGACTCGGCCGCCTGTAAGCACTGGCGATCTCCCGGCGATCAGTCGAATAACAGCAGCCCGTGACTTCCCGCTACGGCTCCCAGGATCGTGAGCAGGCCGAGCGCAAGCAAAACTATATGCACTCGGTGAATGGTGCGGAATGTCGCGTCCGGGTCGCTCTTCGCGCGGGCGGCAAAGCGCCGGCGCACAACGAACGGCTCCACCACGAAGAGCATGGCCGCGAAGACCAGCCAGACCAGCACCATCGCGTGCATCCACCAATAGGACAGCGACGTGAACCGGTCCCAGGCATCCATTCGGACCAGCATGTAGAGCCCGGTCAGGCCGACCACCAGGACGCTGAGCCGCGCCTGCGTACCGAAGCGGCCCTCGACGGCCTCGAACATCCCGACCCGCTGCGCCGGGTCCGGGAGGCGGCGCAGGGCCGGGAGCAGAACCGTCGTCACCAGGCCCACGCCGCCGATCCACAGCACGATGGCCAGCACATGCAGCGCACGCGCGATCGTCACGTCATCCATGCTTCGATCCCAGAGGGGGCGTGATGGTCAATGGTAGCCGATGTCACTACGCACCTTGCCGCGGAACACCCAGTATGACCAACCAGTGTACATGACGATGACCGGCAGCAGGAACAGCGTGCCGATCAACAGGAACACCTGCGTGCTCGGGTCCGACGCCGCCTGCCAAAGGGTGTAATGGCGCGGCACCGCGAACGGCCACAGGCTGATCGCGATCCCCAGATAGGACATCAGGAACAGCCCCATCGCCCCAGCGAACGGTCCCGCGTGGCCGTCGCGGTTCAGCGACCGCCATTCCACTGCGGCGATCGCCAGCGTGATCAGCGGGATCGGCGCTAGCACAAGGATATTGGGCCAGGAAAACCACCGTTGCGCGATCGCCGGCTGCATCAGCGGGGTCCAGACGCTGACGACGCCGATCGCGACCATTACGCCGACGAAGCACACGCGGCCCATCCGGCGTGCCCAGGCTTGCAGGTCGCCCTCCGTTTTGAGGATCAGCCAGCCTGCGCCGAGCAGGCCGTAGCCGAACATCAACGCCACCCCGGTCAGCACCGAGAACGGCGTCAGCCAGTCGAACGAGTTGCCGGCGAAGTTGCGTCCGTCCACCTTGAAGCCCTGGATCAGCGCACCGAGCACCGCACCTTGGGAGAACGCCGCGACCGCCGAGCCGACGCAGAAGCCGCCTGCCCAAAAGCGCCGGATGCGCGGCTGCTTGAAGCGGAACTCGAACGCCACGCCGCGGAACACCAGCCCCAGCAGCATCGCCAGCACCGGGAAATAGACCGCCGGGATGATGATCGCGAAGGCGAGCGGGAACACCGCGAGCAGGCCCACGCCGCCTAGGATCAGCCAGGTCTCGTTGCCGTCCCAGATTGGCGCGATCGAGTTCATCACCAGCTCCTTCGACGCCTCTGGTGCAAAGCCGTAGAGCATGCCAACGCCAAGATCGAAGCCGTCGAGCAGGACGTAGAAGAAGACTCCCGCAGCAAGGATGAGGGTCCAGATGGGGATCAGGTCGAGTGCGCTGTCGGCCATCACGGTCACTCCGCCGGGGTCTTGAAGGGGGTTTGGGACTGGAAGCCTTCAACCGGCTCGCGCTGCTGTGCCTCACCCTGCACGCCGTCGCGCACCATGCCCGCCATGAAGACGATGCCGGTCGGGAACATGACCAGGTAGACCGCCATGTAGAGCAACAGCGAGCCGAGGACGTCGCCGCCGGTCAGCGACGGCGACACGGAGTTCGCGGTCCGCATCAGCCCGAACACGGTCCAGGGCTGGCGCCCCACTTCGGTCGTGGTCCAGCCAGCGATCACCGCGATGAAACCAAGCGGCGCCACCCATTGGCACAGGCACAGAAACCATCCTGCCTCAAACAGCCGTCGCCGCAGGCGCAGGATCCACCCGATCACTACGACGGCCAGCATGAGCAGGCCGATGCCCACCATGATGCGGAAGCCGAAGAACACCGGCCAGACCGGCGGGCGATCCTCCCGCGGCCACTCCTTCAATCCGCGGACCGCCCCGTTCCAGGTGTGGGTCAGCATCACGCTGCCCAGGTGCGGAACACGGACCGCGTACCGCAGTCGCTCGCCGGCATCGTCCGGAATGCCGAACAGGGCCAGCGCGTCCGGCGCCTCGGTGTCGTACAGCCCCTCGATGGCGGCGAGCTTGGTTGGCTGGTACTCGCGCGTGTTGAGGCCGTGCATGTCGCCCAGCACAATCTGCAACGGCACCAAGACAATTAGCAGGTTCAGCGCCATGCGGACCATCAGCCGCCCCTCCTCGCCCGACTTGCCGCGGCGGAACAGGTAGGCGCCGACGCCGAGCACGACGAAGCCAGTGGTGATGTAGAAGGCGGTGACGTTGTGGGCGAGGCGGTACGGAAAGGACGGGTTGAAGATGATGGCCATCCAGTCCGTCGGGAAGAACCGCCCGTCGACGATCTTGTAGCCGGCCGGCGTCTGCATCCAGCTATTCGCAGAGAGAATCCAGAACGAGGACATCAGCGTGCCGGTCGCTACCATCAGCGCCGCGAAGAAATGCGCCCAGCGCGGCACCAACGAGCGCCCGAACAGCAGCACGCCGAGGAACGACGCCTCCAGAAAGAAAGCCATCAGGTCCTCGTAGGCCATCATCGGTGAGAGGACGTTGGCGGCGGCGTCGGAGAAGCGTGCCCAGTTGGTGCCGAATTGGAACGGCATGATGATGCCGGACACCACGCCCATGCCGAACGAGACGGCGAAGATCTTGGTCCAGAAGCCCGAGATGCGGAACCAGACTTCCTTACCCGTGAAGAAGTGCAAGCCTTCCAGAACGGCGATGAAGGACGCGAGTCCGACCGTGAAAGCGGGCAGCAGGATGTGCCAGGCGATCACCCAGGCCCACTGCAGGCGCGAGAGGAACAGCGGGTCGAGATGCATAGTCACGATCTCCGGTTCTGGATCGACAGCAGGCACGAGCCGCACCGTCCGAAGTGCAAGCCGGCGCGCCGGGTTTCGATCCGCTCGTCGCTCACCGCATCGACGGGTCCTTGTTCCATCATGGCAAAGTTCTCCTCGTCTGAGCGGCTCATCGGCCGTTTCTCCTCACGTTCGGCCGTCCGACCGTCAGCCCCAGGGTGAGCAGCGCGGCGAGCTTGGCCGCCTCGCAGGCCACGTAGGCCAGGTGCAGGCGCGATGATGCTGGCGGCTGATGACCCGCGACGACCTGCCGCGTCCGGGCGTCCAACCTTGGCCGCAACCAAAGCGCCTGCGCCAGCACGATCAGGCCCGGCGAAAGGGCGAGCAGGCAGTGTCGCGCCGGTGCCGCCGCGCGCAGCCCAAGGAGCGCCGTCAGTGCCAACTCAACACGGCCGAATGTCCGGAAGGTGTGCCGGCCGACATCAAGGGCGACCGGCAACGGCAGCGAGGGCGCCAGGAACTTGGCCGGCGTCGCCAGGAAGGAGACGCCCAGCACCATCCCGGCCCACACCAGCGCGAGCACGCGGCCCCGGTCTGCCCGAAGGTCATCCCGGTCCGTCACGACTTCGGTTTGAAGCGCGCGTCGAGGCATGGCCTATTCCTCCGGGGCTGGGGCGGGAATCGTGGCGCCAACTCCGCCGGCTGTCCGTGGCATGCGGTGAAATTCAACTAGGAAACGCACCGGCCCGAGCGGGGCGACCTCGTGCGGCACGCCCGGCTCAACCAGGCCCGGTGCATCCGCCGGGGGCGAGAACGCGCTCGGAAAGCGGGGCGAGCACCCGGTAGAGCAGCCTTCACTCCAGCACACGGATCAGCCCCCAAATGCCGGGCGCGGTGCAATGGGAACGCAGCAGGCCGGGCGGGACTGTCGCCTCGGTGAACACGGGGCTGCTGCGGTAGGCTTGGCAGCCAGGCGGCAGCGCGGCAGCAGCGGCCTGCCCGAGAATCGCATCGATCACGCCTCACCCCGCTCGTAAACGGCCGCTGGATCGTAAGCCCGAATGATCCGGACCTCGCTCATGCGCAGCCGGGTCGCGTCCCTTCCCGCTTGGCCTGCTCCTCCTCGAAGGTGGCGAGCGCCAGCGCGGAATGCGCGTAGGCGCCGCCTGCCCGCATCTCGGCGGCGACCCAGATCGCTTCCATCAACTCCTCGCGCGTGGCGCCTGCCCGCAGAGCCGCCTTGGTGTGCCCCTTGATGCAGTAGGGGCACTGGGTCACATGGGCCACGGCCACTGCGATGACCTGCTTCATCTTGACGGAAAGCGCGCCATCGGCGAACACAGCCCGGCTGAAGGCGTCGAAGGCGGCCTGCGCCTCGGGCGCGAGACTACGCCGCATTTGCGCGGCCTCGCGCGTTGCCGGTGGGTACATAGTATCCGCCATTCGTTCCTCCCTCTTTTGATCCAACAGCGGACTGGGTCACGCCTTCACCCCTTCGAGTCCGGGCTGGGCTGAGAACAAGGTCACCTTGCCGGGCTTGCCATCCCACTCCTTCGCGTCGGCCGGGGGTTCGCCCTTGCGGGTGATGTTGGGCCACCGCTCGGCGTAGGTGCGGTTCGGCTTTGCCCAGGCGCCTGCGCGTTCGTCGCTGTCGGGCACGATCGCTTCGGCCGGGCACTCCGGCTCGCACACGCCGCAGTCGATGCACTCGTCCGGGTGGATCACCAGCATATTCTCACCCACGTAGAAGCAGTCCACGGGGCAGACCTCAACGCAGTCCATGTACTTGCAGCAGATGCAGTTCTCCGTGACGACGTAGGTCATGCGTGCCCTCTCCGCGCTACCGGCAGTCGCTCGAACAGGCCCATGCGTAGGCTGAGCGCAACGCGATCCGCGCGCTCGCGGAAAGTGGCCGCCAGGTTTGGCTCGAACAGCTCCGCGCAGGCTTCGCCGAAGAGCGCGAGCCAACGGTCGAACATAGCCGGCTCCAGGCCGGGCAGGCGTAGATGCGCCGAGAACGGATCGCCGTGATAGCGCCCGCTCGTCAGCATCAACGAGGACCAGAAGTCGGAAAGGCGGGCGAGATGCGCCTCCCAAGCCTCGGCGTCTTCGCCGAGGGCGCGGGCGAATACGGGGCCGAGCGCTGCGTCACGGCGCACCAGTGCGTAGAAGCGGTTTACGAGGCGGCGGATCGCCTCCTCTGTGGGCTGGCCCGTCCGGCCACCGGCCAGCGCAACGGCCAGCGCCGTACCACTCGCCGAGTTGCCGGGCAGCGCAAGCACCCGCAGTGCTGACTCGCCGACCATCTCCCACCTCCTAACGCTGGCGCGTCTTAACATCTATCGTTTATGGAGCTTATACGGCGTCTGGCAGAAAGCAATATCCTTGGTGTATCTTTGCCGTGAGGGGCCAATGTTGCCCCGCGAGCGGAGCCGCCCGCCGTGCGCCTGACCGTCTACACCGACTACTCCCTGCGCATGTTGATGTACCTTGCCGTCAAGGACGACGGTGGCGCGCGCGCGACCATCGCCGAGGTCGCCGGCGCCTACGGCATCTCCAAGGCGCACCTGAACAAGGTGGCGCACCAGCTTGGCGTGGCCGGATACGTGAAGACGGCGCGGGGCAAGAGTGGCGGCCTGCGCCTTGCCAGGCCCGCCAGGGAGATCGGCTTGGGCGACGTCGTGCGATGCCTCGAACCGGACATGGCGCTCGTGCCCTGCTTCGAGCCGGCAAACGCGTTCTGCCCGATCGCGCCGGCCTGTGGCCTGCGCGGCGCGCTCCACGAGGCCCGGCAAGCGTTCCTGGCGGTGCTCGACCGCTACAGCCTGGCCGACCTCGTGCGGCGGCGAGCGGAACTGGGTGCGCTGCTCCTGGGCTGAGCGGCGGTCGCAAATAGGCGTACGGATGTGGCGGTAGGGAGCTACCAGCCGTATTCCGGGCTTTGGGCAAAATTGTCGATCTAACAACCGACGCTCTGCCTTCGAAGCCGTTAATTACATTCTCATCCCGCGTCGCTGTCCCTGCCGCTGGCTCTCCGCCTCACGCTGGGCAAGGCTGGCCCCGGCCCGCTCGCCCAGTTTCAAGGCGGTCGTCAGCTCGGCCACTCGGTCCAACTCGGGTCGCTGCTCGGGCTTTACGGATGGTGCTGTGACGGCACCCGGTCGTCCCCCGGCCCGCAGCATGGCGCGCACGCCTTCTTCTCCGAACCGCTGCTCAACGGCGGCACTGAAGGCCCGCAACTCACCCGCGACACGCTCACTCGCCTGCACGCTCCGCCACGCCTCGCCCCGGGCTTTCTCATCGGGCGCGGCCCGCATGGCGCCGATCACCGCCTCGGCCGCGGCGGACAAGCGCGGGATGCCGGTCACGTCCGCCGTACGCTGGGCCTCTACGTTCGCGCGATAGCCCCGCTCTGCCCGGCTCTCGGCTTCGCCGATGCGCTCCAGGCTACCGGGCAGCGCGCTCGCGGCGCGCTCCGCCCCTGCCCGTTCCTGCTTGGCGGCGGCGGACGCCAGCCATCCCACCTTGCCGCGCAACTCGCCAAGCTGCTCCGGCTCTCGGGCAAGCCGCGCAGCGACGCTCGTCCACCCCTCGCGCTTGACCAGCTCGTCCAGCGCCGCTCGGGCAGAGTACGAATCACGGTAGGCGCCTTGCAGGTAGCTCCAGCGGGCCTCGCGTTCGCGCTGCACGGCGCCGTTCGCTGCGATCGCCGCAGCGACGCTTCCGCTGTCCAACCCGCGCCCGAGGCTGTCCTTGCCGTCCGGAGACACAAAGGGCGGGATAAGCCAGGTTTCGGCCCGGGTCCCCTGCCCTGCGCCAGCCTTCTCGCGGTCGGGCTTTGCCGGCGTCGCGGGCGGAAGTGGATCAGCGACACCGGCCGCGGCTGTCCGACCCCAGTACTCCCGCGCTGGATCGCGCTGCCCGGCCCGAGCTGCGGGCGCCTCGTCCTGTCGTGCAGGCTTGGGAGCTTGCTGCGCGTCCCTGTCCCGCTGCCGTAGTTCCGGCCGCAGTTCGTCGGCCGTGGCCCAAGCGACCGACGCCGCCCGCACCTCGCCACGCGCCATCTGGCGCGCGAGCTGGTGGACGTCGCGCGCCGTTTCCTCGGCTACGAATACTTGCGCGCTTTCGCGCTGCCGGGTGAGCGCCACGTAGCTCGCCGCCGCCCGCCAGTGATGCGTATGCAGCAGATAGGTGTGGTCCAGGGTCTTGCCCTGGCCCTTGTAGATCGTCCCGGCGTAGCCGTGCCGGAAGCCCTCGAACTCATCGGCCGCCGACCAGGTGACGGTGCGGCCCTCTTTTCCAGCCGGCGCGTCCAGCCGCACCGCGACCTGGCCCGTGCGGGCGTCCAGCCCGGTGATGGTTCCGGCATTGCCGTTGTACACGCCAAGCTTCTTGGCGGTGTCGGTGAACTGCACCCGGTCGCCGACCGCGAACGCCGCCTCGCCCTGCTTGGTGGCCAGCACCATGTCCGGACTGCCCAGCTCGCCACGGTCGCGCCGCACCTGGCGCAACTCGGCGTTCAGCCGGTCCACCTCGACATTCGTGTACGCGAACACGAACCGGCTCGCCTGCGGGTTCGTCGCCGTGTCCGCCTTCCAGCGTGTGACCAGAACGGCCCGTGCCGCCTCCTGGTCCGCCGTCCACGTCACCGCGCCGTGGCGGTCAAACGCCTGCACCGCCGCATCGAAGCGGCCCTCGGCCAGGTCGCGCGCCGCGTGCCGCTGCCAGTCCAGGTTCTGGCGCGTCACCTCGGTGATCTCGGCCGCCCCATGCTGCCGGCGCAGCTCGGTGAACAGCCTGCCCCGCTCGATGCTGGCGAGCTGCCTGTCGTCGCTGGCGAGGATGACCTTGGCGCCGGCAGACTTGGCCTCGGCCAGCAACTCGCCGGTGACGCGGCTGTCCAGCATCGCCACCTCGTCCACCACCAGCACCGTGCGGCGATCCCAGCCCGGTGACCGCCCATTCTTGATGGCGAACAGGGCGGCGTGGACCGTGCCCGCCTCGCGGAACCCGTCCGCCCTCAGGTCCTGAGCCACGGCGTTGGTAGGGGCCAATCCCACGATACGATAACCAGCCGCCTCGTGCGCCTCGCGCACCGCGGCCAGCGTGTAACTCTTGCCCGTGCCGGCCCGGCCCTCGATGATCTTCAGCCCGCCTGCACCGACGGCGTGCTCGAACGCGGCACGCTGATCCTCGCGCAAGGTCCGCGTGGCAAGCGCCGCCTCCTGGCGTCGGGCTTTCACGCCCTGATGGTGGCGCGCACCCGCAACGGCCGCCCCATCCGCCAACGCTCTGCGCTCCTGCTCTCGAACCGTCGTGGTGGTGAACCGCTCCGCCGCCTCGCCCGTCTCCCGGTCATGCAAAGCCAGCACGCTCCGGTGCGTCATCACCGCCGCCTTGGCCGCAGCAATGTCCCGCGCTGCTCCGGTATCGGGCGCTCCATCCGGCCCGGGGCCGAGATGCTTGGACAGGTAGCGATCGAGCTCACGCTCGGTGAAGGTGGCGTTGTTCCGGGTGAGCGCCGCCAGCACCTGCTCCGGGTCCCGCGCTGCCGCCTCGTTCGCCGTGCGCAGCGCCTCCGCGCGTTCGGCTGTGGGGCTATCCACCTTGCGCATCCGCACCGGGCCGATGTGCTCGCCGGGGTGTGCCGCTGTCGCGTCCACCCGAAACTCGATGCCGTGTTCCGCAAAGTAGCGGTCCTGGTGCGCCCGCCACGTTTCGCCCCAGACTTCGGCGTCCGTCACTAGGGTACGAGTGCCGGCCTTGCGCACCTCCGGATCGAGATCGCGGGCCTTCTTGGCGGAAAGCTGGTCGCCCTCGATGCGCCGGGTGGTGATCAGCAGGTGGGCGTGCCAGTTGGTGTGATCACCTCCCGTGCTATCGGTCCAGGCACCCTCGCCTTCTCCGCGATCCTTGTGCGGCGCGTGGACGTCGAGCTGCACGGCGAGGCCCTTCGAGGCAAAATGCTCCTGGGCGAAGGAGCAGGCCAGCTCGATCCGGTCCTCGGTCGAAAGCACCCGGTCGGATGGCAGCGCCAGCACGATCTCCCGGGCGACCTGGGCATCCTTACGCCGCTCCGCCGCCTCGGCCGCGTTCCACAGCACCACGGCGTCAGCGAAGCGGACGTCGGCGCCCTCGGGCAGCAACACTTCGTGGTGCTCGGGCGCGTCCCGGTGGCGGAAGTGGAACAGCTCGCCGGTCCGCTCGGCCGTAATCGCCTCGCGGGCGTTGTAGGCGGCCGAGCGCACGGCGTTGCCGCCGGAGGCGCGGGACAGGTAACGGGCACGGGCGAAGGCGATGGCCATGTCGGAACGGAGGCTAACCTGGCTTGCTGGCTGCCTTCAAGCCGCGTTGCGTAGCAACGCATATTGCGTTTGCCTGACTTCACTCGCTATCGCTTGCTTGGGGCAGGACCCGCTGGCGCGGTGGCTTGGGGTGAGAGGATTGGATATCAGGCGGCCTCAACAATGTCGTTGGAGGGGATCCGATGGGGAATGTGCGACAAGGCGACTGCAGCTGTGGCGCTGTCCGGCTGGAAGCTCGTGGCGAGCCGATGCGGGTCGGGCTGTGCCACTGCCTGACATGCCGCAAGGAGACTGGCGGGCCGCTCATGGCCTTCGCTGTCTGGGACCGTGACTACGTCTCCGTCACCGGGGAGACGCGAAGCTGGACGGGGACAACCGACCATCGCCACTTCTGCTTGAACTGCGGCTCCGCCCTGTTCAGTACTCATGACGCCGACAACGAGATCGAGGTTCGGCTTGGCTGCTTCGACGACGCGCCAACCGACTGGGCGCCCGGATACGAACTCTGGACTGGACGCCGCGAGCACTGGATGCCACTCATCGCCGGGGCCGCCCAGCATGGGGGCAATCGTCCCAAATAGCTCGGATCGGCCTGCTTCAAGTCACGCCAAGCAAGTTTGGATGTTCGACAAGTCGCTGGCGGCTACCCGGCGTGCTCAGGAGGAAGTGCGCGTGGGCGGCCGTCCTCGGAACTGCCTGGAGATTGGGGGTCAGGCCGCTATCGCCACAGGTGGACATAGATCATTAGCGGGCCGGAATTTCTGTCCGAAGCCGAAACCGAGTGTGCCGTTATAGACTGCACAGCGAACCTGAAG
>JAABUX010006682.1_pt1 | contig 13707 bp, 13 predicted proteins | sample 5561851 | NCBI WGS metagenome assembly JAABUX01 (sample SAMN10711883, study PRJNA513361) | rock metagenome | isolation source: Antarctica rocks | place: Antarctica: Victoria Land, Richard Nunatak red sandstone | collected 2016-01-03 | reverse complement strand
AGCCGGTGACCATCCGCGCCGGCGAGGCGATCCTGACCGCCTACCCCGGCGCCGATGCCGATCGGTTGGTCCTGTCGTACCACCTCGACTACGGCGCCGACTCGCCGATCGCCCGGCAGAGCCTGTTCGTCGACATCACCCCCGAGAGCTTCCGGGCGGAACTCGCCCCGAGCCGGACCTTCTTGCTCGACTCCGAAGCCCAGGCGCTCCGGCAAGCGGGGGTCGGGTCGCGGACGTCGGAGCGGGACTTGCTCATCTTCGGCCCAGCGGGGGTCATCGGCAACGAACTCCGCTACCGCGACGAGTGCGTCCGCCACAAGATCCTCGACCTCCTGGGGGACCTCGCCCTGGTCGGGGTCGACCTCGCCGGGCACGTCGTCGCCCACCGGTCGGGGCATCACCTCAACACCACCCTGGCCGCCAAACTCCTCGAAACCCAAGGGAAGACCCCAGGGCTGGGTCGACCCGCCGCGACCCGACCAGCGCCCCCTCCCTCGGTTCCAGGCCCGGGTCTGCCGTCGCCGGTGGTCCCCCTCGAAATCAACGACATCTTGAAAGCCCTCCCGCACCGTTACCCATTCCTCCTCGTCGACCGGGTGATCGAGATGGAGTTGGGGCGGCGGGTGGTCGCGATCAAGAACGTCACCTACAACGAACCGTTCTTCCAGGGGCACTGGCCCGGCCGGCCGATCATGCCGGGCGTCCTGATCGTCGAGGCGATGGCGCAGACCGCCGGGGTCCTGATCGCACACGGGACGAGCACGCATCGGTACGCCTTGCTCGTCTCGATCGACGGCGTCAAGTTCCGCCGGCCGGTGGTCCCCGGGGACCAACTCCGCCTGGAGGTCGATGGGGTCCGGTCGACCGGCCGGGCCACGCAGGTCCGGGCCGTGGCCCGGGTCGGGGACCGGGTCGCCGCCGAGGGACGCATCCGCTTCATCGCGATCGACGCCGACCGCGCGGAGGAGCCGGGCCGGCCAGCCCCCGCTTAATTCACTGATGAACCAAGCGGGAGCCGGTCGATAACAGGATTTGGGACGTATTGCCCGTGGGGAAGTCCCGACCATCGGGAGCACTCCCCGGTCCCCGATGAATTCGCCCGGTGGACGGGGCCAAGTTCGCCCGACCGAAGCCAAGGATGGCTGTCGGCTGACACCCTCAAGGATGAGAGGCCACTCATGGCACCGACCATCGCCGAGACCGCTTCCGTGGACCCGCGTGCCGAGATCGGCGCAGGGGTCGAGATCGGCCCGTACTGCGTGGTCGGACCCAACGTCCGGATCGGCGACGGGACGCGCTTGATCGCTCACGTTTGCTTGCTCGGCGTGGTCGAGATGGGCAAGCATAACCTGATCAGCCCGTTCTCGGTGATCGGCGGCGACCCGCAAGACTTTTCGTACTCGGGAGCACCCACCCGCGTCGAGATCGGCGACCACAACATCATCCGCGAGAGCGTGACGATCAACCGGGCCACCGAGAAGGAAGACGGGATCACCCGCCTGGGGAACCACTGTTTCCTTATGGCTGGCGCTCACGTCGCCCACGACTGCAAGCTCGGCGACCGGATCACGATCGCGAATGGGACCATGCTCGGCGGCCACGTCCACGTCGAGTCGCACGCCAGCATCAGCGGCGGGGTGGCCGTCCACCATTACGCCACCATCGGCGGTTTCGCGTTCGTCGGCGGCCAGAGTCGGATCATTCACGACGTCCCCCGGTTCATGCTCGTGGATGGGAACCCCTCCAAGGTGCGCTGTATTAATGTCGTGGGGCTGAAGCGGAACGGGGTGTCGGCCGAAGCGATCGACGGCCTCCACGAAGCCCACCGCCTGATCTACCGGGCCAAGATGAACCCCGAACACGCCGCGCAGATCCTCGAGTCGCACGGTCACTTGCTCCCCGAAGTGGCCCGGTTGTTGGAATTCGTGACCGCCCAGCACGAAGGCAAACACGGTCGCGCCCGCGAACGCTGGAGAAAGTCCGCCTCATGAACCGCCTCAAAGTCGGTGTCGTCGGCGTGGGCCACCTCGGCCGCCACCACGCCCGGATTCTCAACGCGATGCCCGGCGTCGACCTCGTCGGCGTGGTCGACTCGCGGCTCGCCCAGGCCCAGGCCGTCGCCCAAGCTTGCTCCTCATCCACCCAAGCTTACGACAATCACGACGACCTGCTCGGCCAAGTCGACGCGGTCTCCGTCGCCGTCCCGACCCGGTTTCACCGAGCCGTCGCCGGGGACTTCCTCGACCGCGGCATCCCCTGCATGGTCGAGAAGCCCTTGGCCACGACCTTGCTCGAAGCCGAGGAGTTGGTCGCCCTCGCCGACGCCCGATCGGTCCCGCTCCAGGTCGGCCACATCGAGCGGTTCAACCCGGCGTTGGCCACCTTGGACGGTCTGGCTTTTCGCCCCAAGTACATTGCCGCTGAGCGGTTGGGGACTTACACCTTCCGGTCGACCGACATCGGCGTCGTCCTCGACCTCATGATTCACGACATCGATCTGGTCCTCTCGCTGGTTCAGGCCCCGGTCCGGTCGGTGGCGGCGGTGGGCGTCGGCGTCTTCGGCGGCTTCGAGGATGTGGCCAACGCCCGGATCGAATTCGAGGACGGCTGCGTGGCGAACCTGACCGCCAGCCGGGCCAGCTTCCAGGCGGTCCGGAAGATGCGTTTGTTCGCCCCCGAAGGGTACGTCACCCTCGACTTCGCCACCAAGCAAGGGACTTTGATCCGCCCCTCGGACCGCCTCCGCCACGGCGAGATCGACCTCGACGGCCTCGACCTCGCGCAGCCCGCGGCGGTCAAGGAGCGGCTGTTCGGCAAGATCCTTCGGGTTGATCAGGTCCAGGGGGAAAGCCGCGAGCCGTTGGCCCTGGAGTTGGAAGACTTCGTGAGCGCCGTCCGGACCGGGTCGCGCCCCCGGGTCACCGGCCACGACGGTCTCCGGGCGATCCGCCTCGCCGACCAGGTCTTGCGGTCGCTCGCCGCCCACGCCTGGGAAGGAAACACCGACGGGCCAACCGGCCCGCACCACTTACCCGAGCCGCTGATCGAGCCGATCGTCGGCCTGCCCGCCCCGAAAAGCTGGCGGTATCGCGGGACCCGCGTGGACGCCAATTCGACGACCCAGTGACCGCCCGAGTCTCCCGCGAGCCAACCGGGTCTTCGCGGGATCGCTCGACACCGGGGGGACGGATCGGGTAAGATCACTCGATCCGTTGCGGCGAACGCATCACGAATGATGGATCTGTCGCGGATTCGCGCTCCTCTTGTGAAGCAAGGTCGATCTGATGGCAACCGACGCACCCGAAACTCCCGCCGCCCCTGCTGCCGCCGTGGCGCCGACTCCGTCTGATCCTCGGCTCAAGGTCCTCAAGAAGTTCCACGGGAAGTTCCTCCCCAAGGGGATTCTCCGCGACCGCCACAAGACGATTATGACCCGGTGGAACTCGGGCGAAGATCACGGCAACGTCACCGTCGACGAGCTGAAAACCCTCCTGAGCGACTGGCGCGGGACTCGCGAAAAGCCCCCCCGGCTGCCGAAGGCCTGAGCGACTGGCCGCCCCGACCAGACCCGACCAAACTCCACCCCGGCGGGACCCGTTCCGACCCGGGGTGGCTTCGTTTGGTGAATCGTCGCGGACTGCCATCCAGTTTTCATCACGTTTAGGCCCTCATTGCCAAAAATCCCCTTTCTCACTCGATCTGGGCCGATCGTCGCCCGGTCGCGATCAATCTTCGCGGGGATCGAAGCTCGACCAAGGGGGTTTCGGGCCGGTTCGTCCCGCTTGGGGCGCGCCGGTGCCATTCCGGGGCGTCGGGATCGGACCTCCAGACTCAAGGGTTGACTGGCGGGGGGTTTCGGGTCAATGGCGGCGCCGGTCGAGCTTCCGGCGCTTCCGATCGCGGCGCGATTGGGCTTGCTTGAGCCTGGCGTCGTCGGCCTGCGACCGGCTCGGCGGGGGCGGCGTGCTCGACGCTTCCGGGACGGGGACGACGGCGATTCGGTTTCGGCGGGGCGCCCGAGGACGACACGGTCGGTGGGCATCCTTTACTATCGTTTGCCGCGTGAGTGCCAAACCGAATCTTGGCGAGATGAGTCCCCTGTTGATGCGATTTCAGCCGCGCGAAAGCCTGCTCGTCCTGATCACGATGATCTGGGGGGCGACGTTCCTGGTCACTCGGATCGGGGTCGGGCAGGGGGGACCGTTCGGTTTCCTCCTCCTCCGGTTCAGCACCGGCGTCGTGGTCCTGGCGGCTTGGTCCCGCCGCGACTGGGCCAACTTCACCGTCGACGAGGTCCGTCGGGGGGTCTGGCTCGGCCTGGTCCTGTTCGCGAGCTACAGCCTGCAAACCGCCGGGTTGCAAACGGTATCGAGCGGCAAGTCCGCCTTCATCACGGCCCTCTACGTCCCGATGGTCCCGCTCCTCCAGTGGGCCTGGCTTAGCCATCGTCCCCGACGGGCCGCCTGGGTCGGGGTGGGCCTCGCGTTTTTGGGCCTGGCGCTCCTGTCGATCCAGCCCGGGATGACCTTCACCTTCGACCGCGGGGAATGGCTCACCCTCGGCGGTTCGGTGGCGATTGCCTTCGAGATCCTCTTGATCGGGCGTTGGTCCCCCGGCCTCGACCCGCGTCGGTGGGCGCTCTGCCAGATGACCACGGTGATGGTGGTTTCCTTCATGGCGGCCATGCTGACTCGCGAACCGCGCCTCACCTACACCCCGACCTTGTTGTCCTGCGCGATCGGCCTTGGCCTGGCCACGGGGGCGATCCAGGTCGGGATGAACTGGGCGCAGCAGTCGGTGTCGCCCACCCGGGCCACCTTGATCTACGCCCTCGAACCCGTCTGGGCCGGCTTGATCGGCTGGGCGGCGGGGGAGTCGTTGACCCGGCTGAACATCCTCGGGGCCGGTCTGATCATCGTCGGGGTGCTGACCGACGAGTTGTGGCCGGAACGGAACCAGGAGGCGGATCAGCGACGTCCGGTGAACGTGTCGTAGTCCGCGTGAGTGCCGATCCAATACCAGTAATTAATATTTTTTCGGACTATGTATATCGCCCGATAACTCATTGTCACACTCACCGAGATACTACCGGGGACATGACGGCCTCGCCTGGTCGATCTGAGGGCATGCACCCGAAGCCCAGGATGTTGCGGATTGCTCAAAAACGTCAGATAGGAGGTTAACGCTGCCCGTTTGATCTCATCGGGAAGAGCGTCGTATAAGACTTTGAAGCCGGGGGTACGGCGGTTCAATCTCCCATCTCCCGCATCTCGACGGTTTCCCCCTGTTCAGCACTATGGATGGCATTCTCAGCGAGCATGTCGAGTTCTACTCCCTCAAAAAACTCGTCGTCCGGAGTGAGCAAACCGGCTACTCCATTGTGCATTGTACGAAGTTGAGCGGTTTCTGGGAAAGAGAGACCAGCGGACCCTAACTTATCTAACTTTGCGAGAAGTTTTCGCACCGTGACGTACCATGAGTGGTAAACGTCCACGAGAACTTCACGATCTGACTCCCTGTAAGGAATCGATCCTTCAAAAATGCCTTGATGCCATGCGACATCGAATTTTTGAATCGATTTCAGAGAAGTGATCCCATAATCGATGACAGCTTGGGTCTGGAGTCGTACCCGAGAGCTTGCCAGAGCCGTATATTTTTCAGCCGGCACTGTCGCCCAAATCACAGATTGAGAAGCTTCTTCAAAAGCTCTCACCGACAAAACGACGGGCTCATGGAGTAGAGTGATCATTTCATCATCCTTAAACTAATCTGATTTTGATAGATCCGCATCGTCGCGGATCTCGCAATTCTAGAACGAGGTTGTCCCCCGGCACAAAGATAACTCACGACCCCGTTGACGACCAGAACAAGTCCAGAGAAGAATGATCCCCCAGAACAAGCCAATGGCGATCGTCGCCCGGATGATCAGCTCGGATTGAGGGTCGAGTCGGTTCTGGACGGGTAAAGAACCGACGAACGTATCGTGTGGGCCGGTGGTCGGACCCCGACGCGACGAACTGACTCGCTCCCGCACAATCGGGGGGTCGCGACCGATCAACCCGAGAGATTGGCGACCACTAGCCGGGCCAGGTCGTCCCAGAAGCCGGGGTAGGTCTTGGCGACGCAGCCGGGGTCGAGGATCGTCACGCCGGGGACCTTGAGGCCGACCAAGGCGAAGGCCATCGCCATCCGGTGGTCGTCGTAGGTGGCGACCGAGGTTGGGGTGGTGGGGGATGATTCGGGGGGAAAGAGGATCAGGCCGTCGGGCTGCTCGGTAATGGTGGCGCCGAACTTTCGGAGTTCGGTGGCGAGGGCGCTGATCCGGTCGGTTTCCTTGTGGCGGATGTGGCCGACGTTGCGAATCCGGGTGATCCCGGTGGCGAACAGGGCAATCACGGCCAGCGTCATCACGGTGTCGCTGATCGCGTTCATGTCGATGTCGACCCCTCGGAGCGGGCCGCCGGTGACGGTGGTGGAGGTCCGCCCACGGACCACGGCGCAGCCCATGAATTCGAGGATATCGACGAAGCCCATGTCCCCCTGGATCGAGTCGGTCCCGAGTCCGTCCACCGTCACCGTCCCCCCGGTGATCGCGGCGGCGGCGAAGAAGTAGCTGGCGGCCGAAGCGTCCGGCTCGACGGCGTAGGTCCGTCCGCGGTATCGGCCGGGGCGGACGTCGAAGCGGCGGTCCTTCCGGTTGTTGACCCGGACGCCGAACTCCTCCATCACCTGAATCGTCATCAGGACATACGGGCGCGAGACCAAGACCCCTTCGACCTCGACGGTCGTCTCGTCGCGCGAGTAGGGCAGGGCCATCAGCAAGCCGCTCAGGAACTGGCTTGACACGTCCCCCCGAACGAAGGCGTAGCCGCCGTCCAACCCCGACGCCCGGACCGTGATCGGCGGGCAGCCGGTCCCAAGGTCGCTCGACGCCTCGGCGCCGAGGCCGTTCAACGCCTGGAGCAGGTCGGCCACGGGTCGCGCGCGCATCCGAGGGGTCCCGTCGAGGCGGTAGACCCCCGACGCCGTGCTGACCATCGCCGTCAGGAACCGCAGGCTCGTCCCCGAGTTGGCTACGAACAGGTCGGCCTCGCGCGCGGGGATCTTGTTGGCCGACCCTTGGAGGCGGATCACGGCGGCTTCCTGGTCGTGGTCCACCGGGATGCCCAGCCGCCGGAGCGAGTCGACCATGACCCGGGTGTCTTCCGAGTCGAGAGCGCCGGTCAAGGTGCTCGCGCCGTCGGCCATCGCGGCGATGATCAAGGCGCGGTTGGTCAGACTCTTCGAGCCGGGGACCCGGACGCTGACCGGCGCGATCGGGCCGGCGAGGGGTTCGATCAGGAGTGCGGGCGGATAGTCGGGCATCGGCAAAAAATCCGGATCAAAGAGTGGCCACGGATGAACACGGATGGGACACGGATAATAGAACCCAGATCAAACTTTTGGATTATCCGTGTCCCATCCGTGGTCATCCGTGGCTAGTTCTGGGTGAAGACGCCGCTCATCCGTCGCCGACCCCCTCGAAGAGCGCCGAGCCGACCCGGACGAGGGTCGAACCCGCGGCGATGGCGGCGTTATAGTCGCTCGACATCCCCATCGAGAGTTCGGGGAGGGGGAGGCTGGTCCGGTCCTGGAGCTGGTCGCGGAGGAGGCGGAGTTGCTCAAACATCGGCCGAGCCTCGTCGTCGGTGGTGCCGTAGCCGGCGATCGTCATCAGGCCGACGACCCGGACGTGGCGGACCTGGGCCAACTGGTCGGCCACCTCGGGGAGATCGCCCGGCGACCAGCCGTGCTTGGACTCCTCGCCCGACGTATTGATCTGCAAGCAGACTTCGAGAGGGTGGTCCGGGTGGGCGCCGACCCAGTCGTCGATCGCGTCGAGGAGCTTCGGTGAGTCGACGCCGTGGACCAGCCGAACCAGCGGGAGGGTCCGCTTGAGCTTGTTGGATTGCAGGTGGCCGATCAGGTGCCAGCGGACGGCGTCGAGGTCAGCCAGCGCCTCGACCTTGTCCCAAAGTTCTTGCGGGTAGTTCTCGCCGAGGTCGGTCGCCCCGAGCGATACCAGCGGACGAATCCACTCCGGGGGGTTCCGCTTGGTGACGGCAACCAGGCGGACGCTCGACGGGTCGCGCCCCGACCGCGCGGCGGCATCGGCGATCGAGCCTTGAACCCGTTCCCAGTTGTCGCGGACCCGTTCCAGATTCATCGGGGCGATCACCACCTCCGCGACGAGACAGCCGGCAACCCGCCGGTCGAGCAAATCGACTCCTCCCACCGGTTCATTGTAAGATAAACCCAGCCCAACCAACACCGCTCCGCCCGGACAAACGCCCCGAGCCAGGACCCAGCCACCGCCATGAACCGCAAGCTCAAGATCCCGTTGATTCTCCTCGGCGTCCTCGCAACGCTCCTCCTCACCACCCAGTTGACGATGGGCCTGCTCATCGTCCGGGCGGGCCAGGGCCACCCGCTCCCCTATGACTACCCGCTCCCGAAGCTGATCAAGTCGCACCAGCACTCGGGCTACCTCACGGTCGGCGTCGCCTTTTTCTATGTGGTCGGGTCGCTCGGCGCGATCATCCCCCTCCCCGGACGTCCGAAGCAGTGATGCGGCGTTGGGGTTCTTCCAACTCTCCCCCGCGATTGCTCCGGATCAAGGACCACAAATCGCAAGATCGCCGATCGCAAAGGGTTAAAAGAATTAGGGTTTTGTCCGCTTCGCGATTGGCGATCCGGCGATTCGCGGTTCCGGTTATTTGAGTTGCGAGTAACACCAGATCGCGGTGGACTGGCACTGGGCGCTTGACAGGACGGGCCGCGCGCCTCGACGATAGAAACGCATCCTAATTGATTGAGCGCAAAGTGCTTGTCGCGGGAAGAGACCGTCGCGTGAGAATGACCACCAAACGAGCCTGGTTCGGCAACCCCGCGAAGCGCCTGGCGCTCGCGGTGCTGATCGGGTCCGTCGTCGGTTGGTCGAATAGTGTCAGCGCGGCAACGGTGACGGCGGCCGAGGCGGGTCGGTCCGAGCATCATTGCCGGTGCCGCCAAAATTGCCGGGGGGACTCCTGCTGCTGCCAGCCTTCGAAGGCCGGCAAGATCGAGACCACACGCCGCGACACACGGAAGAGACCGATCCTAGCCCAACCGGCGGCAGGTCCGTGCGTGCAAGCGGCACCGTGCGGCGAGTCGGGGGTCCCGACCTCGTCGATGAGCTCGCCGGTGGATCGATTGGCCATGTTCGCCGCGGGGCAAGCGACGTTCGCCGCGACGTCGCGGCGGTGGGAAGCGGGCCTGTCCCGCCTGGAATGGCCGGGCCGACGCGCCGGCCGGCTCGAAGACCCGCCCGACATGGCTGTCGTCCTTTAATCCTCCGCTGTCATTGACGGCGCGAGGTTCGCGCTGCGCGCCGCGTGGCGAAGCTGGGGCCGTCGGTTGCCTCGGGGTCTGACTGATCTCGGGCGCTCGGGCCACCCAGTTCCACGGCGACCGCCCCCGCCACATCATCGCTCAGACTTGCTGATCCTCCGGACAACGGTCCCGGAGGCCCCAGGCCCGATGCGCTCCTTATCGAACCATCCCCTTCGTGATCCACGACTTTTCGGGTCGTCGGTCGCAGGCCGGTCCACGCCCCTTGGTTTCGAACAAATAAGGTTTTTCCCTAATGCGTCGCCGTGGTTTCACCTTGATCGAGCTGTTGGTGGTGATCGCGATCATCGCCGTGTTGATCGCCTTGCTGCTCCCCGCGGTCCAAGCGGCGCGGGAGGCGGCGCGGCGGAGTCAGTGCCTCAACAACCTCAAGCAGATCGGCTTGGGCTTGCACAACCATCATGATGCCGTTGGCGCATTCCCACCCGGCTACCTCTCCTTGCCTGGTCCCGACGGTGACAATACCGGACCGGGCTGGGGTTGGGCGGCGATGGTTCTCCCGCAACTGGAACAAACTTCTTTGAGCAACGCGATCAACTTCAGCCTGCCCATCGAGTCCGCGGCGAACCAGACGGCTCGACTGACAAAGATCAACACGTTCGTCTGCCCGTCGGATGCGTCGTTTCAGCCCCAGTTCACCGTGGTTGACGACAGCACGAGCAACTTGACGCTGGGCACGCCGATCTGCGACGTGGCGTCGTCGGACTATGTCGGGTGCTTCGGCAAAGGGGACGTTTCCGACATCCCGGGGCGGGATCGCGGCGAGGGGCTGTTTTTCCGGAACCGGTCCGTCCGGATCGCCGAGATCACCGACGGCCCGAGTCAAACGATCGCGGCGGGCGAAAAAAGCCAGAACCTAGCCCGAGCCACCTGGACCGGGGCGGTCTCGCACGCGGCGGTGCCGATCACCGAACTCCAGGCCGAGAACGGCCTAAGTCCCGAGGGGGGTGGCGCCTTGGTCCTCTCGCACTCCGGCGAGTTGGACGGCCCGAACTCGCAACCTGCCCACGCCGACCAGTTTTGGGGACGCCATCCCGGCGGGGCGAACTTCGCCTTCGCCGACGGCAGCGTCCGCTTCATCAAGGCCAAACGCCCTTTGGCGATCTTCCAGGCGCTCGCCACCCGGCAAGGGAATGAAGTCCTCTCGGCCGACTCCTACTGACCCCGATCTCCCCACCTCATCCCGAAAGGTATCATCCATGCGTCGCTGTGGTTTCACGTTGATCGAGCTGTTGGTGGTGATCGCGATCATCGCCGTGTTGATCGCCTTGCTCTTGCCAGCCGTGCAGGCCGCCCGCGAGGCCGCCCGGCGGACGCAATGCGTCAACAACCTGAAGCAGATTGCTCTCGCGACTCACAGTTACCACGACGTCCACAACCGCATCCCGCCCGGGTGGATGGTCTTCGCCAGTCCTGCCTCTGACAGCGGGATTGCCAACGAGGGGCCGCTCACGATGATGCTCCCATCCCTGGAACAAAGGGCCCTCTACAACAACTACAACTTCGGCGCCGGATACCTCGCTCAATCCAACCAGACGGTCGTCCTCACCCAGGTCAACACCCTCCTCTGCCCCTCCACGCCCGGCGCCTATCGGACCGCCGAGGCGATGAACATCGTCGCGGGCTGGGTCGGCCTCAACCCCGTCCCTCCCTGGAACCCGACCGGTGCCGTGTCGGACTACAACGGCATCTTCTACGCGGCGGGTCCATTGCCGCCCGGCTCAACGACTACCCCCTACGTCATCGGCGCCTTCAACTCCTACTGCGACTTGCCCGACTACGCCTCCCTGATCGGCGGCAACACGAGTACTGTCGGCTTCGCCTCGATCACCGACGGCCTCTCGAACACGATCCTGTTCACCGAGCAGGCCGGCCGGCCGATCCGATACTCCCACGGCGGCCGCGCCGGCGCCGCGATCAAGGCGACCGACCCCGACGCCTGGGCGGCTCAGCAGGCGATCTGGGCCGGCCTCGTCGGCGCGGGCTTCGAGCCCTGCTCGGGCGACGGCCTGACCCCCTATTACGCCGACCCGAGGCCGGAGAATGCCGTCTGCCGGGTCAATTGCGGGAACACCTACTCCCCCTATAGCTTCCACCCCGGCGGGGTGAACATCGCCCTGGCCGACGGCTCGGTCCGCTTCCTCAAGGAGTCCGTCAATCAGGCGACCTTCGCCGCCCTGTGTAGTTACAAGGGCGGCGAAATCGTCGGCGACTATTGAGGGGCGACCATGCGATATCTCGTCCCTCTCGCGACGCTGCTGCTCGCGTCCGGGTGCGGAGGGGGCCCGCGAGGCCCCACGCTGCATCCGGCCTCGGGTTCGGTGATCGTCTCCGGCAAGCCCGCCGCCGGGGTCCTGGTCCGACTCCATCCCCGAGCGGTCGGCCCCGACATCCCGATCCCGGGGGCCGTGACCGGATCGGACGGTCGCTTCACTCTCCAGACCTCCGGCCGGCCCGGCGTCCCGGAAGGGATCTACGACGTGACCTTGACGTGGCCCCCACCGATGGGCCTCGGACCGCCAGGCCGATCCGGCCCCGACCGCTTCAAAGGCCGCTACGCCGGTCCCGATCGGCCGTTTTCCCAGGTGGTCATCCGGCCCGGCCCGAACGAGATGGGCCCGTTTGATGTTCCCGAAAAAGTTCGATCCACCACACCAACCCCGACTCCGAGAGACGCACGACCATGACTTCCCGTCGCGAGATGATCCTGAGCACGCTGGCGGCCGCCCTCGTTCCCTCCGTCGCAAGGGCGGGCGACGACCCGGCAAGCCCCTCCAAGTCCCATGCCGAGCAGATGGCCCGCGAGCACGCCGATTGGATGGGCCACGAGACGGTGGCCATGCTCCTCTACCCCCAGTTCACGGCCCTGGACCTGTTCGGCCCGCACCACATGTTCGGTAGTCTGATGGGAGCCAAGGTCATGCTCGTCGCCGAGACGACCGAACCGGTCGCCTCCGACATGGGGGTGAAGGTCGTGCCCACGACGACCTTCGCCGATTGCCCGGAGGCCCCGACGATCCTGTTCGTGCCCGGCGGCACCGACGGGACCCTCAAGGCCGCCGAGAACCCAGCCGTCCGGCGTTTCGTCAGGTCCAGGGGAGAGAAGGCCGAGTGGGTGACGAGCGTCTGCACCGGGTCGATCATCCTGGGGGCGGCCGGCTTGCTCGGCGGCTACCGAGCGACTTCGCACTGGGCCGCCCGGCGCCAACTCGCCCTGTTCGGGGCGATCCCCGTGGATGAGAGGGTGGTGTTCGACCGTAACCGGGTGACCGGGGCGGGAGTGACCTCGGGGCTGGATTTCGGCCTGAGCCTCGTCCAGAAGCTCCGAGGGACGGAATACGCCCAGGCGACTCAACTCATCTCCGAGTATGACCCGAGGCCGCCACTGGACGCCGGGAGCGAGAAGAAGGCCCCGAAGGAGGTTGTTGTGATGATGCGGGACATGCTCCGCGGCTTCAACGGCCAAGTCGAGCAGTTGGCGAAGCGGGTCGGTTTGGAGGGTCGAACAAACGAGCCGCGTTGACGGGACCGCCCGACCATAGCTTTTACGCCGTACAGACGTTGCGAACACCCGCCGTTTTCCTCCCTGCCACTTGGGGGGTTGGCCGGGATGGAACCACGAGCCGACTCGGCACGCGAAGCATGCGTGAAGTCATCCAGGACGATTTTCATCAATGAGCCACAGACCGAACCAGAGGACAGTTCCTATGAATCGTCGCGGCTTCACCCTGATCGAGCTCCTGGTCGTGATCGCGATCATCGCCGTGTTGATCGCCTTGCTGCTTCCGGCGGTCCAAGCCGCGCGGGAGGCGGCGCGGCGGAGTCAGTGCGGCAACAACCTCAAGCAACTGGGGTTGGCCCTGCACAACTACCACTCGACCTCGAACAGTTTCCCGGTCGGGTTTCTCTTCCCGAGCGTGGCGAACCCGTCGGGGTCGAACGCCTTGGGGATACCCGACCTCCACTGGCGCTGGTCGGTCCTGGCGCAGTTGTCGCCGTTTTTGGAGCAAACCGCCGTCGCCAACGCGATCAACTTCAACTGGCCGATCGCGCCCGGCCCCGGGGCGTCGGGGCCGTTCGCGGGGTTCGCGGCGTACAAACCGTTCCCGGTCAACACCACGGGGATGACGACCAAGATCAAGCTGTTCCTCTGCCCGAGTGACGGCGCGACCGGCGGGGCAACCCTGGTCGACGGTTCGACGACCTTCGGCGCCACCAACTACCACTTCCGCACCGGCGACGGCCAGCCGGGGTCGGGGCACGTCGGCGACGCGGGCG
>JAABUX010006679.1_pt1 | contig 13709 bp, 9 predicted proteins | sample 5561851 | NCBI WGS metagenome assembly JAABUX01 (sample SAMN10711883, study PRJNA513361) | rock metagenome | isolation source: Antarctica rocks | place: Antarctica: Victoria Land, Richard Nunatak red sandstone | collected 2016-01-03 | reverse complement strand
CTCGACCGCAACAAGATACCGGCCCAGCTTCTCGATCGACATGCCCCGCTCCCCCGCAACCGCGAGGGCGCGTCATCATACGTCAGGGCGCGGCAGGCGAGAGAAATCTCATGCGTAGCCCCTGGGCAGCCCCTGACCAAGTGGAGCTGGAGCAAGGTGGTCGAGCGAGTGGCCTGCCAAGCCGGCGTCGCCGGCTTCAGCACCCATACCCTGCGCCACCTCCGGCTGACGCACCTCGCCCGGTCGGGCTGGGGGCTGCATGACATCGCGACCTATGCCGGGCACCGCAACGTCCAGACCGCGGCACTCTACGTCCACCTGTCCGGCAACGACCTGCTGGCCAAGATGGCGCAGTCCGTGGACCAGTTCGACGCCAAGCTGGGCGCCTCCTTCCTTGGGGAGTTGTGACATGGACGATGCAACCGGGACCGTATCGGCGCCTTATTCGAGCAGGATCGATCTCTCGCGCTATGATCGCGCGCCCACCCTGACCGACGACGAATTGCGGATCACGCGGCGGTGGGCTGAGGGCGCCGTCATCACGAGCAGGCAGTTGCCTCGGCTTTACGTCCCGATTGCGGACGTCCTCCTCCACGATGGCCGTGACCGGATGAACAGGCTTCGTTCCGTCAAGTTTGTCCTGACCGAAGTCGGGCGGTCGGGACAGGCATACTGGGGTTGGAGCGAGCAGCGCTGGCTCGACCTGATCGACCAAGCGCAAGTGCTGCCGAATACAGCTATGATGCCCCAGCTGACAGCGGTGGCCTATCTTCTGTGCGGGGTCAGGCGCTTTTACGATCTCAAGCGCAACATCACCTTAGCGGCGACAGCACGGTTGGTGTTCGGCCCCGAGGTGTTCAACCCGGAGGCCGAGCGCCTCATGGCGGCTCTTGGCCGGGTCGGCTTCAAGTGTTCCACCCTGCACTCGTTCATGCCGTCCATCGTCGGCGCGGTGGCGCTTGAGGGTGGCGACCCCAGGCTGGAGAACTTTGGCAAGGGACTGCTGGAGCGCACGCGTGAACTCTACGCCGGCCGGATCGGCAAGCGGATCATCATGCTGTCCAACGGCCTAGCGGCGCTCGGCATCGCCAGCGACCAAATCCGCTTCCGCTTGTACCAGTCCCTTCGCGGCATCGAAGCCAACGACATCAACCCTGAGTGGATGGAGTGGTGCCGGCGCTGGTTGGAGACCTCCACCCTGCGCGAGGGGTCTCGCCGGGCGATCTACAACATGCTGATGCGGGTCGGAATCTGGTTGGGACGAGCACACCCGGAGGTCACAGGGCCGGGGCAGTGGACCGTGGATCTGTGCGCCGATTATCTTGCAGCCGTCGACAGGCTCACCGTGGGCGGCTGGGCTGGCTCCTCCTTCGACTACCGGCGGGTTCCGACGGCCGGCAAGCCGCTGCGGCCGATGTCCAAGGTGGCCATGTACGGGGCCATGCGCCGCTTTCTCGCGGATGTGCAGAACTGGGAGTGGGCAACGATCCGCTGCAACCCGCGCTACCACCTTTCCACGCCGCGGACGGTGCAGCGGCTGATCGCAGTGAACCCTCGCACCATCGACGACGCGGTGTGGTTGAAGCTGACCTGGGCGAGCTTGAACCTGGAGGCATCCGACCTGGTGCAGGATGGCCGCTACCCGCTGGAGCTGCTCAGGCGATGGCCGTGATTTGGACCCACGCAGGCCTGCGCAGCAATGAGATCGTCCGGTTGCGCCGGGGCTGCGCACGTCCCCAGACAGACGACCTGATCGATCCATCCGGCACCCCGGTCCCAGCTGGCAAGCTGTGCTGGCTCAACGTGCCGGCTGGCAAAACGTCCACGGCTTACACCAAGCCTGTGAACGGCGTGGTGCTCACATGCATCGAGGCTTGGCTCCAGGTGCGGCCGCAGCAGCGGCCGATGCTCGACCGGCGGACGTCGGAGCGGGTGGAGTACCTGTTCCAGCTCCGCAATCGCTTGGTGGACCGGCGCGTGGTGAACAACACGCTGATTCCTACGCTGTGCGCCAAGGCCGGCGTGCAGCTGCACGACAGCACCGGCCGGATCACCAGTCATCGGGGTCGTGCGTCGGCGGTGACGATGCTGGCCAACGTGCCCGGGGGCATGAACGTGTTTGAGCTGGCGCAATGGTCCGGGCACCGCAGCCCGCAAGCGATCATGAGCTACATCCGGGTGCGGCCAACCCAGCTCGCCAGCGCCTTCGCCAAGGCGGACCAGGCCGCTCACATGATCGCGGTCGTGCTCGACCAGGAGGCAATCACCAGCGGTGCCGTGCGGGACGGAGCGCCTTGGAAGCACTACGATCTCGGCCATTCCTACTGCAGCAATGCGTTCTGGAGCACCTGCCCGCACCGCATGGCCTGCGCGGGCTGCTTCTTCAACGTCCCGAAGCAGTCGGCCAAGGGGCTGATACTCGCCGCGCAGCAATCCGCAGGGCGCCTGCTGGAGGAAGTGTGGTTGAGCCCGGACGAGCGGGCGGCCGTGGAGGGCGACGTGGCGGCGCTGAACGGGATGCTCGGCAAGCTCCAGGATGTGCCGGCGCTGGATGGCAGGACACCCCGGCAGATAGGTGGTGACGTTACGCCCTCTGCCCGTTGACCGATTTCGACCCTAAGCAGTCCTTCACAGCCCCGGTTTGATCGGCCGGGATTGGCCGGAAGCTGCCATTCTGCTCCGGGGCAGCCGAAGAAGCGAAGCAGATGTTCGATGGTCGGCGTGCTAGGCCGCTACCCGCCAGTAAGCGTCGATGCAGGTACCCCTGGCGCTCAGGGACGATGGCGGATCCAAACGTTCATCGAGGGTATTTCCAAGAGCGCGTTCAAAGGGCCGCTGTGCTGGCTGTGAGCTTCCCAGCAACCGAGCACTCAAACGCACGAACCTTGCAAGTCAGTGGGATGAAGATTGGATGATGGTAGGCTTGTGAGTATGAGAAGCAACCCGATCGGGATCATAAGTCCTGGGATGATTGTCCAGAACATCGCTGGCAATTGTCTCAAAGAGTCTCGAAGAAAAGGATGGATCCAATGCCAGCTTCCAGTGACCCCACCATTGTCCGCACGAAGATCTTTGCGGTCGGCGCCGACGCGAGCGGGACGGCTCCTGACTCCATCGCCCTCGGCAAGAACGGCATCGTGTTCGCCGAATACGGCAACGGCGTCCCCTCGGACGGCACCGGCGGCGGCAGCACCATCGTCGAATACAGCCGCTCCGGCGCCATCCTGAACACCTTCAGCTTCGCCGGCTCCGATGACGGGCTCAAGGTCGACCCGGTCACCGGCAAGCTGTGGGTGCTGCAGAACCAGGACGGCAACAGCACATTGACGGTCGTCAATCCGGTCACCGGCCAAACCACCGGCCCGCTCTCGTATGCCGTCCCGAGCGCCACGCAAGGCTACGACGACGTCGCCTTCACCGGCGGCAAGGTCTACATGAGCCACACCAACCCGGCCGCGCCCACCGACAGCGTCGTCGTGCGGCTCGACAATGGCAACAACCCGACGGGCACGCTGAAGACCACCGCCATCTTGCGTCAGGGCGACACGGGCACCAACCTCCTCACCGGCGCAACCAACCAGGCGCTTCCGGTGTCGGATCCAGACTCGCTCAAGAGCCTGGCCGACGGCACGCTGGTGCTGACGAGCGGCGACCAAAGTGCGCTCACCTTCATCCAGCACCCCGGCACCGACCAGCAGACGGAAAGCTTCATCGCCCTGCCGGCCGGCTCGACCGGGCTCGACGACGCGGTCATCCCCTCGGCCTCGTCCGGCACCTTCGTCGTCGCCGACACCAAGACCAACGACATCGTCAAGATCGCGGTCAGCGGCCTGAACGTGCACGACATCTATGCGTCGGTCGCCGGCGACAACGGCATCGTGCAGATCGACCCGAGGACCGGCGCCGTCACCCAGCTCGCGACCGGGATCTCGTCGCCGCACGGGCTGGCGTTCATCCCAGCCGGCCATGCCGGCGCCTTGCCGGAGGCGAGCGCGCAACACATCACGCTGACGCCCACGCACGGCTGACGACGCCGACCCACCCGGCGCCACGATATGGCGCCGGGTGCCATTGCGGCTCTATTGGCTCTGAGGCCGCAGAACAACACCCGCCGATCTTTCCAGCGACGTTCCGGCGCCGCGTCAAAGACTTTCTTCCGCAACACCGGCGATGTGCTGCACATCTTGCTGAATAACCCGTTTGGTCGGGCGCGTTTCGGGAGCTGGGGGCACAAGCGCTGGCACGTTATGTCCGCTTCCGCAAACCTGCTTCCGTAGGTTGAATGGCCGAAGTGGGCGCAGAGCGGCCGCAAACCTTCTACAGCCGCCGCCCACCAGGAGCGGTCCTGCCTACTCAGCCAGGGCCACGAACTCATGTTTCAGCGAGTGACATCTTGACGCTGGGTTGATTCGATGCGCTGGCATTCAGGCCGGAAGGGTATAGCGGTGCTCAATGGAGGCACGTATTGCCAGGCGCGCCTGGTCGGTGGCTGATGCGTCCTGCTCGATGGCGCGCATCTCCGCAGCCAGTTCGCCGTCCTTGATGCTGGTCTCGACCCAGGCCGAGAAGTCAGCGCGCCCTCGGTGCCACTCCCAGGTCTCGTCGTCCACGCCGTCCGCCATCTCCAGGAACATGATCAGGTTGGTGGCGCGCAGGCGCAGCTTGCCCTCAGCGCCGCGGAAGAAGAACGCCTTGTCGTCGCCCAGCTTGCCCTCGGCATACTTCCGCAGGTGGCGCCGCCGCTCCGTCGTGCCCGGGATGACCTTGAACCGGCGCGGCGCCGGGTCGGTCCGGCATATGGTTAGCACCTCCCCGCGCTCGACGCCCCCGGCGCCGTCCGGCTCCGCCAGGCCGTGCGCGCGGGCGAACACGGCCAGTGCGGCCTGCGCCTCGTCGCCGACTGCAAGTGCCCGGTCCACGCAGTCCAGCGTGCGGGGGGACAGCGCCTCGGGCCGCACGGTGACGAACATGAAGCCGCGCAGGCCGCTGGGTAGGGCAGTCGCGCCAGGGTCCCAGCTTGCGGGCAGCAGGTGGTGCGCCTCGTCGACCACCACGAAGTGCGGGCGCCCGGTGCGCTCGCGGTGGGCGAGCAGTTCCGGCAGCAGTCCCGCAAGGTAGCCGGGCCGGTCCTCCAGCTTCACGCCAAGCAGGTTCACCGCGACCGAGGACGCCGTCTTGCGCAGGATCTCCAGCACCTCCTCGGCCCGCGGCGCATCCGCTGCCGTGCCGATGGCGACGGCGTCGCCCAGGCCCTCGTAGTCGCCCTCGGGGTCCATGACGACGAACTGGAAGTCATGCGCGGACAGGCGCTCCAGCAGGCCCGTGGTGAGCGTGCTCTTGCCGCCGCCCGACGTTCCAGTCAGCAACAGGCTCTGCCGTACCGGCACCAGTGCCAGGCCGCCTCCGTTGTCTGGCCCGCCCTCGCCGTCAAGCGCGGCGGCCAGGGGAATGTGCTGCCGGGGGTTGGTGGCATCCACATCGGCCAGATCGGTCGAGAGCCACAGGTCCACCAGCTCGGCCACGCCCGCACCACGCTCGCCTTCGGTCACCAGGGCGGCGGCATCCTTTAGCCTGGGCAGGGCGTTGGCGACCGCGACCGGCATCCCGCACAGGTCCAAGAAGGCGAAGTCGTTCTCGGCATCGCCCACCGCGACCACATTGCGGGGCGAGACGTCCAGCTCCACAAGCGCAGCGCGCAACCCGCTTTCCTTGTTGACGCCGGCGGGCAGCACCATGACGGCGCCCTTGTTGAAGATGATCTGTAGTTCCAACCCCATGTCGCGGATGGTGGCCAGGACTTTGCCCTCGTTCGGCTCCCAGCTTGCGACGATCACGCGGCCCACCGACAAGGGCGACACACCGGCATCCCGCAGGCGCTCGGCGAACTCCGGGGGTGGCGGGGCGGCCAGCGTCCGCTCCTGCTTGGTGGCGGGCCAGTAGAGCACTGCCCCGTTCTCGGCCACGACGATGTCGAACAGGTCAAGGCGCGGCATGCAGCGGATCAGGTCGTCCAGTTCCCGCCCTGTCACCAGCACCAGGCGCCGGCTGGCACCGCGCAGCCGTTCCAGGGCGGCAAGCGTGGGTTCGTCCACCTCGCCGTTGTGAGCGATGGTGCCGTCGTAGTCAGTGGCAAGAGCAACGTAATGCATGGCGCCAAGTAGCAGTGTGGTTGAGCCGGCGCCCGCGACAGTTCCATTGCAATGAGCCGCCGCACATGTGCTGCCCACCAGGAGCGGTCCTGCCTGCTCAGTCAGGGCCATGAACTCATGTTTCAGTGGATAACATCTTGACTGCGGGTTGAGTCTATAGGAGGCCTTTCCGATTCGGAGCGCCCCCATGCCGCTGTCCCTTGGCCTTGCCCCGCAAAAGTTCCGCTTCGGCGTGCTGCTGAACCACTTCGCCGCCATCGATGACTGCGCGACGTGCGCCGCATCGCCCACCCCTTGGCCGAGGTCCTACTGCTTGTGGTATGCGCCATCATGGCCGACTGCGACGACTACGATCGCATCGCCGCATGGGGCGATGCCTACCTCGACTTCCTGCGCCGCCACCTGCCCTACGAGCACGGCATCCCCGGCGGACGCTGGCTCACGATCCTGATGAACCGCATCAACCCCGCCCTGTTCTCGGCCGCCTTCACCGCCTGGGTGCGCGAGGCCTGGCCCGGGCGCTCAGAGTTCGTCACCACCTGTGGCAAGACCTCGCGCCGCAGCCATGGCCGTGCCGAGGGCGCCGCGCCGCGCCACCTCGTCTCGGCGTTCGCCAGCACCAGCCGCCTGGTGCTCGGCCAGGGGGCCATACCCGACAAGGCCGGCGAGGTAGCCGTCATCCCGGTGCTCCTGGCCCGGCTGGCCGAGAACGACGGGCTGCGCGGCGCCCTCATCTCCAGCTACGCCATCGCGACCAACGCTGCCAGCACCACCGCCATCCAGCAGGATGCCGGTGCCGACGACCTGCTGGCAGTCAAGGCCAAGCCCTCGCTTGATCCCGGGACCGAGTACCTACTCGGCGCGCATGATCAGGCCTGTCCGCACGGCGGGATACGCCTTGCCGCCGGTCATCCCTCCCCAGATGACCTCGTTGAACAGGTCGGCCGGCGCCCGGTCCTCGCCCGAGAAGTCGAAGCCGCGGGTGTGGTATGCCCAGTAGGCGGACGGCTGCGCCGGGATCACGTCGGGTCCCTCGGCGAACTGCACGCCGTCCTTGCCCTCGCCCATCGACAGGGTGAGCGTCGAGGACCGCAGCGCCGTCGAAACGACCGGCGAGTAGCTCCACGCCGGCCCTTGCGTGATGTCGAACACGTCGGTCATCGGCCGCTGGTAGGCCGTGTTGAGGTTCAGGTGCTGCAGGCCGAGCACGTCCTCGATCGTGCGGACCATGTTGACCGTCGAGTAGCGGGTGCTGACGACCGCACCCTGCTTCACGTAGGGTCCGACGACGTAGGCCGTGCTGCGGTGCGCGTCCATGTGGTCAGGTCCGTCCTGCGCGTCGTCCTCAAGCACCATCACGAGGGTGTTGCCCGAATAGTTCTGGCTGTTGGCCAGCATCTGCAGCGTCTTGCCGACCGCGTAGTCGTTGTCGGCCTGCTGCGCCTCCGGCGTGCCGGTGCCGGCGAGCGACGTGCTGAACGACCCCATGTGGTCCCGCATGTAACGCAGGAACACGAGGTTCGGCAGGGTGTTGCTCACGTCGAACTGGTTGAACTCGCGCTGGAACTCCTCCATCCGCCAGGTGTCCGGATAGGATGTGTCAAAGCCTCGGAAGTAGATGTCCGTCTGCGGGATCAGCTCGGGGTTCGTCACCCACATCTGCTGGCTGCCGGCGGCGGCGGGGAACTCGACCGGGGCGGCGTAGCCGGGATCGCCTGGGTTCAGGCCATAGTGGCTGTTGTCGGAGAAGAAGCCGTAGTTGCGGATTGTCAGGCCCGCGCGCAGGGCGGCGCTCCAGAGATAGCCGCCCTGCTTGGCGCCGTTCGGTCCGTCAGGCGCGCCGACATCGTTCGTGCCCGGCAGGACGTTGGTAGCACCCCCCGGATACTGGTTGCCGTTCGCGGTGTAGTCGTAGCCGCCGGCTGAGGCCTGGCGCGCTGCGACCGTGGCGGCCGGGGTGGCGCCGGCATAGCCGACATCGACGTTGCTGTTCTGGCCCTCGGCGTCGTAGGGCGCGTCCCCCCGGTTGACCCCGAACGTGTAGTTCATCGGGATCGTCTTCTCGTTCCAGTCGGTCTCGCGTGCGGCGGTGGACCAGGGCCAGCCGTTGCCGCTCACCTCGCCGGTGTCGAAGAAGTTGTCCAGCGTCACGAAGTCGGTCGCGATGCGGTGGAAGTTGGGCGTGATCCGCCGGCCGAAGATGGTGAGCGTCGGGTCGCCGTTGGCGCCGTTGGTCAGGTCGCCAAGCACCTGGTCGAAGGTGCGGTTCTCCTTGACGATGTAGATCACGTGCTGGATGTGCGAGCGGAGGAAGTTCATCGTCGCCGTGTCGCGCAGGTCGTTCTCCAGCGTCCAGCCGTTGTTGGCCGCGACCTGGTTCGTCAGGCTCGACAGGTCGCCCGCCTGCGGGACCGGCACGACCAGCATGCCCGACCGCTCCAGCTGGAACACGTACTGGTTGGCGTTGTAGCGGCTGGCAGGGGTGTTGCCGCCGGGAAGCGTCGCGGTCGTCAACTGCGGCGTCGAGCTCGTCCGCTTGTTTGGGTTGCCGCCCGGGTCGCTCTTGCTGTTGAACACGTAGAGGGTCGAGTTGTCCGCGCTCACCGTGACCGTCGTCGGGTACCACCCGGTCGGGATCAGCCCGGATACCTTGTGCGGCGCCGGGCCGGCCAGGGGCACGATCGCGACCGCGTTCGAGCCGCCGTCCGTCACATACAGCATCTTCTCGTCGGGCGAGAGCGCGAGGTTGTTGGTTGCAGCGCCGGTGAAGCGATTGGTCGTGTCTGCCAGGATGCCGGCAGGCGCCACCGCGTCGATCTGCTCCACCACCGCATTGGTGCCCGTGTCGATGACCGCGACGCTGTCGCTGTTGTCTTGCGAGACATACAGCGTCGTCTGGGCCTTGTTCAGAACCAGGTTGTTCGGGCTGCCCGGCAGCGCGATCCTGGTCACGAGCTTCGGAGCGCCGGTGCTGATGTCCACGACCACGACCTCGCGGTCACGCAGGGACGTGGCGTAGAGGGTGGTGTTGCCCTTGAAGGCGACGCCGTAGAGCGTCTCGCCGCCGGCCACGCCGTCGGCGCTGGACGTGTTGTAGGGGCGCAGGTCGTATTCGAGCACCTGGGCGCCGCCGGCGGTGCGGAAAACCTGGACGCTGTTGTTGAGCGAGTTGGCGACTGCGAGCAGGGAGCCGTCGGCGGACAAGGACAGGCCTGCCGCCATCGGATACTGGCCGGAGCCGATGCCGCCGGCGACCCGCGTCGTGCCGACCAGGCGGCCCGGGTATTTGCCATGGTTGAGCTGGATCATTGAAGTCTGGGCGTAGGCGGCGCCGGGCTGCGGCCGGGTGAAGACATCAACCTGGTCGTCATTGCCGCCGGATACGTAGATCGTGGAGCCGTCGGGCGAGAACACCAGGCCGACGAACGTGTTGGCCGGGCGCAGCGTCTGCGTCTGCACCGGCGCGCGGGGGTTCGTCACGTCATAGAGGATGACGAACTCGGCGCCGGTCCCGACCAGCTTGGCGTTCTGGTCATCGAGCACGTTGTAGCCGCTGGTCATGACGGCCAGCGTCTTGCCGTCCGGGCTGAGCGTGGAGGCGATGGCGCCATCGGGATGAAAGTAGGGATAGTTGCCGATGGCGGGCGTGTACTCGGGCTGCACCGGGTTGAGCAGGGAGAAGGTCGAGCCGGTCGCGAAGGTCGGCGTGATGAACTGCCCGGTGGGCAGCGGGGCCTGTCCGCTATTGTCGGGGCCGCCGTCGTCAGCCCAGGCGGCGGTCGCGCCTGCGAGCAGGGTGGCGGAGAGGAGGGCGGTCTTCAGCAGCGTTGTTCTATGAGCCGGACGCATGCTTGTCTCCCGTACAGGTTGAGTGTTCGCCTGAAGAAGTTATTTCAGGATGACGCTGGCTGACGTTCGATCACAACCGCCCTGGTTCTAGCAGGCTCCGACCAGAGAAGTTTTCATGAACCCCGGTCTGCTGCCCGGTGCGGCAGGGGTGCAGCCGGGGCTGTATCCTAGGGCTTCGAACCCAAGTTATTTCGTATCAGCATTGAGCAGGTATTCGAGGCAGGCTGGGGTCCAGGTGGCGAGCTTGCGTCGCAGGCGGATGAAGTGCTTGTCCTTGGCGGCTCGGACCAGGTTGAGCGCGAAGTGGCGGACGACGGCCATGCTCTAGGCGCCATGGCCCTTGCGAAGCTGGGACTGGTCGTCGCCGAAGGGCCCGTTCCCAACAATCGTGACACCAGCCGCCATTTCGGGTCAGGCGAGCGCGGCGATGCGGGTGCGCATGGCGAGCGGCTCGATGGCGCGGCCAGCACGGTTTGAAGCAGCCTGCCGCGAACCTCCCGGCGCGGCCGATCCGGCTAGCTCCGGGCTGCCGGTTCAGGCGCCAGGCTCAACTCCTCCAGGGTGCGGCCTTTCGTTTCCGGGAGCATGAATATCGTCACGACCAAGCCCACCACGCTTGCGCAGGCGGCCGCCAACTCCGCCGAGGGCAGGCCGTGCCAACTCATCAGCAAAGGGAAGGTGAACACGCCGATGAACCCTCCGACCTTGCCCGACGCGGCCGCGATCCCATGCCCCGTGGTGCGGGTTTCCACCGGGAAAATTTCCGCCGGATACACGAACGTCGTCGCGTTTGGCCCGAACTCGGTGAAGAAGTAGCTGATGCCGTAGATGATGAGGAACGGGAAGATGAGCTTCTCGATCCCAGGGATCAGCGCCATCGCCAGGAAGCTGCACGCCATTACCGCGAAACCGAGGACCTGGATCGGCTTGCGCCCTATCCGGTCCATCATCGCCGCCGCCAGGAAGTAGCCCGGGACCGCGGCGCAGGCGAACACCGCGAGTTGCGTCAGGGTCTCATTCAACAAGCTCTCATGAGGCGAGATCGCGTGTAGCACCAACGGGCTGCTCACGGTGTTGCCGTAGTAGGCGAAATCCATCAAGGCCCAGGCCAGGCTCGCCCCCACCAAGCGTAGCTGAAGGTCCCGCCGGCGCAGCAGCAGGCCGAAGCCCTGGGCGAACGAGACCTTCGCCTCGCCTTCCTGGCGTTGCGCGTGCAGGGCCTGGTAGCGCGGACTCTCGCCCAGGTGTCGCCGCATCCGGAACACGGCCAGCGCCGGCACCGCGCCGAACGCCAGCAGCGCCCGCCACACGATGTCCTTATCGAGACCCGACCACAGCAGCGCCGCGGCGAGGATCGGGCCGACGATCAGGCCCGCCGCCTGCATAGAGAACACCAGCGACACCATCATGCCGCGCGTCTTCTTCCCGGCATACTCGCTCATGAGCGTCGCGCTGACCGGGTAGTCGCCGCCGATGCCGATGCCGAGGATGATCCGGAAGAAGATCAACCACCAGATGCTGGGTGAGAACGCGGAGGCGATGGCGCCGGCGGCGAGCACCAGCACCTCGTAGCCGTAGATGCGCTTGCGGCCCAGCATGTCCGCTACGCGCCCAAACAGCACCGCGCCCAATGCCGAGGCCAGGAGCGCCGTCGAGGTCACGAGGCCGGTCGCCAACGGCGAAGGATGCCACTCGCCCTTTAGGATGTTCATCACGACGCCGATGATGAAGAGGTCGTAGGCGTCGCAAAAGAAGCCCATGCCGGAGATGAACATGATCTTCCACTGCTCGCGCGTGATTCCCGTGTCGTCGAGGTGCGCGAACTGGTTGACGCTGACATCCGACATGCTGCTCTCCCATCACGTCGCGCTTTGAAGAAGGAGGCGGTCGGCTGGTTTCGCGGGGTAATGTGACAATTGTGCTTGGCGGGCCCGGATCATGACGATCGGCCGCCGAGGTACGCCGCCATCACCGCCAGATCGTGGGCGACAGCCGACGCCGGGCCGTGCAGCGCGACGCGCCCGCCTTCGAGCACACAGGCGACGTCGCTGATGTCCAGCGCCGCCGAGGCGTTCTGCTCGACCAGCAGCACCGTCGTGCTGATCCGCGCCAGGGTCGCCACGATGGCGAAGATCTCGTCCTCGACCAGCGGCGCCAAGCCCATGCTCGGCTCGTCCAGCAGCAGTAGGCCCGTTCCCAACAGTGATGCTGGTGGCGAATTCAGCAGTTGATCAGGCCGCTACCAGAAGCGTGGCGACGCGGGAGCAGCGCGTTTTCGCGACGGGGGTGCCGGCGCACCATTCCGCGACCCGGACCAAGTTTATCGCTGCTGCTGTGAGGACGTGTTGCAGGCGCGTTTTGGCGAGGCCGATGTAGCGGCACCGGCGCAGGCCGCAGCGGCTGATGGCCTGCGCGTGCGTGCCCCCGATCCCTGCACGGGCGGCATAGCTGTCCCGGAACACCGCGGTCTTCTGCTGCTTGCGATGAACGCCCTTCGGCGTTCATCCTGCAGCGCCTCGAAGTGCTCGCGCGCCTGCAGCCCGATGATGCGCGGCTCGCACTTGGCCCGGGTGCAGCGTGGGCGCAACGGGCATGGGAAGCAGTCCCGGGTGGCGAAGCGGGCTTCGAACACCATGCCATTCTTGGTGTAGGTGCTTGGCAGCCAGGAAATGCTCTCCTTGCCCGCCGGGCAGGTCACCACCTTGTGGTCCCAGTCCACCGCGAAGGCAGCCTTGGTCAGTCCGTCATCCAGGCGCGCCTGCCAGCTCGGGTCGTCGGCGACCGGGCCGATGATGGTCACGCCAAAGCGCTGCTTGCTGTCCACCAGCACGTGCGAGTCCGTGTAGCCCTTGTCCACCAGGTGATCGCCCGGCAGCAGCCCGCGCTTCTCCAGGCTGGCGTGGACCACAACGGCCATGTTGTCGTCCGGCGTGGTCGCGGGTGTCGTCTCGACGTTGGTGATCACATGCGGACCCTCGCAGGCCGGATCGCAGGTCTCGGTCACCTGAACCTTGTAGCCGACCCAACTGATGTCGCGCTTGTGGCTGTAACGCGCGTCCGGATCATAGGGCGAGCAGACCTGCTCGGCAGACAGCGGCAGCTCGGCGGCACCGCCCAGGCGCATCTGCCCGTCCTCCGTGACATACTGCGTCGCCCAGACCTGGCGCAGGACATGCACCGCAGCCAGCTGCGCCAGCTCCGGCTGTTCCTTGGCAGCGTCGATCGCACTGAGCAGTTGCCGGCCGTCGGCGCCGATCGTGGCGGCCAAATCCTGGCGTGCCGCCTCAGTCTTGGGCAGGCGATAGTTCTCCACCCGCCGGCCATACCGCTCATACCACGCAGCCGGTGCTATCGCCCGCAGCCAGTCCGGCGCGACGGCGGCCGGCTCGTTCAGCGCCGCCCGTAGCGTCTCGCCGACGCGCTTCAGGCGGTTCGGCGTGCGCACGGCTGCGAGCACATGCGTGCTGTCGGTGCGCTGGCGACCACGCGCCTTGACCAGGCCCTCGGACTTGAGGCGTTCCAGCAGGGTGTCGAGCAGCAGCGACTCGGCGCTACCCGCGATCAGGCGCGTGCGGAACTCGCTCGAGAGCATTCAAAATCGTGGGGTGCTGATCGGGTTGGGTTAGGGTCCGGGCTCACGGGACGAGGGTGGGCTGGTGCCGAAGCTGGTGTGGCGTGTGAAGCTGGTTGCGGAGCTGCGGCCTGGGGTGA
>JAABUX010006678.1_pt1 | contig 13710 bp, 12 predicted proteins | sample 5561851 | NCBI WGS metagenome assembly JAABUX01 (sample SAMN10711883, study PRJNA513361) | rock metagenome | isolation source: Antarctica rocks | place: Antarctica: Victoria Land, Richard Nunatak red sandstone | collected 2016-01-03 | reverse complement strand
CGCGGCTGCCGTATACAGCCACTTTTTCCCTGCTTAGGGGGTCATTTTAGGTCCCGTTCCGGACGGAACCACCCAGAATCACGGTGGATCGAGGTTTAGAGCGGACGGCGCAGATCGTCGCGGTCGACTCCGGCATCAAAAGGGATCCGGTCGGACGGACGGTCCGGTTTCTCATCAGGCCTCCAGGCGGCGCGCAGCCAGATCGCTGAGCTCCTGATCGGGATCGCCGCTGCGTCTTGGGGCCGCAGCCGTCTCGAGCGTCGGGGGGCGGGAGATGAAGGCGAGCCATCGGCGACGCTCGGATGCTGATCACGCCGGTCGTCTTCTGAGCCCCTACCTGCGACCATGCGCCGGCACTCGTGATGGCACAGCGCCTGACGGAACCCGCCCGCGATGCGCGCCTTGTTCCGGCGCGGGCGCGTTGAATGCCACGCCTGCGCACGCTCGGGCGCGCCGCGCTCGCGGGGGTCCGACCCGCGCGCTGGCTCGGGCACCTCCTGCGCGGTCAGGTCGTCGGGCTCGTGGGCGGCCCCGCGCGTGCCCGCGTGATCGTGCTCTTGGGATGCGTCCTCGCACTCAACACCGCGCAGATCTCGACCGTCGGCGCTGTCGCACCTCAGTTGGAGCGCTCGCTGCACGTGGGTAACACCAAGATCGGCTTGCTGAACGCGGTCGCGCTGCTCGTCGGAGCTGTGGCGGTGATCCCGGTCGGGCTGGTGGTCGATCGCGCGCGCCGCATCCTGATGCTCGCAGCGAGCATTGTCCTCTGGAGCGTGACGACCTTGCTCGGCGCCATCGCGCCCTCCTACTCGAGCCTGCTGCTCACGCGCGTCGGCCTTGGCGCCGTCGCCGCGACGGCGGGGCCGGCGATCGCCTCGCTGACCGGCGACTACTTTCCGTCGCGTGAGCGCGGGCGCATCTACGGCTACATCCTCAGCGGGGAGCTCGTCGGCGCGGCGGCAGGCTTTCTGGTGAGCGGCACAGTCGCGAGCGCTTTCTCCTGGCGTGCGGCGTTCGGGCTGCTCGCGCTTCCCGGCTTCTTCCTCGCCCGTGCGCTGTGGCGCACCGTCCCCGAGCCGCGGCGCGGTGGACAGAGCCGCCTCGAGCCCGGGGCACAGGATCTCGCTGGCGCGCTCGCCAATGCTCATCGCACTGCGGCGCAGGCGCGGGAGGACGACCCAGGAGCCCGCGAGCACGATCTCGCGCGCGAGGCCGCGAGCCGGCGCGGCTTTGCCCCCAACCCGAAGCTCGTGCTCGAGACAGAGCCCAACGCGTTGTCGCTCGGTCAGGCGGTGCGCTACATCTTGCGCATTCCCACGAACACGCTGCTGATCATCGGCTCGGCGCTGGGGTACTTCTTCTTCGCCGGGTTGCAGACGTTCGCTGTCGTGTTCGTGCGCGGCCACTACCACGCCAGTCAGGCGACCGCGACGCTCGTCCTCGGCCTACTCGTCCTCGGCGCTCTAGCTGGCACGCTGGCGAGTGGCCCCTCACCGACGCCCTCGTCCGCCGTAGCAGGCTCGAAGCGCGGGTGTGGGTTCCGGCGCTGTGCTATCTGGGCGCTGCCGCGCTGCTGGTTCCCGGCCTGCTGATTAGCCATCTCAGCTCCGCGATCTGGTTTTACGTCGGCGGCGCGGCGCTCATCTCGGCCGCCAATCCGCCGCTGGATGCCGCCCGCCTGGACATCATGCCCTCCGGCCTCTGGGGACGAGCCGAGAGCGCCCGCACGTTCCTACGCTCACTCGCTCAGGCGGTCGCGCCGTTGCTGTTCGGCGCTGTCGCCGACCTCGTGGCCGGCTTCGTGCCTCAGCAGGCGCCGATCGGCACGCACACCCACGGCATCGTCTCGTCCGCAACCGGTACCGGGCTACAGGTCAGCTTCCTCGTCATGCTGAGCGCGCTGGCCGCCGCTGGAATCTTCCTCTTGCGCGCACGTAACACCTATCCCACCGACGTGGCGACCGCCGGCGCGGCACCGGCTCCGGCCCCGCCTAGCCCTCCCGCCCCGATCGCCGAGCCTCCGTAACCGTTTGCCCGCCGCCTTCGGCTCGCCCGCCGGCGCCCCACTCCCATCAAATCGCCTGCCCTCGCTCCGGCCATCGTCCGCCCCGCGCTCACCGCTTACCAGCTCGGTGTCCGAGCGAGCGCTCGCCCCGCACCAGCAGGAACACCATCGCCGTCAGCAGCGCCGGGGCGAGGGTGAGGCTCGGGATGACGTCCCCATGACCGATTCCTGAGGCGCCGATCGCGACCACCATCGTCGCGGCGAGGATCAGCGCCACGGGGACGATCAGCAGGCGCAGCGCCAGCAGGATGCCCCCACCGACCTCCAGCACGCCGGCGAGGATCTCGAGCGCCGACGGCCAAGGCAGGCCAAAGGCACGAAAGGCGCGCAGCTCCCAGGCGTGGAAGGCGAACTTGACAAGCCCCGCGAGGATGAAGATGACGCCGGTCACGATGGCCACCTTGGCGGCGGCCCGGTCCCGGCGGACCGCGGCGTCTGGCGCAAGGCTCATCGAGAGCATGATGCCAGCGCGCCCGGCCTGCGGGCCGGGGCGCGCTCAGTCACAACTTTTCCGCTGCCGGCGCGCCGGCTCGTCCGGGCGCCGGAGGATCCCAGCGCGGTAGGTCAAGAGCGTCGCGCGGAGAAGTACGCCAGCGCCCCGTCGCGCGCCGTGTCGATCGCTACCAAGCCGGCGCCGGCGAGCCAGGACTCCAGCTCGGCGAGGGTGGCGCACGGGCCGAACACGCCCGCCATCTGACCGAGGTGCACGAGCGCATCCTGGCGCACGCCTGAGCCCCTCGCGACGCAGCTACCACGCAGCTCACCGCCTGAGCGCAACACGCGCCCGATCTCGCGCAGCGCGGCCGCCGGATCAGGGAAGCAGTGCAGACCGGTATAGCTGACGCAGAGATCGAAGGTCCCGTCGGCGAACGGAAGCGCCTCGACGTCCGCCTCGACGAGCTCGATCCAGTCAAGGCCACGGCGCCCGGCTTCTGCGCGCGCCCGGCGCAGCATCACCGGGGATAGGTCCGAGGCGACGTACCGCAGGCGCTGGTCGGGGCGCAGGCCGCGCAACGCGATGCCTCCGCCACACGGTATGTCGAGGATCGCGCTGCCATCGGGCTCACCGGCGAGCCGCGCGATGTCGCGGTACAGCATGTCTGCGTCCACTCCCCAGAGCAAACGCCCGAGCACGCGCGCTAGCCGTTCGTCCTCCACGACCGAGTCGTAGACCGCGGCATGCAGCCACTGAAACCAGCCGCTCCTCCAGCGCTCGCGCAGGTCAGGCATCGCGTCAGGTTAACGCGCTGCGCTCGCGCCAGGCTGAGGCAGGCTGAGGCAGGCGGAGAGCGCGGGCCGGCTTATCCGCTCTGACAAACTCGTACTGATGGCCAATCCCACTTCCTTCGGCCGTGATCGCGCGCTGCAAGCGCGGATGCTGCTGACGCTGTTCCTGCTCGGGCTCGTGTACGCCGGGCTGATCGCCGTGCTGATCGCCGCCGGGGCCGGCGCTGTCGTGATCGCAGTCATCGCCGGCGTACTGTTCCTGGTCCAGTTCTTCACCTCGGACAAGATCGCGCTCTACTCGATGGGAGCGCGAGAAGCCAGTCCCGAGCAGGCCCCGGTGCTCCACGCGGCGATCGACCGGCTGTGCATCCAGGCCAACCTCCCCAAGCCGCGCGTGGCGATCGCGCAGACCCGGATGCCCAACGCGTTCGCGGTCGGGCGCTCGCCGAAGACCGCGACCGTCTGCGCCACGACGGGCATCCTCGAGCTGCTCTCCCCCGCCGAGCTCGAGGCCGTCCTCGGCCACGAGCTGACGCACGTCCAGAACCGTGACGTGATGGTGATGACGATCGCCAGCTTCTTCGCCTCGATCGCCTCGTTCATCGTCCAGATGGGGTTCTGGTTCGGCGGCATGTTCGGCGACGAGGAGGACAACGGGCCCGGTGCCATCGTCGTGATCCTCGTGTCCGCTGTGGTCTACGTGATCTCCTTCGTGCTCTTGCAGGCACTCTCGCGCTACCGCGAGTTCGCCGCCGACCGCGGCTCGGCGATCATCACCGGGCGCCCCAGCGCGCTGATCTCCGCGCTGATGAAGATCAGCGGCAACATGCAGCGGATTCCCCAGCAGGACATGCGCGCCGCATCAGGTGAGCTCGCCGCGTTCTACATCTTCCCCCCCAAGGCCAAGCAGACCGTCGCTACGCTGTTCTCGACCCATCCGCCGCTGGAAGCGCGGATCGCCGCCCTGCAGCGGCTGGAAGCGCAGTTGCAGGGTACGGCGTAGGACCGGAGGCGCCTCGAGCTATCGTCGGCAGCCTTGACACTGATAGGATCAGTTGACATGGAGCGGACTACGATATATCTGAGCACCGACGAAGCCGAGGGCTTGCGCCGAGTGTCGGCCCAGACCGGCACCTCAGAATCGGAGCTGATCCGCCGCGGGCTGCGCACCGTGCTCGAGCTGGCGCCACAAGCCTCCGCCGCCCCCGGCGAGGAGAGCAGGAGCAGCCGTGCCAGCCGGCCGCGGCCATGGACCTCGTTCGGTCACCACTGACGCAGGTCGAGGCGCAGCGCAGCCGCCGGCTCGGGAAGCAGTTTCACGGACGGCGCAGCGGCCGGTTCGGTGACACGGCTTCAGGGCCTTCGGCGATCATCGTCCGCTGATGGGGTTCCTCGATGTGATCACAGGCAAGCGCAAGCTCGCCGGACCCGCTCCCGACAGGCTGTTCGCGATCAGCACGGCGTACGTCACGCTGGAGACGACGCTCGGGATCAGCACGCGCGGCGGCGCGGCGATCGTCTTCCAGCCGCTCGCCACGGCGGACTTCGAGTCGATCGTGCGCGACATGGAGGAGGTCGTGCGGGCGACCGCCGGGGACAGCGGTACACGGGTGGAGAGCTCGGACGACGACTATGGCTTCCGCTGGCTGGTCCTGCGCGGCAAGGACTTCGACGATCTCGTAGTCGGGATCAACGCGGTCAGCGGAGCGCTTGCAGGCGGCGGCTACGGCGAGCGCGTCCTGTGCTCGGTGTTCGCGTTCAAAGACGCCCACCAGCGGCCGCTGTACTGGATCTACAACTACAAGCGAGGATCGTTCTATCCGTTCGTACCCACCGGCGCGCCACAGCAGCGCGACAACGAGCGCGAGCTGGTCCTGAAGGCGCAGATCGGTGCCGAGCTGCCCGTCGAACAGGAGCTCGAGCGGTGGTTCCCGCTGTGGGGCGCTCCGATCTGATGGGAGGGGGCGCAGCGACCGCGAGGGGGCCCTGATGGAAACGGGCGCACCGACCGCGGGAGAGCCGTCTCTCGCCGAGTTGATCCGCGCGGGCGACCTCGATGCGATTGCGGGGTTCCAAGTCACGCATGTCGAGCAGGTTCGCAGCTACTGCGAGATCGTCTGCGCCGCGGATCGGGTGCAGGAAGCATGCGACGACGTCTTCCTCGAGTTCGTCGGACGCGTGCGGGAAGGGGACGCTATACCGGGCGCAGACGCCGCGCTGGGCGGGGACGCCCAGCTTGACGAGCTGCTGCTCCAGGCGACCCGCTCGGTGTCGGCCGCCCGCTTGCAGCGCAGACCCGCATCGACGGGATCCAGGCGCGCGCCCCGCTTCGAAGTGCAGGACGCGAGTTGCGCCGTGATGCCCGAGCTGGTGGCAGCCGCGGCGAACGGGGAGCTGCGCGGAGACGGCGAGGCGGTCCGCGCCCACGTCGCAAGCTGTCCGGCCTGCAAGGCGATGACCGCGCGATTGCAGCGAGCCGAGCGGGCATTCCTGCGTTCGGGGGGCTGGAGCTAGGAAGGCGGAACGACTAACCGCGTCCGGAGAGCGACTGGCCAGAGCCGCTTCGCTGTCCTTGTCGCCAACCACCTCCTCGGTAAAGGCCGGCGCCAGCGCGTACCTGATGGTCGTGCTGGCCGCGCGTGTGGATTCATGCCGGCTGGTCGCATTGCGCCCGGACGGGACCGGGCCTACGCGCGGCGCGATCACGCCGAGCAAGACCCACGTGGAATGGTCTTGGCTGGTGCCCGCGCGGACCCGTAGCGCGATCTGGCGCCTGCGGGCCACCTGCGGCCCGAGCCAGGCAACGGTCCGGCTCGCCGTCGATGGACAGAGCACGGGGCCTGTGACGCTCGTGGTCGATGCGCATGTTCGCCAGTTCGGCGGCCCGCTGGCCGCCGTGCGCACGGTGGTGCCTGCCGTGGTTATCGCGCCCCGGATCAAGGTCCTCGCGGCTCGCTGGTGGGGGATCAGCGCCAACCGGATCTTGGCCCGCTTTCAAGCGGGATCCAGCGCCGGACAGTGCACCGCCTACGCGGCCTGGCGGCCGGACGTGATCGGACGGGTCGATTCGCTGGCCTACGCCGAGTACCTCCTCCGTGGCAGCACCGGGCCCCTCGCCGTCGACTGGAACGCCGACATATGGGCTGCCGACGCACAGCGAGCCGGGATGAGCACCGGCGGCGTCCCCCGCGCGGGTGCAGTGATCGTCTTTACACCAGGGGGCCTACGGTGCAGACGCGCCGTATGGACACGTGGCGGCGGTCGACTCCGGGCATTACTCCCGACGCGCATGGCGGCCGCATGTGAGACAATGGTTGTCTCCCCCATGCACCGGCATTCCAAGACCCTTCTCTGCGGCGCCCCCCGGTGGCTGACGCGCTGGCGCGTGCGCACCACGGTGGCGCTCGCCGCGGCGCTGGGGGCGATCGCGCTTGCGCCTGGCGCGGCACAGGCACAGTTCGAGCTTGGGCTCCAGGACACGGGCTTCCAAGTGGGAGGGAGCAATCCAGCCGCGCAAACCGCGTACCGAGCTCTACGGGCAATCGACGGCTCCACCATTCGCGTCGGGCTCGAGTGGGCGGCGGTGGCACCCGGTGGGAATACCGAGCCGGCCGGCTTCCACCCCGCCAATCCTGCGGACCCGAAGTACAACTGGGCTGCGACCGACGGCGCGTTACGATCCGCCGCACAGCGCCACGCACGCGTCGTGCTGACGGTGTCGACCTTGCCAGCCTGGGCGGAGCAGTCGGGCCAGCCGGCCTCTATAAGAAAACACTTTCCCGGCACGTGGGATCCGAATCCCAGGCAGTATGGCGCCTTCGCGCACGCAGCGGCGCTCCGCTACAGCGGCCGCTTTCCAGACCCGCTTCACCGTGGCGCCCACTTGCCACGCGTGAAATATTGGGAGATCTGGAACGAGGAGAACCTGCCACTCGATCTCACCGCGCCGAACGTGGTGGCCGAGTACCGGGACCTGCTGGGCGCCGCCTACGACTCGATCAAGGCCGTGCACCCCGACAGCCTGATCGCGACCGGCGGGCTTGCGCCGGTCTCCTACCTGGCGCCACTATCCATCTCGCCGCTGAAGTTCGCCGCCGAGCTGCTCTGCCTGCGGCGCGTGGGGACCTCCTTTCGCCGTAGCGGACCATGCCCCCATCCGGCCCGCTTCGACATCTTCGCGATGCACCCCTATACCGTCGCGGCAACTCCGACCAAGCACGCCTACCGCTACGACGACGTGCTGGTAGGCGACATGGGGAAGATCGCAAGCGTGGTACGCGCGGCTGACAAACTACACACGGTCGCGCCGCGGACACGCCACCAGATCTGGGTCACCGAGTGGGGATGGTTTACCAACCCCCCGAACAAGACGATCGGAGACTCCTACTCGAGGGCGGGGCGTTACGTGGCGTACGCGATGTACGAGATGTGGCACAGCGGCGTCAGCCTCGTCGTCTGGCTGAACGTCGCCGACCAGCCCAGCTCAACCGCCTCGAATGCTTTCTTTTTCAACGGCGGAGGGTTGTATGCGTACTCGGGCCGCGCGAAGCCGTCATTACACGCATTTGCATTCCCGCTCGTGGCGGGCGTAAGCGGTGGCCGCGGCTTCGCGTGGGGGCGCGCACCGGTGTCGCGGCGGGTAAGGGTTGTCGTAGAGCGCGCCGCCGGTCGTGGCTGGAAGCAGGTCGCGAGAGCGCTGACGGGTTCGGATGGCGTCTTCGAGGTCCACTTCGGGGCTCAGGCCAACGGGGTCTATCGCGCGCGCGTCGTGCACGGGGACGTCAGCCTGGCCTACAACTCGGCCCCAATTCCCGGTAAGCGAACACACCTCTTCTATTCGGGTTGATTTGATTTCGATGGTCCCGGGTCGATGACCGGGCGCGGCTATGGCCCTGGTTCAACGACCGGGCGCAGCCCGTATCCTCGCGGCGTGGCGAGGAATCCGGCCAGCACCGGTCGCCTGGGGCTCTCGGAGGAGCTGCGGGCCTTCGTGGAAGAGATGCCCTACGAGCGCAGGTCGATCCTCGCCTTCGTACGCGAAGCGGCAGACTCACTCCCATCCGGCGCGCGGGTGCTCGATATTGGTGCCGGTGACGCTCCCTACCGAGAGCTGTTCGCCCACTGCGACTACGTTACGAACGATTGGCCGGGATCGGTGCACGAGTGGGCCGCCGAGGCCGACGTGATCGCCTCGGCCGACGCCTTGCCGCTGCCCGATGCCTCGATCGACGCCGCCCTGCTGACCCAGATGCTCGAGCACGTTCCCGACCCGGCCGCGGTGCTCGGCGAGGCGGCGCGAGTGCTCCGTCCCAGGGGTGAGGTATTTCTGACCGTCCCCTTCGTCTGGGAGCTCCACGAGCTTCCATTCGACTTCTGGCGCTTCACGCCGGCCTCGCTGGAGCGACTCCTGCGCGGCGCCGGGTTCGCCGAGATCGCCATCGAGCCACGCACCGACTGCTTTACGACCCTTGCCCAGCTCGTGCAAAACGTCGGCTGGGCGATGGGACGGGCACCTGACGACCGTGACGAGGAGCGCGAGGAAGCGGCTGGGCTGCTCGTGGCGCTCGCCGATCGGCTCGCCGGCCTGGCGGCGCTCGACGTCAACGGCATCCTGCCGCTCGGTTGGACCGTCAGGGCCTCCCGCGCCGAGTAGCTGCGAGCGCGACGATGGCACCAGGCGAGCACCGCGTTCCAGTTCTCTACCTTGCCCCGTGGGCCGACATCGGCGGCGCTGACAAGGGGACCCTGGACTGGTTTCGCTTTCTCGATCGTGATCGCTTCCGGCCGAGCCTGATCACCACACAGCCGTCTCCCAATCGCCGGCTCGCCGAGCTGACCCGCTACGCGGAAGAGGTCTGGAATCTCCCCGAACTCATGCAGGGTAACGAGTTCGCCCGCTTCATCGTCGGCTTCATCCACACGCGCGGGATCAGGGTGCTGCACATCATGAACTCGCGGCTGGGCTTTGAGCTCCTCCCGGACATCGCCGGCTTGCCCGAGCGACCGCGAGTGGTGGTCCAGCTCCACGTCGAGGAGCCCGATAGCTCGGGCTATGTACGCTACGTGACCACGCGCTACGGAAATCTCGTAGACGCCTTCTCGGTCTCGAGCCAGGCGCTGAGCGACAGGCTCAGCGCCTATGACGTCCCGGTCGCCAAGCGCAGGCTGATTCGCACGGGAGTCGACGCCGAACGCGAGTTTTCTCCGGACCGCGTGAGGCCGGTCGAGAGCTTGCACCGAGAGCTCCTCCACATCCTCTCCCCGGTGCGCATCACGGCCCAGAAGGATCCTTTTCTGATGGTGCAGGTCGCGGCGAGGCTCCACGCCAGCGGCCTGGGGTTTTGCCTCCACGTGCTCGGAGAGGGTGATCTGACGGTGGCCGTTCGCCGCGCCATCGATGCGGCCGGGCTCCGGGATATGGTGGTCATGCACGGGGGGTGCCTGGATATGGCCCCGTGGTACGCGGCTTGCGACATCGTGCTGCTGACCAGCGCGTACGAGGGCGTTCCGTACGCTGTCTATGAGGCGATGGCGATGGGCACTCCGGTCGTCGCGCCTGACCTGCCGGGCATCAGTGAACTGATCACACCCGAGGTCGGGGTCCTGGTAGCCCCGCGCCAGGACCCCCAGGGTTACGTGACCGCCGTTCATGCGCTGGCTGCTGCCCCCTCCCGCCGCAAGGAGATGGGAGCCCTGGCCCGGGCGCGCGCACGCTCCGAGTACTCGCTAGAGCGCATGGCGGCCGAGCACGGAGCCCTCTACGACGAGCTCTTGGGCCCCGATCCAGACAAGCCCGGCGCCTCGGCGTGCGTCCCTTCCTCGCACACCCAGCGTCAGCCACCGGCCGCGGCGCTTAGAAGCCGCCAACGCCGGGCCGCTCCGCTGGTATCGGTGATCGTCCCATGCTTCAACGACGGTCGTTACCTCGCCGACTGCTTGCAGTCGGTCGCCGAGCAGACCTATGCCCCGGTCGAGACGATCGTCGTGGACGACGCATCGACCGATCCAGAGACAATCGATGCGTTTGCCCGGATCGAGGCTGCCGGCACCATCACCGTCCTGCGGATGGCGACCAATCGGGGGCCAAGCACCGCACGAAACGCCGCGATCGAGCGCGCGAGGGGACGGTACATCCTTCCGCTGGACGCCGACAACGTGCTTCTTCCGGGCGCCATCTCCATCCTCGTCGAGCAGCTCTCGGGAGCCGGTGAGCGCATCGGATTCGTCTATCCGAACTACCAGTTCTTCGGCAACCGCAAGTACTACTTCGAGCCGCCGTCTTACAACCTCGACGCGCTACTCGCGGCAAACTACTGCGATACCTCCTCGCTCATCGACGGCGAGGTCTTCGATCGTGGCCTTCGCTATCCCGAGGACGTCGTGTTCGGGCAGGAGGACTGGGATCTCGTCCTCTCGATGGCCGAAGCCGGGATCTACGGCGAGCCTGCACGCGCCAAGACGCTCCTCTACCGCAAGCACGGCTTCACACGCTCGGACCTCGTAGCAGCGGGGAACGTCCCCTTTGCGGAGGTCGTCGCGCGCCGGCATCCGGGCCTATTCAACTTGCATGGACGGGCTCGGCTGAAGGGCGAATGGAACCCCGCGGTATCCGTGATCGCGCTCGATGCGCTCGCTGAGAGCACCGGCGTGGGCAGCGTCGTGACGGCCGCCGCTCGTCAAACGTGCGAGGACTTCGAGTTGGTTATCAGCGCGGCCGCAGACGTGTGGCCGACCGAGTTGGGCTGCCGGCTGCGACGCGTCCCTAGCGCGTTAGCCGCATCGCGCGCCCAGGCCTTGGCCCACGGCCTCGCGATCGCCGGCGGGCGCTACGCCCTTGCCACCTACGGCTCCGCCACGGCGCTGCTCGCCGATCGTTCGCTGATCGAGAAGGCGCTGCGCGTCCTCCAGGTCAACCCAAACGTCGACGTGCTCGCCTTCGGAGAATGCGGCCCTGCCGCGCCGGCGTTCCGCCTGCTGCAGGCCGATGAGGTGAAGACAGCTCAGCTCAGCGCATTGCTCTGGCCAGCGACGGGGTCCAGTTCCCCCCCCGCATCGCTCGAGCTGTCCGCGCGCCAACCGCTCGAGACGCTGGCGCGCTGGCTCTCGGGCCATGAAACCGTGCAGTGGCGCCATCTTCCGCGGCGAGATCGCCGGGCGATCGCCGCCCACGGCGACGGGCCGACGGCGCCGATCGGAGCACCCCGACACCGCCGTACGAGGGACGCCCGCATCCGAGCAGCGTCCCAGCCTCAGCTTCCGGACTTCCCAGCGGGTATCGCAACCCGGATCCGCTGGGGGCACGTCTGGACCCCGCCACAGTCGCGCCTGCTGTGCCGTCACCTGCAGATTGGCTCCGAGCCCGAGCGCTACGTGTTCAGCAATGACCGCACGCCACCACGAGGATGGAGCCTTCACTACGATCTCGGCTGCGTCCGCGGCTTACCGCTGCCCGGAACGACCTCGCTACACACCCGGCGAAACGGCGAGGAGTGGGGTTTCGCGCACGGCGAGGGCGCGGAGATCGACGACCCGGAGCTGCTCGGCTTCGTGGAGCGGGCACCCCTGCCGCTGTTCGAGCCACTGCAGATCGGGCGCCATCTGGTAACCGGACAGCGTGTGCTGGTCGCGGGCGCCGAGGACCCGCTCGCGGGCATGGTCGACGAGCTGGCAAGCATCGGCTACATCGAGCCCTACCCGATCCACCCGCGGCATCCGCCGCACATCGATGTTCACTACGGGCTCGTGGGTTTGGTCCGTACGGTCGATCTGAGGGCCAGGCGCCATCGCTACGGCGCCGGCGGTGTGCCCCCAGGCGAGTTGGCCGGTGAGCTCGGTGCCCTCTTGTGCGAGCCGACCGGCGACTGCGAGCCGCTCTGGATCGACGACGATGGTCGCGTGCTGGCGGCTCACCAGCCTTGGCCCAACGGTCGACCCTCGCTTCGCAGCGCAGCGCGCTGGAGCGGTGCCCCGCTCACCTGGAGGGGGTTCGGCCCCTGGGAGCCAAGAGTGCGCGCCAGCGCACGGCGCGCATATGAGTCAGCGCGCATTCTGGCGTCAACGATGGCGTGCGCACCAGAATGCGCGCCGGCGTCGCGACCTTCGGATCCCGCGGGCTACGTGCTGCGCTGCGCCACCAGCCGGACGGTCCCTCTGTACGCTGGGATTCATCCGGTGACCGGCGATCAGCTCTTGTCCACGACTGAGCCCGAGGCTCGCAGCCTCGGCTACCGGGATATGCACCCGCTGGGGCACCTGGTGGCCTGCGCACCGGTGACCGGCACGCTTGGGATCGTCCGTCACGGGGCGCCCTGGGCCTCGAGGTTCGGGCTCGCGCCCGGCGGACAATGAGCGAATCGGCTGCCGAGCGCTTGGAGGCGCTGCGACAGGCGATCGACCGGCTGGCGCAGGAGGGCGGACTCGAGCTCTCGCCAGACCACGCGATGCCCGGGCAAGAGGAGCTGCGGCGGGCCGCTCTCGAGCGCCACCTCGACTCACTCGGGGGGCTCGCGGGGCAACGGGTGCTGCACATCGGTGGGGTGAACGCCCGTGGTGGGCAACGCGCCGACGCGCTGATCTTTGCGGCTCGCGGAGCCGAGTACGTGCTTTCCTGCACGCAGCCGCAGCCACAGCCACAGGCGCAGCCGCAGCCACAGCCGCAGCCACAGGCGCAGCCGCAGCCACAGGCGCAGGTACCTGGTGGAGGTGACGCGATCAGTGCCGAGAAGGAGCCGCGCATGGAGCTGCGATCCTCAGGCTGGGAAACGCTCGATCCTCAGCGCGACGGAACCTTCGAGATCGTCCACTGCCACGGCCTCCTGCATCGGGTGCTCGAACCGACGGCTTTGCTGAGGACCCTGCGGCGCTTGGCAGCGTGCCGTGGCATCCTGCTGATCTCCTCGATGATGCTCGCCGACCCGGAGCGATCCGAGTACCTTCGCTTCGTTCCCGATCGCCACGCCGAAGACCCCCCGTTGTGGTTCATACCTGGTCGCCTGGCGTTGCGGTGGATGGTGCAGACGGCGGGATTCGACGTCGAGGCCGAGTTCGGCGAGTCGGAGGGACCGCGGGAGGGCTTCCCGGTTCTGACCGGGTATCTGCGTGCGCGGGCGGTGGAGTAGTGTAATAGAGCAAGGGACGGTGCTGCACTGTCGGTGCTACACTCAGGTCGCCCCGACACGCCGAAACTACCGGTCGTGTATCGGTAGGACTGGCGTCTGCGACCACGGCCCTTGAACCGCGGGAAGCCCACGCGCGGCCCCTTGCGCTCGCCGCGCCTGGACTTCGAGAACGCATCCAGGCCCTTCGCAAGGTCCGCGAGCCCGGCGCTGTAGGACTCCTTGCTGTTCTCAGCCCACCACGGCGCGACCTCGCCCTTCACGGCGTTCCACTCGCGTCTCAGGCCCGCGAGCGTCCACGGC
>JAABUX010006677.1_pt1 | contig 13710 bp, 12 predicted proteins | sample 5561851 | NCBI WGS metagenome assembly JAABUX01 (sample SAMN10711883, study PRJNA513361) | rock metagenome | isolation source: Antarctica rocks | place: Antarctica: Victoria Land, Richard Nunatak red sandstone | collected 2016-01-03 | reverse complement strand
TTTAGTATATGACCGCGTCCGAATAGATCAGCGTAAGCGGCTGCCTTGGCCGTTACTGACCTCCGCGTAAGCTTCTAACAGGGCGGGTCATAGCCGGCATGGGCGAAGCAGCCCGCGATGACGTGGCGTTTGTGGCTCAAGCGCTTGGCCGCGGCGCGCAGGGCGTGGCGCAGCTCGGGCAGGTCGTAGCAGCACAGGTTGCGCAGTTCGACGTGCTTGAGCGGCTGCCAGATGCCCTCGTCCGGGTTGAGATCAAGCGCGTAGCCCGGCAGCCGCTCGATACGGAGGCGGGCGGCCGCGCCCTGCGCGAGGACGTCCTTGATGGGCTGGGCGCGGTGGATGGGCGAGCCGTCCCAGATGACGAGGAGCTTGCCGACGAGGTGGCGCAGGAGGCGCACGATGTCCGGCCCTTTGTCGGCGCGGTCCTGGGTCTGCATGAAGAGCTGGCCCATGGGCGTGATGGCGCTGATGACCGAGAGGTGGTCGCGCGTGAGCGGGGCGCGGAGGATGGAGTTTGCCCACGTGGGGCGTCGGTCCGCACGACGCCGGGCAAGAGGGAGACGCCGGACTCGTCGACCCAGGCGATGACGCGGCCCTCCTCAGCGGCCTCCTTTTTTGAGGGCCGCCCAGCGCTCCCGGTCCCACCGCTCGACCGCCGCCTCGTCGCGTTGCGTGGCCCGCTCGCTGGGCTTCTGCGCGCTCAGGCCGAGCGCGCCGACGAGGCGGCTGACGTGCGCCGGGTGGTACCAGACGCCGCAGGTGCGGTGGATGACCGTCGCAATCCTGTGGTGGCTACGTAGCCCATCCACGCTATACGACCGTGCAGATGAACCAAGCCACCACAGGTCGAGACATCAGCCACGACAGAGGCCGAAGCGAACACCAGTCAGGGAAGCTACACGAACTTAGTGGGACCACGCGTGATACGACGCCGCCAGGGCACTCTTTGAGCAGGCAATCACTCGGACCGACGTGCCGTCCCGCCCCGCCGCGACGGACAAAGCACCGACGCAACCCACCCGCGCTACGAGTCGTGGTACCGGAGACGGAGCACGTCATGGGTAAGGCGGGGCAACAGGGGGCCGCGCATGGCCCCCAACAATCCCGACGACATCGTCGCTACCCGTCCAGCAGCCTCTCTCCCATCACCCTCCGCAAGAACCGCAGGCTGCGTTCGGCTTGATCGATTGTCCCACATTCGACGCTGAAGAAGATGTCACGATCCAGGGGGTCGAGGATCGAGAGCACGCGTTCCCAGTCGACCATCCCTTCGCCGCAGGCGCACCCGACCGGTGTCCCGGTGACCTTGCCGCGTTCCGCCCCGCTGTGCTCCATGCTGATGTCCTTGGCGTGGACGTGACGCACATGGTCGCGCACACGCTCCAGCCCCTCGTAGGGGTCCTCGACCGCGGCCAGGTAGGAGTTGCCGGTGTCCCAGTTCACGGCGATCCACGGCGATTTGACCAAGTTGACGATCCTGAGCAGGCCCTCGGCCGTTTTGGTGTAGACGCCGTGCGGCTCGATGCAAATGTAAATGCCGCGTCGTTGCGCGACCTGATTGGCCCTGGTCAGCGTGTATGTCATCGCATGGTGCGCCGCGTCGTCGTCCATCCAGTCCGGCTTGAGCATCTCGTCGGTATTGACGAAGCGGGCCCCGTTCGCCTCGGCGAATTGGATCGCCCGCGTCAAGCGCGGCACCGCCGCCTCCGGTTTCATCAAGGGGCTATGTCCGCTGATGCTGCTCACCTTGACACCCGCGCGCGCGCAAATCTCCTTCATGAGCAAGGGGTCTTCCTCCATGGAAAATGAATGGAAGTACGCGACTTCGCTCAAGAGTTCCCAGCCGGTATGCACCATCGGCTCGACGTATGCATACCCGAGCTCGCCGGCCTTTTGTACCCCCCAGGTGAAGCTCTTGTCGGCGCTCCGCACGAACTCCATGTTGACCGATAGACGATAGCGTGCCATCTCAATCCCTCCTCCTGCCGTCGTCGTTGACATGTTCCGTGAGGCTCCGCCCCGGGTGTCCCCGCCACGCGTGTCGCGCGGGGCGGAAGCCCCTCTCCCGCACGGCCCACAGCCCGTGGCTCCTATGCCCCACAGGGTCGTACCGGCGCCCCGATCCGCGCGCTCTCGTAGATCGCGTCCACGACCGCGAGCGTACGCACGTTATCCCGTCCGTCGGAGAGGGGGCGCGCTCCCGCACGGCAGCACGCGGCGAAATGGAGTGCTTCGTTCTCCATGGGGTTGTCCATCGGGAGGTCGTCGCGCACCGGGTCGAGGGGCGTGAATCCGGCGTACTGGTCCAGCCACGTGTGGAGCGGCGGCGTCTCGGGCTGTCCGTCTCGCGCCACGAGGGCGGGGCCAACGTAGTGTCCGACGGGGGGAAGCGCGTGGACCGCCCCGCGCTCCCCAAAGATCATGAAGCTCTCCCCATACGGCATGCGATAGCCGGAATAGGCGCCGAAGAACTCGACGATCGTCCCGCGGCCGAATTCGAGCGTCCCCGCCGCGTAATCCTCGGCGCCGTGGATGAACGCCGGGTCGCGCGCCCGCGTGACGGCCTGGACCCGCGTCACCTCATCGTCCAACAAGAATCTGAGCAGGTCGAGGCGATGGACGCCGACGGAAATCATGATCCCGCCGCCGGCGATGTCCCCGTCATAGAGCCAATGGCCGGGCGACGCGTAGGCGCGCAAATTCTGCATGCAATCAAAGCGGGCGGCGTAGATGTCCCCTAGCGCGCCGGTCGCGATCGACCGCCGCACCGCCCGATAGCTGGGCTCGAAGCGCTGGTGCTGCGCCGCCATCAGCACGACGCCCGCGCGCGCCGCCGCGTCCACCATTTGCTGGCCTTGCGCCGCCGAGCAGGCCATGGGCTTCTCGACGAGCACATGGAGACCGGCGTCCAGGGCCGCCAGCGACACCTCCAGGTGCAGGGCGTGGGGCAGGCAGATCGTCACCGCGTCGAGCCGCGCCTCTCTCAGCATCCGCCGCCAGTCGTCGAATGCCAGGCACCCTGGGGCGTCCGCGGCGGCGGCGCGGGCCCGCCCCTCGTCGACGTCGCAGACGGCCGCGAGCGTGATCTGGGCGGGATGGGCCAGCGCCGCCGTGCGATGGGACCGCGCGATGCCGCCGGCCCCGACGAGCCCGAGACGTAGCGGCGCGCTCATCGCGCGCCCCCTGTCTCGTCGGTCGATCGGCCGGCGACTTCGGCGCCGAACGCGCGATGGCGGTCGGCCAGCGCAGCGGCATCGGGCGCGCCGTCGAGCACAATGAGGCGATACCGCAACCTCAGGGTAGCCCCCTCCGCCAGATCGTACGGCCCGGCCAGCACGAGCGAGGGGTTGATGTAGCTGAAGCCCGGTTCATCGATGTATCGCCAGTAGGACGGGTGCCGCGGGTTGTCGGGGTGATCGAGGATGGCGAGGCCCGCGCGCCCCTGGCCCTCGCTGACGCCGGTGATCGCCACCCAGCGGGCGCGCTGGTGCTCAATCTCCCCGTCGCGCCGCCCCTCGCTATCGAGACCCTCGACAGCACGCCAAGTCTGCGCGGCGCGGAATGAGAGGCCGGCGTAGCCGCCCCAGGGGGTCTCCGGGCGGATGGGGGTGCGGTCGATCCGGACCGATTGCCCGCCGGCCGTGACGGTTGTCTCCCAATCGATCGTGCACGATCCGTCCGTGGGCAGCGCCACCCCAATCGTCCTCCGCTCGCTCAACAGGACGGCGCCCCCAGGGACCCGATAGCTGTAGCGGGTGGTAACGCGTGTCCGCTCCGGCCGCCACGCGATCCCGTCGACGCCGGCAAGCTCCGTGCGCCCGAAACCGGCGCCGGCGCCCTCGCCGGCGTGCTCCCTCTCCTCCCAGAAGTTGACGCCGTTGAGGAACTTCCAGGAGAACCACAGGCCGCGGTGCCAGGGGTGATCCAACGGCTCGACGGTCGTCAGCACCCTTCCCCCGGCCGTGCGCAGCGGATGCACGAAGGGTTTGTGTCGATCCGTGGCATAGTGGTACACGAGGCGTTCCGTGCCGTCGGCGCCCCAGGCGACCTCGCGCCCCACGCGATGCGCGATGGTCGCCGCGCCGTCCCCGTCTCGCGGCGCGCTGTTCGCGGCGCCCGCCACTCCCATGTTCAAGTCCCCCTCCTTAGGTAACTATGTCTGTGTATAGGACCGTTCGGTGTCCCCCTGTGCCCCTGCCCCTCTGTACCCCCTGCCCATCGGTGCGCAACCTACCTCCGTCTTCGCAAGGGCGCGCGATGTCCTCGCCCTTAGTGGTCCGTTTCACAATCTCTTGTAGGGATACCGGTCGCATCCGCTTGATCCAGTTGTGGCTAACGGCTGGTGCCTAACCCTACGACTAATAGTGAAATGGACCACTTAGCCCTTCACGGCGCCCAGGGTCAGCCCCCGGACGATGAAACGCTGGAGCACGAGGGCCATGGCGAGCGTCGGGACGATGTACATCATACCGGCGGCCGAGAGTTGGTCCCAGCGGACCCCGTACTGCAGCGTCATCTGGGCCAGCCCCAGGGGCATCGTCTGCGACGCCGGCGTCGACGTGATGATTAACGCCGCCAGGAAGTCGTTCCAGCTCAGGAGGAACGAGAAGATGGCCGTCACGGCAACCCCCGGCGCGATCACCGGCAGGAGGATGTGTCGCACGACCGACAGGCGCGAGCAGCCGTCGATCAGGCCGGCCTCCTCCAGATCCCGCGGGATGTCGCGGATGAATCCTTCCAGGATCCAGATGGCGAAGGGCAAGGCGAAGGCGGTATGCGCCAGCGCCAGGCCCTGCAGGGTGTCGAGCAACCCGAGCTTCCCGAGCGCCAGATACAACGGGATGATCAGGGCGATGCCCGGGACCATGCGACTGCCCAGGACCGACAGGAAAAGGACGCGCGACCCCCGATACGGGAAACGCGCGAAGCCGTAGGCCGCCAATGTCCCCAGGGCGACCGCCGCGGTCGTGGCGGAGATCGCCACGATCACGCTATTGCGGAGATAGGTCAGGATGGGATAGGAGCCGAGCACGGACCCGTAGTTGTCGAAGCGAGGATGGGCCGGTAGGCTCAGGGTGAACAGCTCCAGGGGCGTTTTGAGCGACGTGAGGAAAAGCCAGATCACGGGGGCCGCGATCGCGACCGCCGCCAGCGCGAGGGTAATGTACCCCGCGCCGACGAGGAGGCGACGCGCGACGCGCGACGATGGCCCGCGGCGCACCGAGGGTGCTGAAGGTAGGGACGTCACGAGAGGGCCTCCCGCCGGAGCAGCCGTATCAGCACGAGGCCGAACGCGAGGATGATGGCGAGGATGATGATGCCGGAGGCCGTGCCCGCGCCGACGTCGCCGTCGCTGAACATAGTGCGATAGGCGTAATAGCTGAGCACGTCCGTCCGGTTCGCGGGGCCGCCCTGCGTGATGACGTAGACGGTATCGTAGACGCGGAACGCGTCCATGGCGCGCACGAGCAGGGCGATCAGGATAAACGGCCGCATCAGGGGTAGGGTGATGCGGAGGAACCGCTGGACCGCGCCGCACCCGTCGATGGCCGCCGCCTCCATGACTTCCTGCGGGAGGACGACGAGCCCGGACAGCAGGACGATGATCACGAACGGGGTGGTCGCCCAGATGTCCACGATGATGACGCTGATCAGTGCCCAGGTCGGGTCCGTGAGCCAGGGCACGCCGCCGTGAGACCACCCCAGGAGGCGCAACACCTGATTGATCGCGCCGAGTTCGGGATTATAGAGGAAACGCCAGAGCAAGCCCATCACGAGGGGAGCCATCATGAGCGGCAAGGAAAATACGGTGCGGAACACCTGCTGGGCCCGGCTGAGTCGATAGAGGAGGAGGGCGAGGCCGAAGCCCAGGATCAACTCCGTGACCGTCGCCGCGACCGTGTAGATGGTCGTGTTACGCAGCGCGGCATAGAACTGCGGATCGGTGAGGACGGTCGTGTAGTTGTCCACCCCGGCCCACTCCATCGGCAAGCCAGTGGTGAGCGAATAGTTTTGCAGGCTGAGATAGGCGCCATAGGCGAGCGGCCCCACGATCAACACGCCGATCACCAACAGGCCGGGGGCCGTCAATAACACGCCGAGAGCCCATCCGGGTATGCGCCACCGGCGTGCGCGAACCCGGCGTGCACGGCCGGCCGCGCGCGCCGGCGCGTCGATCATATTCATCCCCATCCTCCCTCCTGCCTGCTCCGCGAGCGGCGACGGCGAAACCGACCGCCGCCGCCCCCCGCAGCCGCACGCAGCGCGATCATCCGACCTTGCGCACTTGCTCGTAGAATCGATTCCTGCGCAGTATCCCGGTGATCGACGATCGCGCCGCGGATAGGGCGTCCTTCGGAGACGCCTGGCCGATCAATGCTTGCTGGACGGCCTGTGCCAAGATTTTCTCGCACGCGGGCCACGAGGGACCGGTCGCCAACAGGTTGAGCCCCCGGCCGTGGGCGAGATTGTCGGAAATCGCCCTGTACAGCGCCGGCTGCTGGGCGGTCAACTCCTTGAACGCCGACCGGCGCGCGGGCGTCTGGCCCCTCGTCGCGTACAGGTGGACGGCGCGCGGCGAGCTGAAGAACGTCGCCGCGGCGATGGCCTCCTCCGGATAGCGCGTCTGGCTGAGCGCGCCGATGGACCACCCGCCGAGCTCCCCGCCATGGGTCGCCTTACCCGGACGCAAGCCCACCGCGACCTTGCCCGCGACCTTCGACAGCTTCGGGTCTTGCGCCGCGGCGTACATGTACGGCCAGTTCAGGCACGTCGCGACTTTCCCCGCGTAGAAAAGGGTGTGGAACTCAGTGTAATCGAACGTCGGGACCCCCTGCGGATAGATCTTATATGTACGGTAGTTATCCACGACCCACTGCAAGGCCGCGACCGCTGCGGGCTGGTCGACGGTGACGGTGTAGTCGCCGTTACGGAGCACGTCCCCCCCGTAGGCGAAGAGGTAGTTATACCATTCCCAGGTGCAGGCGAGGGACGCGGACCCCTTGTAGTTCGCCCCGTACACGGCGACGCTCGACTGATCGAAGTTGCGGTCGTCCGGATGGCGGCCCTTGGTGTCGACGGTCAGCGCGATGGCGTGCCGCCGGAACTCGTCGAGCGTGGCCGGGGGGCGCGTCGCATCCAAGCCCGCCTTCTTGGCCAGGTCCGTCCGCCAGTAGTAGAGATTCGTGTCGGTCGTCGTCGGGTACCCGAACAGCTTGCCGCCGATGGAATATTGCTGGATGGCGGCCGTGAAGAAGTCGCCGATATCCTTGGGGCGCGGCAACGGCAACAGGTGGCCGGCGAGGCCGAACTGCTTCGCCCCACCGGCGCCGGTCAGCGCCAGGTCGAACCGCCGCGCGCCGCTGGCAATGTCCAGTTGGATCTTGTCATAGAGCGCGTTCTCAGGGAATCCGATCACGTTGAGGGTGATGCCGGTCTGTTTCTTGAAGTCATCGGCGAGCCCCGCGTAGGTGGTCAGGGCGCCCGCGCTGGTCGCCAAGTTCAAGGTCGGCTTGGACCCGGCGTACCGCCGCACTGCTCGGGCAACGTCGAGTGGCCCGAGCAGCGCGGCGGCGCCGAGTCCGGATGCCCCGCCGATCACGAGGCCGCGGCGCGAGAGCCGCGTGGTCGAAACATCGTTAGTCATGATAGCCCTCCATCATCGAGATAAAATCGCCGTTGATTGCTCCGCGCCTGACCCGTGAGCCGCCGCCTTCCCGGCGAGCAGGTCCAGACGCGGCCGTGCGCGTGTCTCGTCGGTGAACGGCGCACAGCGCAGCGGCCGCCGTCCTCCCGGTCTCAGCTACCGCCGTGCATCGTGTGCGGCCCTCCCCCCGCCACATCCCCGTCGAGGGGCACGGCGAGCCTTCCCGCCCGCGCGGCGCGTCCCACGCCGCGCGGGAGCCGCCGATACCCATCATACTTCTTGTCCCGCCCGCCACGAGGTATCGGTGTAAGGCATCATATACGGAAACGGGCGCCGGTGTCGTTCAAAATGAGACACTGGTAGATAGTGAACACGTCGTGTTTGTCATCGGGGCCGCTCCCATGATACGCTGGCGTCGGACAGACACCCGTTGATCAAGACCGAGTCGCACGCGCCGTACACGGTGGCGGACGCCGCGCGACGTGAGGAGTCCGCGCGATGAAAGCTGTCGCCGCCTTCCGCTCCGCCCGGCAAACATACTACGCCGACACGTGTCAACAGCTCACGGACGCCGCGGGGCGCGGGGAGGTGCGCCTGGAGGCGCGCGTCCACGGGGCCTATCCCGGCCTGCCGCTGGCCGAGACGACCCTGCCCGAGTTGCACACGGTGGGCTATTGGGACGCTGAGCACGCGCAATCCTGGGGGCTGGATTGGCATCGCAACGAGGGCATCGAACTGACCTATCTCGCGCGCGGCAAGGTGGACTTCGCCGTGGATGATCAAGAATTCCACCTCAAGCGCGGGCACCTGACCATCACGCGACCGTGGCAGGCGCATCGCGTCGGCAATCCGACCATCGACGCCTGCCGGTTACACTGGCTAATCCTGGACGTGGGCGTCCGCCGTCCCAATCAGACGTGGCAGTGGCCGGCATGGCTGGCCTCGTCGGCGTCCGATATCGCGTGTCTCACCACGATGCTCAGCCATAATGAACACCCGGTGTGGGAGGCCGACGACGATGTGGCGTTCTATTTCGACAAATTGGGGGAGGTGGTTACGTCGGGCTCACCCCATGACGAGGGGTCCCGCGAGAGCCATCTGCGTCTCCACACCGGCGGCCTCCTCGTCGCCGTGACAGAACTCCTGCGGCGGCGCCAACCGATGCTTGACAGTTCGTTGTCCCTGTCGCAGCGCACCGTCGAGCTGTTCCTGACCACTGTCCTACCCCACCACCTCGACCAGGAGTGGGACATCGACCGAATGGCCGCGCAGTGCGGGCTGCGGCGCAGCCGCTTCGCCCACTACTGTAAAGAAATCACGAACATGTCGCCGAACGAATACGTGGCCCTGTGCCGTGTCCAGTTGGCCGCGCATCTCCTGACAACCGAGAGGGCCTGGAGCGTGATGGATGTCGCCTTGCGATGCGGGTTCAATTCGAGCCAATACTTCGCCACCGTCTTCCGCCAACATGCGAGGTGTTCCCCTCGCACCTACAGGGAGCAGGTGAAGGTCGCGATACGTCCCGAGGGGGAGACACGCGCGGACGAGTAGCGTCGTCGGGTACGTCAGGTATCGGAATGCAAACAGATAGTCGTGCCCCAACCCGCAGGCGCGTGGGCTTGACCCTCCGTTACGCGGCCTGTAGCAACGCGCGCACCTCTCCCCGGCGACGCGGGAAGAACCACCGCCGGTCCGCGAGGGGGACGTGCCCTGGCTATTTCGTACATCCGCTCCAGGCGGAACACACGATGGGGATGAAGCCGCGTATCGGTAGGAGCGACGTGCACCACCCCAGAATAGTGGTCGTCACGCTGCCAGGACTCCGAAATGCCTCCCGACCCGGCGCGGCCCGCTTCGGTATCGCCTGCCCAATCCCTCGGTGCGGCCGGTCCATTCCGACGTAGGCGACGCACCGGTGGAGAACCCGCCTCGGGTGCGGCGCGTGCAGGATGAGCAGGTACGTGGCCGAGGCATTCGCGAGGGGCGCTATCCAGGAACCGTTCGTGGAGCGCGTTCGCACGAGGCTGTCTCGGCTATGTACCCCATCCGTGCCGCACGGCGGGACACGGATGGGGTACATTGGCAGGACAGGTCCGGCCATCGGATCGGCGGTCGCGCGCCGGCATCCCGACCGCACCTCCTCACGCTCGGCCGCCGACCGCGCGATCGAGGAGGGCGAGGAGGTCGTCGAGGTCGAACGGCTTCGCGAGGATCGCGGCGTCCAGCCGTTCTAGATCCACGGCCCGCTCGCGCAGCAGCGGCAGGTCGCCGGAACAGACGGTGACGGGCGTCGCGGCGAGTACAGCGTCGCGCCTCATGCGCTCGAGCATGTCCCAGCCCGTCCGGGGACCCTCCATGCGGATGTCCAGGATGACGGCGTCGGGCGCGAGGTCCCGCACGCGCGGATAGTCCGCCGCGCCCCCGGGGAAGCGATGGGCCTCGTAGCCGTCGTCCGACAGTACCTCCTGGAGCAGGTCGAGGAAGATCGGCTCGTCGTCGACCACCGCGATACGCCCGGGCATGCGCCCCTCCTCTTCCTCTTCCTCTTCCACCCCGCCTATCCCGCCGGGCCCGTGACCGGGTTATCTGCCATGACGCGTACAGAATAGCACAGGGGCGGCACACGTCCTGCGCTCCCGAGGAGGCCAGCGAGAGGGTTCACCGATGCCACGCCGCGCCACCCGTCTCGTCCGTGTCGCGCGTTCGGACCCCGCGCGTCTGCGCGCGCGTGGGGCGCTGGCGCGCGACACGGGGTCCTATCCCCTCCCCGCGCCGCTCGTCGCGCGGGCGATCGCGCTCGTGCGCAAGGTGGCCCGTCGGCGGTCCTCGTCGACGTGGCCCTCTCCGACGGGCGCGCCCTCGACCTCGTGCGCGCGCTGCGCGCCGGGGAGACCTTCGGCCGTGTCTCAGTCGTCTTGCGCGGCGTGGCCGAGCCAGAGGAACGCGCGCATCTGTCCCGCGCCCCCCACGCGCACGGGCTCCATGGCCGCGACGACGCCGCGCTGGGCGCGCTGCCGCGCGGCCTGCTCGAGGACGCGCCCGGGGCAGGGGCGTAACCGCCGCGGCCGAGGCCGAGACCGAGGCCGGGTCCGGCCATCGGGTCGTGGCGTCCTGACGCCGACGCCACGCGTCAGGACGCCTCCGATCCCGGCAGAGGCAGCCGCACCGTCGCCGTCGCGCCCGTCCCTTCCCGGCTCTCGATGGTCACCGTCCCGCCGTGCTGCTCCACGATCTCGCGCACGCTCGCCAGGCCGATGCCCGCCCCTTGCACGCCGCCCGCGTTCTCGCCGCGCCGGAATCGCTCGAAGACGTGCGGCAGGTCGGCCGCCGGGATGCCCCGACCGTGGTCCCGCACCGTCAGCACCGCCCACGCGCGCGTCGCCTCGCGCCCTTGTGTCAGGCGTACCCGCACGTCCCCGCCCGGCGGGCTGTACTTGATGGCGTTGGACACCAAGTTGCCGATGACGCGCTCGATCCGGTCCGCGTCGATCTCGACGACCACCTCCGGCACGTCCACCTCCGCGCGCACGACCCGCCCCGCGAGCTCCTGCTGGTGGTCCACCGTGCGGCGCACCAGCGCGGCCAGGTCCACGGGGCGGCGGTCCAGCGCGAGCGGCTGGCCCATCTCCAGTTGCATCGCGTCGAGCAACTCGTTGAGCAGGGCCGTCATCTGCGACGCCGCGGTGACGATGGCCTCCTGCCGCGCCGCGACGCGCTCGCTGCTCGGCGTTCCCCGGCGCTGCGCCTGCTCCCCCGTGAGCTCGGCCAGGCCCTGGATCGCCGTCAGCGGCGTCTTGAGGTCGTGCGCCACCGTCGAGAGGAGCGCATCGCGCGCCTGCTCGAAGTTCTTGATGGTCGTGATGTCCTGGAAGACGACGACCGCCCCCGCCACCCCCGTCGAGTCGCGCAACGGCGCGCTGTTCAGGAGCGCCGGGACAGCGCGCCCGTCGGCCGCGTGGAGCAGCAGTTGCACGCCGCGCACCGCCTCCCCGCGCGCGAGCGTCCGCTCCACGGGCAATCCCCCCGCCGGGTAGGGCGTGCCGTCGAGTTGCCGCAGGGGCGCTCCCGTCCCCGGCACGCCTCCTGGTACGCCCCGCTCGGCATCGGCGAGCGACCGGCCGACGATGCCCGCCCCCAGCAACTCCCGGGCGACGCTGTTGGCGATGGCGACTCGCCCCGTGGCGTCGGCGACGACGACGCCCTCGGGGAGCACGTCGAGCACCTGCTGCAGCCGGTCCCGCTCGGCGCGCGCCTCCCGCGCGAGCGCGTCCACCCGGCCCTGCGCCTCCGCCTGCGCGGTCACCTCGACCGCGTTGATGAGGATCGCCTCGACCGCGCCCGTCGCGTCGCGCGCGGGTTGGAACACAAAGTCGAAGAGGGCCTCCCGGCTCCCCTCCCCGTCGTAGGCGAAGCGGACGGGTCGCGCCGTGCCGACCTCCGGCGCGCCGCTCGCGTAGGCCCGGTCGAGCAGTTCGTAAAAGCCCTGGCCGGCGATCTCGGGGAACACGTCCCGGAACGGCCGGCCAACGACCGTCCCCTCGTCCCGCCCGACGGCGCGCAGGTAGGCGGGGTTGGCGACGCGGAAGACATGCTCCGGCCCCTCCAGGAGCGCGATGAGCGTGGGCGCCTGGGCGACGAGCACGCGCAGGCGCGCAAGCTCGCCGTCCTCCTGGCGTTGGTCTCGCCCGTCCATCGCTCCCCCCTCTTTTCTCTCCACCGCCACCAGGCCGCCACCAGGCCGCCACCAGGCCCCCCCGGCCCCGCGCCCGCGTCGCGCGTCTGTCCCACGGGGATTATACTAAAACGAACTCATCGCGAGGACGGGCGTCCCTCGTATGGACGCGCCCTGTCGGTGTAAACGGAGTCTGACCCTGGAGGGACGCGGGCAGGGCTGGACCCCGACGGGCCGGGTCCGGCCAGGCCTGAGATCGCCCTGGTGAAGCCGAGAGGATCGCGCGTAGGCGGACTCGACGGCCCGCAACTTGCCCCCATCCCTCCCGGGTCAGGCCCACCACGCCCCCTATTACCATCGCGGGGCGCACCCACTGCCCCCGCGCCCGCGCCCGCGCCGCCGACCTGTTCTCAGGATGTTCTCAGCAAAGCGTGCCATGCTAGAGGGACAGGGGGACCCTCGCCGGACGGCGCGGGCGAGAGGCAACCGACACGAGTGGTTGGCGGCGCGCCCGGCCGCCGGCGCGACAGGACAGGGGGGAGGGCAAACCGTGCGTATCTTGCTGGTGGAGGACGACCCGCGCATCGTGCTGTTCGTGGGCGAGAGCCTGGAGGATGCGGGCTACAGCGTAACCGTGGCCCGCGACGGCGAGGAGGGCTTCCTCGACGCGCGCCTGAACGGCTACGACCTCGTCATCCTCGACCTGAGGCTGCCCCGCCTGGACGGCCTGGAGGTCGCCCGCCGCCTGCGTGCCGACGGCATCGCCACACCGATTCTGATGCTGACGGCGCGGGCGCGCGAACAAGACCTGATTGCGGGACTCGACGTGGGTGCCGACGACTACCTGACCAAGCCGTTCCGCCTCGGCGAACTGCGCGCCCGCGTCCGCGCGCTGCTGCGGCGCGACAGCCTGTCACACGCGCGCGTGATGCGCGTGGGCGACCTGGAGCTCGACACGGCGACGCGCCAGGTGCGGCGCGCCGGCCGCGCCATCGACCTCTCCGCGCGCGAATACGCCCTCTTGCACTACCTGGTCCACCATGTAGGCCAGACGCTCACGCGCGCGCAATTGGAAGGGGCGGTTTGGAGCGACAGCGCGGTCGGGAGTAACGTGGTCGAGGTCTACATCGGCTACCTGCGCCACAAGATCGACGCCCCCTGTGGGACGCCGCTGATCCACACCGTCCGCGGGGTCGGCTACGCCTTGCGCGTGCCAGACCCCGTTTCGCCACCCCTTACCGTCTAGCCACCCCCGTCCCGTGGTACGTACGAAAGAGAAAAGGTCGCCCATCATGACTATCACCGCGCGCGTCCGCTTGACCCTGGCCCACCTGGCGCTGCTGGCCGGCGGCGGCGCGGCGTCGCGCCTGGCCCGCCGCCTCGTCCCGGACGC
>JAABUX010006676.1_pt1 | contig 13711 bp, 16 predicted proteins | sample 5561851 | NCBI WGS metagenome assembly JAABUX01 (sample SAMN10711883, study PRJNA513361) | rock metagenome | isolation source: Antarctica rocks | place: Antarctica: Victoria Land, Richard Nunatak red sandstone | collected 2016-01-03 | reverse complement strand
GTTAGCGCTGACCTGAAATCGCGAGGCTAATTGGCGTACTGAATTTTCTCTATTCTTATGCGCGTTAATAATTCTTTGACGCAGATCGAGGGAGTATGCTTTCATCGTTGCCGTAACTAGTCAAGAAGTTTACCTATTTCAAGTGTACACTATCCGAACAAAAACCGCTGTAAGCAATATAGGCAAGAACTCTTCCTCATTTTTATCCTATGCATCCCAACAGCGCTGATAATCCAGAGTGACAAATTGATTTCAGTTACTACTCTGACAGCGAAGTTCTCAACCATGTTGCTGTGGTATTTGGGATTTAATGTGTCTCGTCAAGGTCAGATCGTAACCCTGCCAACAGGCTCAATAGACGTCACTCCGCTGTGTGGGGGTCTAATTAGCATAATTGTAGTGTTGCGACTAGCAATTCTATTTGTCACAACGTTTCGCATTAATTGGCTCAAGAAAGTTTCAGTCCTTGCCCTCACCGTAGGTTCAGCTTTTATAGTTAATGGGGTACGAATAGCAATACTTGCTATTTTAGTATCTAAGCCAGAACCGTTTAACTACTGGCACTACGGAGATGGCTCTCAGATATTTACCATGATTTCTCTCTTAACAGCTGGGCTATTATGCCATTTTGTCCTTCCACAAGAGCGTTCCAAACATCATGGTTCTATTGAGGAGTGCCAGGAATGATTCAGTGGAAACAACTGCGTATTCCCTTTCTAGCAATTACCTTTATCAGTACATTTTTGATATTTGGTAAATCAGTTACAGGTCGAAACATAGGTCGCCACAGCCCTTTGACTTTTCCTTCAACAGTACCGTTACCTGGATGGCAGTTCTTAGGGATTAGCTCTCTAGTTAAGAAGCCTGAGCAGCAGTATGAATCTTACTTTTACTCTGTTGGTCAGCACTATCGGTACACTCACAATCACTTGCCTTTAGACATTGAGATGCGCTATATCGTCAATACTGATGGAGATATTTCAAATTTTGTCCAGGAATACACATCTGTCCCTTTATCTTCAAAAAAGATTTTTCAGGTTGTACGCCAACATCCAGAAGCGGGCTTTTATAGTCTCTTTACTTATCAGAATAAAGCCTATTTGAGTAGCTGTATTAACTCACGAGGTGGAAGTACAGTCACTCATAACCAGTTTATCCACAACCAAATTACCTATGACTTGCAGTTCAATCGTCTTGTGCCTTGGTTACTGAGTCAGAGAACCCTGCGTGACCGGCGCTGTCTATGGACGAATTTGTTTATTCCCCTAAATCATTCTTCTCCAGAGTATGCTTATCGCACCCTTCAGAATGCTTGGTTTAACTGGCAAAAGTGGTGGCATCCCCGCTTTCCACAACCCTAAGTCGTAGCTAACACAACCTACCCGTATAGGATTATAGGAATATGACTCAACCAATAGACAAGGAATGGCACTACAGTTTTCTTATTCTTCGCCCCATCGGATACTGCCTATTGATGCTAGCGTTATTTGACATCATTACTCTTTTCGTTCCACTGCGCTTGATGGACCCTACATGGGAAGTTCAGAGGATAGGTGAGCTGGTCGAGCGTGTACCTGTACCCTTGTTGGGGCTGGGGCTGGTATTTTATCAAGGGGCAGATTTGCGGTCAAAGTGGGAACGACTGCCTTTGCAGTTTTTATCTTGGGCTTCTTTAGTAGTTGGGGTGTTATTTCTGTTGCTAATTCCTTTGATAGGGGTTGACAGCGCCCGGCTCAATGACCAAATTAGTGCTCAAATCAATCCTCAGATTACCCAGCAACTGTCTCAGCTTGAACAGTTGGACAAGGAATTAGGTAAGGCTACTACGGCTGGAGATATAGATAGTGTGATTGCCCGTTTCCATCTCCAGGGCCTTCAACCGAATGGCAATCCTCAGCAACTGAAAAACAAACTTTTATCAGGAATTGCTCAGGCCAAGAAAACATTGCGAACCCAAACTGAAGAGGCTTCGACGGATAGACGTCTTGCCCTGCTCAAAAATTCGGCTAAGTGGTTTCTAGGGGCTCTGATTTCGGGAGGGCTATTTATTTACATTTGGGATATTACCGTTTGGGCGCGACGAGGTAGTAGACGGAGCAGGTGATTGGTGTTGCCGCCCTGTTTAAGGCTCCCGAATCCAAAGTGCAAGCCCACCACCACGACCGCGAGCGGCAATGAAGTCTTGACTCACCAAAAAGAAAGCAAAGAAAGGAACTTTGGTAATCGATTGGTGATAAAAATCCTCAGCTTGGGTGCCACCTCGAAAATCTCCACTGTAAACGGTATGACCAAACAAGCAGAGTCGCATTTGGGTAAAGTCAAACGCCAGAATATTTTTCTTGCCTAAGTACTGAGCTGGACCTGTCAGCTTAAACAGCAGTGAACCGAATTGAATCTGATTGCTAATTTCTCCTAAACCTGAACTCGGCTTTGGATTTGGTGATTGGGGACTGAAGGAAATCTTCGCTGGAACCACCCTGGGCAAATAAAAGCCTCTGCCCAGAACAATGCCACCTCGGCGACGAGCTTTGCGAGTACCAGTCACAAAGCCGAGCCGCCAACTACCCATAAGGGAATCGAAGGTATACGTCAGTCGTTGCTGCTTGGCTGCTTTTTCCGCTTGCAGCAGTGCAGTAACCACAGCCTTGGTACAGGGGCGGTGGTCATCCGTCTTACCGCGAGAGGCAGCCGCTGCCATTGCCAAGGTGGTGAGAAAATCAGCAGATGGTACTGTGGATGTCAAATCAACCGTCATGAAGTCATGCTCTTTAGATTACCTGATAGAACTATACTTTTAATATTCTTGAAAAGAAGGTCAGTGCGCTTCTGGCAAAAACTCTAGATCGAGGAGCTGCTCAATCTCATAAGGGCACTCAAGAGGAAAGACTCCCTTTGGTAGGCGAGTTTCTTTGATGGCTTCCAGCCGTGACAACCTGTAGGCTTTACTCACCGACTGAGGTTCCAAATACCTTTTTAGACTAGGGCTGTCCTCAAGATAGGTTTGAATATTCAACCGCTCTCTATGAATAGTATTCTCCCAACTATCTGACCTCAGCGCTGGTTGATACTGCCATTTAAGCAGATGATGCAAAATTAGCCGGAGCGAACTTTGGAGGCGATCGCGCTCTCGTTTGGACAAATCCCAGACCTCCTCAATGAGATTGGGTAGATCGAGCCTTTCGAACTGCCCCTGCTCCAGTAACTGGGCGGTCTTTTCTGCCCACGCAGCAAAATCTTGTTCGTAGAGTGCTTTGAGATCGGCTGCTTGCATTGGTGTGCCCCCTGTAACTACTGTCTTAAAAAAGATTTAGTAAGGTGTTCAGACGATCGCAGGTTCTGGGAGTGCGCCTTGCATTTTACTCAAGGCGTCAATTAAATTGTCCAGTTGCTGATTAGCACTCAACACACCTAAGCCCCGCACTGTTACCTTACCTGGGGAATAGACAAAGCGCGATCGCAAGTGTTCTGGCAAATTTGCCACCAACAGGTTCCAGGCGGGTTCTTCCATTGGCGTTTCCAGAATCACATGCTGCTTAGCTTCTGGTTTGATGCGGCTGAATGCCAGGTTCTTAGCCAGCTGTTTGAGTTCTACCACTCGCAACAGTTGAAGCGCCGCAGTGGGGATTTCACCATAGCGATCGCTCCACTCTGCCGCAATCTGATTTAATTCCTCCTTAGATTTGGCAGCGGCAACAGACCTATAGGCACTCATCTTTTGATCCAAATCCGGGATGTAGTCAGCGGGAATGAAAGCGGTGAGATTGAGGTCAATTTGTGTGTCGTCAACTTTGGGAATTTCCTGCCCACGAATTTCACGGATGGCTTCTTCCAGCATCTCCATATAAAGGTCAAAGCCAATCGCATCCATTTGACCCGACTGTTCCGCTCCCAAAAGGTTACCGACACCGCGAATTTCCATATCCCGCATCGCCAGCTGATATCCAGACCCCAGATTAGTGAATTCTTGAATCGCCCTTAGACGCTGCCGCGCAGCATCCGATAGCACCCGCTGCTTGGGGTAAAACAGCCATGCATGGGCTTGAGTCCCAGCACGACCGACTCGACCGCGCAACTGGTACAGCTGGGATAGGCCAAATCGGTGGGCATCTTCAATCAAGATCGTGTTAACTCGCGGAATATCCAGACCAGATTCAATGATGGTGGTACACAGGAGGATATCGGCTTCTCCGTTGCCGAAGGTAAGCATAGTTGATTCTAGCTCTCCCTCTTCCATCTGACCGTGAGCGATCGCGAGTCTCCCCCCAGGCACCATTTCCCGCAACAAAGCCGCCGTCTCTTCAATTCCCTCTACTCGCGGCACCACATAAAACACCTGCCCACCTCGGTCAAGTTCCTGGCGAATCGCACTACGTACTGTTTCGGGCTCATAGGCAGCCAGATGAGTTTTAATCGGACGTCGTGACGGGGGCGGTGTAGTAATCAAACTCATCTCTCGAATCCCTGAAAGTGACATATAGAGAGTACGGGGAATCGGAGTAGCGCTGAGGGTAAGCACATCCACTTGGGTTTTGAGGGATTTAATTTTCTCTTTTTGATTGACGCCAAAGCGTTGTTCTTCATCCACCACCAACAGCCCCAAATCGCGGAGAGTGACGCCTTTGCCCAACAACTGATGCGTCCCCACAACGATATCCAATTCACCTGTTGCCAGACGCCGTTGAATATCGCGGCGTTCCTCAGCGCTGCGGAATCGGTTAAGTAAGCCAACTTGGATCGGGTAGGGGGCAAAGCGTTCTTTCAGGGTGTGGTAGTGCTGCTGGGTGAGGATGGTGGTGGGGGCGAGGAGGGCGACTTGTTTACCGGCGGTGACGGCTTTAAATATCGCTCGAATTGCCACTTCGGTTTTGCCAAAGCCGACATCACCGCAGACAAGGCGATCCATTGGGCGATCGCTCTCCATATCCCGCTTCACATCTTGCACCGCTTTGAGCTGGTCAGTTGTGGGCTGGTAGGGGAACGAGTCTTCGAGTTCCTCCTGCCATGGCATATCATCCGGGTAGGCATACCCTTTTTGCTGCGATCGCTGGGCATACAGCTTCAGCAGGTCAACCGCCAATTTCTTGATCGCCTTGCGGACTCTGTTCTTAGTATTTTCCCAAGCCTTACCCGACATTTTGTTGAGTTCCAGGGCTTGAGCACCAGTACTGCGAAACCGCGACAAAGACCCCAGCTGGTCAGCTGCCACTCGCAGTAAGCCATCGGCATACTGCACCACCAAATACTCGCGGGTTTCTTTGTTAATGGTCAGGCTTTCCAGCTTGAGAAATTTGCCCACCCCGTGGTTTCTGTGAACTACATAATCGCCTGGGCGCAGCTTGTTGGGGTCAACTTGCTTTGAGGCGGCGCGGCGACGCTTGCGGATATAGCTGGGGGTTGCCAAAGAGTGCTGACCGAAGAACTCGCGGTCAGTTACGAGCACCAATCGGAACGTAGGCAGGATAAACCCTTCCAGTTCTGCCAGCCCTGAATATTTCAGCGCTACCGGCGTGTGCTGGATTTGCAGCTTTTCAATTGCTTGGTAGTCGCGGGGGTTGGGGATGAACTGGGCGGGGCAGTCGTGTTCTTGCAGTAGGGAAACAGAGCGACTGGGCTGGGCGGAAATCAGCCAGATAGAGAGGCCGCGATCGCGCTCTTGTCGCAATATTTCCGCAAGTTTGGCAAACTGGTGAGGAGTTGCTGGTACTGGGCGACTGGCGAGGTTGAGGCCGTTATTTTCCTCCACCAGTTCCGATAAGTACAATTGCTTAAATGCCTCAGCTGTTGCCAGGGAGTCGTCAAAACAGCGATGGATACTAGGTAAAGCTGAGTGCTGAGTGCTGAGTGCTAATAGGTGTTCTTCGGCGTGTTCCAGCCAGCGATCGCTATGAGCGTGGCACTGATCGGGTTCATCAATAGCAATCAGTGTATTTTCTGGTAGGTAGTCTAGCAGAGAAGCTGGTTGGTCAAAGGCCAAACCGAGGAAGCGACGACTACCCTCTGGGGGTAGACCGGCATCAAACTGCTCTTGTTCTTCTGGTGAGAGGTAGGTTTTGACCTGATCGGCCTTTCCCCCCAGGCACGACATCACGATGGGGGCGAAAGTGGTGGGAGTAAGCACCAGATAGTCAATGCGATCAAGTGCTGGGCCGCCAGAGACACTGCGTGTAAGCGTGGCGCTGGCTGTTGCGCTTCGCTGGGTGGCTGGGTCAAACTCCCGTATTTGCTCCAACTCATCGCCAAACCATTCTAGTCGCACCGGCAACTCGGATGACACTGGAAACACATCTACAATATCGCCGCGCCGACTCCACTGGCCTTCCATCTCCACCAGAGGAACCCGCTCGTAGCCCAGAGTCGCTAGCTTGTTGCTGAAGGTGTCCAGGTTTAATTCCATCCCCCGATTGAGGGTGAGGCAATAGGGCTCGAAGGCTTCCCTGGGTGGCAGATGGGGTTGGAGCGACGCTTGAGTCGCCACAATCGCCATCAGGGGTGAGGGGTTGTGATCTTTTTCTTCGCTCCTGGCTCCTCTGTCTTCTCTCCTGACTTGCATCAGATCCGCTATTACCTGCATCTGCCCCCAGGTGATCTCGGTTTCCGGGTCAAATGGCTCGTAGGGCGACGCCTCTGAGGTGGGGTAGAAATGCACTGTTTTCCAGCCCATCGCCTCCACTTGAGCTGCCCAACGCCCAGCTTCCTCCAGGGTGGCACACACCACTAACAAATTGCGCCCGTCGGCTTGAGCTAAGGCAGAAGCCACCAATCCTTTGGGAAGGCGGGGGATGCCATTCAGACGGCATACCTGTTGCCGGTTTAGTTTATTATTCAGTTCTGTTGTGAGCGGCGATCGCCCCAATACACGAACAATGGAAGAAAATGCCATAGTTTCCCAAAGAGGTGGAAGTCGTTGCAGACAGTGAAAGCAGGCGGATATCTACCTATCTCTCTCACATTTTAAAAGCGCTCGACAATTCTAAGACCTGACTCTATGGTTGGAGGGTGAGCGTGATTGGGCAGGGGGAGCCTTTTATGAGAACACCTTCGATACTAGATATTAAGAGCTTAAGCACAGGAGGGCCGTTACTGGACCGGCAATTTTAAGAATGTCACCAACCATCGAAATTCTGATTGTTCTTCTACTGCCCATCGCTAACGCCATTTTTGTGATGTCAGAGATGGCTATTGTCTCGGCTCGCAAGGTGCGGCTGCAACAGATGGCCAACCAGGGTGATACACGGGCTCGCGCTGCCTTAGAACTGGCTAATGCCCCGAATAAATTTCTGGCTATTGTTCAGGTGGGGATAACACTCCTGATCATCGTGTCCGGTGCCTTCGGTGAAAAAACAATATCTAAGATAGTAGCGCCTATAATAGAGCGTATCCCTTTTCTCTTACCGTATAGCGAAGCGATCGCATCCGGCATCGCGATTTTGCTTGTCACCTATCTGACGCTGATTATTGGCGAACTTGTACCCAAGAGGATAGCTTTAAATAACCCCGAACAAATTGCTTCTTTTTTTGCCATACCGATGCAAATGTTTGCTAGGGTTGCTTCCCCCGTCGTTTATATATTGAGTACTTCGACTGATCTGGTAGTGCGACTCTTAGGCATCAAACCTTCCACAGAGCCACAAGTGACAGAAGAAGAAATCAAGGTCTTGATCGAGCAAGGCACTGAGGCGGGAACGTTTGAGGAAGCGGAACAAGATATGGTAGAGCGAGTGTTTCGCCTGGGCGACCGAGCCGTCGGCGCACTGATGACGCCACGACCAGATATTGTCTGGCTTGACCTGGAGGACTCAGCGGAAGAAAACCGAGAGAAGATGGTGGATAGTGGCCATTCTCGATTTCCGGTTTGCCAAGGGGATCTTGACAATGTCTTGGGAGTTATGCATGTCACCGACTTGTTAGCCCGCTGTCTGTCAGGTGAGCCGCTTGACCTGACGGTATCGTTGCGACAGCCCGTATTTGTGCCAGAAAGTACCCGTGGATTGAAAGTCCTGGAGTTGTTCAAGCAAACTGGCACTCACATCGCGTTGGTAGTAGACGAATACGGCGTGATCCAGGGATTAGTTACGCTCAACGACATCTTAGAAGAAATCGTTGGGGACGTACCTTCAGATGATGAGCCGGAAGATCCGCAAGCTGTGCAACGAGAGGATGGTTCGTGGTTGTTGGATGGGATGTTGGCGGTGGATGAGTTCTTTGAAATTTTCGAGCTCAAGGAATTGCCACCAGAGCAGCGGGGCAGCTATCAAACCTTAGGAGGCTTCGTAATCACGCATCTAGGCCGTATTCCAGCTGCTTCGGATCATTTTGAATGGGAGGGCATGCACTTTGAGGTGGTAGATATGGATGGCAACCGAGTCGATAAAGTGCTGGTGATACCGATGTCTACTGACAAGCCAGCTCAAACGTCGACGAACGAACATTAATAAACCCATGTCTAAGCTCAAAATTCTGCTTGAAGGAGCCAGTTATACTTTTCGCTCGTACTTCGAGTTGCCCAACGACACGGATGAAGTCCTCTCAGAGTTTGGCTATTCGTTTGTGCGATCGCGCCTCGATCTTCCGAAAACGACTCGTCAGCTTGATCGCCTCCCGGAGTTGCAGCAGCAGCTCGAAGAGACGATTCCTTATGTCACCCTCGGCAGTGAGGCGGCAAAGCGGGAAGTTTTGATTGCTCCAGTGTTGACACGAGTGGCAGTTGTGTGTCGTCGTCTGTTACGGATTGAGTATCCCCTGAAGGTCAGCGATCAACTTCAGGGAAATCTAGATTATTTCATCCAGTCGGATCAGGGCTTGATTGTAGTTGAGGCGAAGCGGGATGACCTGACGCGAGGATTTACGCAACTGGCGGTGGAGCTGATTGCGCTATCGATGCTGGAGGACTCCCCGGAGGTGTTTTATGGGGTGGTGACAATCGGGGAGGTATGGGTTTTCGGCAAACTGGAGTGCAGTACGCGCACGATTACGAGGGATATTGGATCGTATACTTTACCAGATGACTTAGAAAACCTGGTCACCATCTTAGTTGGGATTCTCGAATGAATCAGAGGGGTCAGGTATTCTCCTCATCATGAGCACTTTACGAAAGAAATGAGCGCGGCAGCGCTTGTCCAACTCAGGAGATATGCCCAAGAAAATTAGACAACTCAAAGCTATGTTGAGCCAGAGCGGGTTTATCTGTCTTCCCAAGCGCGGTAAAGGCAGTCACAGCGTTTGGGAACATCCATTGTTGCCTTACAATATTACTTTGGCAGGCATTGATGGTGACGATGCTCAACGGTATCAGGAAAAGGATGTCCGCAGTGCAATGCGTGATGTGAACCAACAGCAGCAAGAGGAGGAAGATGATGACTTACAATTATAGCATCCTAATTCAGTGGAGTGATGAAGACAAAATTTACATCGCTTCGTTACCTGAGTTTGGCCCATACGTCCGCACTCATGGCAACACCTATTCAGCAGCTCTACAAAGTGCGGAAGAATTGTTAGAGACTATGCTTGAACATTACCAAGCGCAGGGGAAGGAACTGCCACAGCCAGCTATTGCCTCTTGATATTGATTCGTAGTAACCCTCCGAGTTGTGCGCGCCTCTGTTACAGAAGTTTGCTTAAGAAAGCCCACTTACTTTCAGCTCTGGGATGAATCTGCCTGTCTACACTTGGTAAGTAATAAACAAAATTTAGAGAGGGATTTAAACCTAATTAATATTAGCTTATTAATCAATTTAGTGTATTATATTTATAATTCAGCAGCTTTTATCACTTGTTCCAAAGATAAAATCACTCAGGGCTATTTCATTCTAAAGTTGGAATAGGGATGGTATAATCTCTCATTCAGATTAAAGTACATCTACTCTCATGAGCCAAGTGGCCATTCTCGAAGCTGAGGCGGAACTACCAGACCCGCGTCGCCGTGCAGGACAACGGCATCATCAGACTCTATGCCTTGCTCTGTTCACTCTAGCTGTAGCTGCGGGTAACAAAGGGTTTTTGGCCATAGGAGACTGGATTAACAGCTACAAGGAACAGTTAATTGACTTACTCCAACCACCAAAAAGCAGACTGCCTTCCTACAGCACTATCCGGCGTACCCTATTGCACCTTGACTACGAGCAATATTCAGCCTGTCTGGCTCGATTTTTTAACGTTCAGCCCCAAGTTGGAGAAACCCTAGCATTGGATGGAAAAGTGCTGAAGGGTTCGTTTCAAGCTCGTTGATGATAACCCGAATAGTGTTCCCCATCCGGCAATTATGTTAGTCAGTACCTATATTGTGGAACGAGGCTTAATTCTAGAGCCACAAGAAGTTGATGCCAAAACGGCAGGAGATAAAAGCACTACCAGAGTTAATTCAGAAACTGGCTCTAACTGGAGTTGTTTTTGCTTTTTGATGCCATCAATACCCAAAAAAAACTTGTGAATTGATTGTCGGTAGTGGCAACCAATATCTTGCTGCCCTTAAAGGTAATCAGCCAAATTTGTACAAAGCAGTTGCCGCCAGTTTTATGCCACAGGATACTCACTTTGAAATGAATAAAGGGCATGGTCGCCTGGAAAAGCGCACTGTCAGTATCTAACAGACTCCAGATGGGATGAAACCGTGGCCTGGATTGCAGACGCTAATTCGAGTGCAATCAGAGCGTCATTTGACTAAGGGCAAGTTGACGATAGTCATGCGTGAGGTGCGTTACTATATCGCCTCTTTTTGTGCTACGGCACTCTTATTTTGCCCGCCGCATTCGACAGTATTGGGGAGTGGAAAACAAGGTACATTATGTTCGCGATGTTACTCAGGGAGAAGATAGCTCCCGAATTCGTACTACTCCCTTGCCGCAAATTTTGGCGGTGGCTCGTAATTTTGCCCTGAATTTGTACCGTAACAATTTATTCGACAATATGGCCCAAGCGAGCGCGGCTATGTTCTTTTGGTCTAGACACACTTAAGCTACTTTTTAGAATGAAATAGCCCTGTATCTAATACATAGCAGGTCATACGTCATGTTCTAGGGCATCCACTTGCTGACGATACGCCGCGACTTCCGTGAGAAAATCATCAAAGGTTGGATCGTCTGCAAAGATGCCCATATGCTTAATCCAAGGATCGTTTTCTGGCTGAGAGGACAAAGTTCCAATCTCAACCGTCACAAACTTACCCGTTGCTAGTTGAGCCTCAAGCGCTGTCGTGACTTTAGCGATCGCTTCTGCCTCAGTCGCCCCTTCAACAGATAGATTGGGCATCCCGACAACAGATGCGACAAAGTGGTGATCTCTATGACTTTGAACAAAGACTCGGTACTGCATCAGGTCATCCCTTCAGCACAAACAATGAATGATTTGCCTACATTGTAGAAGATAAATGGCAGGGTCTAGAGTTTGGCAATGCCCCGTTTGAGTGCCATGATCGCTGCCTGAGTCCGATTGCCGACACCCAATTTACTCAGAACGCTGTTAACATGAAATTTGACCGTACTTTTGAGTTGCATGACGACACCTGTGAGCGATTGTGCCCGAGCATCGTGACGGAACAGTTAGGAGTCGGCTCACCTCACGCGATTCATACCAGGCTCCAGCATCTAAACCATAGTCATTGGCAATTTGGATATGGAGATCGCTGATTGCTAGATTTTCAATGATGACGTGGCTCCGGCGAAGATGGATGCTCTCTTGATGAATCATTTCCGGTGGAACTGGATATCCAGATAAGCCTACGTGTCCTCGCTGCTCCTCCGGTTTGAGAATCTGTCCTTGCCATCAGGTTAGCCCCACGAAAGCAACGTTATTGGGTTCGGGGTGATACCAGTACTTGGTAAGCGGTGCGTCAAGTTGAACGGCAATCACTCGCAGAACGTGTCCCAAAAAGTGTTCGAAGTCTGTTTCTATTGCCAGCACATCGACGGTTTGTTGGAGGTGTTGTAGAGCTGTTGATTGGGATTAAATCGATAGCCCAAACTCGTATCGATTAATGAATAGCCCAATGACGATATCGTGCATTCTAATTGTTTTAGAGAAGCAGATTTTTTTTCTAACTAAACGCTTAATGCGCGTCCGTAAATTCAAATGTTTGTATTCTATTTTTTGTGTATTCTATTTTCCAACTACATGCAAGTCTAATTCTAAATTACGTTCATATGCTCCCCAGCCATCAGTGTAAAAGCGAGTAATACCAAACGGTTCTAGCATTGCTTTTAGTTGAAGAAAAACATCATCTTTGTGTTCTCCAAATACGTAAGCTAAAATCTTACCACTATGGTGATCAATAGCATGCCACAACCAACGTTGGTTCTCTTTTTTTGCAACATAACTCCACATCTCATCCAGTTCAGACTCTAGCCTATCCTGCTTTTTATGTACTTCAGTCAGACGAATTTCAACCTCAATTTGTGATGGATTCAGTTGTTCTAAGAATAACAAATTAACTTGTTGGAGCAGTTGTTCTTGTTTTTTAATTCTTTGATTACTGTGCTAGTACTGATGCCCAGGACTCTAGCTGTATCTCGAATCCCACTTCCATTAAGTGCCATGTCCACAATCTGTTGTTTCAATTGCTGAGATTGTCCTGAATACGCATAATCTATAATGAATGTTCGACCATCACAAAGGCTTTCTCGGCATAAAAATCTTTGTTTAGCTTGAGGGGTCTTACCATTCTTAACAAGATTGACGCCTTGACAATAAGGACAGAGAAGCACTTGGACAATCATGTCTACTTCCAATTAAATTGATGATGCTAGTTCTCTGAGTAAAGATTAGCACATCAACAGCTCTACAACACCTCCTTTTAGCTGTATTGAATTTTTTTGGACACTGACAAGACAACACGCTTCCAAGCTTCTTGACTTTCCAAAGGCAAATCTTTCCAATTAGAGAATGGGTCACCTGTAAAGCTTTCGGAGGCGATTCCTTGGGTGTAACTTGTATAAGCGACGATGGCCAATTGAGTAAGGTCTTGATCATAATTGACAGATTGAACAGGTATGTTTGACATTTTGAGTAACTTTATAGCGTTTCCTAGTCTGCTGAGGTACAGTAACAGCAATGTGTAAACCAACTTCGGATATTATCTAGAGACACCTTACCAAAAGCCTCTTCAATCGCTTTAGCTAAGTCAGGATAATTTCTGGCGCCGATTGAACGCAGCAGGCTCTTAATCTTAGACCAACAGTTTTCAATTGGTGAGAAATCAGGAGAATAGGGCGGTAGATAAATCAGTTTTGCACCGGCTTTTGTGATCAAGGCTTCAATCTCTTCTCCTTTATGAATAGAGCAATTATCGAGCAGCACACAAGCTCCTGGCCAAAGCTTCGGCACCAATTTTTGGGAAATGAACGCTGTAAAAGTGTAACCGTTCAGGGGGGGATCAAAAAAACGTCCAATATGAAATCACACGTAATCAGTACGAAAACCAGTCTAGATTGGATTTATACCGGATAATTGTGAGTAGTCAAAAGTGCTATACTGGTCTGCAAATTGTCTTTTAGACATTTTAGGTACGATATTTTGATGCGCATAAAACCCAAAGCTTTTGCTTAGCAAGGCTTTGACGTTTATGCGCATGATGTACCCCCCCGTGAACGGTTACGTAAAAGTTAGTCCATCAGTTGCGCCTAGTAGACTGACTTGAGTAATCAACCCGTTGAGTCCAATTGCACCAATCAGGGAGACGTTTTTGCCTCGTTTGTGAGGACGTGCCCCCCGCGCTCTTTGC
>JAABUX010006675.1_pt1 | contig 13712 bp, 19 predicted proteins | sample 5561851 | NCBI WGS metagenome assembly JAABUX01 (sample SAMN10711883, study PRJNA513361) | rock metagenome | isolation source: Antarctica rocks | place: Antarctica: Victoria Land, Richard Nunatak red sandstone | collected 2016-01-03 | reverse complement strand
TGGTAAAATTCAGGCATAATATCATTAAGGAGGTCTTGTTGACAAACGTAGACCTCTTTTCTTTATACCATAAATACCTAAAACCTTTAGCCTGCAAGCACTTCAGACCTCCTTGTAACCCCTTCAGGCTCATGACATAAAAATTCTGGCGGATACTGAAAATTATTTCATTAGTTTTTATCAGCCTTTGCTTAACCGAACGTCAGTACCAGCTAAAGAAATCATACCAGCAGAAATAACATTACAGCAGACGTTAAGCAATTTATTAAGTATAAATGTAACCGTTCACGGGGGGGTACATCATGCGCATAAACGTCAAAGCCTTGCTAAGCAAAAGCTTTGGGTTTTATGCGCATCAAAATATCGTACCTAAAATGTCTAAAAGACAATTTGCAGACCAGTATAGCACTTTTGACTACTCACAATTATCCGGTATAAATCCAATCTAGACTGGTTTTCGTACTGATTACGTGTGATTTCATATTGGACGTTTTTTTGATCCCCCCCTGAACGGTTACGTATAAATGTAGTAGTATTGGGGTGGGAAACAACTATAGATTCATCCCCAACTACTGTATATCTCAAATACTCTGTGAATTTTTATAATCACATTCCAGCCACTACTATTATTAAAGCTATTAACAAAAGAAAAGTAACGGGCTTAAAATGGCGGGAATATGAGAAAAGAAGACATGAGGGCTTTGGAGTTAGGAGCTGGAAAACTGGTTGTAATGGCGTGAATATTGATCTGAGTCCTTGGAAAATCACTAATAAACATTACTTTAATTTTTTGCCTCAAGTAGGAGAAAACGCAATTATACAAACAATAGCAGGAGTAAAAATGCCGACTCTAACTGAATCAGAGTTAACAAAAATCTTAAACCAATACCCATTTGTTAAAGAAAACTATCCAAGAATATCAGCATTAAAACATGACCCTATACCTCTTCTATGGTCAAAAAAAGATTTATGATTTTCTTCAAATGACCGCCTATAAGCCTCAAACCATTGATGTTTCGTAGATTGGGTTGACCAGTGGCCCGACACTAACCCAGCCAATCCAGATTATCCCGTGGCAATCATCAAGTAAAAATTCCTTTGAGATTCAGTACAAACCCCGGCAATACATCTTCCCCCGACACCATTGCAGGAGATTCGAGCACCTCAACATCTTTCCCGTGACGATAAATCTCTACAATTTCCTGGGCTGTGTCAGCTAGCAGAAGTAATGATCATATCCAATGCTTGCTGAATCAAAGCATCTCGATCTACTAGGGCATCAATCTGGTCTTCGGATAGCACCCCTCCGAAAACTTCTTCCAGCGCTTCTCTTAGCTCTGATTGACTTAAGTAATTGTCGATGCGATTCAATTTGCGATTACGACGCTTGATTTCTAGAGCTGACACGTAACCGTTCACGGGGGGGTACATCATGCGCATAAACGTCAAAGCCTTGCTAAGCAAAAGCTTTGGGTTTTATGCGCATCAAAATATCGTACCTAAAATGTCTAAAAGACAATTTGCAGACCAGTATAGCACTTTTGACTACTCACAATTATCCGGTATAAATCCAATCTAGACTGGTTTTCGTACTGATTACGTGTGATTTCATATTGGACGTTTTTTTGATCCCCCCCTGAACGGTTACGCTGACACAGCTATGCGAATGTCCCAACTTTTGGTAGTTCTTTTTTCAATGAAGCGCTTAATCAGGTGTTCAAGCAGAACTTCAGCACATTGCTCAATGCCGTTGGTGATATGGTTCTTTGCCATTTCTTCTAGTTCTTCTACAATGGCCAATGCGCCTTGAATGTCGTTCTGCAAAAGCAATTTCTTCACTTCAACTATTTCTTCCATGTCAGACCTCTAAAAATTCCCACCAGGCATGAATTATGTCCTCGCCGCCTGATAAAGTTAAAGTCTAAACTCTCGATTCAAAATTTCTGTAAGCGTATATGGGCAATTTTCGGGAAAAGTTTTAGGCGGTAATCCTGTTTCTGCGATGGCTTCTTTTACGGCTTGCCGATAACATAAAACAAAGCTTGACTCCAAATAAGGAGCCAAGCTGGGAGAATCGCTGATCAGATCAGAAATTTCTCCTTGCCCCTGCACTATGCTTAGTATCCAGCTTCTGCTTCTATTTTCTGCTTGGTAATCCCATTTAAGCATATGCATAATTACTCGTCTGAGTTGGCTTCTTAAAGCATGTTTCTCACTTTTGCCCAAACTCTCGATTTCCTCAATAACGTTTTCCCAATCCACCTGATCAAAATGGCGATCGCGCATCAAAGCCGCCATCGTATCAGACCATTTAACAAAATCGGATTCGTACAAAGATTTCGCCATATTGCCACTACGGTAAAAATTTTGAGTCTAAGATCTGCTCTAAAGTAAAACAGCAAGCTTGAGGAAATGTCTCAGGTGGAAGATCGGTTTCGCGCACTGCCAAGTCGATTCCATCCACATATGCTAATTCTATTGCTTCAGGTATGTACGGTTTGAGACTAGGATTGGCTTGGAACAGACGGTCTATTTTTCGTCGTTGTTCTCGAATAGTCGCAGACCAACTGTTACTACGTCGGTGAGGCTGATGCTGCCATTTGAGGAGATGTCCGAGGAGAATTTCTAGACGATTTACAAGCTCCTGTTTTTCTCTCCTGCCCAACGATTCAATCTCCTCAAGGATGTGTTGCCAATCTATTTTTTCCCAAGCATGCGCTTGTATCAATTTCACTTGATCTTGCGTCCACTCGTAAAAGTCTGATTGGTAGAGTGCTGTCATAATCCCTCTTTCACCTAATATCTTTCTAAGATAGTCAGCCAGCTTGCTGGTTAACCACTGAGTCAACTACCAAGTTCTATCTGCGATGTTTCCTGTTTTCAATCTCTTGGATCTTCTGGCGTATGGCCTCTTCGGTTATCTTGATACTCTCCTCATCAAGGGGGGCTGGATACTTCTGAGAATTGGGGTTGCGTCCGTCCAAGTAAATACCCCAAGCTGCATCATCCTCTCGATGCTCCTTAAGATATGCGAGTAGTTCAGAGCGTGGTATTGCATTAAAGTTAGGTTTCATCAAATTCCCAGACTCCATTAGGTGAAACAATTATTTTGATTTCGTCATTTTCTCCCGCAACGATATATAAAATACTTCTAATGTTATCCTATCAAAACAGGTGCATGGTTTGATAGCAGCTCGACAGTATCTGGCAAAGGTAGGCACATCCAATTACTTGTTCTTCTGTAGGCGTAGGCAAATGCAAATTATTTTTCCTCTTAGCAGGCGGCTTTTAAATTGGTTATCTATCTATATTTTAGCGTGGTTAACCACGTTTTTACAATGCGTTGTGGCAGAAATCTCGTGCTAAAGTGGATTGGTTAACCAGGTGTGTTCAACACCCAAAATATGCCAAGCAAAGACCCCCAAAACCACGAGACTAGATTTGTGCCGTTTCATCAGGAGAAATTATCCCGCTGTGTCATCGGGGCCAAAGTGCCAATAGATGTCGAGCAAGCTGTTAGGGCACTCCCATCAGATAAACGAAGCGAATGGATTAGGCGAGTGATCACGGAAGCAGCACGCCGCGAACTTATGGGCAACAATTTACCAGCGCCCACTAAACAATAGCAGGACTACTTTGGAACAAAACCATCAATTTTTTTGCAGGCATTGAGTATTTCTATCCCAACTACATTGCCATGGGCATTAAAGTCAAAGACGACCCCAGGCTCTATTTCATCGCTCTCTTCAATGGGTTCAGTATTCCACCGAACCCACAAGCTGTCAGCCTCTGGGTCGTAACTAAGTTTCATTTTGGCACTCACTAATATTAACTATGAAGCTCTGACTCACTCTTGTCATCTTTGTTATTGTTAGGGTTCTGTTCTAATTGATGGTCGGTTTCATTGCTTTTTAGTTCATTCTTTTTTTTTCTTTGCTCCAGGTTATATAAAATTAACCTATCTGAGTCAAGAATAGAATCGATTAAGTTGGCAATGAGCGGTTGTATAGCTTTAAAATCAGGCATGGTCTCTATAAATTTTGTCAACTTTAATCCTATCTCCTGATCAGATTGTATGGCTTTAAAATTAAGTATGGCTTCTGAAGATTTTATTGACTGTAACACTATATCCTAGTAAGATTGTATGGCTTTAAAATTAGGTATGGCTTCTGAAGATTTTATTGACTGTAACACTATATCCTAGTAAGATTGTATGGCTTTAAAATTAGGTATGGCTTCTGAAGATTTTATTAACTGTGACACTATGTCCTGTACCTGTGGCAATGTAACATCCGCCAATGGGTTCCTTTGCCGTATATTCTTTATATCTTCCTGTGCTTCACCGCGCTCTTGCTCAGACAATTTAGGTTTGGCAGAATCAAGTAAAGTTAAGATTTCTGTTTTTTTATTTGACAATGCTGCTATCACACCTAAGCGTATTGGTCGATGATGCATTACTTTGTGACGTACATTAATCACAAAATTTATGTCTTTTTTAATCTGCTCCCATTGCTTCCTATCCTGAAAATATCGAATAAAAATCTCCCAGCAGGAAAATTTATTAATCTTTTTTTTGAGCTTTATTTGGAATTCGTTAATTGATTCACAATTTGATAAAAGTTCTTCAAGGTCAGTGACAGAGAGGAACCTATCCTTTGGCCATTCGGATACGTCAGCCGTAATTATGGCTACCACCTGATGGGGGTGTATCTTCCGGTGGCTCATCATCGGGAGGAGTATCATCAGATTTAATCTCATCCACAATTGTCACCGTGCCAAGTTGTTCATTTGCTACTACCTGTGGTGCTTGCTGTGCGGTCGTTATGGCTGCTGGCGGCACTGTCACCGATGCTGTAGATATTACAAACCTAGTTTGTCGCCCATCCTTCTGGACAGTTCCGCGACCAGCTAAAACAAGCTCCCCGAATAAGTCCAGGGTATAGGTCGCCGGTGCCCTGCCAGACTCCTTGGCTCGTTGCTGGATTGGTTTGATACCACGATAAGCATCTCGGGCTGTAATCCCATTAGGGCTTTTTGCAGCTAGATCCAGAATCCTCTTAAGGATGCTGGGTGTGGCATCCGGCTCTACCAAGGACTCCTGTAACTTCATGAAACATGCTCGGTAATATCTGGCCACTTCCACAGCGCGGTTGAGGGTATCGAGTTGAAGCTCATGCTTGGGTCGCCCAGTTTCGTAGTAGCACTCCATAATGTGGAGTGCAAAAGCTATTCGAAGTAGTTGGCTGTGGAGTTTTCTCAGCCAGTTACGAACAGCCGGGGATTGTGCTTGTTCAGCTTGCAACCCCATACTTTCATATAAATTGTCATATCTGTCATCGGCGGCACGGGACAGTTTAATGTCACCTTCGGGAAATGTGCCGATCCACTCATATAGCCCCGGTAACTCATCAGCCAACTGGCAAGCGGCTTTGACACGCTTAGCAGGCATAGGCTGGGGAACATCCCACAAGAACCTTGCTTGCGCTCCATTAGCATCATCACGGTTCCTAAACACCGTAGGATAAACCAATGGCTGGATACCTCCAGAGATATTTAGCATTGTGCTTCCGATCACAAAGCTATCTTCCTCAAGTACTCGATCCACGATAGCTGCTTGACCATCCCATGTTTTCAAGAGCACAGCCATTCCTTCACTTTCACCTTTGGGGGAGAATTGGCCAAGGGATTGAAACAAGCCCTTAATTTCATCTCTTGCCCACAGAGAGCCGTTAACCCCCTGCTCTGCCATTCTCTTCATCACAGCCTGAATGGTTGCAACTTCGTATAAAAGTTTTTTCTCGGGCTTAGGTGGGGGAGGAAAATCATCACCATTCTGCTTAGCAGCCTCGCAAGCTTCTTTATATTCTTTTTTCTCCTCCTTACCCTTTGACTCTTTTCGAGCTGTTTCTGCCGCATCCAAGACAGAATAAGGTTTTCAGCCCTTGTTTTGCCAGTGCCACTTTCAGCCACAATACAAGTCCACAGGATAGCAACAATCTTGTGGGAAAGTACATCGATGCAGCCACGCTTACCGTATATCGCCAGAACAGTAGGCAACAGATACGATACGAGCATGGTGGGTGAAATACCCAGAACAGCGCCATCATGGGCAAGCATTGACGCTATTGAGTGGGGAAATACTTTCATTGATTCCCCACTGCCAGCAAGCCTTGATCAAAGCCAGTCTATCCTTAACCGTAATCGGTTTAATCTTAGTTATCAACCAGAGGGTGAAGGCTTCCGCCTCTTCCGCTGCAATCGTACCAGCAGATTTATCCTTGAAGTGCAGTCTGAAATACCCAGTAATCGCGGCATACTTGGCTAGCGTTGGGGATGCCAGATACTTCGCTTTATTCTCTGTAAAGCGTTCAAACAAAGCGACCGCTGATATCTGGCTTCGCCTTAGTGCTGCCTCAGACTTGTATTTTTTCAGAGTTGGATCAAAGTTGCCCGTTGCCATGTCTCCTTCAATCTTTCTAGCCTTTTCTTGAGCAACCATACGATTCACCTTGCCATCGGGTAGCCCGATGTAGAGAAAGTAGCGCTTGCCCAGATATGACCAGCACAATCTTAAACGCTCCTTGAATACTTGGACGACAACCGTTCCCTTGGCTGCTTTCTTCCTGGGTACGGATTGAGATAAAGCAAGGGATGACTCTGCTATAGCGGTTTGCGTTCGGATGAAGTACAGCATCAGCAGGACAATGTCATATAGGGCTTGACTTGCGGTGTATCGCACTCAAATGCAAACCGCTATATCTCAATCGATTCTCCTGTAGCACCTCTAGCTCTTGCCATATAGGGTTTATCTTCAAAACTTGTAGATCAAATTTATCTCAACTTTTCTTCTATTGCGCCCCAAACATACCCAATCTTAAGTTGCTTATTGAGAATGAGTTAAAAGCAATTGCAGAGTATAGAAACGCTAAAACCCGCTCTAGAAGCAGGTTTCACTAGATGGAGAATATCGGATTCGAACCGATGGCCTCTGCGGTGCGATCGCAGCGCTCTACCAACTGAGCTAATTCCCCCTTTTTTAGGTGTTAGGTGGCACAGGCTTTTTACCAAGCCCCTAACCAGTCTTTATGATTTTATCACCAAGATTGAGTAGCACTCCAAACCTGCCTATCCAACAGGTTACTGAGTCTCAGTCTGGGCATAGAGCTGCTGCACCCGCTCCAGCTCTAAATCACAAAGCTCATCCACACTCCAGTTAGCCTGACGCTGGAGGATATGGAAGGGATAAGTATTCGCCACCCCAACCACCGGGATTCCGGCTCGCTTCGCCGCTTGAATTCCAGCTAGGGTATCTTCAATCGCCAGACACTCCGACGGTTGAAGTTTGAGCTCGGGCTCCACCTGATTCAAGCGTTCCACTGCCAGGAGATAACCATCGGGTTCTGGTTTACTAGTCTTTATGTCATCTCCCGCCACAATTACCGTAAAGTATTCAGCCAGGGTCGCACGATTTAATACCAATTCCACCTCAGAGGCGATCGCTCCAGTCACCACCGCGAGTTTCAAGTCTCGCGATTTGAGCTGAAAAATCAATTCCTCCAAGCCTGGGTAGAGGGGCAATTTTTCCACTGCCTCCAGCTTGCGCTGATATGCTTGCGCCTTACGGTTAATCAGCTCGAGTAGGTACGTTTCACTGACAACTCGGCCCCGGCGAGTGAGTATATCATTCAGACAGGCGTGATCGCTGCGACCCAAACAAACCAGACGGAACTCCCCCGGTTGAGGGCGCAGATTTTCCTCGATTAGAATCTGATCAATCAGCTGCTGGTGGATAGGCTGATCATTTATTATGACGCCGTTGAAATCAAACAGAACTGCCTTGAGAGTCATGCCTCATGCTGGAGCGGGAAAGCCCTCCAAATCCTGAGAGTCTAGCGTGCTATCTGTCGTAGAGGCGTACTGCTGTACACGCTTACGGGCGCCTGATACCGAGTCAGCTGAATCTTTAGCTGGAATGGGCTTGACGCCACGACTTACCTGATGTATCAACCACAAATCTTGGGTTTGCACCGCTTCAAAGCCAGCTGCTCCCATCCAAGCATCCAGACTCCCAGCGGCAAAGTCACGAATATACGGCTCCTCAAAAACATTATTGAGCCATTCCAGCTGGCGCAGGGTCTTCTGACTGCCATCCAGAATCAACACTTCCCCCCCAACTAAAAGCAGGCGGTAGCTTTCGCGCAGAATTGACTGGGTGACTGCTGGTGGTGTTTCGTGAAACAACAAGGAAGCCGTAACCACGTCGAAGGAAGCATCCGGGAACCCAGTCTGTTCGGCATTAGCATGACGCCACTGAATGCCTAAACCTGCTGTTTGGGCTTTGTGTTCAGCCCTCACCAGCATATAGGGCGATAAGTCTAGACCAATCACTTCCGCTTGGGGAAAAGCCTGCTTTAACATTAGCGTTGTGGAGCCGGTGCCGCAGCCTAAGTCTAGAATCCGCCTGGGTTGCCCCTGGATGGCGTCAATCAAGCCTTGGCGTACCAGCGTCTCGTTAGGAGGGAGGACGTACTGGGTAATGGGGTCGTAGGAAACCGCCGCACCGGGGTTGAGATATCCGCCCTCGATGCCGTGGAAGTTTTGACTACTGTAATAAGAGGGAATTGTTACATCCGGTCGCCGGAAGCGATCGCCCTCTTTCTGCCAATCAATGCTCTGATGGTAACGCCGCAGCCCTTCTTCATCAATCATCAGCCGAATCACAGGGGATAAAAAACGTTCCCAAATTGTGTCTTGACGAACCGCCATAGGATTGTGCCAAATTTTAGTAAATTGCGATCGCATGAATTGGGGCTACCTTACTGGCTTCCCCTTTTTACAAATATTAATGTATTGCTGGGAAATCATGCTCGGATGGTGTCCCTGCAACACATTGCCAACCAGCATCACAAGCAAGGCTCATCCTTTATTGGGGCTGGCCAAAAGTTACACATAACAAGGATGAATGAATATGTTCAATCGAATCAAGATAGAATAAATATTCTTGTATGACACTTAAACCTGGGGTAGTGGATTACGGCAATGGGCTTGTACCCGCTCTAACAGGTCGTAAAACGGAGCCCAATTATCTTCACTGACAATCGGCTCCCAAATCGCTTCAATTTCTGGTTTTAGTAGCACAGTCGTTGGATTATAATAACTTAGCCTTTGAGCAATATGCTCTATCTCGCTTGACGGCAAACTGCTCAAAATTCTGTGGTATAACTTCTTCCAATTTTCTAGCTCCTCTGTCTGTTCAAAAGTAGAATTTTGGAGAATATGATTGTCATTTTCTCTCCAACTGAAGTCAAATTGAGCCAGTTGTATAAAAAAGTCATGATAGCCAATTTTGGTATTTGATAACAGAAGAATTGTTGAATTTAACAATTCTTCTGCTTCAGGAGTTGGCAGTTCAGTAAAGCCTAACTTGTTCATCATCCGTTGTCGATAACTCGAATGATAGTGTTCTTCAAATTTCGCTAAGCCCATCTCCATGTCTGCCATAGGAATGACAGCCTCTAAAGGGCGTTGGAGTAGTGACAAATTCCAGCGGCAAATGCCCGGTTGATTGCCGTAACTGTAAAGTCCATTATAGTCAAAATAGGCGGCTGTAAATGTTGGGTCATAGGTATTAATAAAGGCATAGGGGCCATAGTCAAAACTTTCCCCCGTGATCGACATGTTGTCTGTATTAAGCACAGCATGACAAAAGCCGACTGACATCCATTGGGCAACCAGTTCTGCCACCCGTTTGACTAATTCACCATAAAAGAGCGCGTATTGATCTGCTTGGTCGTGCAAAGCAGGATAGTAATACTCAATCACATGGTCTAAAAGCCTTTTGATCAAATCTTTGCGACCAAAATAGTGCAACCGCTCAAAGGTTCCAAACCGGATATGCGAACGACTGAGTCGAACCATGACAGATGACCGTGTTGGGGAAGGTTCATCCCCTCGCCAAAGAGCTTCCCCGGTTTCGATCAAGCTCAAACAGCCAGAGGTGCGGACTCCCAGATGATGAAGTGCTGACGCGGCTAAAACTTCTCGAACACCACCTTTGAGTGTGAGCCTGCCATCGCCGCCTCTGGAGTACGGGGTAGTGCCAGAACCCTTTGTTCCTAAGTCATAGAGTTCTCCATCAGTGCCTCGAACTTGACCGTAAAGAAACCCTCTGCCATCTCCTAAGCCAGAGTTGTAGTGACCAAACTGATAGCCGTGGTAACGCAAAGCCAAAAAAGGCCCTCTACCCTGAAACTTACCAAAGGCTTCAATGAAATCTTCGTCCGTCACTGCTTGAGGATTTAGCCCCAGCTTTGGTAGTAACTGGTCGTTGCGGAATCGTAGTATATGCTGCCCAAATTCAGCCGCTGTCACTTGATCAAAATAATCGCTCCCTAAGGCTTCAATGGCAGGGTCATACTTGAGGGTAAGGAAGGAACTCGGCGGATTTTGACTAGAGGCAAGAAACGGTAGTTGTGACACTGGCGCTTTAAAAATTATGATCGTGTTCTACTAATGCCAAGTTAGCTCTCAAAGAAATATTGTCTCATCTACCGGCCGAAAGGGTTTGTGTTAAATAAACTATTCTACAGACACACCCGACTAAATGTCAAGGATTACCCTAGCCGTCCAACCGTCATTTGTTTTTTCTAATTGGAAACGGTGTAAAGTAACAGCTTTGACATCTACCCGCTGTTGGTGCCGATTGGGGTCGAGAGTCTCTCCGCGAGCAACTGCGCTTAGCTGCTGTAATCCATTTTTCTCCTGGATTTGAACTTGCTGTGCCCGCAGCAGCAGTTGCTCGCTGTCCTTGTAGTAGATCAGTTCGCCAATAAAATTGAACAGCAACAGATCCAACGCTTCATTCTCCAAACTGAAAGTCCGTGTCTCCTTACAGGTTCTTGACTAGTTACGGCAATGATGAAAGCATACTCCCTCGATCTGCGTCAAAGAATTATTAACGCGCATAAGAATAGAGAAAATTCAGTACGCCAATTAGCCTCGCGATTTCAGGTCAGCGCTAACTTTGTGCAGAAACTAATCAGGCGCTATCACAATGAAGGTACCCTAGAGCCCCTCCCTCATGGCGGAGGCTCGGCTCCAAAACTAGCAAACCACTTGAGTGTGGTGCAACAACTAGTCGAAGAAGACAATGATGCTACGTTAGCAGAGCTATGTGAGCGCATAGAACAACGCACAGGAGTAAGGGTGAGCCAAAGTACTCTATTTCGAGTGCTGCAGCAGTTAAAACTGACACGGAAAAAAAAACCTTTCATGCCACCCAAGCAGAAAGTGAGAGAGTCCAAAATCTGCGAAGGGAATACTGGGAACTAATCCACGATGTGCGTCCTGAAGACCTAGTCTTTATTGATGAAACCGGAATGAATCTATCGATGGTTCGCTTGTACGGTCGTGCTCTTGAGGGTCAACGAGCTTATGGTGAACGACCTTACACGCGGGGGAAAAATGTTACCTTGATTGGGGCATTATCACTAACTGGTTTTGTTGCTGCTTGGACGACGGATGGTGGCATTAATGGTGATGCTTTTATTGGCTTTATTGAACAAATCTTAGTACCTAATCTTTGGCCAGGTGCATGTGTTGTCATGGATAACCTGCCGGCGCACAAAGTCGAAGAAATTCGCCCAGCTATCGAAGCTGTTGGGGCAAGATTAGTCTATCTATCTCCCTATTCTCCCGATTTTAATCCAATTGAAAACTGTTGGTCTAAGCTGAAGCAGTATTTATGTTCTGTTGCAGCGCGCACCCGAGATGCCCTGGATGAAGCGATTAGTGACGCCATGAACCTTGTGACAATTAAAGATATCCGCAATTGGTTTGCTCATTGCTGCTATTGTACATCACCCATTTGAAAAACGCTATAGGTTCTATCGAATCCAGATTTTCAATCATGACGTTGATTGTGGCATCGCCAGCTGTCAGAAAAAGCTGCTCCAGATCCTTTCCCCAAGCTCGAAAAGCAATATCAGCGATCGCAACGTCTTCGAGAAATTCGTACGACATAAGGCTATTGCTCACACAACTTTAAACGCTCAATAATTTCTGCTTTTCGTTCACTTAACTTTTTGCCGATAAAAACCAGCTCTGTCGCTTCTTGTGCAAATAGCTCAAGCTCCCAGCGCCCAGCCACAAAATTAAACAGATAGGTTCCTGACTGAAATCGGACAAAACCTTTCGCACGGGTTACATCTGTCCCCAGTCCGTCGGCAAATTCTTCAAAACACTGGGGATTGAAGGTGGCGGACGTTGTGTAGCTGAACGATTCAAATTCGGGCTGGTGAACATGCTGAGGTGGTTCTTGAACCCGCTCTCGAGAAATTCCAAACAGCAAGTCCGTATCCACTTGGCACCGTTGGGTGCGCCAAATCGAGGCTACTTCGTTAATGTGGTGCAGCTTCTGTTCCACCGCTGTTAAATCGCTTTCACAGACTAAATCGACCTTGTTCAGAAGGATGGCGTCTGCTCCTTCGATTTGCATCCGGTTTGTGTGACCAATGCGCGGATATTTCACCATTCCATCCGCATCGATAACCGTGACAACCCCATCCAGTCGCACTCTTGACAAACTTTCTTGAATATCGAACACAAGGGCATCAGGCTCTGCTACTCCTGTTGTCTCTACCACAATGTTATCTGGGTCAACTGTATCAATGATTTCATTCACAGCGGCTTCAAACTCGCCCAGCAGCGAACAGCACACGCAGCCTCCACCGAGGTCAGCCATGCGGACATTTTTCCCAGCAATAATTTTACTGTCGATGGCAATCTCGCCAAATTCGTTCATCAGAATGGCGATTTTTCTGGGAAAAGTATCGAGGATGTGACGCAGCAGAGTAGTCTTTCCGCTTCCGAGTGGCCCCGTAATAACTGTGAGCGGCGTGCGTATCTGCATAAAACTATCCCTTCACGTTCCCAATCGGAGTAAACCGCACAACCCTTTTGCTAATCCCAGCGTCCTCAGCTGCTTTGACGACATCATCAATGTTTTTATAGGCTCCGCCCGCTTCCTCCGCCAGTCCAGACCAAGAGGTACTGCGGACATAAATGCCTCGACTCTCCAAATCCTTGTGGAGTTTTTCTCCACTCCACATTTTTCGTGCCTTTGTACGACTCATGGTTCGCCCACTTCCATGAGCAGTGCTGAAGAAATTCTGCTCGCCACTGGGGACGCCAGTTAATAAATAAGACCCGGTCTCCATACTGCCGCCAATGATAATCGGCTGACCAATCTTCTGGTATCGCTCAGGAATCCCTTCCATCCCAGGTCCAAAAGCCCGAGTAGCACCCTTACGATGCACCAAAAGCGTTCGCTCTTCCCCGTCAACGATATGGCGCTCTAGCTTGGCTGTATTATGCGCTACGTCGTAGACCATATTCATACCGAGGTCTTCTGCAGAGCGTCCGAATACCTCCGAAAACACCTCACGGATGCGGTGCAGGATGACTTGACGATTGACAAAAGACATATTGATAAGTAGTCTGACGAAATTAATTACACGAATCTTATGATAAGATGTATTTAGATAGACAAGCTAGGTATTAATTAAAATTAGAAATGATATTACTCCGAGAAATTAATCCTCTTTCAGCTAAATTACTAGAGCGAATTTATCGCCAAAGCCGACATCATCAGGTGCGTCAAAGAGCGCATTGCCTGATTCTAGCAAATCAGGGGGTAAAAGTAGAAGAACTGA
>JAABUX010006673.1_pt1 | contig 13718 bp, 6 predicted proteins | sample 5561851 | NCBI WGS metagenome assembly JAABUX01 (sample SAMN10711883, study PRJNA513361) | rock metagenome | isolation source: Antarctica rocks | place: Antarctica: Victoria Land, Richard Nunatak red sandstone | collected 2016-01-03 | reverse complement strand
ATCAGCCGCTTCTCAGCAGCAGAACGACGCTTCCGTACCTGCCGGACCAATACCCCAGGATCATCCATCAACTCATCGTCTACGCAGAACCACGAACCACGCCAGATGGGAAGATCACACGCTTACGTTGAATACGGGGTCCGCTTCGTTGAAGACCCCATATACTGCGAAGCCGGACTACGATTTCATCCGAATGGACCGGGCCTTCGATCTGCACGATCTGGTAGACGAGATCAGCTAGTAGCCTCGTTGGTGTCTCGTGGAGCTCTGTCTGAGAAGGCCGGGGCAGTGCAGCTTCAACATAAACAGCGGTGGCAGGCTGTCCTGTAGTGGACGTACTGATGCCCATTTCCACCTGCCCGTCTCGCTCAACGGTACAGATCTCCAACTTGGCTCCAGCACGCTGTGTGGCTTCGGCTTGTTCGGTCACGAGCTGCGTCTTAGCTTCCTCAATCGTTTGTGCCAGTCGATCCAATTGCTCCTGGGGTCGGTGGAGCCAGTCGATACTCCAGACGCGATGCAGCAACCAGCCATGATCTTCGAGAACAGCCTTCCGGAGCCGGTTGCGATCGCGAGCAGAACGAGCATTTTCGTATGAGGGACCATCGCACTCGATCCCAAGTACATAGCGACCTGGTGTGGCAGGATCTACGATGGCAAGATCGATGAAGCATCCGGCAATGCCGACACCAAGGTGTACCTGATACCCACGTTGCTGAAGCGCCGCTCCTACCTGAGAAGCAAAGGTATTTCTAGACGGCTCCGTCTTGGGGCTGCGGGTCATGTCGAGTCGGCCTGTGCGGGCGAAATGAAGGAAAAGCTTCAAGGCGAAGATGCCCTTGCCTTTTGCCCGTTCGGTATCAATGTCCTCGTCGGTGATAGAGGCAAAGACTTCACATCTTTGCTTGGCGCGGCTGATTAGGACGTTCAAGCGCCGCTCGCCACCTTCCATGCCGAGCGGACCGAAGCGCATAGCGAAGTTGCCCTGGGCATCGCGCCCGTACCCGACGGAAATAAGGATGACATCACGTTCGTCACCCTGAACATTTTCAAGGTTCTTGATGAAGAAGGGCTCCGTGTGGTGACCATGAAAGAAGGATTCGGTATCCGGGCTCAGTCGGCGTAGCACTTCAAGCTGATCCTGGATGGCGCGGCGTTGCTTCATAGAGAAAGTCGCGACACCGAGAGTGAGGTCGGGATGCTCTATCGCATGCCGTATGACCGCTTCAGCGACGGCCCGGGCCTCTACAGGGTTGGCGAATTGCGCCTCAGTCGATTTGCTCTCTGAGTAGAAAACGGCGTCTTCGACGAAGTGGAAGCGAAGCCCCATGCCAGCTTCGGCCGTAAACGGGCTGGGGATGATGAAGAGGCGATTCTCATAGAACTCGCTATTCGAAACAGCAATCAGGGACTGATGCCGACTACGGTAGTGCCAGCGGAGCATACGCTGCGGTAGACCGCGGGCGATGAAGAGGCCGAGAATGCTTTCGATGTCCCCAACTCGCGTGGGATCTTCCTCTTCTTCGTCCGCTTCACCGATATCGGAGGTCATTTTGGCGAAGAATCGTGTCGGCGGAAGCTGACGTTCATCGCCGACGACGATCACCTGACGGCAACGCGCGACGGCGCCAAGCGCATCGACCGGCTGTATCTGACTGGCCTCATCCATCACGAGCAGATCAAAGGTAAGCTTGCCGGGCGGTAAGAACTGTGCTATAGAAAGTGGACTCATCATCAGGACAGGTTTCAAAGCCTGAATGGCAGGTGCCGCCTTCTGCATAAGCTGACTAATGGGAAGGTGACGGGTCTTCTTGGCGATTTCTCCACGTAGCACACCCACTGGGCCGACACCTCCGCCCGGGGGAATGCGACGATGGTGGGAATGAACAACTTCCAATGCGGACGCCGCGATGCGCTCGCGGTCGAGCGCGGAAAATCGCTGAACAATTCTGTTTTGTATTTGACCTTCGAAATGAGCAAGCTCTGGACTGGCCGTGAATTGCTGGCGCAGCAACGCTTCGTAGTAGGCCATTGCGAAGGTTGGCAACGCATCGGACGGTAGCAGCCGGCCATCTGCCAGGCGCTGCGTGATCTCACTTAGTCCGCTCTTGAGAGCACGATTCCCGCAATCACGATAACCGACCCACTTGGACAGCTCCTCCGGATGCTTGAGCCAGAGATCCATTTGTTCCAGCAAGGTACGGGTAGAGGTCTGCGCAAGTTGTGGCATTTCGACTGTGAGCAGATTGGCGGAAAGGGTCTTCGGGTCGACCTGAAGATCCTTGAACAAAGTTTCACATGCGGCGAGCACGAACTTTTGTTCCTGTTCGATTGCCGCCGCACTGTCTTTGGGACTTTTGCGGTCAGACTGGGCGGCAACAAGCGAAAGGATCTCGGGGTTTGCTTTGACCCAGGCAGTCGCGGCTTCAAGGCGACCCCAGTCCGAGTGAATTCCACTCCAGGCCTCATCGAAAGCTCGCCGGCCGAGCTCGGACTTCGATTGAATACCGGCCCGAAGCGTTTGCAGGATTGTCAGATTCCTCAACAGCGCAAGCCGATCCGGAATGGAAGTGGAGGGATCGGACGGGATGCTCCGCGTCCGCTTCTCAGCCTCTACAAGAGGAACGAGGGAGCCATGAATCAGGGACAGTGAGGCGTCGTCGCCTGAAGGAGCGTCGCTGCTGGCTTTCAGCAGAGATGGAAGCAGACCACTGAGTAGCGGTTCCAACTCTGCGAGGAGCCGTCTTGCGGTCCTTGCCTCGGCTCCGATGCTCTTACGATTTGGTAGACGGGCTGCGAGCAGTCGCGTTTCAGCCCCAAGACCGCCGAGGCTGCGCATCCAGGCGACTAGAGCGGAAAGCGGTGCGGACGAGGAACGTTCTGCACGCCAGAGAGACCCGAACGCCTGGCGGCCAAACACGTCGCCGGCCTGCAAAACCGCTTTCGCTTTTTTCCCGAGGGCGAGGCGATCGAGCAGTGAAAGCAGCTCGGGCAGCGGGAGCTTGGGGTCCGCCAGAAACGACCGCACCAACCGATCGGCAGTTCGCCACTCGCCGGAAACCAAACGGAGCAAACTACTACCGCGGCTTGCGAGCACCTGACGAGCCTGGACGAGATCTGCGTCCCATGCTCCTTCGGTAAGCTGGTTTCCAATCTCCGCCCGGCTTTTCTCCAACGTTGCGACCGCATCGGCCAGGTCGGCAGCTTGCTCGATGCCATGATCCCAGATGGAGGCCACGAATGCTTCGGGGCTTGCGTCGGGAGCCGACTCAAGAGACTCTGCGGTTTGCACGAGCCTGGTGATCGAACGCACTGTTTCAGCAGCAGCAGCGATTCCCAGTTGCAGTTGCAGCTTGCCTGTTTGCACTAGCAGCTCTGAAAGAACAGACACTGTGCGCTGCAGGGTGCTGTGCGCATCTGGTCTCGTCGTGAACACCGGCAGAAAGGCCGTCATGAGCTGCTCGTCCTGCTCGACGGAAGCGTTCCATGCCTCGGGTTGCAGAGCTGCCGCAAGCTGCCGGGTGAGAGATGCAGCATGAGTGCCATCGTGCAAAAGCGCTTTGAGCTCAATCAAGCTGGCGGGGCTCTGCCAATCAGCAGCGGTGAGCGCCGCAGCGGTCAGTTCCGGCGCTTCGGCGATGCGTTGGGCGAGCAGAGAGATCGTTGCGAAATCGTTCGCGGTTTCGGGTCCGGGGATCCCAAGAGTCCTGGCCAGCATGTCGCCCTCGGTTGAGAGCCGTGCAAGGGACGTGCGTACTTCCCGGATACGCCGGATCAATCGCTCAACATCTGTCGGAAGCATGGTGCTGAGGCCAATTCCTGCCCAGGGGTGCTGATTGGGCGTACCTAATTCCAGAACACGGTGGGCGAACTCGTCCAATAAACTTTCTCGTTGCTGCCTATCATCAGGAGTCCAACGGTCAACTCCAGAGAGTTCGAAGTCGACCGGGGGTCGGCCTTGACGGACAAGTGCGGTGAGCTCCCCTATGACTTGATAGGGTGTCAGCCGAGCCACGGAGTGCTCTTGATGCAGGGCAGCGGCGTGCAAATTGAGCGCGTCTGTCTCCTGCTGGAGATTAAAGTTGAGCGTCGAGGGGAACTCACCACGGGGCGAACCGAGATTCCAGGTACGTCGCAGTTCGTCTAGGAGTAGACGCTTGTTTGCTTTGTTGCTATGCAGCTCAAGGCATGCATCTCCGACTCCGGCGCGATCCAGGCGATTTTTGACGACGCCTAGTGCCACCATCTTTTCAGCGACGAAGAGAACGGTCTTACCATCCGCAATGGCAGTGGCTATGATGTTGGCAATCGTCTGCGACTTGCCCGTACCCGGCGGCCCCTGGATGACGAGGTTGCGGCCGATCCGCGCCTCGTGCACCGCGATACTCTGTGAGCTGTCACTATCCGCCACATGCAGAAGATCTTGCGCATGAATATAGGAGTCGATCTGTGCATCTTCCGGAATCGGATCCGGGGTGTAGGGAAAGCCGTCTGTAAGAAGGCTTCGAATCAAGGGCTGCGAGGCTAAACTCGCTTCCGCCGGCCAGCACTCCGGATCGAGATCGCGATACATGAGGAACTTGGAGAAGGAGAAAAATCCCAGGACCATGTCGTCGGGCAGGACTTCCCAGCCAGCCTTGGAAGAAATTGACTCGGCTACAGCTGCCATGTAAGCCGTAGGTTCAAAGTCTTCTCCACTTTCTAAATGCGGCAGGCGTATTAGGTGTTCTCGTTCCAGGTACGCCTCAAGCGACAGGTTTGCAGCCTGTTCCTCGTGTCGCCACTTCAATCTGAACTTGTCAGCAGCCGTAGTGCGCTCCAGGGAAACTGGCACAAGGATGAGCGGGGCATAACGAATGTTGGCAACGTTTTTCGGGTCGATCCAGCGCAGCATCCCCATTGCGAGAAAGAGGATATTGACACCTTGTTCCTGCTCCAGCGTGATGGAGTCGGAGTAGAGGTTTAAAAGGCGCTTCTGCAAACCTTTGGAGGTGAGCCGAGTCTGAAGATGCGTATCCAGATGACGCTTATGGATTCCGCGCGCGTCAACTGAATCTTCCTCTGGTTGCGCCAAGTCGGAGATCTCTTCTTGATCGTCCTCTATCTCGGAGACGTTCTTTGCCGTGGATGTCGAGGATGACCGGCCAGCTAAAAACGTGAAGGCCCTTTCCTCCCGAACGAGCAGCCGAAAGATCTCCGCCGACTTTTCATCGACGATTTCGAGGGTTCGGCTGTTCCTTGACGCACGTGGAGTGTTAAGAAGACGATTTCTCGCCGACAGATCCAATAGTTCTGTTCTTGCAGTCTCAAGTTTGGCTTCAAGCGGCAAGTCGCTACGGTAGAGGGATGCAGGCTCACCTATCTGTGTGTCCGTCTGAAGCGTACGCATGTAGTTCTCCGAGCGTGAGTACGTTTGAAGAATACCCCGGATGTGCTCGGATGGCATTGGACGATTGTGATGTCGGCGCACCGTCGCGCTAGGCACATAACCTTCTCCAGCGCTGGGGATTGCGTCTACGGGAATCCGTCGACTGATGCCCTATTCCCACTGTAGTTTGGTTAGCAGCGCAATTTAAGGAGCAAAATGCGTTTTATTCATACATCCGACTGGCAGGTTGGCAAAACCTTCAGGCTGGTCGACGATGAAGCACTCGCCATTTTACGAGCCGAGCGGCTTGAAGTGATATCCCGCATAGGGCGCCTCGCGCATGAGCATGGAGCGTCCGCCGTCCTGGTTGCGGGCGATGTATTCGACGTGACCGGCGTCAGCCTCACGACATTGCTCCAGCCGATAGAGCGCATGCGACAGTTCACCGGAGTGGAATGGCATCTGATTCCGGGAAACCACGATGCTCATGGAACAGATGGGCCCTGGGAACGGCTGCTTCGGACATCCATGCCGGAAAACATTAAGCTGCACACGCAACCGGAGCCGCGGGCGATCGCAGGAACTTCGGCCTGGGTGCTGCCGGCAATTCTTACACAACGACACAGCCTCGCTGATACCACGTTGCCGATGGACAGCATGATTACTCCCGAGGGCGCATTGCGAATCGGCCTGGCGCATGGGTCCGTCCGGAGCTTCGGATCGACGGACGCTTCCACTAACAATCTGCTGGCGATCGACCGCGCATCGAAGGCGAATCTTGCCTACCTGGCACTGGGCGACTGGCATGGCAGTGTTCAGATTGACGAGCGTACCTGGTACAGCGGGACACCGGAGCCGGACGGCTTTGCAAAAGGCGGAGATGGCGGCGGGAGTGTGCTGCTAGTGGACCTGAACGAGGACGTAAACGGCGAGCATGTGCCTGCGGTGACGCCGCTCGCAACCGGCAGGTTTTTGTGGCGGGAGGAGGCCGCACCCCTCCACGAGGCGATGGATATTTCTGCTCTTGAAGCTAGGGTCCGATCACTCGATCCAGACCTGAGCCGCGTGCTGCTGCGGCTGCATGTGAACGGGGCGCTCGACCTGCCGGCGCGGGAACGCTTTGAAGCGACAGTTCGCACTGGCTTGGGCAGCGCGCTGCGCACGTTGATCCTGAATGACACCGACCTGCTGGTACAACCTACCGCGGCTGATCTCGAAAGCATCGACCACATGGGCTTTGTCCGCGTGGCGGCGGACAGGCTGGCTATCATGGCGGCCGATCCGCGCGACGTGGATCATGGGCTTGCCGCCGCCGCGTTGCAGCGACTTTACCTGCTTCACGTCCAGCAAGGAGCACAGGCTCGATGAAGATACGTTCGCTTGAAATGCAGAACTTCCGGAAGTTCACCAGACCAATGCGGCTCACCGGCCTTGGCGATGGGGTGAACGTGCTGGCGGAGTGCAATGAATTCGGAAAGTCCACTGTTCTCGCTGCCATTCGCGGTGTTCTGTTCGAACGCCACACCTCTAGGGCAAGAGGCGTGACGGAGATGCGGCACTGGACGCACACAACATCGCCGCAGGTCATGTTGGAGTTCGAACGGCAAGGTGGACTGTACCGCGTGGAGAAGCGCTTCCTACATAAAGAGCCGTTTGCGCGGCTCCATATGCCGGATGGATCGCTACATGAAGGCGATGTGGCGGAAGAGAAGTTGCAGCAGATTCTCGGCTTCAGAAAGCCAGGCATTCAGGGACATAAGCCAGAGGACGCCGGGATGTGGGGCGCGCTCTGGGTGACTCAGTTGCAGGCGACGAGGCTGCCCGAGCTTCCGGAATATGCGCGGCAGACGATCCATGGCTGCCTAGAAGCGGAACTGGGAACCATGACCGGAGAGCTGCGCGGGCAGGGCTTTCTGCAGGCGGTAGAACGTGATCTTGCCAAGCTGCTGAATGGGATGACAGTCGACGGGCAGCTATAAGCAGGTGCTCGAAGCGCATACGAAAACTACGGAACGCGTTGCCCAGTTAGAGACCACGCGCGATGAGTTGAAGGACAACGTCGAGGCACTTGAAAAGGCCACGCAACGTCTGCAGGCGCTGGAAGCGGCCATGCGCGCCGACGTCGCGGACAAGATGATTGCCGAAGCGCGGGAGAAGAAGGCGGCTGCCCAACTGTTCGAAAAGGAGGAGCTTCTCGCTGAAAACGCCCGCAAGCTTACGGAAGCCCGCGTGGCTGAACTGCGCCGGAAAGCGAGCGACCGGCTGGCCCGGAAGTCTGCTTTCGAGCAGGCGCTGAAGCGGCAGCAGGCGGCGACGCAGGGTGAAGCGCGCGCGGCGGAGTTGCTTGCTCGCGCGGAAATCGCCTTGGCTGGTATGCAGACGCGGGTGGATGAGGCCTCGATGGCTGCCGACGCCGCTGGGCAAGCGGTGCGCCATACTCGTAGTGCGAGCGATCTGGCAGCCTCGTATTCGGCCCTGGAAAGGTTGCAAGAGCGATTAGTTGCGGCCGAGGCAGCACGTGACAAAGCCAGCATCGCCACCGTGGAGGTTTCCCGATATCAGGTCACGGAGTCGGCCGTACAAGCGACGGAGGAGCTTTCGCGGTCGCTGGAAAGCGCACGGGCCAGCCTGGATGCTCAGGCGACACAGGTCGTCTTTAACCTGCTCTCCGAAACTGAGAGTGAAGTTCGGATTGACGGCGCGCCTGCCGGCGGGACCGTGTCGGTCGTTCGTGATGCAGTGATTGAGATTGCCGGTATCGGCACAATCCAGATTCGTCCTGCTATCAAGGATCGAACCTCTGTGCTGGCGCAGCTAGCGGAGCGGGAGCGCCAAATGCGCACGGCCCTCGTTTCCATGGAAGTTGAGAACATGAAGCAGGCGCGGGAGCACCTCGCGGCCAGGCTCCGGGCGGAGCGCGAACGGGAGCGCCATGAGGGTGAGGTGCGGAGTAACACGCCTGCGGATGCTGCTAGCGGGCTTGCTGCAGGAGTCGACGCACTGCGAAATCAGATCACCCTTGTGCGGCGGCGTTCTCAGGTCGAGTTGGAGGCGCTTGGGCTCGATGTGATGCCGACGGTGGAGACAGCGCGGGAAACAGCAAGGCTGGCCGATTTGGCGGAACACGATACCAGGGAGGCCCTGACTGTCGCGAAGGCGCCACTTCCGATTCTTGGAAAGCAGGCGCGTGAGGCGCTGGTGATCCACTCCGAAGCAGCCGGTGAGGTTACGACGGCCACCAAGCAAGCCGAGCTTCTGGGGGACGAGCTGGCGCGGGAGATCGCAGCCGATCCGCAGAACCGGCTCGCGGAAGAACAGGCCGAGGTCCTGAATACGCTGGAAGCGCAACAGGCAAAGCTGGAAGCAATGCAGGCCGCCCGACCGACGGATACCGTGGCGCTGATGGACGCGCGCATCGCTCGCTATGAAAGCAAGACCGCCGAGGACCGCGACGAACGAGGCCGCCTGCTATCGAAAATCGCGGTCTTGCAGAGCAGTGTTGAAAGGGATGGCGGTCTCGGTTTAGATGAGGAACTCGACTCGACCTCCCGCCAGGTAGAAGATTTTACGTCGGAATGCGGCCGACTGGAACGCGAGATCAAGATTCTGCAGCTCCTGGAGCGGGAACTGAGCGATGCCGAACGAGCCGCCAAGGAGCGGTATATGGCGCCTCTCGTACAGCGGATTACCCCATATTTGCAAACACTTTTTCCTGGAGCCGCCATTCACCTGAACGAAGACTTTCAAGTTACCGGCGTCATCCGTGAACTGCAGCGGAGGGAAGAATTCGGAGGGCTGTCGTGGGGGACCCAGGAGCAGATTGCCGTTCTGACCCGTGTGGCGTTTGCCGACATGCTGCTCGATGCGGGAAAGCCTGCCATGCTCATCCTCGATGATGCCTTGGCTTATGCGGACCCAGAGCGCCTGGAGCGCATGTTCGATCTGCTCACGCATGCTTCCTCAAGGCTTCAGATTCTGGTGTTGACTTGTCGGGGAGAGTTATTCACCCGTCTGGGTGGCCGCAGAGTCGAACTGCTCCCGCAAAACAAGTGAGCTCCTGTGGGCGCCACAGCTTCGATGTCATTCGATAGAACATTATCCTTAACGCTGGTTTGCACAAGAAGCAAGACCTGGAAAAGGCTGCTTGGAACTCCGAGAGAGTTGGAGGTTGAATGGACTCGAAATCCAAGCATCCGCAGAGTAAGCCGGTAGCATCTGCTGCCTCAGCACCTTTGCCGGACGACAGGCGCAATAGGCCTCTTAACATCGTTGCGGCCTGGACGGCTCTCGAAGCCCTCTCCCCTGCAACCTACGACCTACCCCATGATCTCGTGTTTGGTGATCGCAACCGCGTGTTTCACTCTGACGATGGTGCGTTACCGTGGACTACAGACGCACAAGCTCCCCCCAGAAAGCAGCTCTTCTATCGCGTGATTCTGGGTGCCACGCGGATGGACCCCTGCATGGATGCTCTGGTTAAAGCATTTGGCGATGATGAGGCGCGAAGTCGTTGTTCGAAAAAGAAGGCTATTGCCGCCGAACTTCTGGTGGATAAGGACGGCATTGTGTTTGCGGAGAGGGCTATTTCCGTTTCGAGCTTTGTGTGGGCTCTGCCCCTGGCACTTGAACTCAAGCTTGGGGAGCTTGGTGAATGGTCTGCAGTGCAGGAGCGATTGCAGAGCGGACTGGACCCGATGGTGCATAGGGTTGATCGCGACGGAAAACCCTTGCCTCTGGATAGCCCAACGATCGAGCGAGCCTACCAGTGGCTGATGGCGGAATGCAGGATGCCGGCCGAGATGATGGAACGACCGACGTTTGTGCTGTGTGACTCCTGTTCGAACAAGGCTGGAACTCAACCGGAAGCTTTGCTGCTCAACTCATTCTATCTAAACGATCTGGAACGGGTATCCCGTCATATCGCGAACAAGACGGCACCTACGGGTGTTTTGCGGTATCTCGGTGCGGAGAATGTGAGCGAGCCGCTGGATCTGCTGAAGGATTTTTCGCTTCTGGAACAAGCCGTTGCGCCTGCAAGCATCCCTGCCGCTAAATGGCCCACAGGCAAGGGCAGATCGCTGGTAGTTCTGCAGCAGGCAGCGGTAAACCTGGCCGGTAAGGAGTTGAACGGCAAGCAGGGGATGCTTGCCGTGAATGGGCCACCCGGTACGGGAAAGACCACCTTGTTGCGAGACGTAATCGCCATGTGCGTTCTTGAGCGGGCCATGGCAATGACCACGTTTGACGATCCTCGGCAAGGCTTCACCAAGACGGGAGAGCGGGTTGAGGCGGGCAACGCTTCTTATGCCATCCACACTTTGGCCGACAGCCTGAAAGGGCATGAGATGCTGGTCGTCTCCAGCAATAACAAGGCGGTTGAGAATGTAAGCAAGGAGTTGCCGGCGGAAGCGGCGGTGTCGCACGCCGATGGGCCGGTGCGCTATTTCAAGTCGATCAGCGATGCGGTTCATGGCCCACGCAAAGGAGGGCGGAACGAAGAAGAGATCGCACCGGAACCAGTGAAGACGTGGGGTTTGATAGCAGCCGTTCTTGGCAACAAGAGCAATCGATCGGCATTCTGGGAGGCCTTGTGGTGGGATGAGGACCGAGGCCTGAAGACCTATCTGAAAACAGCCAAGGGCGATTCTGTGATGGTCGAGAGACGAAATGCAACTACAGGGTTGATGGAAAAATGCATACCCAACGTGGTGCTGCTGGAAGGGCCGCCCTCTCCGCAGCAGGCGAAGGAGAACTGGCCCAGGGTGCGGGCGAACTTCCTTGCCCTGAAGGCAGAAGTCGATGCGGAGCTGCAGGCGTTGGAGCAGGTGCGCCTTCTTTGCCTTGCCCTGGCAGAGCCGAAGCGGCAGTTAGCCGAAAACGAGAGGAAGCTGGCCGCCTTACAAGCAGAATGCGATGTACTGGCGGGAGCAGCGGCGACGCTTAGTGGAGAACGCGATGCAGCATCTGTCAATCATGCGCAGGATTTAGCTGCCTGGCGTCACCATAGGAAGCTGCGACCCGGTTTTCTGGCTCGCCTGAGACGTACAGAAGAAGCAAGGGCGTGGGCAGAGGAGAATGACCTCTGGCGGGTGCCTGCGAACGCATCGGAGAATAAGCTAGAGGCATTAGAAGAAGCTGTGAAGAAAGCGAAACGGGGGCAGTCCCTGGCTGCTGCGAAGACACAGGTTCTTGAGACAGCGTTAGAGCTGGAGCGGGAACAAGTTGCTAAGCGAGTGCAACCACTGGACCAACACCGGACGCTGCTGGAAGGACGGATGATCGATGAGGCAACGTTCCAGGAAGGGCATACGAGTTGGAATCAAGCAACACCGTGGGTGACGGAAAAGTGCAATAGCAGGCGTGAGAAGCTGTTTGGCGCCGCGCTCGCTGTGCACCGTGCTTTTATCGATGTTGCGGCTCCCAGCGTATTGAGTAACTTGGGTGCGCTGCAAGCGGCGGGAACGGGTATGCGGAAAGGCGAAGAGTGGCGTCGCTTGCTTGGCGATCTCTGGTCGACTCTCTTTCTGGTTGTGCCTGTTCTTTCGACGACCTTTGCCTCAGTAGAGCGGATGCTGGGCGATGTGCCGCCTAACACGCTAGGATGGCTGCTGATCGATGAAGCCGGGCAAGCGATGCCTCAAGCTGCGATAGGGGCCATTCTGCGCGCGAAACGAACGGTCGCAGTGGGCGATCCATTGCAAATTCCGCCCGTAGTGTCGCTACCGGAACGTCTAAATGCTGACATCTGTGATTTTTTCGGAGTCGATGAGCCGGATTGGACGGCTCCTGCGGCGTCCACGCAAACGCTAACGGATCGGGCCTCACGCTATCAGTCAAGTTTTCAAGGTGCTTCAGAGGAAAGGCGAGTCGGTCTACCGCTTCTGGTGCATCGTCGCTGCCAGAACCCCATGTTCAACATTGCAAACCATATTGCTTATGCAGGGCAGATGGTTCAGATTGTGGGACCGAAGAACATGGATGTCGACGCTGTACTCGGAGCGTCAGCATGGATCGATGTCGAGGGTGAGGTGGATTCGAAGTGGTCCCCGGCGGAAGGCAATGCCGTGATCGACCTTCTTAGCAGATTGGTGTCTGCCAAACGAGAGCCGGATGTTTTCGTGATTACGCCATTTCGCCTGGTTGCGCATGAGATGACGCGCTTACTGCAGGGCCGGCCCGATCTTTTGAGGAAGTTGGGCGATGACAGCACGAAGTGGCTGAAGGATCGGGTGGGTACGGTTCATACCTTTCAGGGTCGTGAGGCCGATACGGTTGTGTTGCTACTAGGAGCGCCTGCCAGTACGCAGCGTGGTGCGCGAGAATGGGCTGCAGGCACACCAAACATTTTGAATGTTGCGGTATCACGAGCAAAGCATAATTTCTACGTCGTTGGTTCGCGGAAGGCCTGGAGCTCTGTTGGGTTAGCTAAGTCCATGAGCCACGAGCTGCCCAGTTAGAATCGTCAGTTCTCGAAAAAGCGATGATTTTGGGTAAATTTCGGAAATTCACAATATTCACATGCGGTTAGAGCTGCCTTCTATAAGGACGGAGAGATTGAAGGCTGACCGCTGAGAATGTCATATTCTCAGGTGTCAGAAACCGTCGCGTGTGTCGTTGGTGTGTCGTTATCCGGAGAGTCTAAAATTAAGAAAAAGGGCCGTTTTTCGCCTTCGAGGTCTGCATGCCGAAAGCGCATAGCTGGCAACACCGAATCCCAACGATCGCCATAGCGCTGGAGATGATGTCAGCGAATCAACTTGACCGGAGCCACATTGAAGTTCTTTTTGGGATTCAAAGGCGGGCGGCACTTCGCCTGATGGAGGCTGTAGGACCTTCGGAACATGGAGGGGAATGGCGTGTGGATCGCCATCTGCTCCTTGAGTGGGTCAAAGCCCTCGGCGCAGAACGTTCTGAAGCGAATATAAGGACGGCTAGGGTTCAGCAGGCACTCAGGGACGCGGTTTCGCAAAAGCAACAGATAAAGGCGGGGCTCCTAAGGCTTGGGAGGCCTGGTCCAGCCTCTTGGACTTTACCTCTCGACGCCTTCTCTGCTCAGGTAAACGCGCTTCCGCCGGAAGTTGTTGTCAGTGCCGGAAGGATAGTCGTGTCATTTTCTCCAGATGATCCGGCAAGCGGAGCAAAACTTCTGCACCAGCTCTCGCTCGCCATGTTGAGCGATTGGCGAGGCTTCTGTAGCCAAGCTGGAAGGAGCAACGCCGTGGACAGGCAGAAAGAGATCGATCACTTCTTAGCGGAGTTGGAAGACGTTAGACTGCACGGCCTGACTGTTGGAGAGGACGATGCGATCGGTTGAGCCGCGTGAACGGGAGAACCTTCAGCGTCGACGTCT
>JAABUX010006672.1_pt1 | contig 13720 bp, 16 predicted proteins | sample 5561851 | NCBI WGS metagenome assembly JAABUX01 (sample SAMN10711883, study PRJNA513361) | rock metagenome | isolation source: Antarctica rocks | place: Antarctica: Victoria Land, Richard Nunatak red sandstone | collected 2016-01-03 | reverse complement strand
TGAGCCGGTACCATCCATCGTGTGGATCGTCAGGAGAGACTGATGGTCATCAGGGGGAAAAGGCGCTCCATCTTCCAAGCCGCTGACTGCATCCTTACCTCCATGTGGATCATTCTGAGAATGTGTTCAGTAGCCCCAGGCGACATTGATCACTCACTGGACACAACGTAGTCTTTCGACTTCATCGTTGTAGCAAAACCATGAGATATATTCCTGAAGACAGGGGCTGCTCCCGACCAAGAGTTTTCGATGATTAGCGGCGAAATAAGCTCCCGCAAGCTTATCTGAAACCAGCTTAGCTTCTTCCGCAAGGTCTCCATCCCATATCCCAAACAGTATTTCTTCTTCATCAAAACTGCCAGGGCTCCCTCGCCTGCTTCATTCACTGCTGTTCTGATCTCGAATGGTCCCGATAAATTCAGATTTGGGAATGACGTGGAGATTGTGACTAGCCATGATCTCTGCCATAGGCGAGAGACACGATCTCATAGTCAAATGACAGACCCGTCGTCAGATCCTGGCACCTCTGCAGTATGCTTCGCGATGCCGAATCATACATTGATTAATGTTGTAGGATTGTGCTAAAATGTACAACATGTCAACATTGATCGGCTTGCCGAGTAACGTCTTGAGTCAAACTCACCTTCAGAGAGCCTGATTGAAGTGACAAGCTGAGCGAGAACAGCATATCCTTTGGGGGGGACGAATCGTCGACAGATCATTGTGTGCATATCAAAGCTCGATGCCGTGATGTCTGTGTAGTCATTGGCTTGGCGCAATCGTCCGCCACGCGTCTTAACATGCTTCCTGTGTTCGACACGCTTTACTCGCCTCCCGGATCTACTCAGGCATGTCGAACCGCTGTGACGTGGCTGCCATTGGTCCTTCAAAACGTACGACCACATGGCTGCAAGACGACCGTGGTTATCGTAGAAGCCACAGCACTCTTCAGAACCTTACCACACGATGAAATGGAAGCACCGATGAGCATAGCCCGCAGATGGAACGTGTCGACATGGATTCTTTTCTTCCAGGTAGGGCGTGATCCTGTGAAGCTCTAGCATCGTAATTCTCTTTCGTGTTTGGACATATACCTTCCCTCCGAATTCAACGTGTTTGTGTAATAGCTGTGTTCACATTGCCGTGAGAGGGATCAGTCATGGTACCCATCATGCCTCTTATGTATCAAGCTCTTTGCTAAATCCCACCCAAAAGGAAATGATTTTTGTGAATATCCAAACTAGTTCAGAAACAAACCTGAAAGACAGTCATCGCACCAAGAGTCTCAGACCCAAGGGATCCTTTGAAGGCCTCAAATTGGTTGGCATTCTTTCTCATTATTCAACAATGCCGGCGTGTCTTCATAATCGCAAATACTCAACTATCACACCCGTCGAGTGAGGACAGAGGGGTCTTCCAAACTCGAGAAGGGGTTTCAATAGCTCTCACACAGTGTATTTGTTGCCACCCAATATGATCTTCATCCTAATTCTTGAGAGCTCGTCAAGCACGCGCACGGTGTGACAGAGACAAAAGACAGCTTCCAGACGGAAGTCTCTATTCAAGGCTGGTCAGTACATGGTAAGGTCATGAAGGTCTTCTTATATTCTCTTTGCGGAAGGTTACGCTGACCGTAGTGCAAATGGGAGTAGGCACTTGGCGAGAGAGTGGACAAAGACTTCTCATGCTTTCAGCGCAGTATTTCCCTCGGTCCTCAGCCTCCGTGGTCCTTTTTGCTGTATGCGCAATTCACTTTGCTGTGAACCAGGAGGTCTTTCTGATGGAGAAGGATCCCGCCGGAGTACGCATACTTGGTCAGATGATTGCAAACATTTGGTTGATGCAGTGAGCAAGGCTATCCAGAACAATCTGGGACTTCCGCCTTCTGTAATGATTCCTGTGTTCCGCCAAAGCTTCCGGCTCGGCCAATAGGGAAAGAGCTCCAGCCGCTCGATGTTGGAAATCTTTACTAAAGTAGTAATTGGAAGGATTCTCGCTGCATACTTAGTGGCGACTAATGACATCTAGCGCAGCATACAAATCGGTAGCTCGTGCGATCCACAGCCTTTTAATCTCGGAGAATCGTCCAGGCAATGCGCAAACTGATCGAATTGCAGTGAAAACGGAGAGGCCTCTAGGTTATAAGTTTATGTAACGCCCAAGCGCTCTCACGAAACAGCTCGTCTCGAGATTTGGTAAAGTGAAACAGGACAAGACTGTTGGAATACGTTCTCTGCACACTAGCTCAAAAGTCGACCGCTGCGCCGCCTAAGGATGTCGATCTTCCTTAATCTGACACAGACTACGGAGGATGACACCAAAAGTCTTAAGGAGGCGCTAACGGGAGAGGCACCAATGGTCCAAAGCTCGTGGGTGCCTGGTCCCTGTAAGCCTGCTCAAGACGTTGGTGTGATCCTCCGTAACGAATCGAAGTAAGCGTGGTGCTCACTGCTCAGCCCCATGCTAAACATCAACCCTCTAATAGCTGAGATTGACCAGCCCTGATCTTTCCACAGAGCCTGTGAACCCACAGAGTCTGAAGATCATCTGGTTGTTGCATCGTACGATACTTCTCATTGCCACTATGTCGTACATATGTCTCTCATTAGCATGTATCATGATATTTCCCTTGATCAAAGGATCCTCACTTCCACAACAAAGTATGTAAAGTTTAATATAAGATCACTGCCCATAGGCTCTGACTGGAACAGCGCCATTCTCGAACTCCACAGGCGCAGCATCTTCAAAATCAGCTGGCACAACAGGCTGTCCCGTAAGCTGTACACGGAAGGACGTTGAATTATCATCAATCTACTGGTCATCTCTGTCGATAACGGCGACTATCACCGCAGAAACAGTAATACTAGTGGTCAACGGTCGAACGAACGTGACCAGTACAACAACCATTACCAATGCAGAGGTCGACCTGAAAACCTATACCCCTGCCACGAACCTCAACAGCGATGGGACGCAAACCACGGCAGTCGTGGTCACGAATGAGAACTCAATCACGACGCACATTGTGTGAGTGATATCACCCGCTCAATCTACATCACTTACGTAGACTCCAGGGCGTTTCCAACGATCTACTACCAGGATTATCCATCTAGTTACACCATATGTGGAACTCTCCCCACATCATTCAGCGGTGTGGCAACTTGCATAGAGCACAAATGTGTTAACGGCTCAGAATTTGCTGTGACTCATGATGGAGCTCCAAGCTTCGCATTTCCCTCGCATCCGCCCATTCCATGGCCTAAACAGACCATAAGCAACTTTGAGCCGGATCTTCAGGGTTTGACGTACGAGCCGGCATGGGACTCTGGAGGCGATTGGTCACCCCAGCTGCGTCCACTTTTCCCTGACTTGGCAGCCTGGAGTTGTTATGTTCGCCCTTTGCAAGCACCAGATACTCTCAAATTGACGGCATTGTATTTAACAGCGACGTCTACTGCAACAGAATCTGGAGATGTCCCATCTCGCTTACCGATCCCCACCGGGACCCAGCTCCCAATTTACGAAAATGGTGCGAGTCAAGCACCCATAATTACATTAGGTCCTCTTGCTACAAAACCTGAAGAAGCGGCCACTTCGTTACCATCCCTGCGCAACGCACCCGAGTCAACGACTGCAACACGCGCAACGAGCATCATTGAAGGACTCAGCTCAAACCAAATGCCTCCAAACCGACCTACAGATTCAGCAACTATGTCCTTGGGGGTAGCAGCTGGTCATGCAAATGCCCCGACGGTGGACGCAACAAGTCCTACTAGGACATTTAGTTTTAAGCCAGCGCCCATGCCACTCCAAATGACAACTCCTTCGGCCCTTATTGCTCCTCTGGAGAGCCCTGGGCAAGCAGCAGCCGCTGCTTCCTCCGCTATCCCTGTCGGTTCTACTGATAAGCATAGTAACGTGATAGCATCAATGACTCCGCTCTCTGCTGTGATATTCACGTCGACCAACCAACAGGGTTCCTTTATGGTTACAACCTCAGCTGACATACCAGGGGGTTCCAGTACCACAGCACTAGCCGCTATTCCCACTCCGGCCGCAGCACAGGCTCTTTCCATAGGTACCCAGGTTTTGACGGCAAATTCCGAAAACCAGTACGTCGTTGGAACTCAAACACTTGGCCTTGGTGTACCTATCACAGTCGGCACAGGTGATGCTGCAACACCCATCATACTGTACACATCCAGCAGTCACAGCATCCTCGTCATTGGCTCAAATACTCAAACACTACCTGCAAGCCCCACACCACAGGTTCTTGCCGCGCCTGCAACTCTCAACATAGGTAGCCAAACCCTAGTCGCAGATTCTGCAGGTCAATACGTCGCCGGGACCCAGACACTGGCACCAGGCTCGCCGATCACGCTCGGTTCGGGAGATGCTGCTACACCCATCCTACTCCGAACAACGAACAGCAACACCCTCCTCATCATCGGTTCCAGCACTTCCACACTCACAGTCCAAACCCCCCTAATACCCACCTCCATAACCCCCACCCTCACCACTGCAGCCTCAGCTACAACACCGCCACCCTTCACCATCGGTACTCAAATAGTAACAGCCAATTCTCAGCACCAATACATCGTAGGGACCCAAACGTTGATACCCGGCGTAGCGATCACAGTTTCTGGAACGCCCGTTTCGCTGGCGCCGAGTGGGACGCAGATACTTGTAGGGACTAGTACAGATGGCTTGGGAAATTTCATCATGAGCGGGTTGGGTGCGGGACCGGGGTCGACTGTGGGTGCTAATGCATCAGGGGTGGTGCCGTTCACGGCGGCTGCTGCTGTAGGGGTGGTGAGGAGTTTGAGGTGGCTGGTGGGATGGGGGGGCGTGGTGATCGGAGTGGGAGTGATGGTGTGGTTGTAATCTGTAGGTGAGTAGTGTCATGATTTAGTGGAGTGTGGTTGTAGGTTCAATCCTATGTATGTAAGTAGGCTGATGATTTGTATATATTACGAAAATTTATGATATCAGACTCAAGGACCTGAATTGTGCGATCAGATTGGATTGACCATTGCGGAACATGAGTCCATTGCAGAGAACAACCACAGCGTTCATCACCAATTTCCGGCACTCTTATCGTACATATTCATTTCCCTGACTTTAAAGCTGTTCTACTCGTTGATACCCTACGTATCGCGACACATCCATCCAAGAGGTCCACACCTGGTCTCATAGTCTTGAAAACTCGAGATATCAACAATCGATGAAACAATCCCCTGTCCCGGAAAGCTGTGATACTAACTTGTTCGTGGTAGAATGCTCGAGGATGGGTGTAGGTTTATGGGCAGGAATAGGGGGGAGATGCCTAGTGGATAAAGGAGATTGAGGTCGTGGAGAGTGTGGGAGTGTAGGAGGCTGTGGGGGAAGGTAGATATAGGAATGCGTGGGAGGGGGAGGTGGGATTTATGTTTGAATGATCACGATGCGTGCGAGAAATTGGGAAAGGAATCTGTTAGTAGTGAGTTTATTCTGCAAAAGGGTTTTTGGAAAGGGATGCGTTTTGGTTGATGTGGAGATTGTGTATTTGGTGAGATGAGGGGAGAGTTGGAGTGGTATGCGTCTCACTACGCAGGGCAGTGTGGTTTCTTTGGTGGATGGTCGAGGTGTAGATGGTAGATTTGGTGATACCCTTTCGTTTTTTGAACTCCTGAGCGCGCCGGTCGGTAAATCTGATTCAGGATTCGCTGTGGCATTCATTGCGATCTCAACTTTCTCGCCATTGAGAGTAGCTGTACTAGGTATCTTTTTTGGGCTCACGCGACTGAATGGTTACAGCTAGTATTTGGAATAATGCTGCTGTCTCACTCCGGTAAATCCCTTTGTTTACTGGGTAACACCTCGAAACGTTTGATTGACCGAATGGCGTTTCGCGTTTCGCGTCGCTAGAAAGGAGTGTTGAATGTTGTGTTGATGATGTATCATCAGCAACCGATCCTATGTTTTGCGTCAACGAGCTACGATTCTCACAACGTTCACGAACAGGGTTCATGACCGTAGAACATAATGGGTGGCTTTCAATGTTCCCATTGCCTTGCCTTATATGCAACCTTGGATCTTCTTGCCAGCCATATGGATCGCGGTGACATAAATCACGGGGTGTCAGCATTCGCAAACCAGGAACCGCAGCCAAGGTCGCAGACTCCCACACCTTTCGTGTCAAGCACACACACAGATACAAGCGGAGCTGATCCCACCGTTGCGTATTTTCGTATCTGGTTCGTGCTTGATGGACTTACCATTCACCGAAGAGAGATCCCTAGCAACGAGAGGTTTGAAGGCTTTTGTGCGCAACTGGCATCCTTATACCACAGACCAGGGTCAAACTTTGTTGTCAGCCAATTCGAGTACGTCCTAGTCACAAAGAAACGCGATGGAGGATCAAAAGCGGAGCCATTCATGGGCTCAGTCTCTTATCAGCGAATGAAGAGCGCTTTACTCGTGGACAAGAGTCCTTGGAGGCATGCTACCATTCGACGAATCGTGACTGTGAGTGGATTGCCCCATTAATTGCTTTGTCATCGTTTCGAGGCTGACGACTGTTGCAAAGGGTCTGTCGGCTCTGGAATCGTACGTGAACATGGGTCCATTGCTCAATTCGTACCAGCCACTAGTTCCAAGTCTTGTGTTGACTCCGCCACCATCATCATTCCGCTGGATATCCCAAGATGAGCACAGGTCTTCGCCCTCGTTCCAGAGTGTAACAATGCTGCCGCAGAAGAATATGTACTTGAAACGACCATTTCAAGCTGCAGAAGCTCCTCCGATACAGCTTTCACTTCCAAACCGGACACGCGTTCACATGGCGGCTGGTCCATCGATACTTCCAGCGCAGAGAACAGCTACACCACATGCGCCGTCACCGTTTGAGCCGTCGCCTTATAAATCATCACCTCTCAAGTGGATCCGACCAGAAGGGCCAGTCAGAAATTTGTTCCAAAGGCCCGTAGCCTTGAAGAAACCTGGACCTGGCTCTGGATCTTACACTCGCATTCGAAAGGCGGATGGTCAGACTGTATTTTTTCCTGCCAGAGGCACACCCCGCCAATTAATCCCCTCACCATTGGCTCAACCTCCAGATTCGATGAGGACTGAACGGCAACGGGCAGGACGGTCTAGTACAGCCCTGGGACATAAGACGTTACCCTCTTCGCCTCTTGTACGACCTGATGAAGTGGTGACCGAACAGACGGCTGAACCCCTGTCTACTAGGGATCCGCCTTTTGATTTCACGACTCAGAGCTCGGCGGAGAGGGCGACTGCAGGGCAAGTAGATAAACCGGTTAATTTCGCCTAAGCTGATTCGAAGGCTGAAGCTGACATGAGTCGCAGACGCAACGGAAGCGCGAATTCATTGATCCAAGTGTCCCAAAAGACAATGACTATGAAGACCCGAGTGACATTTGATTAGCGACGTCTAAGTCGTGAGAAGAAAGTATGATAGCCAGCTGGATGGTACATAGTAACGTGCTTGGGTAGTCTGGGACCTAAGCATAGACGTTTGAATTTTTCCGACATCGTGGACCCATGATCTTCATCAACGTCATGTTCTGTTGCGAGGACTTATCGACGTGAGAAAGCAAACAGATAGAGCAATCGTAAATGTGCGAGGGTTGTCTCCTGGAAGGATAAGTACAATAATGCGGTCTGATTATTCTCCCGTCACTAATATTCTAGCAGTCACCTATACGTGCTGGTAACGAACCCTATATCATTGGCCCTATAGTTTATCCGATCCTATATGTAGCCAATGGCCATCCCCAAGAATGACAGTGAATAATGACAAGACATGATGATGATAACAGAATAAATTGGCATCGTCTGTAGTGGCAAGCTCAATTTACGTGACTCTTATCGATAACAGCCATGGCATATTCTAGTTCTAGTACTGCAGCCCCACGGGACAAAAATAGAATTCGATGTGGCGGATTCTGTACCAATTCTTCATCTTCTGTTACGCCACCACAGAGGCTTTTTAGATACGATGCCAACGTAAGAAACGATACATCAGTACACCACGAACGGCCAAAATTTATACACTAAAGTCAGCTACTGGTAGTCGATCTGGACCACGTCGATTTCTATTCTTAACCCAGCGTGCTTTACAAGTTATGAATCAGTCCTGTACTATGTATGCAATAATGTTTCCTACGTGTACACCGTGTTGTTTCTATTAGTTCGATCGACTTGCCATCTCTTACAAAGCCTTTCCATTTTGGTAGCGGGTGGATGCCACATGGTTCCTACTCGAGCTGATCCTCGTTCCAAGAATGTGAAGATCGCCTCCAAAATCAGCAAGGCATTAGGGCGAACACACATATGGATGTACGTCTGAACGGAAAAGATCGTGATTTCCCACGCTAGGATGACAGATTGGGCATCTGATTGGTCAGACCTATTCAAGTCAGAAATGATTATCGATTTTACAGCGACATCAGCACCCGGTCATTAGGCTCCATGTACGAAATAGATCAGAGGATCCTATCATGCTGCTTGCCATGGCCCACATGCTAGACGCGTGAATCGAATCGCGAATCAAGTGTTAAGATGTAGGCCATGTGTCGGTCCGGGTGCTGCTGCATTAGTCTGACTATTATGCAGGTCGAGATCACCACCATCAGAACAGGCAGTAGACAGATTTCTGGACACAACTTCTACGCTGTGTGTGCCCACAAGGCCAACGCGAGTTCCGTTGATAAAAAGGAAATGGCCCTCATCGCTATGTTGGCTACTCAGCCTCATAGTATTGTTCGCCATGTTCACCATGTTCGCCAAATTCAAATTCGCTTCTCTAGTATCTTTCTCATCCGTGCTCTTGTGCGAGGCGGGCTTGTACCTTACCGAAGACAACGCCTTCCACATTGCAGCATTCTCAGACCTTCATTATGGCGAAAATGAAAGCAGCTTTGGCATTCCAGCAGACATCCACTCCGCCGCACTAATGCGTCAGGTCCTCGACCAGGAGAAGCCAGACTTGGTAGTTCTGAACGGAGATCTGATTACTGGGGAGAACACGTTCGCGTTCAATTCGACCAATTACGTGGATGAGATAGTTGCACCACTTGTTCAGGGGGGGTATAGTTGGGCCAGCACATACGGCAACCATGACTCGAAATACAATCTAAGTCGCGAGGCGCTGTATACAGAAGAGAAGAAGTATGCGAATGCCTACACTCAGCACGGTCCAGATGGCACGGATGGTGTGACAAACTATGTCCTCCCAGTATTCCCGTCGAAGGCAAGGGGCAACAGCCAGATCCCTATTGCGTTAATGTGGTTCTTCGACTCTCGTGGTGGATCAGCATATCAGAGCCTTCCAGCCAATGTGGACAACATTGACAATTACGTCTCCAACGGCACAGTCTCCTGGTATCGCGCCACTCAAGCTAGAATGCAAAATCAATACGGGATCCTTCCTTCCATTGCTTTTGTTCATATACCTACTTTAGCATTTGTCGATCTCCAAGCCCAGGCAACTCCCGCTGTATCCGGTCCTATTTATCCTGGCCTCAACGCGGATGTTCCAATCGCCCAGCAAGGCTACTCCAATACAGGATCAGAGGCCATCCCCTTCATGCAAGCGCTGCTGGATACGCCTGGGCTGCATTCAATCTATTCAGGCCACGACCATGGTGATAGCTGGTGTGGACGCTGGCCCAGTAGCACATTGCCCGGTTATGGAGTTGGCGGAGGAAGTAGCTACAACAGACCTATCTTGTGCTTTTGTAAGCACTCCGGGTACGGCGGCTATGGTGTCTGGAATAGGGGTGTTCGACAGATACGATTGTCGTTTGATCAGAGTGGCGCCATGAATGTGTAAGTCTTGTTCGACTGTCGATTTTTCCCAGATTATGCCTGTTTGAGGAACGCAGGACGTATCTCGAAAGTCGCACAAATGACTTGGCCTTTCCATCAGCTTCCCATCTACCTCACGACTCTTCCAATCTTATGAGAATGTACTGACTCGGACTCTCCCATAGTGACACCTGGGTGCGAATGCAGGCTGGCACTGTTGTTACAGGTGTAACTCTGAATGCGACGTACGGCAAAGATATATACTCGACGGTGAATGGGGAATAGATATGAAACATTACGGTTGGCCTTTGAATGACTTATGTATTTGATGCCTTTAGATTCTTCCAGGATAATATTAAAGATTAGACTTCAAGAGCTTTTTAGAACCCAGTCCACTTCGTAAAGATGGCTGCTACGCAAGCTCGAGCTTCAAATTATGGGACGGTATGCTGTTTGGGCTATTGTGCTGTATCTGAGACATATATAGACGTCGAGAAAATCTACCTGGAAGGGGATAATGGACGGGGAAGGACCCATCGTGTCATGTTACAAAGTGGTAACGTCGTCAGCGAACATCTTACACAATTACCACAATCAAATAATTGGGTAGTAAAGGCCTCCTGACCTTCAGGACTAAGTCCCCTTACCTTACTGCTAGTCATCTTAATGTACATGATTCGTGGCGAGGTCTAGTGGTTTTATGCCTGAGCGCGGGGAAATGTTGCCCTGAGGTACTGAAGACTAATGTGCGAGGGGGCTGGGCCTGATGCGTGGAGGACTGCTATGTGGGCGCCTGATGTGGGCGCAGATGCGCAGCCTGGAGGCCTAATGCCCTCCGGATTAAGGGGGCCTTCGGTACTCCGCCATGCGAATGTGGTATTTTGCAATATGTCGTATATGTTTGATCTGTTTCAATCAAGACACCTCCAGTCTAATCTGGGGGAAACAATCGATAGCAATTTAAGATGTCTCATGGAGACTTTTATCGAAGTCACGGCTGGGATGGGTGGCTCATGGAAGGAAAAGACAAAAGCACCACCATTGGATTGGCGCCAATAGGAATCGAACTTATTCTCTTATGTATATAATTGAGTAGTGACTTTAAAGTCAGTCCTCCGTTATCAAATTGTTACTTTAGCACGCGGGTCGCAAAAGGGCTGGAACATTCAGAATTGGGCCTTGGCGCCAAAATCCTTGGCTTGAACGTTCCAGCTTTTTTGCAACCCGCGTGTTTAGCTACTAGAAATCAGCGGCTAATTTTAGCGCGCTAGATGAATCATCGCCAAGACATCTTGACTTTATCAGTTCCTTTCTTTGATGTTACTCTCACACTATTGTACATTACACCACCTTCGAACAACATCCCCACTTCAAGTACACATCTCCAGACACATCGTCTCCGACACTCTCATAACAACCATCACATCAATCCCCTATCACTCAAACATCATCACCGTACCTCCTTCAAAATGTCTGACGATTGGGACACTGTCACTAAGATCGGAAGCAAGACGGGCGGAGGCGCCTCACAGCGTGAGACCGTCGTCCGTGGCAAGGGTGCTCTGAACGCTGCCCAGCGTACCGGAGCCATCATCGGCACAGAGAAGAAATTCGCTACTGGTAATATCGTGAGTCGCACCTCCGTCCCCCGATTGAAAGAAATTACCACCTGTCCATTACCAACCACATCCGCATCCTCCGACAATATCCTACTTCGGTCACGTATCCTTTAAGTCTATCAGCTACTAACACAAATCCCACAGGCCAACAAATCCGGCTCCGAAGGCCAACGTCTCACAAAGGTCGACCGCTCAGACGACATCGTCGCTCCTCAAAAAGTCCCTCAAGAAATCGGTGTCAATATCCGCAACCGTCGCTCCAAGGAAGGACCGTACAAGATGACTCAAGCGCAGTTGGCGCAGAAAGTGAACGCTCAGGCGAACGATATCAAGTTGCTGGAGAGTGGAGATGCGATAAAGAACCAGGGGTTGCTGAATAAGGTAGCGAGGGTACTGAAGATCAGTCCGAAGACGGGGTTACCGTTAGATGATAAGTAGAGGATGCATGATTATTCTGGAGTAAAGTAGAGGGTGGAGGCTAGCGATGCGAAAGGGAGCAAGGCGATCGGTGGGTCATGATTGCAGATTGCATGCACTTGAGCTATAGACAAGTCTCAGATGAGACTGGCATTATGACATAGATGATATCAATGAGAGGTGCAAGTGAAGCCGATGCTCCTATCTGTTCTATTTATATGTTGTTTGACGTTGATATACAATACTACTACTGCCATGGGTATAAATGCAGAAAACTACCGACATATCTATCTATATACCACCACATAGCCAAAATCCTAGAAAACCCTGCTTCTAGCCAAACCACAGCACAACCCCTTCACAACTTCTCCTTCAATATCCGCTTCATCCTCCTCTCAACAGCATCCAAATACTCATCCGTCGTCACATAATCCTTCCTCTCCAACAACCCACACGCCAACGCCAAATCCTTCGTCATAACTCCCTCCTCATCCACAACATCAACACACGCCTTCTCCAGACTCTCCGCAAACGCCACAACCTCCGGCGTCTCGTCCAGCGTCCCCCTCTGCACCAGCCCCCTCGTCCACGCAAAGATACTCGCGATCGGATTCGTCGACGTCGCATTGCCCTTCTGATGTTCTCGAAAATGCCTCGTCACGGTCCCATGCGCCGCCTCGCTCTCGAAAGTCTTGCCGTCCGGCGTGATGAGCACAGAGGTCATGAGTCCCAGGGACCCGAACCCTTGCGCGACGATATCGGATAGGACGTCGCCGTCGTAGTTCTTCAACGCCATTATGTAGCCGCCGGAAGATTTCATCATCTGCGCGACCATGTCGTCGATAAGACGATGTTCGTACCAGATCTTCCTCTCTTCGAACAGCGGCGCATACTCCTTCTCATAAACCTCCTGGAAGATATCTTTGAACCGCCCGTCATATTTTTTCAATATCGTATTCTTCGTGCTCATATACAAAGGCAGCGATTTACTACATGCGAGTTTGAAACTCGCATGCGCAAAACCCCGTATCGATTCATCGGTATTATACTGCGTCTGCGCGACGCCCCCTCGCTCTCCAAATTCAAACACCTTTGTCCATTCCGGCTCTCCCTTCGCAGGCGTATATACCATCTCCAACGTCCCAGGCCCGGGCGCAACCATATCTTTCGCTCGGTATTGATCGCCAAAAGCATGTCTGCCGATGACGATCGGCTTCTTCCATCCGGGCACCAAGCGCGGTATCCGAGGGATCACGATCGGTTCTCGGAACACGGTTCCTCCCAGTTCATTCCTAATCGTGCCGTTGGGGGATAACCACATTTTCTTCAAGTTGAACTCTTTCACGCGCGCCTCGTCGGGCGTTATGGTGGCGCATTTCACGCCCACGCTGTACTTCTTTATGGCTGCTGCGGCGTCGAGGGTGACTTGGTCGTTGGTTTCGTCTCGGTAAGGGAGACCGAGGTCGTAATATTTGAGGTCGATGGTGAGGTAGGGGTGGATGAATTTGTCTTTGATGGTTTGCCAGATTATACGCGTCATTTCGTCGCCGTCGAGCTCGACAATTGGGTTCTTGACGCGGATTTTGCTGGATGAGGCCATGGTTCTGGATGAGGGGGGAAATTGCTTTTGGTGGACAATTGAAGGTGTTCGGAGCAAGTGTAAGAGTGATGTGGAAGGTTTCGTTTGGATGAGTTGTCGCACTCTTGAGGCCCACAAGGCGCTCATGACAGAAGTGGAGGACAAAACCCCTTTTGAAGGAGTCCGTCACTGGTGGGATGTTGCGGGGATTAGCACCGGCATTTAGAATGGCTATTAGCGGCTTTAACCAAGCTTCAGTGAGACTTGGCAATGTCGCTCTTCCTTCCGGTACTGT
>JAABUX010006671.1_pt1 | contig 13723 bp, 15 predicted proteins | sample 5561851 | NCBI WGS metagenome assembly JAABUX01 (sample SAMN10711883, study PRJNA513361) | rock metagenome | isolation source: Antarctica rocks | place: Antarctica: Victoria Land, Richard Nunatak red sandstone | collected 2016-01-03 | reverse complement strand
CGCCCGCGCCTCTTGTTACGGAGAACCCGCCGGAAGATGACCGGATTAAAATTGCCATTATCGGCAGGCCCAATGTCGGCAAGTCGTCACTCCTGAACTCGATTTTGGGCGAGGAACGCGCGATTGTGTCCCCAATTGCCGGCACAACCCGCGATTCCACTGACACGGCATTCGTCTACAAATCGCCGCAGGGAGACCGCGAAGTTGTCTTGATTGACACGGCAGGCATCCGCAGAGCGGGCAAGATTCAAGGCAGCGTCGAATACTACACGGTGCTTCGGGCCGTCCGGGCGATTGAGCGGGCCGACGTGGTCATGCTGGTCGTGGACGGCAAAGACGGCGTCACCGACGGCGACAAGCGGGTCGGCGGCTACGCCCACGAAGCGGGCCGGGCGGCGATCATCGTGGTCAATAAATGGGATTTAGGCCGCAAAGAAGTCTTAGACGAAATGCCCGGCCAGAACCCGATGAGCGTCTTCTCGGAAGAGCTGCGCGACGGAATGCACTTTCTCGCCTATGCCCCGCTTGCGTTCACGAGCGCGACAACGGGCAAAGGCGTTCCCGCCGCCGTGGAAGCCGCGTTGGACGCTGCCGAAGCCCATTCCATGCGTATTCCGACCGGCGAGCTAAACCGAATTGTCCGCGATGCCGTGGACGCGCACCCGTACAACGAAAAAGGCAAATCGCTCAAAATCAAGTATGCGACCATGCCGACCGTCAAGCCGCCGACCATCGTTTTGTTCGTCAACGACCCTGAGCTGATGCACTTTTCCTACCTGCGCTACCTAGAAAACCGCATTCGGGAAACCTATTCGTTTGAAGGAACGCCGTTGCGTATCCAAGTCCGCAAGGCCGCCAAAGACAAGGCCGAAGAGAAGAGCAAATAGGAAAAAGCAAATGACCCAAATCGCAAAGATGCGCTTTGTCAGCCTCACCAGGCCCAAAGAACGAGGAATGCTGGTCCTGCACGACGACGGCACGCTGCAAGTCGTGCCGAGCGACGAGCTTCGGGATGAGATGTCGCGGCTGGAAGAAGTCGCCCTGCACCGAGCGCAGCTTTTCGGCACGGGCCTCGGCCTTACCCTGGTTGCCCTCGGCCTGCTGGCGGTCGGTGCCGGCTGGCTCTTTGGGCGCGTCTTCGGCAGGCTGGGCTACACGGTCAGCCGCCCGCGCCCCGTAGACGCCGTTGCGCTTTCCCGCACCGAAATCGGCGGCGTCCGATTGACCATGCGCGGCGCGAACCGTCTGCAAATCATCCAAATGGCTTGGAACACCGACGAAGTTCTCCAAGCCGAAGCCGACGCTTTTTTAGCGAAGTACGAGGAAGTAAAGAACCGGCACTAGAAGTGCCGGTCTACTAGTGAATGAAAGTGTCTGCGACACTGAAGAGCCGATTGACGCATCCCAATCCGCAGTCACGAAGTGACTTTCATTCCAGAGTAGACCGGCAATTTCAGTGCCGGTTTTTTGTTCCGCATCTCCATTGCCTTCAGCACAGTTTCTGCAAGTTGCAGATCTCGCATAGCATCTCCGCCAGCAATGCCGCTTTAGCTCGGCAGGGACGCGAAATACGCGATTTCCAGGTCAAGCAACGCCGAATGCTCCCAATCTGGGTGGGAGGCGACAAGGCGCGGCTTGCAGTGAGCCGCAATCTCGGCGACCGGAACGCCGGCTTTGCGGAGCGCCCGCACCTGCCGGCCTGTGTCTGCAATGTGCGATGCGAGAGTTGAGGCAATCCGAATGTCACCCAAATCGCCGTGCCCAGGCACGATCACGGATGGATGAAGACTTCTAAAGCCGGTTAAGATTTCCACCCATTTCGCGCCGTCAAGTTCTTCGTCTTTGGGCGGGAACCACGGGAAAATTGGGAACATGCGCTCTTCAATGAGGTCCCCAGCAAACAAAATTCGCTCTTTCGGCAGAAAAACAGTTTGGTCGCCGCGTGTATGGGCGGTGCCGAACGTGTGCAGCTTTACGCTTCGGCCTCCGAGGTCAATCTCTGCGCTGGAACCGTCGTAAACGAAGTGGGGCATGACAATCTGCGTGCCTTCCAGCGCAGCGGCAGCGGCTTTGCTCTGTGTCCGGCGAAAGAGATCAATGTAGCGAACGCCTTTTTCGGCAAGCTCATCGCGCTGGGCGCGGTTGTAAAGGATCGTGGCGTCGGGGCGGAACACCTGAGCGCCGTAGCCGTGTTCCGGATGGAAGTGGGTCAGGGTCAGAAACAGACAGCGTTTCGGTCCGGCAAGCTCTCGGGCCAGCGCCAGCACTTTCTCGCCGTTCGCCGGCCCCAGACCGCAGTCTATGACCAGGGCCGCATCTTTGCCGACGATGATGCCGATGTTGGGGACAAGCCAAATTCGGTGGTCATGGACCACCCACACGCCAGGAGAAATCTCTTGAGGGTGGGACGTGTCTACGGTCGGCGGGCGCGGGTCCATTACCTGCGCGTCTGCCTTATGCGGAGTGAGTGCGCCCGTAAGGGCTATTGCCGCCATCACAAACGCGCGGCGCGACATCAAAGTTTCCATGTGTCTTGCTCCTATTCTACTTCTGTTTCTACTTCTGTACGCCGAAGCGGAAAACCGTCGTGCTGCTGTAGGTTTGCCCCGGCTTCAGCTCGGTCGTCGGAAACTGCGGGTGGTTCGGGCTGTCGGGGTAATGCTGCGTTTCCAGCGTGAACGCCGCAAATTGGCGGTAGCGGCCACCGGTGCCGGTGACAGTGCCGTCGAAGGAGCCGGCGGTGTAAATTTGCACACCGGGCTGTGTCGTCAAGCAGTCCAATGTACGCCCGCTTTCGGGGTCAACCGCATGGACGGCAAGCTGCGGCTGCGCCGGGTCGCCCCGCTTGTTCAGCACCCAGTATTGGTCGTAGCCACCGGCGATGGCGATCTGTGCGTTCTTGTCGTGGATGTGTGCGCCAATCGCCGTCGGCACGCGAAAGTCAAACGGGGTGCCGGCGACAGGGTCAAGTCGTCCGAGCGGAATTTGGGATTGGTCGAGCGGCAAATACTTGTCTGCGTTCACGGTCAGTTTCTGCGAAAGCACGCCGCCAGGCGATCCGGCTCCGGCCAGATTGAAGTTCATGTGACTGGATAGATTGACGACGGTGTCTTTGTCCGTCACGGCGCTGTAGTGGATCGCAAACGCGCCGTCATCGGAAAGCGTATAGGTGACGCGGACTTTGAGCGTGCCGGGATAGCCTTCCTCGCCGCCGGGACTGGTGTAGGAAAGCAGCGCGGCGACGCTTTTGCCTGCCGCCGCCAAAGGCTGCACCTGCCATACCCGCTTGTCAAAGCCTTTGACGCCGCCGTGGATCGTGTTCGGCGGATCGGACAGCGTCAGCCGGTAGACTTTGCCGTCCAGCGTGAAGCGGCCTCGGTTAATCCAGTTGGCGTACCGCCCAAGAAGTGCGCCGAAGTAAAGCTCGTTTTCAGCGCTTTTGGTTTCGTACTCGCGCAGCGTCGCGAAGCCCAGCACGATATGTCCGGGACGGCCCCGCCGGTCCGGGGTGACAATATCAGTCACAATACCGCCGTAGCTGATGAACTGAACGCGCACCCCGGCGGCGCTGGTCATCGTGTAGCGAGTGACAGCCTGGCCGCTTCTGGTCCTGCCGAACGGGGCGCTGGTCAGTGACGCGGCCCGAGCCGCGCCTCCGAGAAGCGCCAGGGCCAGCGCAAGGCAGACGGCAGCGGCGCTTCGTTGGGGACTTCTCATTTTATTTGTGCCCTCTGGCCCACTTGCACTCCCCGGCTTACTTGCGCTCCCCGGCGCACATAATCGTAGCGGAAGGCCACCCACATCTTGCCGCTGCCGTCCGCCATCCGAAAACGCTCCTCCGCATGGTCGTGGTTCGCGTCTTGCAAAGTAATGATCTCGTCCATCCGCAGCATCTGCCCGGTGACAATCCCGCCGGGGCCGGCAACGGCAAACGGCTCGAACTGGAGCGTGATCGTCCCGTTCTAGCTTGGGCCGAAGCTCGCCGCCGGCATCAGGCCCACAGGGCTGTTGGTGACCAGGGAAACGTACTTCCAGCGGCCTTCCACGCGGTTGAAGCTCAGGTAGTAAATCCGCCGGAAGCTGGGGTCGGCGGCACCCGGCTCCGGCTGGGCGATTTCCTGAAGGAACGAGCCGATCATCTTGCGAGTAACCCGGTAATGATTGGCCGTCGGGGCCGCTCCCGGCGCGGCATGGACCGTTTCCGTGACGTCCCATGTTCCCACCCGCTGGGCCAGCAGCGAGTTTTCGACACCAAGCGTGTTCATGCGCTTTGCCGCCGGCTGTGCCTGCTGCGCCGAAGCGGCAGCCGGCAGAAGCAGGGAAACTGCAAGCGCAACACTCAATTTAAACATCTTAATCTCCTAAAATCTATTGACGATTTTGCCGAAATGTGCTTTGCCGAAATGTGCGCCGCTTTCCAAGTACGCATAAAAGCCTTAAACTTCATTCGTTAGGACAACCCGGTAGTGGGCCTTGCCGCCGCGCAGGTGCTCTAGTGCCGCGTTAACCTCAGACATGGGAAACGTCTCGGTGATCGGAGCAATCGCGTGGCGTGTACAAAAGTCCAGCATCTGCACCGTGGTTGATGGACTGCCCAGAGGCGAGCCTGACACGCACTTCTGCCCCAGGACGAGCGGAGGGGACGGCACAGGAATCGGCTCCGGGACAAATCCAGCGATGTGCAGCCGGCCCTTCGGGGCCAGCGCCGCGAGGTACTGCGGCCAGTCAAGCGATGCGCTGACGGTGGACAAAATGAAGTCCAATGACCCGGCAATGCCTTTCAACTGGGCGTCGTCACGCGAACTGACGATGTTGTGAGCGCCCATCTTCCTAGCTTCCTCGCCTTTCGCTTCACTGGAAGTAAACGCCGTCACTTCGCAGCCCCACTTGTTCAAGAACTGCAAGGCCAGGTGTCCCAAACCGCCGATGCCAATAACGCCGACCCGGTTCGTCGGTTTGACATCAAACTGAACCAACGGATTGAACACCGTAATACCGCCGCAGAACAACGGCCCCGCTTTGGCGGCATCCAGACCCGCCGGTAGAGGAATAGCCCAGGCCCAGTGGCACCGCACCCGGTCCGCGAAGCCGCCGGGCCGGCCAAGAATGGTCGACTCCGCCTGGGGGCAGAGATTTTGGTTGCCGGAAAGGCATTGGAGGCAGTGCATGCAGCTCCCGGAAGTCCAGCCGAGTCCGACAGTCTGGCCGACCGTGACGTTTTTGACCTGATCGCCGGCGGCGACGATCTTGCCGACAACCTCATGGCCTGGAATGAGCGGGTAAGTTGTAATTCCAAACTCGTTGTCCAGAATGACAAGATCAGAATGGCAGATGCCGCAGGTGGAAACGGCAATTTCTACCTGTTCCGGGAGCAGTTCTCCTGCATCGTAGCTGTAAGGCTCCAAAGGAGCGCCCTGGCGGGGTGCCATGTAACCGTTGATAATGTTAGTTATAGGGTAAATCCTCTACCCTAGAGTATGCACGATGGAAACAAAACTAACAAGTACGCAAAATAATGTGCCATACTGACAAAAATGTAACCAAAGGACGCACGAGAAAGCAAAATGAAACTTCAGCAACAGTACGGCTGCCCGGTGGAGGCGGCGCTAGACGTAATTGGCGGCAAATGGAAAGGCGTGATCTTGTATCACCTGCTGGACGGAGAAAAGCGGTTCGGGGAGCTGCGCCGCCTGCTGCCGGATGTCACCCAGCGGATGCTGACATTGCAGCTGCGGGAACTGGAAGAAGATGAAGTCATTCACCGCGAGATTTACAAGCAAATCCCGCCGAAAGTGGAATACTCGCTGACTGAGTTTGGCCGGAGCCTGGAGCCGACAATCGCGCTGATGTGCCGGTGGGGAGAGCAGTATCTAAGCCGGCTTGCCGAGCGTCAATCATCTGCCGCGATTGCTGTGTAAACCGGCCCTCTAAACGAAGAAGGCGTTAGCCATTTCGACATCGGAAAGATAAGTGTCAATGGCTGAAATTTTGCCGTCGCGCAAACTGCAAACAGTCGCAAGGTGCTCGTCCAGATTGAGTCCGTCCCGAGTCGCCGTATTGTTAAGCGACAAGGCCATTCCATTCTGACCGATGAGGATATGCTTGAGCGTAAAGGTCAAGCCGTAACTGACAATGGTCTGTGCACGTCCGATCACCGCATTCGCGCCACGAGCCGCACCGGAAATCTTGCTGTTTCCAGGCAAGGTCCATACGATGTCTTCGGTCATAATCGAGCGCATTCGGTCCCAGTCGCGATTGCGTAAGCCTTCTAAGAATATCTCCGCGACTTGCCGTTTTTCCTGGTCATTGGTCATCACTGGCTCCTAGTTTTGGTTGATTGATCCGAGGTTAATGTCCCGCCGGCATGACCGAGTTGACACCGAGGTTATGCCCAAATGGATCAGGAAAAAAACCTTTGGCGAACAGGAACAGAAGACTCTTGCTCGCCCGCATACCGCGCAAGCGTCTCGCGCCGGAACGCTTCGTACCGATCTTCTTTAATCGCCGCCCGGATTCCAGACATCAACTGGGCATAATGGGCCAGATTGTGATAGGTCGCCAGGCGCGACGCCAAAATCTCGTCACACTTGTACAAATGGCGCAGATAGGCCGCCGAGTAGCGCTGGCAGACCCGGCAGGGGCAGTTTGGGTCTACGGGGCCGAAATCGTCGGTGTACCGGCTGCCTTTGATGTTGATTCGGCCTAAAGTCGTATAGAGCGTCCCGTTGCGGCCTAAGCGCGTCGGCAGGACGCAGTCGAACATGTCAATTCCCTGCGCGACGGCATCCAAGAGATCGCGCGGCGTGCCGACACCCATCAAGTAGCGCGGCTTGTGCGGCGGCAAGTGGGGAATGCTCCAGCCGACCGCCGCCTGCATCAGCTCCGGCGGCTCCCCGACCGACACCCCGCCCACGGCAATCCCCGGCGTATCTAACGACGCCACAAACTCGGCGCTTTCTGCCCGTAAACGCTCGTACACCCCGCCCTGCGCGATCCCAAACAAAAACTGCTTGGTGTCCTGCGAATGATGATACTGGGCGCACCGTTCCAGCCACCGATGCGTCCGCTCCGTCGCCCCCCGCGTCAGCTCCTCCGAACACGGATACGGCGGGCATTCGTCAAACGCCATGATGATGTCCGCGCCGAGCGCGTGCTGGACTTCAATCGAGCGCTCTGGGCTAAAGAAGTGCTTGGACCCATCCAAATGCGACTGGAACGTGACGCCCTCTTCCGTGATTTTACGAAGCTCTTCCAGCGAGAACACTTGAAAGCCCCCGCTGTCCGTCAGCATCGCCCCGTCCCAGGCAATAAACTGGTGCAGTCCCCCAGCTTTCTTAATTAGCTCCGGCCCCGGCCTCAGATAGAGGTGATAGGTATTACCGAGAATCAGCCGGAACCCAAGCTCCCACACTTCCTCCTGCGTCATCGCCTTCACCGTCCCGCGCGTTCCCACGGGCATAAAGACGGGCGTTTGGATCGGCTCCGGCGCATGAGGCAAAGACAGCAGACCGCACCGGGCATTGGTGTCTGTCGAGCGGTGAGTGATAGAGAAAACAGTCATACGGGTAATTGTACCCGAGTGTGGCTATCCCCGAAAAAGTGAATGATCTTACCGCTGTGCTTTTGCCCTCCTGAATAGCACTACTAAATAGGCACAAGTAAGCACCATCCCAACAAACAAAGTTACCATGAGGAAGATGCTCATGCCACCGCCGATGCGCTCTTCTGGATTATCGTGGGAAACTAAACGATACTTGGCATTGGTGACGGCAGTGATTTTCCCATGCCAAATCTCAACCCAGCATGGGCCATCCACTTGCGTTCCGCTAATGTCGCTGAAGTAGTCAACTTTCCCATGCACAGTGTCAGTATCCACATCGGTAATAACCATGTACGCTGTCGTGCCATCAGGATAAATAATGTCAGCACTCGGACTATCCCGGTGCCTTCGGAAGTTGTGGTTCGTCCGCAGGCTGGCAGTGCCGGGTTTGTAGATGCAGGGTTGAGAGGAACCGGCTTGGGGATATATGGACGAGGCTAGGGCGCAGTCATGATGATACTGCGGAAGCTCATGGCGTGCTGTGAGAGAGACGGCAAAGCCATAGACAAAAATCGCAAACGAAACGCATAACCAGGGGATCAGAATTGCTCTGTTAGACCTGTATCGGTCCTCAGCAGTGGCGGATGATTGACTTTGCTGCATGTCAAGCCTCACCATTCCCATTCAGTTTCGTCCCATTTTGTCAGAGACCAAACATCAGGGTCCAAAAGCGCGTCGTCGCCGTTTTCGGCCATGCGCTGAAACTGCGCCTCCCAGCCCTGACGCGGGACAGGGACTTCGGCAGGAGAGCTGGCTTCGTCGGCAGGCGCTGTATCAATGGGTGCCATCTTTTTTGTTTCCTTTATTTGCCAAGCTCGGTGCGGGCGACGGTGTTGGCGGGGTCGGCTTCTAAGACGTGGGTGAATTCGGCGTCAGCGTCGCGGTTCAGGCCGGCAGCGCGGTAGGTCAAGCCCAAGTTGGTGCGGGCTTCGGCGTACTTGGGGTTCAAGGCCAGCGCACGCTGGAACGCGGCGATGGCGTCGGCGTAACGGGTTTGGGCGGTCAGGGCAATGGCAAGGGAGTTGTGCAGGTCGGCGTAGTTTGCGTTGAGGGCCAGCGCTTTTTCGAATTCGGCGGCAGATTCGGCGTACATGCCGCGCCGGTAGAGGTCTGCGCCGAGGCGGGAGTGGAACGTGATGTCGTCAATGTCGGTCTCGGCGATGCGGGTCAGGAGGGCCTGGGCCTGAGCATAGTCCCCGGCGTGATGCGCGGCGACGGCGTCTTCATAGGGCACGACGCCGAACGCGGAGTCAACAGCAACGGCGCTTTGAATGGCAGCCAGAGCATCCGCAGGCCGGTCTAAAGCGTACAGCGTCAGGCCTCGGTAGAACAGCGCTTTGGCATAACGCGGGTTGACCGTGAGAGCAGCGTCAAACGCGGACAGCGCGGCGGAAGCGTCGCCGCCGCCCCGCGCGGCCCGGCCCGCCTGGAAATGCAGGTCGGCATAGTGCGGGTTGATCGCAAGCGCCGCCGCAAACGCTGCGCGGGCGTCGTCATACCGCCCGGCGTCGAGTGCGGCTGTGCCGAGGCTGGCATGACTCTCCGCGATATAGAACGACGCCAAGCGCTCGGTCAGCTCGTCCGGGTTCTTTGCGCCGGCCTGTTTTAATTCGGCAATCGCCTCGGCAAACAACCCCTGGTCAAACAGGCGAATGCCTTTGTCGTAGTGTTCGTTCCGGCCTAAGCCAAACATTCGGCCCAGCATGGACATTGGTGCGCCCTCCCCAGCTATTTTGTCAATCGGTTTGTGTGAACTGCGTTATAGTGCATCATAACATAGGGGCGGGGGGCGCGTCAAGGCTGCCGAATTGGAACCGGCACTGGAAGTGCCGGTCTACTGGTGAATGAAAATCGCTCCGCGATTACGGATTAGGCTTGGAGGCTTATCTTCAGTGTCGGAGACACTTTCACTCCATAGTAGACCGGCACTTCCAGTGCCGGTTCCTAGCGTCGTGCCGCTCTCGCTGATTACACTTCCTGAACTTACGCTTCCTGAACAAAATGAAAGCGGGTTTCGTGCTGCCGGGCGGCTTGAAGCAGAGCATCAATGGCCTCTAAATCGGCCAGAACGTCGGCGGGGCGGAGGCTGGGGTCGTAAATCGCGGCGGCGAGGCTTTGAGGAGCATCACGCACGGCAGCAATGGCGCGTTCGACAGCGGCAAGACCGGCGACTGGCTCGAACCACTCCAAGAGGCCAAAGTCAATGTCTCCGAGGTCGTCCAGGCCGCCTTCTTCATACGGGTAGACCATGCCGACTTCCACGGCAATCTGAAGCGGGTCCACGGCGCAGAAGTCCAGCAGCGGAGCCAGCGCGGGGTGCGCTTCCACGACACGCGCCAGCGCGAACCCCACGGTCATGTCTATGGGCAGACCGGCGGGGGCTTCAAGCACAGGGTAAATACGGGCAGGCATTAGGCAAAGTCCCAGGTGTAGCCGTCGCTGCTTTGTCCGATAGCACCGGCGGAGCTTTCGGGAAAGTGGCTACTGAAGTAAAGCGCCTCGGTTTCGACGGCCCGCTTCAGAAGCAGATGCCGGGAACGCCGGGCGGCATCGGGAAACTCGCAGAACATGGAAATGAGTTCCGTGTCATGCACCTCCAGCGGATGATGCAGCACGTCCCCGCCGAACAGCCCAATCTTTCCCTCCGAAGCAATCTCGATGGCCGCGTGGTCAATGCTGTGGCCCGGCATCGGTAGGAAGCGAATGCCCGGCAAGACTTCGCTCCCGTCTACTTTGACCCGGCGCACCTTGCCGGCGGCTTCCAGCGGGATCATGCTGTCCGCGAACACGCCTGCAACCGGAACGCGGATCGGCTCGCCCAGTCCGGCTTCAGTCCTTGCAGCTTCAATGCCCGCTTCGTCTTCCCGCGCCAGTGCCGCCCCATAGCGCCATTCCAGATCGGAGCAGATCACGGTGGCGTTCGGGAAAGTCGGCGTCCATGCCTGCCCATTCAAAGAAGTATTCCAGCCGACATGATCGGCGTGAATGTGCGTCAGCAGAATATTATCAACATCTTCCGGGCGTACTCCAACGGCTTCCAAGCGCGGAAGAAACGGATTATGCAGATGGTCCAGCATCTTCATAGTCGGGCGCGTTTTGTCGTTGCCTACCCCCATGTCTACGAGAATAACTTGGCCCTGATGCCGCACCAGCCAGGTGTGGACACTGAGCGGAACGTGGCCTGTGGCGTTGTCATAAGTCGCGTCGCTGACCCAGTTGGGATGCGCTTGCAGCAGCTCCGGGCTGAACCCCGGCAGAAGCTGCGTCATGGTGAACTCCTTCAAGTCCAGTTCGGGGATTTTGACCACGCTTACGCTGCCGACTTGGTACGTGTTCTCGCTCATTTTCTTCTCATTTCTTTTTCTTTTTCGCGCTGACCCAGCCGGGCTTGACGACTTGGCGGGCGCGGCCTAACGCAAGGGCATCAGCGGGGACATCGTCGGTGATCGTCGAGCCGGCGGCGGTGTACGCGCCGTCGCCGACAGTGACCGGGGCGACCAGCGTGGAATGCGTGCCGATAAAGGCGTCGGAACCGATTTGGGTCAGGTTCTTGGTCGGCGTTAAGAACGGGTCATAATTGCAGGTGATCGTTCCCGCGCCGATGTTGGTTCGCGCTCCGACTTCGGCGTCGCCCAGATAGGCCAGATGGCCTGCGGAAACGCCGTCGCCGAGCGTCGCGTTTTTCAGCTCCACGAAGTCGCCGACTTTGACGCTTGTGCCGAGGACGCTGCCGGGCCGGAGATTGGCGAACGGCCCGATCTTGCAGCCATCGCCGACTTCCGAGGCGACAATGTGCGAATCGCGCACCGAAACGCCGTTGCCGAGCTTGGCATCGCTGAGACGCGCTCCCGGCCCAATCTCGCAGTCTTCGCCGATGTCGGTCACGCCGCAAAGAATGGTGAACGGGTGGATTGTCGTGTCCTGCCCGATCTGCACCGTTGCGTCAATGTGCGTCGTCAGCGGGTCCACAATCGTGACCCCGGCCAGGCCAAGCGCATGATGGACACGGGCCTGCAGCACCTGGCGCAGCTCAGACAGTTCCGGGCGCGTGTTGATGCCGCGCACGACATCGGGGTCCGGCGAGACGAGCGCTTCTATTGTATGCCCTTCCGACGCAAGAAGCGCGATTACGTCCGTCAGATAAAGCTCGCCCTGGGCGTTCTGCGGCGTGATTTTTCGCAGCGCGGCAAACAGTGCTGGGGGCTGGAAGACATAGACCGACGTGCTGATTTCGCCGATGAGAAGCTGCGCCGGGGACGCATCGCGGGCCTCGACAATAGCCTCTACTTGATTGGTCACGGGATCGCGGACAATGCGGCCGTAGGAGCCGGCATCTTCCAGCGTCGCCGTCAGCAGCGTCGCCGCCGCGTTTGTCTGCGTGTGACGGGCGACAAGCGCCTCTAAAAGCGAGGCCGACAGCAGCGGGGCGTCGCCCGGCAGCACCAGCAGCGGACCGTCCCAATTCCCAAGCAGCGCTTCCGCCATCTGAACCGCGTGGCCGGTTCCCTTCTGCTCGGCCTGCAAAACGTATTCCAGCTCCGGCCCCATCGCCTCCTGCACCCTTTCGGCCTCATGGCCGACCACCAGCACCGTCCGGCCCGCGCCCGCCCCGGCGGCGGCTTCGACCGCCCAGCGCAGCAGCGGCTTGCCGAGCAGCAGATGCAGGGCCTTTGGCCGGCGGGACCTCATGCGCGTGCTTTTGCCGGCGGCAAGAATCAGCGCGGCAACACTGTGGGCGGCTGGAGCGTAAGGGGAAACGGGGAACAAAATATCAGGTCTCGTATCAGACATGGCAAATCTCCTGCGACTTGCTGTATTATACCGGACACGCCCGGCAAAAAAAGCCTGGAGCCGAAGCTGTATAAAGCGTTTCGGTCCAGGCCCCGCCAAAAAGCGGATCAGAAAAGGAGGACATGCGCTCTTTTGCTTACGCCGCCGCGGCTCCAAGAGTTCCGTCCTGGCCGTTTGGGAGGGTTTGTAACCGGACATTAACCGGCAGGCGGCGCTGCCGATTGACTTGACACCTTGCAGCGGCTAGAATAAACTTTAAGGAGTAAAAGCACACGCATGGAACGGTCGGCACGGCCAAAATCTGTGGAGAACAGGGCCGCGAAAAGCAGGACCGAACGCATCCCGCTCCTGATAGTGGCTCTACTGGTGGGAATTAACCTGCTCTGGGCAGGGTCATCCCTCGCCGCGAAGATTGCTCTCGAATCTCTTCCGCCGATGACGCTGGCCTTTACGCGCTTCTCCGTGGCGGCCCTGCTGATGTACGCCATCGCGCTCGGACGCAAGGTGGACCTGCGCGTTGCCCGCAGCGATTGGGGCGCGTTCTGGGCGATGGGGGTTCTTGGCCTTGCACTGACCTATCTGCTGGCGTACCAGGGCCTGCGGCTGACCACGGCTTCAAACTTCGCGCTGCTTCATGCCACCGAGACCGTATTTTTGTCCCTGCTGGCGTTCTTTTTTCTGGGCGAAGCGCTGCCGAGGACAAAGCTGCTCGGCATCTGCCTGGGGCTGGCCGGGGTGTATTTGATCATCTCCAACGGCATGGCGCTTCACTCGCTTTCGCACTCTACACTCGGAAACCTCTTGATTGCTCTGGCGCTGGCGTTTGAAGCGTCGTCGAGCATCGTCGGCAAAAATTTGGTCGCCCGCTACCCGCCGCTGTCTGTTGTCACCTACCAAATGCTGAGCGGGGCGGTGGCGCTGGCCCCATTTGCCGCTTACGAGCTGACCCACCAGATCGCCTCCGGCCACCCGCTGACCCTGCCGCCGGCCTCCGCCCTCTGGTCCTTGCTGTATTTGATCGTTCCCTGCACGGTGCTGGGGTACTTGATCTGGTTCAGCGTTTTGGATAAGTGCGACGCCAGCGCGATGTCGGTCTTTTTGTTTATTCAGCCGGTGGCCGGAGCGGGGCTGGGCGCATATTTCTTGGGCGACAAAATCACGCCGTTTACGATTATCGGCGCATTAATGGTGCTTCTCGCCGTGGGCCTGGTCAACCGCCGCCCGCCTCAAACCCCGACCGCGCCGCCGCCGGCTTAGGAACCTACCCCGGTTCGTTCCTCACCGACCCTCCCGGAACGGGAAGGTAAGAAGTAAGACCGGAACCTGAAACGT
>JAABUX010006668.1_pt1 | contig 13726 bp, 11 predicted proteins | sample 5561851 | NCBI WGS metagenome assembly JAABUX01 (sample SAMN10711883, study PRJNA513361) | rock metagenome | isolation source: Antarctica rocks | place: Antarctica: Victoria Land, Richard Nunatak red sandstone | collected 2016-01-03 | reverse complement strand
CATGGCAGCATCTGGGTCATGGCGATGACGGGCAAGCTGGGCTGGGGCATTGCCGGTTGCGGCTGGGTGGCGCGGGACTATGTCGGCCCGGCCATGCAGGCGTCCTGCAACGGTCATGTCGCCGCGCTGCACGATCCGAGTCCCGGCAGCTTGCGCCAAGCTGCTGCTCTGTTCGGCGCCCCGGCCCATGCGGACCTGGACGCCTTTCTGGCTACCCCCGGCCTTGGCGCGGTCTATGTCGCCGCCCCCAATTACGTCCATCGCCCCCTGGTGGAAGCCGCTGCCCGCGCCGGGCTGCCGGTGCTTTGCGAGAAGCCGATGGCGACCAGCCTGGCCGATGCCCAGGCGATGGTGGACGCCTGCGCCCGGGCTGGCGTGTTGTATGCGACCGCGTTCGATCAGCGGTTCCACGCCGCCCACCGTGCCTTGGCGACCATGGTGTCGGAGGGCCAGTTGGGCACTGTGACAGCCGTCCGCATCGTGTATGCCTGCTGGTTGCCGGCGGAATGGGCCGGTGACGGCAAGTCTGGGGATAACTGGCGCATCGACCCGAGCCGGGCTGGCGGCGGCGCGCTGATGGACCTGGCGCCGCATGGGCTGGACCTGTCGTCCTACTTGCTCAACGAGCCGCTGGTCGAGGTCGCTGCCATCGGCCAGGCCCGCGTGCACCATTACGGCGTGGAGGATGGGGCGCTGCTGATGGCCCGGTCCCGGTCGGGGACGATGGTGCAGATGCATGTCGCCTATAACTGCCCGGAAACCCTGCCGCGCCGCCGGCTGGAGGTGGTGGGCACCGCCGGCCAGGCTGTCGCCACCGACACCATGGGCCAGACCCCCGGCGGCACGCTGGAGTTCATCGATGCCGCCACCGGCGTCAGCCAGCCTGTGCCGGTGCCTGGCGCTGACCGCTCGCCGTTCCTGAACCAGGTCGAAGCGTTCGCCGATGCCGTGCAGGGTGGCGCCAGCTTCCCGTTCACCGGCGCGCACGACCTGCATGTGATGGACCTGGTGCTGCGGGCGCAGGCGCAGGCCAAGCCGCCGCAGGTCCAAGATGCAGCGTGACCGTTTCCCCCTCTCCCTCCGGGCTTGGGCCGCGAAGCGGACTAAGGCCGGGGTAGGGGAAATGGCACGCACCGGCCCTACCGAAGCAGGCGCCTGGGTGGCGGCGTCCGTGCGTGCGGCCTCTCTCACCCCGGCTCTCTCCCAGAGGGAGAGGGAGAAGCAGGCAAGCTTATGACCGCCATCATCCAGCAGCGTCACTACCTGCCGGCGAACTTGCCCGACGCGGCAGCCGCCTACATCGCCTCCATGCCGGAGGGCCGCGTCGAGCTGTTCCCGCTGACGCCGCTGGACCGCACCGGCGTTGCTTGCTGGAACGCCGTGTTCCTCAACGGTGACGGCACACGCTGGCACGGCGTGGTGCCGCATGGCGTCGGGTATGGGGTTGACGATGACGGCGCCATCATCGGCACCACGGGGGAGTTGGCCGAGGCCGTCCACTCCGCCGTCGGCATCCACCGCATGGCCCGCCGCACCAGCAGCACCAACGCCCTGCTGGCCGAGGCCGGCCCGCGCGGCGTCACCGACCCGCTGACGCTCTGCCTGCCCGCCGGCAGCGCCGTCGATGGCGACACCGTCCTGGAATGGGTTCCCGCCCACCGCTGGCCCGGCGGCGAGACGGTGTGGCTGCCCATCGACATCGCCGCTTGCTCGGTTGGGGATCTGTCGCCGGGCTATGAGCCGTTCACGACGCCGATCACCAACGGCTTGGGCGCTGGGCCGACGCTGGACTTCGCCATCGGGCACGGGTTGCTGGAGCTGCTGCAGCGCGACGGCAACGGCCTGGGCTTCCGCGCCATGGACCGCGGCATCGCGCTCGAGCTGGGGGACGGCCCCTCCGACTCGCGCACCCGTGGCCTGCTGGACCGCCTGCGCGCCCTGGGCATCGAGCCGCTGCCGAAGTTCGCCACCACCGAGTTCGGCACCGCCAACGTGTACTGCGTCGGCGCGGAGCGGGATGGGGTGGATGCCGCCTGGCCGATCATGGTGACGGCCTGCGGGGAGGCCGCGTCGCTCGACCGCGAGCACGCCCTGCGAAAGGCCACGTTCGAGTATGCCGCCGCCCGCGCCCGCAAGGTGTTCAGCCATGCGCCGCTGTCCGCCATCGCCGGGATCACGCCGCCGGACTACCTGGACCGCTTTCGCGCCTATCACACCCTGGGCGGCGAGGAGAGCCGCAGCCTGGCCGCCATGAAGGATTGGCTGCGGCTGGACCAGCCGGCGCTGAAGGGCCTGCTGGCCGACACCGTGCTGTCCCGCCGCTCGACGCAGCGCTTCGACGAGCTGCCCACCTGGGACGGCCCGCTATCCGGCACCGGCCTGGTGCAGGAGTTGGCCCGGCGCTTCGCCAAGGCCGGCATGGAGATCCTCTACGTCGATTTCTCCCCGCCGGGCGCGAGGGATGTCCATGTCGTGAAGGCTGTCGTGCCGGGGCTGGAGGTGGAGACCATGAGCTACCATCGCATTGGCGAGCGCGGCGTCCGCAAGCTGCTGGAGCGCGGCAGCCCCCTGGCCGGCCTGGGCGCCCCGCCGCCCGGCGCCGCTCCCGTCCGCCTGCCCCCTGGCGCAGCGGAGCGGCTGGGCGGCCTGGCCTGGCTGGACGTGGCGGCGGTGGACCGCATCGTGGGTGCATTGTACCCGCTGTATCGCGAACCCGAGGTCCACAGCGCGCCGATCTCCATGGAACAGCCCGGCTTGCTTCACGCGACATGACGCTGCGCTTCGCCTACAACACCAACGGCGCGGCCAATCACCGGCTGGACGACGCTTTGGCCCTGATCGCCGACGCCGGGTATGACGGCGTGGCCCTGACGTTGGACATCCATCACCTGGACCCTTTCGCGCCCGACTTCCCGGCGGCCCGGCGGCGGCTGGCGGCGCGGTTGCAGCAGCTTGGCCTGGGCTGCGTCGTGGAGACCGGCGCGCGCTTCCTGCTGGACCCCCGCGCCAAGCACGAGCCGACCCTGCTGGCCGCCGATCCCGCCGGCCGCGCTCGCCGAGTCGAGTTCCTGTCCCGCGCGTTGGAGGTAGCGGCCGACACCGGCGCCGATGCCATGTCGTTCTGGGCCGGCGTGCCCAAGCCTGGCGTGTCAACCACGGACGCCCACGCCTGGCTGCACGACGGCGCGGAGCAGGTCGCCCGCCGGGCGGAGGCGCTCGGTACAATCGCGGCGCTGGAACCGGAGCCAGGCATGTTGATCGAAACCGTGGACGACTGGGCGGCCCTGGTGCTGCCTGGGGCGATCCCCGGCCTGCGCCTGGCGCTGGACACTGGGCACTGCATCGTCACGGGGGAGCGCGACCCGGCCGCGGCGGTGCGCGAGTTCGCCCCGCACCTCGGCACCGTGTCCATCGAGGACATGAGGCGCGGCGTCCACGTCCACCTGCCGTTCGGCGAGGGCGACATGGACGTGCCAGGCGTGCTGCACGCGCTGGATGATGTCGAGTTCGGCAAGCTGGTCTGCGTGGAGATGTCGCGCGAAAGCCATCGGGCCGACACGATCATCCCGACGTCGCTGGCCTACCTGCGCGCGGCGGCATGAGGGTCTGCTTCGTCAGCCGCCGCTTTTTCCCGGCGATCAGCGGCATGAGCGTCTATGCGCTGAACCTGCTGCGCGAGCTGGCGGCGGCCGGACATGACGTCGTGATGTTCAGCCAATACCGCGGCGACGACTTCGGCCGCCGAGTGTACGGCGGCGGCCCCCCGCCCGAGGTCCCAGGCGTCCGCGTCATCGGCATGGAGCAGGTGGGCGAGCAGGGCACGGGGGACTTCGAGCGCGACGTGGCCGCCATGGTGGACGCCATCGTGGCCGAGCACCGCCGTCAGCCGTTCGACGTGCTGCACGCCCAGTACGGCTATCCCTGCGGCTGGATGGTGCTGGAGGCGTCGCGCCGCATCGGCGTCCCCACGGTGGTGTCCATCCAGGGCGGCGACGGCCACTGGGTCGGAAGCTGCTGCGAGACGCACCGCCTGGCGATGACCCGCGTGCTGGACCACGCCAACCGGGTGCTGATCGGCTGCCCGTCGTTCCGCGAGGAGGTGGTGCAGCGTCTGGGTACCGACCCCGCCCGCCTCACCATCGTGCCCGGCGCGGTGGACGTGCAGCGCTTCACCCCCGGCCCGGCCCGCGAGGACGGCGGGGCGCCCGTCCTGCTGTACCACGGCCGCGTGGACGCCCGGAAAGGCGTGCTGGACCTGCTGGACGCCGCGCGCCAACTGCAGGAAGGCGGAGACCGGTTCGAGCTACTGATCTCCGGCATCGGCCCGACCTACGACGAGACCGCGGCCAGCATCCCCCTGATGGGCCTACAGGACCAGGTCCGCATGACCGGCTACGTCGACTACGAGGACGTGCCGGAGGTGTACCGGCAGGCCGACATCTTCGTTTCGCCGACCTACGCCGAGGGCTTCAGCAATACCATCCTTGAGGCCATGGCAAGCCGCCTCGCCGTCGTATCCTGCCGCAGCGTCGGCGTGGTCGATTGCATTCGCGACGGCGAGAATGGCCTGCTTACCGAGCCCGGCGACCGCGACGGCCTGGCCCATGCCCTGCGCCAGGTCCTGCGCGACGCCCCGCTGCGCCACCGGCTGGCGAATGCCGGGCTGGACGAGTGCCGGCAAGCGTATTCCTGGGCCAAGGTCGGCCGGCAGATCATGGACGTGTACGCCGAGGTGGCCGGGCACGCGCCGGACCTGTCCTGGTCTCCGGACCTGCCGGTGACGCCTTGCCGGTTCCGGGCCGAGCCGCATCTGCTGTAGATGCCGACCGTCCTAGCCCTGTCCCCGCATCTGGACGATGCCGCCTTTTCCTGCGGCGGGCTGCTGGCGCTGCTGGCCGACAAGGGATGGCGGGTGGTGATGGCGACGGCGTTCACCCGCAGCGTATCTGGCCCAACGGGATTCGCGCTGGCCTGCCAGACCGACAAGGGGTTGGCGCCGGAGGTGGACTACATGGCGCTGCGCCGGGCGGAGGACACCGAGGCGGCGGCGATCCTGGGCGTGGCCGACGTGCGCTGGCTGGACCTTCTGGAGGCACCGCACCGTGGCTACAACTCGGCCCCGGAGCTGTTCGGACCCGTCCTGGACGGCGACGATGCATGGCGGCTGCTGGCGGAGCTGCTGCGCGGGATGCTGGCGGAGATCGAGCCGGCGCTCGTGCTGGCCCCGCAGGGGCTTGGCAATCATGTGGACCACCGGCAGATGACCCGCGCCGTGCTGGCCGCCGGGGCCGGGCAGCGGCTTGCCTTCTACCGCGACACGCCTTACGCGCTCCGCAACCCTGGTGCGGTTCCGGACACCGGACTTGTGGGATGTGGTCGCTGCACGGTCGGGATCACGGCGGGGCTGGACCGCAAGGTGACGGCAAGCTGCGCCTATGCCAGCCAGGTTGGATACCAGTTCGGCGGACCCGCCGCCGCGGGCGGGGCCTTGCGTGCATTTGCGGCGGCGGAGGGCGGCGGTGCGCCTGCGGAGCGGTTCTTGGCGGCCTCGCCCGAGGTCGTGGCGTTGTTGGAAGGCGTTGTTGGGGACGTGACGCCTTTGGGGCGGACGGGCCATCACGCAGCCACATTGTAGGAGTTTATTCGTTGCTGTCCTTTCCTCCTGGGTTCAGGCCGCACCGTCAATGAACATGCAATCGCTCCGCGCTTCCATACGCCTTGATGCCGACCTGCCTGGCCTGTTCCCAGGCAGCACCCCGGCCAGCCCGTTGCAGGCAGCCCGGCCAGTCTGGCCGCGCCGCCTGGCGTTCCTGGCGCCGGTGCTGGGGGCGACCTTGCTGGGCACCGGCCTGGCGATCCATCTGACGGCCGGGCTTGCGGACCCTTTGCGCTGGCCGCTGCTGGCGCTGCTGGCGGTGAACCTGCTGTATGTCGCGCTGACCGGCTGGCCGGCGGTGCTCGGCTTCCTGGTTCGCCGTCTCGGGCGCGGCTTGCGGGTGCAGGCGGCGCCGATGGGCCTGGCCCGCACCGCCCTGCTGATGCCCATCCACCAGGAGGACCCGCGGGCGGTGTTCGCCGCCATCGAGGTGATGGCTGCCGCCGTCGCCAAGGCCGGGCTGCGCGGGGTGGACTTCTTCGTGCTGTCCGACACTCAGGACCCCGCCATGGCTGAGGCAGAGCAGGCCGCGTTCGACGTGCTGGCCGCCCGTGCGCCGGGTGGGTCCTATCCCGGGCTGCAGTATCGCCGCCGCGCCAGCAACGCCGGGCGCAAGGTCGGCAACCTCGGCGAGTTCTGCGCCTGCTGGGGTAGCCAGTACGACTACATGGTGGTGCTGGACGCCGACAGCCTGATGGGCGCGGACACCATCGGCACCCTGATCGGGCTGATGGACGCCAACCCGCGCGCCGGCATCGTCCAGACCGTGCCGTATGCCGTCGGACGGGAGACCCTGTTCGCCCGGATGCAGCAGTTCGCCGCCCGGCTGTACACCCCCACGCTGGTTGAGGGCCTGACGTTCTGGCAGGGCGGCGACAGCAACTACTGGGGCCACAACGCCATCATCCGCATCGCCCCGTTCATGGCGCACTGCAACCTGCCGGTGCTGCCGGGGCGCGAGCCGTTCGGCGGCGAGATCCTGTGCCACGACGTGGTGGAGGCCGGGCTGATGCGTGGCGCCGGCTGGGACGTGTGGGTGCTGCCGCAGGTGACCGAGAGCTACGAGGCGCTGCCGGCCAACATGATGGATTACGCCAGCCGGGAGCGGCGGTGGTGCCAGGGCAACCTGCAGCACACGGGGCTGCTGCGGCACCCGGGGCTGCGTCCGGTGGGGCGGTTCCACCTGGGCTATGGCGTGCTGCACTATGTGTCGGGGCCGCTGGCGGTGGGGTTCCTGTTGCTGGCCACGCTGGACGCGGCGCTTGGCGGCGGCTTCGTGCCGGCGGTGCTGCTGGGCGGCGGCGCGGTGCATGCCTGCTTGGCGGCGCTGGTGCTGGGCTTCCTGTATGCCGGGAAGCTGCTGTGCCTGGGCGAGGTGCTGGCTGATGCCGAGGAGTCCCGGCGCTACGGCGGACGCATGCGGCTGTTGGCCGGCGCGGCGCTGGAGCAGGTCGGGGCGCTGGTGGTGTCCTCGGTGCTGATCCTGTTTTATACGCGCTACACCGTGGCCCTACTGTGCGGACAGACCGTACGCTGGACGACGCAGCCGCGCGACGACCGTGGGGTGTCCTGGTCGGAGGGCTGGGTGCGGCTGCGCGGCATGTTTGCGGCCGGGCTGGCCTGGATGGCGGCGCTGGCGGCGGCAGATGGCGCGTTGCTGGCCTGGTGCGCGCCGTTGCTGTTCGGACTGCTGGCGGCGATCCCTGCGGTGATCGTGTCCAGCCGCACCACCTGGGGAGCGCAGGCGCGGCGCTGGGGCCTGTTCCTGACGCCAGAGGAGACGGCGCCGACCGGCATCCTGCGCGCCTACGGCCGCGCCATGGCCGGCACCGTGACAAAGCATGGCCGGCCGCGCCCGGTGCTGCTGCCCCTGCAACTGGCCCCGACTGCGGCCGATGGAGACTAGAGCATGATCCCCCTGCGCCCCATCCTGGCCGTCTTGGCGTTGCTGTGCCTTGCGACCTCCGCACGGGCGCAGGACGTGTCCGCGGCAGACCGGGCGGCGATCAAGGGGGTCATCAGCCGCCAGTTGGAGGCGTTCCAGCACGATGACGGTCCCGGCGCGTTCAGCTACGCCTCCCCAAGCATCCAGGAGCAGTTCGGCACGCCGGGGCACTTTCTGGACATGGTGCGGCAATCCTACCCCTCGGTGTACCGCCCGCGGTCGGTCGAGTTCACCGAGGTGCTGGTGCAGGGTGGTCAGGTGATCCAGCCGGTCGAGCTGGTCGGTCCGAACGGCGAGGCGGAGCTTGCGCTCTACTTCATGGAACGCGGTGCCCAGGGAACGTGGCGCATCAGTGGCTGCACCCTGACGCGCAGCACGCGCGTCGGCGCCTGACTGGCGGAAAACCTGGCCGGCGGAAGGCTTGGCCGGTCCATTCTCATGCGCGTCAGGTAGGCAACGGCGTCGTATCCGCGCCTGTCATTGCGGGACGCGCAGCGGCGTGGCACTCCTAGGCCGCACGCATCAACGCTGGCTCTGGCGGCTGCTGAATTGCCACGCTGGTAGAACGACCCGCAATGACGCTGCATTCATCACCGGCCAGCGTCCGGTGGTTGGCATGAGTACGGAGTACTCCATCATGATCCGTTTCACTCTGGTTGCCCTGCTGCTCGCGTCCACTGTGCACGCCCGCACCCTAGAGGTTGGGGCGGGCAAGGAATTTAAGCTGCCAAGCGAGGCGGTGAAGGCCGCCCGCAGCGGCGACACCGTGCAGATTGGGCCGGGCGAATACTTCGACTGCGCCACCCTCGGTCAGGCCAAGCTGACGGTGGAGGGCGTGGGCGACGCCAGCAAGGTCGTGATGACCGACAAGACCTGCGGCGGCAAGGCGCTGTTCATCGCCAGCGGCGCCGACATCACCATACGCAACCTGACGCTGACCCGCGCCCGCGTGCCCGATAACAACGGCGCCGGCATCCGGGGCGAGGGCGAGACGCTGCTGGTGGACGGCGTGCGGTTCATCAACAACCAGGACGGCATCCTGTCGGGCGTGGACGGCGGGACGGTGACTGTCCGCAACAGCTTCTTCGACCGCAACGGCACCTGCCAGGGCGCCTGCGCGCACGGCATCTACATCGGCCACTCGAAGCTGCTGCGGGTGGAGAACAGCCGGTTCACCGACACCAAGCAGGGCCATCACATCAAGTCCCGCGCCGAGCGCACCGAGGTCGTCAACTGCACGTTCGACGACGGCGAGGAGGGTACGGCGAGCTATATGATCGAGGTGCCAAACGGCGGCAGCCTGACGGTGCGCGACAGCACGCTGACCAAGGGGCCGGAGTCGGAGAACCACACCGGCGCCATCGTAATCGGCACCGAGGGCGTGACCCAGCCGACGCGGGAGATCACCATCGCCAACAACACGTTCCGCAATGCCGGGAGCTACCCGACGGCGTTCGTGTGGAATCTGACGGCGACGGACGCGATGCTGACCGGCAACCGGATCAGCGGCCAGGCCAAGCCGCTGCAAGGCGACGGCAAGGTCGTAAAGTAGCCATGCTGCCTCTCCCTCTGGGCTTGAGCCGCGAAGCGGACCAGAGCCGGGGTGAGGGAGGCTTGCCGCAAGCCAAGCCCGGAGGAAGAGGGGGCAGAAGTGCAGCTCTGGTGCTGCTGCTCGCCACGCCTGCCGCTGCCAAGACCCTGGCTGTCGGCCCTGGTCAGCCGTTCGACCGCCCGTCCGCAGCCATCCGCGCCGCGCAGCCTGGCGACACTGTGCTGATCGAGCCCGGCGAGTATTATGACTGCGCCTCCTGGAGCACGCCCAGCCTGACCATCGCCGGCCACGGTCCCGGCGCCGTGCTGACCGACACCACCTGCCAGGGCAAGGCCATCCTGGTCGCAGGCGGCTCCGGCGCCACCATCCGCGACCTCACCCTGGCCCGCGCTCGGGTGGCGGACGGCAACGGCGCCGGCATCCGGCTGGAGGCGCCAGACCTGCTCGTGGAGCGCGTCACCTTCGCCAATGACGAGGCTGGCCTGCTGTCCGGCGTCCAGGGTGGTGCGATCACGGTGACAGACTGTCGGTTCGAGGGAGGGGGGAGCGTTGGGCAGCATTGGACCTACGCCATCCTGGCTGGTCCCGCGGCGGCGTTGGTGGTGCGCGGCTCGGTGTTCATCGGCGGGCAGGGGGGATACGTCTCATCCGACGCCGGGGAGACCGTTCTGTCGGGCAACAGCTTCAGCAGCGACAGGCTGTTGCCGGCGGTCATAGCATCCGGCCGGCTCACGCTGGAGGACAACACCTTCACGTCCGGTCTGGAAACGGCGGGGACCCCGATGGCGGTGCTGGCGACGGGGGACGCAGGGCCGGTGCTGCGGCGCAACCGGCTGCTGCATAGCGCCACCCGCATGGTGCTGCTGCGGAACTGGACCGGGGACACCCCGATCCTGGAGGGCAACGAGGTGCCCCCACGCGACCAGGAGGTGTCCGAGGATGGCGCCCTGCGGCACCGCCTGTCGAGCGCTGCGCACGCCGCCAAGGATGGGCTGCGCAGCCTGGCCGGGCGGGGCAAGCGGTTCATCCTGGGGCAATGAGGGCGGCGCTGCTTCGCCTCGCCAGCCTGGTCGCCTGCCTGGCGGCGGCGCCGGCGGCGGCGGATGAGCGATGGGACGAGTACCAGCTTGTCATGTGGCAGGACCAGCCCGCCGCGGCGCTGCCGGGCCTGCAACGGCTGGGGTTCACGGGCACCAAGCTGATCGGCAACGGCGGGCGCATCGACCCGCAGGCCCTGGCCGAGCGGCGTGCGTCCGGCCTGCCCTACTATCTCGAGAACATCGCCACCGACTGGTATGCCTCCTACCACCGCTACACGCCGGGCCAGCCGGTGACGTGGCGGTTCGACCGGGACCGTGCCCGGCGCCGGGCCGACCCGGGCGATGCGGGCGTGTTCCTGCGGGACCCCAGCCTGTCCGACCCGGCCTGGCGCACGGCGGTGCAGGCGCGGCTGGAGGCGCTGGTGCGGGCGCAGGCTGCCGACCATCCGCTGTTCTACAACCTGGGCGACGAGACCGGGATCGCCGACCTGGCTGCGCCGTGGGACTACGACCAATCCCCGGTGGCGCTCGCGGCGTTCCGTGGCTGGCTGCGGACGCAGTACGCCGACCTAGCCGCGCTGAATGCGCAGTGGGGCACCCGATACGCCACCTGGGACGCGGTCGTGCCGGAGCTGACGGACGCGGCGATGCGGCGCGTGGACCAGAACTACTCGGCTTGGGCGGATTTCAAGTCGTGGATGGACCTGGCCTTCGCCGACGCCGTCCGCGCCGGCGCCGACGCGGTCCACACGGCCGATCCGGCGGCGCTGGCCGGCCTGGAGGGCGCACAGGTGCCGGGCTGGGGCGGCTACGATTACGGACGTCTGGCCAGTGCTGTCGATGTCATGGAGATTTACGACACCGGCAACGCGCTGGAACTGGCCCATGCCCTCAACCCGGCGCTGCTACCGCTCAGCACGGCGTTCGCGGCGGGGCCGCGCGAGGTGCATCGGGCCTGGCGCGACCTGCTGCGCGGCGGGCGCGGCATGGTGATCTGGGACGAGGCCGGGGATGTCGTCGGTTCCGACGGCGCACCGGGGCCGCGCGGCCTGGCGATCCAGGCGCTGGTGGCCGGGTTGCGCGGGGTAGCGCCGGCGTTGCTGGTCAGCCCGCCGCAGCCCTCGGCCGTGGCGGTGCTATACTCGCAGGCTAGCTTCCGCACTCGCTGGATGCTGGATCAGCAGCCCAAGGGTGTCCGCTGGTCCGACCGCGACTCGGAGCGGGAGAACGATGACAACGCTTGGCGCGCTGCCCGCCGCCAGGTGGTGGGGCACCTGACGGAGCTGGGCATCCAGCCGCGTTGGCTGACGACGCAGACGCTGGAAGCCGGGGCATTGCGGGATGGTGGCACGCGGGTGCTGATCCTGCCGCACGCCATCGCGCTGTCGCAGGCGGAGGTGGACGAGGCCGCCGCCTTCGCTGCCCGCGGCGGCACGGTGTTGGCCGACACCGAACCCGGCATCTTCGATGGTCATAGCCGCCGTCGGGACGCGCCGGTGCTGGTCGGGGTGGCGAGGATGCCCTACGCGATGCGGCCGGAGGGGGAGCCGGCGGGTCCGTCCGGGCTGCTGGCCCTGCTGCAATCTGCGGGAGTGGAAATGCCGGTGTCGGTGCTCGGACCCGATGGCGCCGCGGCGGCCGGCGTGGACGTGCACAGTTTTCGAAATGGCGGCGTGATGCTCCTGGCGTTGCAGTCCAGCCAGCCCTGGGCGGCCCCGTCCCGTGTCACCGTGCGCCTGCCTGCCCCGGCGTGGGTGCGGGACATGCGGCATGGCGGCGGTGCCGTGCAGGCCGGCACGGTGCAGGTGGCGCTTGACCCCGTAGAGCCAGCAATCCTGGTGCTGTCGTCCGCACCGCTGCCGGGGCCGGTGCTGTCCAGGGAGGGGGGAGGAGTCCGCCTGGCGCTTGACGGGCCAAGCCCGGCGGCGGCCTACGCCCTGCGGCTGGACGCGCTCGGCCCGGATGGCGCGGTGCTCCGGTCGGCGGTGGTGCGGACCGGACCCGGCGGGACCCAGGTGGCCGACCCCGCGCCGGGCCGGCTGCGCGCGACTGATCCCCTGTCCGGCCGCAGTGCGGAGCTGCCAGCGCCTTGAGCGGTGCAACCTGCGCCCGTCCTGCGTTGTTATGCGCGGTGCAACCAGCGATCCGAGGGACGCATGACCGACAAGACCCACTCCGAGGCCACGCAGAAGATGTGGTCCATGATAAAGGACATCGGCTTTGCCATGATGACGACCGAGGACGGAGACAACCTCCGCGCCCGGCCCATGGTCGCCGCGCAGAAGGACTTCGACGGCAACCTGTACTTCTTCACCCGCGCCAGCAGCCACAAGGTCGATGAGGTGCAGGACGACCAGCGCGTCGGCGTCACCTATGCCAACCCGTCCAAGCAGGACTACGTCAGCCTGTCCGGCCATGCGCGCCTAGTGCGCGACAAGGGCGTCATCACGTCGCACTGGCAGGAGTCGCTGCGGACTTGGTTTCCCAAGGGCACCGACGACCCGGACATCGCCGTGCTGAAGGTCGAGGTCACCTCCGCCGAATACTGGGACGCCCCGAACAGCACGATGCTGCACGCTTACGGCTACGTGAAGGCCGTGGTGACCGGCGCCCCACCGAACCCGGGCGGTAACGAGAAGATCAGCTTTGCCTGATGGTGCCTTACCGTAAGAGCCGGGCTTTTGGCCGAGAGCCGGGCGCCTGTGGAGACACAGGCGCCGCCACCCGGCAGCGAGCCGTTCGATATCGACGAGGTGTTTGCCCGCTTGCGCGTCGCCTGCGCCTCATTGCCGAAGGCGGCGATGTTTGACTTGCGGGACCGCGGCTATGGAACCCCGTTCGAGCAGCTTGTCAGCAGCCTGATCTCTGCGCGCACCCTGGAGCACACGACGATGGCGGTCTCGCTCCGCCTGTTCGCTGTCGCCCGCACGCCGGACGCGGTGGCGGCACTGGGGGAAGATAAGCTAGTCCGCCTGTTGCACGGTGCGACCTTCCCGGAGCCGAAGGCGCGCGACATCCTGGCGCTGTCCCGCGCCATCCGGGACGAGCACGGCGGCCAGGTGCCGGACACCATGGAAGGTTTGACCGCCTTCCGCGGCGTTGGCCCGAAGATCGCGGCGCTGACCCTGGCGGTCGGGTTCGGCCAGCCAGCAATCCCGGTGGACATCCATGTGCATCGGGTCGCCAACCGCTGGGGCTACGTCGCCACCTCCACGCCGGAGCGCACCCTGGCTGCGCTGACGGCGAAGTTGCCGCAACGATACTGGATCGAGATCAACGAGCGGCTGGTGCCGTTCGGCAAATACATCTGCACCGGGCCGCAGCCGCACTGCCCGAGGTGCCCGTTACTGTCGATGTGCCAGCAGGTGGGAGTCAAGAACGCCTCCGCTCCTGCTCCCTCTTCCTCCGGGAGAGGGTTGGGGTGAGCGACTGTCTGGTTCGTCAAGTGACGGTTGCGACATTATTGCGCGCCTGGTTGGCTTGTTCGGCTGCGCGTGCGGCTTTGGCCAGCGTGGCGCGGACGTCGCGTGCCT